>Ga0209373_10000114_pt1 | contig 172185 bp, 162 predicted proteins | sample Higcelweek5metaG_FD_187173 | JGI IMG/M metagenome (GOLD analysis project Ga0209373, IMG submission 187173) | Freshwater pond sediment microbial communities from the University of Edinburgh, under environmental carbon perturbations - High... | ecosystem: Environmental > Aquatic > Freshwater >... | reverse complement strand
CAGGTTGTTCAGTATCAGAAACACCACAAACTATTGAAATAGAAACAGATAGTAAAATAGATGAAGTTGTTGGTTCAAATGAAGTAAGTAGTAATACTATAAGTTCAAATACTATAAGTGAAAATAACGTTGTTAGTTCAAATACTATAAGTGAAAATAAAGTAAAAGAAGAATCATTTAACGAAGAACAAGTAAATATTAATGATTATATGAAAGATAAAAAAATGATTAATTATTACAATAATAAAGCAACCCCAGAACAAAGAGAAATAATTCAGTTAGGATTCAGTCGTTTTATAAATAATATGGATTCAGAGTTAGGTATATATAGTTCTAAATTTGATTTTGAAACTGCATATGGTGGAAAATATAAAGATGTTAATCAAGTAGAATTTCAAGAGTATTATAATAGAGGATACATGTTCGGAATAATGGAAACTATTGGATTATCAAGCGGTGTTACATACATCGGAATTAGTGATACATCAACAATGAGTGATGTAAGTTTTCATCAAGGTTGTTATGCACCAGTGGATTCATTATCAATAATATCTTTAAATGATGATGAATTAAATAGATATTACATAATAAAAGATTATCAAGGGGAAGAAGTAATCGAAGCAAATAAATATATAAGCATGGTAACAAATAGGCCTATTGATTTTGAATTAAGTAATTTTTCAGTAACTCCGGTAAGAGATTACTTGAATAAGGCAGTTGATTATAGTATAGATGATAGTATGATTAAATTTTCTTTCGATACATTCAATGAATCCCAATATTACAATAAATCTAAATCAAAATAAAAAAAACCTAAGGATGATAAAATCATCCTTTTTTATTTCAAAAATATTTATGTAAAACATTATACATGTTATAATTAATAAGAGGTGATATATATGCCAGAATTACCAGAAGTAGAAACAGTAAAAAATAGTCTAAAACAATTAGTTCTAAATGAAAAAATAATATCAGTAAATGTACTTTATGATAAAATTATAGCTTATCCTAAAGTAGAAGAATTTAAAAACAAATTAATTAATCAAACAATAACAGACATTAAAAGAAGAGGCAAATGGTTAATGTTTGAACTTAATGATTATTACTTATTAAGCCATCTTAGAATGGAAGGAAAATATTTAATTAGAAAAAAAGAAGATCCCCTTTTAAAACATGAACATGTTGAATTTGTATTTAAAGATAAATCATTAAGATATAAAGATACAAGAAAATTCGGAAAAATGTATTTATATGAAAAAGAAAATATATTTGATAAAAAACCATTAAATGAATTAGGATTAGAACCTTGGGATTCCAATTTAGATATAGATTATTTAAAAGAAAAATATAAAAACAAAAAATTAGCTATTAAAACCATATTACTAGATCAATCAATAATAGTAGGTATTGGCAATATATATGCTGATGAAATCCTTTTTTTAAGTAAAATAAACCCCTTCAAAAAAGCAAATGAATTAAATAGCGAAGAATTAATTCAAATTATTATTAATACAAAAAAGACCTTAGAAAAAGCCATTAAATTAGGTGGAACAACAATAAAATCATATGAATCTAGTGAAGGAGTCCATGGTAATTTTCAGGAACAATTATTAGTTCATGGAAATACTTCAACATGTGCATTATGTAATAATAAAGTATTAAAAACAAAAATAGGTGGTAGGGGAACTTATTATTGTGAAACTTGTCAAAAATAAAAGGTTAACTTTTATTTTTTTGTTTGCAAACAAAAGTTCGTTATGATAAAATGTAATTGGTGATAGTATGGATAGAATAGTAATGCATATAGATGTCAATAGTGCCTTTTTATCTTGGACAGCAGTATATTTGCTCAATAATGGTAGTAAGTATGACATAAGAGATAGTTATGCAGTAATTGGTGGAGACGAAAAGTCCAGAAGAGGAATAGTTTTAGCAGCATCAATAAAAGCTAAAAAACAAGGAGTAGTTACCGGAGAAACATTATATTCCGCAAGAAAAAAGTGCAAAGTATTAAAATCATATTCCATGAATTATCCTTTTTATCAAGAAATGTCTAATAAGATGTTTGATTTAATCAAAAAATATACACCAGATATTGAAATAACTTCCATAGATGAATGTTACATAGAATATACAAACATTAAAAATATGCACGGAAATGAATATGAGTTTGCTTTAAAACTAAGAGAGGAAATAAATAAAAATTTAGGTATTACTGTAAATATCGGAATAGCTAATAATAAGCTATGTGCTAAAATGGCATCAGATTTTAGTAAACCAAATAAAATCCATACTTTGTATAATAATGAAATAGAAGAAAAAATGTGGCCTCTTCCTATTAATGATTTATTTGGTATAGGAAAAAAAACAACCGAAAAATTATTAAAATTAAATATAAAAACAATAAAAGATTTAGCTTTAGTAGATTTATATAAATTAAAACCATATTTCAAAAATATGGCCTCTAATATGATTTCTTCCGCACAAGGTATAAATAATGATAAAGTAATATCCGAAGAAGTTATTTGTAAAGGAATAAGTAATGAAATAACCCTTATAAAAGATATTAATAATAAAGAAAAACTATATCCATATTTAAATGAACTAGCTAGTAAAGTTTCACTTAGAATAAGAAAACAACAAAGATATGCTTATGTAATAGCTGTAATATTAAAAGACAAGTATTTTAAAAGAAAAACCCATCAAAAAAAACTTGTTAATCCAACTAATATGTCTAAAGAAATATTTGAATTTTCAAAAGAAATTTTAAAAGAAATGTGGAACGATGATGAAGTTAGATTGGTAGGAATAAGATTAGATACATTAGTAAACAAAGCATATCATCAAGTATCTTTGTTTGATAATATCAATATAAGAGAAAATGATCAAAAACTAGAAAAAATAGTTGACGATTTACAAGATAAATATGGCTATAAAGTAATTAAATATGATATAAAATAAATACTATAAAATGTTATGCGTTTTTATCGTTGACAACAAAAAAATTATATAATACAATATTATTGTATTATAAAAAATAGGAGGAAATATGTTAAAAAAAGTAATGAAAAAAGATTTATTGTTATTTGGTTTAATTAGTTTTGTGATGGCATTTTGTTTGTTAATAAATGTACATGCCATTACAACAGATGCTGAAGCACCAACAATAACAAAGTTATCGATTGTGGAATCAAAGGATTATAATTCAGGAGATATTGTTTATCTTAATACGGATGCTAATGATAGTGTTTCAGGTATCCGTTCAATGTATATATGGGTTGACCTTATAGTTGATGAGAGTAAACCTCTTACATTAGATAATGCAAGAAGATATATTTATAATCCTGATATACCATTTATTGATAAAGCATTAACCGTTTATTTTGATGGCGAAAATAAACCATATACTTTTATTCCGAGTGTCTTACCAACGGGTAAATATTATGTTAAAGAAATAAGTCTTTATGATAATAATGGAAATCATCAATATTATCTTTCAAAAGATGGATATAATTTAGAAAAAGCCCTTTTTGACAAAACAATAGAAAATAGATTAAAACCTTTTGAATGGTATATAAGTCAATATAAATTAATAGAAACATCAATGACATTTAAGGTTAATCAAACTGATGAAAGTAAGAGTGTTCAACCAGAAATAGAATCAGTAGAAATAATTGGAAACAGTGAAGTGGAATATGGAAATAAAATTTCTATTAAAGTTAAAACAAAAAATAGTAGTAATTTCAGTGGAAATGTCGTTTTATCAGGAGAATCAACAATTTCAATTCCATTAGAAAAACAAGATGATTATTGGATTGGTGAATATGAAGTAAAAAAAGGTACGAAAGCAGGAAAATATGATTTAAAAACAATTTCTTTTGTTTCAGCTTTAGATGATAAAGGATATGTTTATATTTATTATGACGAGGGTGCTTCATGTAGTGAAAAAATAAGACAGTATTGTAAAACTGACAGGTATTCTATAAATGTTAAAAATGTAGCTGGTTATGTTGAAGATAATGAAGCTCCTGTAATTAATTCTATAAGTGTAAGTAAAACAAATTATGAAATTCCTTCAATTGGTGAAATTGAAATAAAAGCAACTGATAAGAATAGTGGATTAGCAGAATTAGCTTTTGCAACTTTCACTAAAATTGATGATGAAACAAGAAAAATTGAAGTTGATTTACACTTAATCGATGGAGTATATAAGGGAGATATAGACATTGACCAATATAATTCTATTGGAGAATATTATTTAAGTGATGTTACTATATCTGATACATCAGAAAATGCCAACTTTTATCAAAAAGGTAATGGTAAATACAAAACAGCTCAGTTAGAACAAGATATTAAAATTAAATTAACTGCAGCTATCAAATCAGATGTTATTACTAGTACTGTTGATAAGGAATTAATTGCTAAAATTAAAGCGGCCGCTGATGGTGCAATAATATCAATAGATACTACAAATAATCCGATAGTAAGCAAAGAAGTGTTTGAAGCAATCAAAAATACAAATAAAGAGATACATTTAGAGTGTGAAGGTATAGAATGGATTTTTAAAGGTAAAGATATTACTGAACCTAAAGATATTGATACTAGCTTTTTAATAATGTACTCGTCAGATTTTAGTGATATTAAAAAATACTTAGATAATTCTTTAGTATTAAAATTTGCTGATAATGGCAAATTACCAGGTAAAGCTAGAGTAACTATTAAATTAGATTATGCATTTAGAAATTATGTTGGTAAAGATTTAAACGTATTTTTCTATGATGGTAAAGATTCTAAATCTAAATATTTTAAATTTATTAAGGAAAGTCTAAATCAAAATAAAAATGGATTTTACGAATTTGAAATTGATCATAATAGTATGTATATATTATCAAGTGAAAAACCAGAAGATAAATATGTGGATGATAGTATAGTTAAAGAACATAAAAAAGCAGAATTACAAAAAGCTTCAAGAGGAAAAACTAATTTTATAATTATAATTGGAGGTGTGGTAGCATTAGCAGTCGTTGTTGCTCTTCTAATTATAGTAAATAAAAGAAAAAAACAAATAAAAACAGAATAGAACAGATTAAAAATCTGTTTTTTTATGCTATACTTATATAGTAAAGGAGATCAACTATGAATAAAGAAATAATAAAAGAGATAAGTTTAAATTTAAATATAAAAGAAAATCAAATAGAAAAAGCATTAGAACTATTAAGTGAAGGAAATACAGTTCCTTTTATAGCTAGATATAGAAAAGAAGCTACAAATGCTTTAGATGAAGAACAAATAAGAAGCATAGAAGAAGTATATTTATATCAAGTAAATTTGCTTAAAAGAAAAGAAGATGTTATTAGATTGATTGATGAAAAAGGTTTGTTAACAGAAGAAATCAAAAATAAAATAATGACCTCTTCTAAATTAGTAGAAGTAGAAGATATATATAGACCTTACAAAGAAAAGAAAAAAACAAAAGCAACAGAAGCTATTGCTTCGGGACTTACTCCTTTAGCAAACTTTATATTAGCTTTTCCAACACTAGGTAATTTAGAAGACCAAGCTAATAAATATTTAAGTGATACCGTTTTAAATACTAGTGATGCAATAACAGGAGCAAAATATATAATAGCTGAAATGATATCAGATAATGCTAATTATCGTAAATGGATAAGATCTAATACATATCTTTATGGAAAAATTACATCAAATAAGAAAAAAGATTCAGTCGATGAAAACAAAACATATGATATGTACTATGAATATAGTGAACCTATTAAACAAGTAAAACCACATAGAATTTTAGCTCTTAATCGTGGTGAAAAAGAAAAAATATTAAATATTAATATAGAAATAGATAAAAATGTAATATTACAATATTTAGAAAATAGTATTATAAAAAATAAAAATTCATATGTAATTGGAGAAGTTATAGAAGCAATAAATGATAGCTATAAACGTTTAATAGAACCTTCTATAGAAAGAGAAATAAGAGCAGATTTGACAGCTTCAGCAAGTATAGTTGCAATAGATAACTTTGGTAAAAACTTAGAAAACTTACTCTTAACTCCACCTATGAAAGAAAAAATAGTTCTAGGTTTTGATCCAGCTTATAGAACAGGATGTAAATTAGCTGTTATAGATCAAACAGGTAAAAAAATAAATGTAAGTAAAATATATCCTCATGAACCATTTAATAAAACAGAAGAATCTAAAAAAATAGTATTAGATTTAATAGAAAAATATCAAATTGATATAATAGCAATAGGTAATGGTACGGCATCTAGAGAAAGTGAAGCTTTTATATCAGAAACCATAAAAGAAGCTAGTAGAAAAGTAGAGTATATAATAGTTAGTGAAGCAGGAGCTTCTGTATATTCAGCATCTAAACTAGCAATAGAAGAATTTCCAGATTTACATGTTGAAGAAAGAAGTGCTATTAGTATAGGTAGAAGACTTCAAGATCCATTGTCAGAGTTAGTTAAAATAGATCCTGAGAGTATTGGCGTTGGATTATATCAACACGATGTTCCAAATAAAGATTTAAAAGAATCTCTTGATTTTGTTATAAGTAAAGTAGTAAATAAAGTAGGAGTTAATATAAATACAGCTTCACCTTTCTTACTAAAATATGTATCTGGTATAAATAAAAAAAATATCGAAAAGATTATAGAATATAGAGATACTTATGGAAAAATAACTTCTAGAGAAGAACTTAAAAAGAAAAAATTATTAACTGATAAAGTATATGAACAAGCTATTGGTTTTTTAAGAATAAATGATGGTAAAAATATTTTAGATGCAACAGGAATACATCCGGAGAGTTATGAAGTAACTAAAAATTTACTAGAAAGTATAAATATGGATATTAAAGATATAGGTTCAATAGAATTGATTGATAGATTAAACAATATTGATAAAAATGAATATGTTAATTTGTTAAAAACTAATATTTATACATTAGAAGATATAATAGATTCTTTAAAAAAACCATCTAGAGATCCAAGAGATGAAATGCCAAAACCTATTTTAAAAAGTGATATATTACATTTAGAAGATTTAAAAGTAGGTATGAAATTACAAGGAACAGTTAGAAATGTAGCCCCTTTTGGAGCCTTTATTGATATAGGCCTTAAAAATGACGGATTGGCTCATATTTCAAAACTAACAGACCATTTTATTAAAGATCCAAGTGAAATTGTAAATGTAGGAGATATAGTTGACTGTTATGTAGATGAGATATTTATGGATAAAAATAAAGTAGGATTGTCATTAATACCTATAAAATAAGTTGTTCTATAGGTAAAAAAATGTAAATAAATGTAATATAGATTGAATTTTTAAAGTAAATATATTATTATATAATTAGGGTGGTGTATATATGAGATACATAAAAACAAGTAGAGCTCAAGTTGGTGATAAAGTTGGAAAAGATGTTTTTTCACCAAGTAGAGGTTCTTTAATTAGAAAAAACGCGATTTTAAGTGAGTCAATAATAAATTCTTTAATCAGACTTGGCGTTGATTACTTATATATTGATGATGAATTAACAGCTAACATTGATATAGAGGAAGTAATACCTTTAGAACTTAAAATAGCAGCTACAAATGCAATTAAAAATATTAATGTTGAAAAAACAATTGATAATGCAAGGGTAATGGTTGATAAAATTCTATCAGCTTCAAATCTTTCTGTGGATATTTATAATAATAATGAATCAGATGTTTTTATTCATTCATTAACAGTAATGGAACTTTCAATAGCAATTGCTAAAGCAGCAGGTTATAGAACTGATGTAATGCCAGATTTAGCCGTTGCTGCTTTGCTTCATGATATTGGTAAGTTATGTGTTGATAAAGAGGTACTTAAAAAATACTCTTTGTCAAAACTATTTGATGATGCAAATTTAAATTTTTCAATAGATGATTATAATGATAAAATGCATTCTATTTATGGGTACAATTTGTTAGCTAATAATACTTATGCTAAAGCTGTTGTAAAGCAAAGTGTACTTATGCATCATGAAAATTATGATGGTACTGGAATTTTAAAGGCTCAACCTGAAAAAGTTCATGATTTTGCTAGAATAATAAGAGTTGCTGATGTTTTTGCTGATATAGTTACAAAAGAAAATAATGAATATAATATTAAAACAACTTCTGAAGCTTTAGAATTTATGGCTTTTAATAAGGGAATAATGTTCGACCCTAGAATAGTTGAAGCTTTTTTAACAAAAGTTCCTATTTACCCAGAGGGAATAACAGTTATATTAAGTGATAATACAAAAGCTATAGTAGCTAAAAACAATAAACAATTTCCAGCTCGTCCTATGCTTATTACGGAAGATAAAAGAGTAATAGATATGACAGATAGAGATAATTTAACTATTAGTATAATAAGTGTTGATAATGGAAATGATGTTGTAGAGAAGTTAAGAGATGAAAACTCAAATAGTGAGGCACCAAGAACTAGATAAAAGATACTTTTAATTAAGTATTTTTTTTTATTAAAAAACTTATCAAAGTTTATAACCTTGATAAGTATTTCTTCTAACTAATTCTTTGTCTATATCATTTAAAACACAAAATTTTTTAACAAGCCAATTAGGCTCTATTAAATCATCTTCTTTAGGATCACCGGTTATTCTATTAATAACAATTTCCTCTCTTAGATACTCTAATTGATCACATACTACATCAATATATTCATCTTTAGTTAAAACCTTAAAAGGTTTTTCTTTATATATATTATATAATTTAGTATTTTTTAAAATAGATAACATATGAATTTTTACTCCTTGAATATCTAAATTATTTATGTACTTAACCGTTTCAATCATCATTTCTTTTGTTTCGTAAGGAAGACCATTTATTATGTGAACGACAACGTTGATATTTCTTTCTCTTAATTTTAAAACACATTCATTAAAACACTCTAAAGAATGACATCTATTTATAAACTTAGAAGTCTCTTCATGAATAGTTTGTAATCCTAATTCAATAGTTAAATATGTTTGTTTGTTTAACTCAGTTAAATAATCTAAACATTCATCACTTATAGCATCAGGCCTAGTTGCTATAGACAAACCAATAACATTATCAAGTTTTAAAATAGTTTCATATTTTTCTTTTAAAACCGAAACATCAGCATAAGTATTAGTATGAGCTTGAAAATATCCTATATATTTTCCATTAGGCCATTTCTTATGTAGAACTTCTAAAACACTACTAAATTGTTTTGTTAAATCATCATTTTTATTTCCAGCATATTCTCCACTGCCAATTTTAGAACAGTATATACATCCACCAATACCAACTTTACCATCTATGTTAGGACAACTAAAGCCAGCATTTAAACTTATTTTAAAAACTTTTGAATTAAATTTATTATTATAAAAATAATTCAAAGTATGATATCTTTTATTATCATTTGAATATTTGAAATTATTCATAAAATCACCTACTTCAACCATTATACTAAATAAAATGAAAAAATGGTGAAAATCAGTCAAATTTCTTTATATATTTCATATATTTTGTTATAATTATAGTGGAGGTAATGATATGAAAAAGAATAGTTTATTAAAAGCTATAGGGATTGCGTTTTTAGCTTATGTTTTATTAAGTTGGATTATTCCAACAGGATATTTTACAAGTGGTAAATTTACTGGGGATTCGATAGTTCCAGTAGGAATTCTTGATTTAATCAGATATCCACTTATCACATCTACTAGTTCTGTATTTGTATTAACAGGATTAGTTATATTAGTTATTGGAGGATTATATGGTGTACTTAACAAGACATTAGCTTATCAATCAATGATTAATAGTATTACTAAAAAATTCAAAAATAAAGAAACAAAATTTTTAGTAATAACTGTATTATTATTTGCTTTACTATCTTCAGTGACAGGTTTAAGCTTACCACTATTTGTTATGGTACCAATGTTTGCTACTATAATAATTTTGTTAGGTTATTCTAAGTTTACAGCTATGTTATCAACAGTAGGTGCTGTATTAGTTGGTAATATAGGATCAACTTATGGATTTAATGTTGCTGGTTATATTACTTATTTAACAGAAGATATTAACAAATTAATAATTTTCAGAATAATTTTATTTGTTGTAACAACTTCATTATTATTATTTACAGTAATAAAAAGTTCTAAAAAAGAAAACAACAAAGAAGAAATAATTTTATTTGAAAAAACTAAAGAAAAAACAAAAAAATCATTTGTGCCAATGATTGTAACTTTAATTATAATGATGCTTCTAATTTTAATTGGAATGTTTAATTGGAGTGGAGTATTTAAAATTGAATTTTTTGGAGATATATATACAAAGATTTCTGAATTTTCATTAGGTGGTTATCCAGTAGCTAAAAATATAATTGGATCAACTTACGGTATGGGTTCTTGGACTAATTATGAATTATGTCTAGTACTTATTATTTCATCATTAGTTATTGGTTTAATTTACAAATTAAAACTAAGAGAAATAGTTGAATCATTTGTAGAAGGATCTAAAAAAATGTTACCAGTAGCTTTTTATACAGTATTAGCTAGTATTATATTCTTATTAATGAATTCAAGTAGTACTGGTTATACAATATTTGCTACAATAACAAATGCTTTATTAGATTTAACAAAGGGTTTTAATGTTATAACATTTTCTATTGTTTCATTTATAGGAAGTTTCTTATATAATGATTTTCCATATTTGTTAAGTTCAATATATGATCCTATAACAAACTTATATCAAGATAAATTACCAATAATTGGTATCATTACGCAATCAATTCATGGATTAGTACAATTAATAGCTCCTACTAGTATTATATTAGTAGCAGGTTTAAAATATTTTGATATTTCCTATTCTGAATGGTTTAAGAAAATTATTAAATTTTTATTATTTATTTTATTAGTAATAATCGTTATTATAATCATAATCACACTTGTTTAAAAAGTAATTATGATATTAGACACATACTTAAGTATGTGTTTTTTTGTTTACTTTAATTTTTTCTGTGTTATAATAATCAATATTTAGGAGGTTTTATGTTTAAAAATAAAGAAGAAAATTTAAAAAAAATTAAAAAATTGATTATTTATTTAAATGAAAAAATAGAAAATAAAGATATTAATTTTGTTATTATGCAAGGACTTAAACATTTTATTTCACAACCAGGAAAAGTAATTGTTGAAGATAATTATTTTGAGGGTGTTGATAGTTATAATCATTATAGTTTTAAAATAAAAATCAGTGATTCATTAATTATAATAGAAGAAACAAATTTTTATGGTAATCTATCTACAATCTATAATATAAAATTTCTTGATGAAAAAAACACTATGACTATAACTAGAGAGATATCAAAGTGTGTTAAAGGATATAGTAGAGAAGTTACTTCTACTGAAACCTTAGAAAATGTTAAATTATATGTTGATAATATGCTAAGATATGAAAATAATACTGTTTTTTCGGTTGATTATAATTTAGAAAATAATAATTATGAATTAGATACTGAAGAATTATTTGTTGCTAATAATAGCGCAGTTTATAGTAAAAACTTAGAAAATATATTTTCAGGTTCCGATTCGAAAAGACTTTTTATTAGTGAAAATTCATATTATATATCTAATAACTATAGAAGTATATCTTTTAATAATATAAACAATGATACTTCTAAAATATATAATAATGGATTTAGAGAGGCTTCAAAAGAAGTTTTTGATAATATGAAAATAACTCAAATGGTAATTACAAATTTAGTTGAAGAAAATAGAAATTCAGAAAAAATAAGTATTAATAAAGAAGAAAAATTAAATCATCCTAAAAAACAAAAAATAAAAAAAATATTTAAATTTATTAAAGATTAAACAAGGTATACTACATTGTATTTCTTGTTTTTTTATGTTATAATTTTAATACTAAGGAGGTGTGAAAATGAACGATGCTATTATTCTAAATGCAAGTGAAAAAGCTGTTATAATTATGAATGAAAATATAAAGAAACAAAATTTATTAACTGAAGAAATAATTAGTTATAGAAAAAAGTTTGTCTCAAAGTCTGAAGATTATAAAAAAATTAATATGACAGAAAGATTAGAATTAGAACGTTCTTTCACACTAGAACAATATAGACTTAATATAATAACAAAGGAAAAGCAACTTAAAAATACGGAATATTTAATAGAAAGATGTAAGGTTTATTTAAAACACTTAAGTGCTACTTTAAATAATAAACATTTAGTAAAGAAAACATCATTATATGAATTTGCTGATATAGTTGTTAAACAATCAAGAAATTATTACGACGAAAGTATAGCTGAAATAAAACAAAAAATTATGCTATATAAAAAATTCGAAGATTTATTAAATTATCTTCAAATTAATAGCAAAAAAGATTTTCTCAAGTTTAATCATTTAATGATTTCTAAAGAAGAGTTGGAAAAACTTTTAAATCAACAAGAAATACTAGAAAATGAAAGAAAAGTATTGATTGAGACATTTATAAATAAAGGATTTTCAATTAAGGAAGATGATATATTAACAACATCTTTACTTGATGATAATATAATGAATGTTGTAGAAAAAATGTATCCAAACTTTAAAGATGAAAAAGTAGAAGAAAAGAGAATAAGTTAAAACTTATTTTTTATTAAGAGGTTATAATGAATTACAAATTAGATAACATATTATATGAAGTTTTAATAGAACGAAAAAACAATAAAAATACTTATATAAGAGTTAAAGAAGATATGAAAATATATGTTTCAACTAATCATTTTGTAACAAAAAAACAAATAGAAAAACTATTAGATGATAATTATGACTATTTAGTTAAAATGTTAAACAAACGAAAAGTAGCAGAAGAAAGAAAAGAAAAGTTCTATTATTTAGGTCAAGTTTATGATATAATTACTATTAGTAATAAGGATATAGAAATAATTGAAAATATTATATATGTTAAAAATATTGATTATTTAAATAAGTGGTATAAAAAAGAAACCTTAAAATTATTTAAAGAAAGATTAAATATAATTTATAATATATTTGAAGAAAATATTCCATATCCAGATTTAAAAATAAGAAAAATGAAAACAAGATGGGGAGTTTGTAATAAAAAAACAAAAACAAAAACAATAACACTTAATTCTGAATTAATGAAATATAGTATTGATAAATTAGATTATGTTATTGTACATGAATTATCCCATTTTATATACTTTGATCATTCTGCTAATTTTTGGAAACAAGTAGAAAAATATTGTCCTTGTTATAAAAAAATAAGAAAAGATTTAAAAGATTAAGAGGTGACATATGAAAAAAATAATAACCATTTTTTTAACTATTGTAATAGCATCAACTAGTTTTCTTGTTCCAACTGTAGTTAGAGCAAAAACGTTAGGTGATTTACAAAGTGAACTAGAAGCAAAGCAAACTGAATATAATCAAAATGAAACTAAGAAAAATTTAACTCAAGCTCAAATTAATCAAACAAGAAATGAAATAGCAGGTATTCAAAGTTCAATTAGTCAAACATATATAGATATAACAAATCTTAATAAAGAGATTGAACAGCTTAATAAAGATATTGAAGAAAAAAACAAAGAAATAAAACAAATAATGAATTATGTTCAATTGTCAAATGGTGAATCAGGATATTTGGAATATGCTTTTGGAGCTAAAGATTTCACTGATTTTATATATAGACTTGCAGTAGCAGAACAACTTACAAACTATAATGATAAGTTAATAGCTGAATATAATAATTCAATTGTTGAATCAAAGAAAAAACAAGATGAAATAGCAAATAAGAGAATTCAACTTGAAGCTAGTCAAAAAAATCTACAAAGTAAAATGGAATCTCTTGGTTCTGAATTAAATGCAACTTCTGATATATCAATTAGTATAAAAGACGAAATAGCTTATCAAAAGGAATTAGTTGCCTATTATAAGTCAAAAGGTTGTGAATTAAAAGATAATATTTCAAGTTGTGGTAAACCTCAATTACCATCTGGAACGGCTCTTTTTAGACCAATAGCATCAGGGTACGTAACAAGCTTTTACGGTAATCGTACATATGATGGATGGCATAATGGAATAGATTTATCAACGTCTATTTCTGCGCCACCTGTATATGCAGCTGGTAATGGAGTGGTAAGTGCTATTTGGAAAAGATTTTATTGTGGTGGAAATATGGTTTTTATACAACACAAAATAAATGGAGTTAAATATACAACTTTGTATGCTCATTTATTAACAATAAATGTAGAGATTAATGATGTAGTTACTAGAAATACAATTGTTGGATACATGGGTGGAGGTTATAAAACTACTACTGCAGGTGGTGGTTGGGATAGTCCTTCATGTACGACAGGACAACATTTACATTTCCAAATTGCTAATGGATTATATGCTCCGGATGGAACTGGAGATTATAGTAGTTATTCTGGGTTCACAGCTCGTACTATTGATCCTTCTAATGTTATAAACTTTCCTGGAAATGAATATTCAGCATTTCAAGATAGAACTACAGCCTATTAAACGACAAAATTTTTAATAATCTTATGATAAAATTAATTCATGAAAGTTAAAATAATGGATTTTGAAAATGAATTAGATTTAGAAAAAGAAGTAAATGAATTTATAGAAGGGAAAGATATAATTGATATAAAATATCAAATTTCTTCTAGTATATTTGCTGAGGAACAAATATATTGTTTTTCCGCAATGATTATATATAAAGAATAAGACAAAGTCTTATTTTTTTTATCTTCAAATAACCTATAATTAATAATAGTAATTAAAAAAATCTTTTTTCGTATAAAACGACTTATTAATCATCATTATAAACATATAATAAGTAAGGAAGGGAGAAAATAATATGTTTGCAAATTTTTCAGAAGAAGCGAGAATGATATTAGTTATGGCAAAAAAAGAAATGAGTGAATTAAAACATCCATATATAGGCAGTGAACATGTTGTTTTGGCATTGCTAAAAAAAGATAATGAAATCAGTAAAAAACTAAAAGAATATAGTCTGGATTATAAAAAATTCAAAAATGAAGTAATAAATATAATTGGTATAGGTACAAAAGAAAACAATTTGTTTTTATATACCCCTTTACTAAAAAGAATAATTGAAAATGCTATAGTTGATAGTAAGGAATTTAACAATGGAGAAGTTACTATAAATAATTTGTTTGCTAGCTTGTTAGAAGAAGGAGAAGGAATAGCGCTTAGAATAATGTTAGGTTTAAAAATTGACTTAGATGAATTATATAGAGAATTTAATTATACTTTAACAACCAAAAAAACCAAGAAAAACAAAAAAATAATCTTAGAAGAATTGGGAGAAAATCTAGTAGAAAAAGCAAAAAAAAATAAACTAGATCCTGTATTTGGTAGAGACAATGAAATAAAAAGACTGTTAGAAATACTTAGTAGAAGAACCAAAAATAATCCGATATTAATAGGCGAAGCAGGAGTAGGAAAAACAGCTATTGTAGAGGAATTAAGCAGAATGATAGCAAGCAATAAAGTTCCTAGAAGCTTAAGAAACAAAAGAATAATTAGTTTAGATATGGCAAGTGCGGTAGCTGGAACAAAATATCGAGGAGAATTTGAAGAAAAAATAAAAAAGATAATAAAAGAAGTGGAAGAAAATGAAGACATCATATTATTTATCGATGAAATTCATACTTTAGTTGGGGCAGGTGGAGCAGAAGGCGCTATAGATGCCTCTAATATATTTAAACCAGCACTTGCTCGTAATAAATTAAGATGTATTGGTGCTACAACAACGAGTGAATTTAAAAAGTATATTGAACAGGATAAAGCTTTAGAAAGAAGATTTCAAAAGATAGTAGTAGAAGAACCAAATGGTGAAAATATAAAAAAAATCCTATTTAATCTAAAACCAATATATGAAAAATTTCATCAAGTACAAATATCTGATGAAATGATAGATTTGATAATAGAATTATCTAAAAAATATATATATAATAGAAATGAACCGGATAAATCGATAGATATATTAGATGAAGTTTGTGCTAGAGTGAGTTTGAAGGAAAATAAAGAATATAAAAAGTATGAGGAATATAAGAAAAAATATAGTTTGATAAACAAAAAAAAGAATATTGAATTACTAAACAATAAATATAAAGAAGCAAGTTATTTAAAAGAACAAGAAAATGAATTGTCAAATAAAATAAATAAAATGGAATTGGATTTATCAAGCAAAAAATTTAATTTTGTTACAAAAAAAGATATAGCTCTTGTTATAAGTTCAAAAGTTAATATACCTATATATGAAATATTAAAAGAAAATAAAAAAATAGTAAAAGAACTTGGTAAAGAACTAAAAAATAACATTCTAGGACAAGAAGAAGCTACAAATAAACTTTTAGATATATCTAAAAAAATCAAATTAGGATACAATGACAATAAATGCTACTCAATTCTCTTTACAGGCCCAACCGGAGTTGGAAAAACTTCACTTGCTAAAATATTTGGTCAAAATATGAATATGAATATAATTAAGTTAGATATGTCAGAATATAGTGAGCCACATACTACAAGTAAAATAATAGGATCACCACCTGGATATATAGGATATAATGATAATAATTTTATACTAGATGAAATCAGAAATAAACCTAACTCATTATTAATATTAGACGAAGTAGAAAAAGCACATTTAAATGTCCTTGGTTTATTTTATCAAATACTAGATGAGGGAAAAATAAAAGATAGTACAGGAAGAGTTGTTAGATGTGATAATTTAATAATAATAATGACTTCTAATATTGGTTATAGTGATAATCACGTTGGTTTTATGGAAACAAAAAATGAAGAAATTTTAAGTTCTTTAAAAAACTATTTTAACCTTTCTTTTATTAATAGAATAGATAATATAATTTTGTTTAATAAATTGGAAGAAAATGTAATAGAAAAACTAATAAATTTTAAACTAAGTATTTTAAGAGAAAAATATAAAATTAAAATAAATAAGAAAATAGTAAACGAAATAAAAGAACTAATAAATTATGAAGAATTTGGTGCTAGAAAAATAGACAAAGTAATAAGAGATAAAGTGGAAAATTATATAATAAGTAATCTTATAGATGGAATTGATATTAAAGAAATTCAAACATTAAAAGAAAGTATTATTTAAATAATATTTTTTTTGTGATATAATTTATATGGTGATAAGATGAGATTAAAGAATGTAAAAGGTGCTAGTGAAAAAATTGAGTCATCAAAATATATAGTGAAAGATTACTTGAATTGTAAAGGAAAATATAAAGAGTTATTTAATAATGATAATCCAATATATATTGAAATTGGTATGGGCAAAGGAACATTCATTATAAATAACGCAATTTCTAATCCAAATATAAATTATATTGGCATAGAAAAGTATGATAGTGTCATTGTTAGAGCAGTCGAAAAGCTTGAAAATGAAGATATCCCTAATCTAAGATTAATTAGATTTGATGCAACAGATATAGACAAAATTTTTGATAAAGAAATAGATTTGATTTATCTTAATTTTTCAGATCCTTGGCCTAAAGAAAGACACGCAAATAGAAGACTAGCAAGCATTAGATTTTTAAAGAGATATGAAAAAATATTTAAAGAAAAAAATAGAATAATAATGAAAACAGACAATCGAAAGCTTTTTGAATTTTCATTAATAAGTTTAGTAGAATTTGGTTATAAAATAAATAGCATTTCTTTGAATCTTCATCAGGATGATGTTTCAAATAATATAGAAACCGAGTATGAAAAGAAATTTAGTAATTTAGGTTATCCAATATATTTTATAGATGTAGAAAAATAAATATACATTTTATATACAGACATGATTAAAAACACTTTTTAAATATTAAAAAGTTTGATATACTTATAGTAAGAGTGGTGAGATATGAAAAAAATAGCTATTCTGTTATTAATTTTTCTAACATCTGGATGTACAGCAGTTAGAATAAATACTAATAGCGTTGATAATATAACAAGTATTATATTATCCAAAAATAATAATTTATATAATAGAGTGGGTAAGGGATATAAATACTATATTCCAAGAGGTGTATCTTACTTTGATACTAATGATCTTAATGATAAGCTTTATTCAAATGGTGTCTATTATTATTTATATATAGATGCAATTAGTTATTTTTATAAAACCGAAATGGTTTATGAAGAAAACAAAGAGCTATATTATTCTAAAAAATTCGAAGGCAAAAAAGCTGGATACCTAGAAATAAGAGAAGAAAATAATAAATATTATATTAAATTTGTTTATAATTATGCTAAAATTGAAGCATGCGTTGAGAAAGATGATATTGAAGAAGTTATATTAAATTCATCATACATATTATCGACAGTCAAATTTAATGATGATATAATAGAATTAATGCTAAATGATGATTATTTTACAAATAAAGAAGAACAATATGATAAATTTGTAAGTAAAGTAAAAGAAGACAATTTCTTACCATCAGACGAAAATAAAGAAAAATAGAGGTGTAAATATGAAATTATTTGATAAAGTAAAAAATTTATTTACTGAAGAAGTTGAAGAAGAAATTAGACCAATAAAAAAAGAAACAAAACCAACTGAAACACAATCAACTAGAACAGAGAGATCTGAAAAAGTAGAGAAAACAGTTGAAGTTGTTAAAGAAGAACCAAAACCTGAAAAAGAAGAAAAGTTCGTGTTTTTTTCTGATGAAGATTTCAAAGATCTAGAAAAGCCAAAACAAGAACCAAAAAAACAACCAGTAAGAGAAAATCAAAATTTAGCTTATCGTGGAGCAAATCCTAAAACACAAAAAGGTGAGGAAAAGAAGAAAAGTTTTACTCCTTCCTTAATTATTTCGCCAGTATATGGTGTTTTAGACAAAAATTATACGAAAGATGAGGTAGTTTCTAAAAGAGTAACCCCTACTAGAAGTTATAGAAGTAGTTCTTCTATAACAGTAGATGACATCAGAAATAAAGCTTTTGGTACTATTGAAGATGAAATAAAAGACACTTTATTTAGAATTGACGAAATAGAAGATAAATATGAAAATAATCTTGATATATTTGAAGAACTAGAAAACTATGATGATTTTGATCAATTTGAAACAACAGTAGTTACTAGAGAAAATTCTGATATTGATGAAATATTTTCTGAATTAGATAATAAAAAAGTAGAAATACTAGATGAATTAGATAATAAAAGAGTAGAAATTTTAGATGTATTAGATACAAAAAAAAGTGACATAATAATAGAGAATGAAGAAAAGGATAATTCTAGGCAACAAGAAGAAATTACTGAAATTGATGACTTAGAAGAAACTTTTGAAGAAAAAGAAGAAATTGATGATTTAGATTTAGATGATGAAACTTTAGAATTATCAAAACAATTGGAAAATCAAAAGAGACAATTAGATGAGATTAATGAATATATAGAAGAACCAGTAGATTCGGAATTAGATGAAGAAAAAGAACAAGATGGAGATTTAAATGAGAGCGAATTGTTTGATTTGATTGATTCTATGTATGAAAAAAGGAATGAAGAATAATGGAATGTATTAATAATTTTTTCCCTGTAATAATATATGTTTTAAGTAGTATACTGTTAGTAACACTGATTATTTTATCAATAAAAGCAATGAAAACTTTAAAAAAAATCAATGAAACTCTTGATGAAATGACAGAAAAGGTTAATAAATTTAGTGAATTATTTGACATAATTGACAGTGCAAAAGACATGATATCAACAATAGGTGATAAAATAGTCGGTTCACTTGTTAATGGAGTTGTTGGATTGTTGTCAAAAAAAACAAGAAAAGAGGAAAACGAGAATGAGTAAAAAGAGACATCTTGGCAAATTTTTAGCTGGTTTAGCTATAGGAACAGGCTTAGGACTTTTATTTGCTCCTAAAAAAGGTTCTGAAACAAGAGCTGAATTAAAACAAAAATTTGACGAATTAAAATTGAAATTAAAAGACATAGATATAGAAGAAATAAAAGAAACAATAGAAACAAAAATAGAATTAATTAAATCAGAATTAGAAGATTTAGACAAAGAAAAAGTAATTAAAATTGCTAAGAAAAAAGCAAAACAAATAGAAAACATGGTAAATGAATTAGTAAAGTACACTGTTGAAAAGGGAACACCAGTTTTAGAAAGAGCTGCAAGCTCAATTAGAAGTAAGGCAATTGAAGTTACAAAAGAAGTATTAGAGAAGTTAGAGAAAGATGCTTAGGGCATCTTTTGTAATATAATTGGAGGTAAAAATGATAAATTCAATAGTATATAAAAGTAATACAGGTTTTACAGAAAAGTATGCTAAAATGTTATCTGAAGAAATAAATGTGCCAGTCTATTCATTGGATAATATAAATAAACTAGATAAAAATAAAAAAATTATATTTATGGGAAGTGTTTTTGCTAATAATATAAATGGCTATAAAAAAGCTATTACTAAATTCAATATTAAAGCCGTTATAGCAGTAGGAATGGCAGAACCTTCAAAAGAAAATGATAAACAATTAAAAGAAACAAATAAAATAGAAAGTGATTTCTTCTATTTGCAAGGTGGTTTAGATAAAGATAAATTAAAGGGATTTAAAAAAATAATTATTAATTTAATTGGAAAATCTCTAGAAAAAAAACCTGAAAAAGATCAAAAAATAATTAATATTTTCAAAAATGGTGGTAATTTTATTTCTAAAGATAATTTGAAAGATATAATTAATTGGCATAAAGAAAAATAATTACAATATAAATTTTATTAGAATGATTTTTCATTCTTTTTTTAATTCATAATAAATAAAAAATGTTGAATATTTAAAAAAATATGATATTATATTTAATAGTGCTTATTGAAAGGAGAAATAACATGAATATAGATGATGAACTAATTGAATTTTTACTAAAAAAATGTTTAAGTAATAATAGTGAATCAAAATCTTTGTTTGTAAGTTATAACTCTTTAAATATAAAATTTGTAAAAAAAGTTATATTGAAAGCAAATAAGATGGGTATTACCGATATTTATTTAGAGGAAGAAAATACAAAAAAAGAACAAGAAATTTTATCAAAAATAGATATAGAGCTAATAGAAGAACATAGTTTTTTCAATAGAAAAATATGGGATGAATATGCAAAGAAGAACGCAAACTTTTTATTGTTATATACAGTAGAAGCAGATTATTTTATAATAGAACCTAAAAAGGCAAAAAAAGCAAAACAAATTATATTAAGAAGCAAATCAATTTATGAAGAAAAAGTTGCTAAAGGTGAAATTATACCCGTAACAGCCGCATTACCAAATGATTATTGGGCATCTAAAGTATTTGGTATAGAATGTGATTCGTTTCAAAAACTGCACAAATTACTATTGGATGATACATATAGCCAGAGTGAAAAAATGCTAGTAAATTGTAATTATACAAGACAAATTAAAAATAGTATTCAAAAAACAAAAAAATAATTTTGTTTTTTTTATTTTATATATTGACAAACAATTTTTTATATTGTATAACTGTATTAGTTAATTAACACAGAGAGAGGAAAATATATGTTAGAATTAAAAAAAATATTTAAAACCTATAAAAGTAAAAAGGGCACAAAAACGGAGGCTCTTAAGGATATTTCAATTAATTTTCCTAATACAGGGATGATATTTATACTTGGTAAAAGTGGTAGTGGTAAATCAACGTTATTGAATATAATTGGAGGTCTTGATAAATATGATAAAGGAGACCTTGTAATTGAGGAAAAATCTACTAAAAAATTTAAGAATAGTGATTATGATGCTTATAGAAATACATATATTGGTTTCATATTTCAAGATTTTAATTTATTAGAGAATTATTCAATAGAAAAAAATGTGGCTCTTTCTTTAGAACTTCAAAATAAAGAAGTAGATAAAAAATCAATAGATGAAATTTTATCATTTGTAGGTTTAGAAAATATAAAAAGAAGAAAGCCAAATGAACTTTCTGGAGGACAAAAACAAAGAATAGCAATAGCAAGAGCTTTAATTAAAAATCCAAATGTTATACTAGCGGATGAACCAACGGGAAATTTAGATAGTGCAACAGGAAGACAAATATTTGATTTATTGAAAGAATTAAGTAAGAAAAAGCTTATTATTATTGTAACTCATGATAAAGAAAACGCTTATAAATATGGTGATAGAATAATTGAATTAAAAGATGGAGAAATATATTCTGACAATAATCCACTTCAAGCCAAAGAAAACTTTGGTAATTCAAAACTTATTTCAGCAAAATTACCATTTCTATATAGTTTAAAAATGGGATTAGGTAATTTGTTTCATAAAAAAATCAGGTTAATTTTTACAGTAATTTTAACGACTTTTGCTATAGTTTGTTTAGGTTTAATGAAATCAGCAACTTCTTTTGATGCCAATAATCAATTAATTGATACAATGACAATAAATAAAGATTATGATGTTAGTATTGTCAAATATGATAAAAAAATAGATTACGAAAAAATTGCTTTAAATGCATTCAATTTTAATTTATCAGAACAAGAAGGACTAATACCAAAAAGTGTTACTATAGATGATGAAACTATTAATAAAATTGAAAATAAAACAAATTTAAATTGGACTAAAGAAACAAAAATAGTTCAAAATGGACTTCCAATAGCAATTAACTTTATCAAACAAAATTCATTAGATACTTTATATTACAAGGATTCGATTGTTCTTACTTTTATTGATATAAATGAAGAAAATCATCTTTCAAATATAATAGGAAGAATGCCGGTTAATGATGATGAAGTGGTTGTCTCTAAGTTTATTGCTGATAATATTATTGAAAGTGGAACTTATTCAATTGATTCAAATAATAAAAAGGAAGAGTATTATCCTAAAAGTTATAATCAATTAGTTAGTGATTCAAAATATATAAGTATTGATAATATAAAACAATTTAAAATAGTTGGTATTGATAATACCGATATGAAGGATGTAGAAATATTAAAAACTACAACTTGGGATGATTATGGATATAGTTGGGATTTTGAGGATGCATATTCTATTTATAATTCAAATTTAAAGAAATATTCTAGAATATATACAACTACAAATTACATTAACTATTTGAGTCTTAAGGAAAATAACAAGATAATTTCAACTACAAAGATGATTTATAATGATAACACTTATATAGTGAATCAAAGTGCTTATATCAGAGATAAAATAGATGCTTATGATGGTAATTCTATTAGATCATTTGATAAACTTAACAATAATCAAATTATAATTGATATAGATGTTTTAAATAATATGACAAATGGAGATTATTACAAGAAACTTGAAAACTATTTAAACAACAATTATAATGACGTGGATTATTCTAAAGATACGTTTACAAAAAAATATATAAAAGATAATAATATAATTTCAAAAACTATTAAAACTGGTGTTACTTTAGATAAAATAGTTAGAGATAAGAAAAAGTTTACCTCATATGAAATAGTAGGTGTTAATTTTAATGCGGAAAATCTATCAACTATTTATTATTCTAAAGAGATTTTAAATAATATTGTTCCAAAAAATATAGAAGTGTATAGTATATATACAAAGACAAATGATATAGAACAATTAAAAAATATATTTACAAATTATCCGATTGATAAATCAATTTTAGTCTCTACAACAAAATATTCAACTGGAATTTTAAATTCAACAGTATATGTTTATTTAATTAAAATGGTAGGATCTTATGGAAGTGTATTCTTTCTAATCTTCTCAATATTTTTACTTATGAACTTTATTAATACAAGCGTAAGTTTTAGAAAAAAAGAAGTAGGAATTTTAAGAGCTATTGGTTGTAAAAGTAGGGATATTTTAAAAATGTTTATTGTAGAAAGTTTTGTTTTAATTTTGATATGTTTATCATTATCTTATTTCACTATTAATACAATTGCTAATTTCTTCAATAATGCACTTAGTACATTTATAAGTAATGATGTTAATTTCTTGGTATTTGGTTATAAACAATTCACTTATTTAACATTTATTATGTTTTTGATAATATTTATAGCAAACATAATACCTATTAAAAAGATAACTAGTATGAAACCAATTGACATTATTCTAAATAAATAACATTAAAAAGGATTTATCCTTTTTTTGTTTTATATTATTATTTTGTTATATAAGCAGGTTGACAAAGAAAATAAATTAATGTATGATCGTTAAGACAATATAATACACCGTAGGTAATATGAGGTTTAAAACGCTATATAAGGAGGTTTTTGTGAAAGAGGAAAGGGATAATTTAAACTATACTTTAAAAAAATTTGAAGAAGTAATTTCTGATACAACATTAAAAATAAAAAATTTAAGGGAAATTTATAAATTTGATTATGATGCATATTTAGATGAAAAGAAGAGATTAGAAATAAAATTAAACAGAATCATTAGTTTAAAAGAAACTCCATATTTTGCCCGTATAGATTTTAATTCAAAGGATAATGAACTAGATGAAAAATGTTATATTGGTAAAGTAGGTGTAACTGACTATGATAATAAGTTGATAACAGTTGACTGGAGAGCTCCAATTGCTAATCTTTATTATGATTCAAATATTGGAGATTGTAATTATAATGCTCCCGAAGGAATAATAGAAGGTTCATTAACCCTTAAAAGACAATATAGTATTGAAAAAAAAGAATTAATAGGATTTAGTGATGTTGATACGGTTAGTAATGACGAATTATTAAAACCATACTTAAATGTATCTGCAGATACTAGATTAAAAAACATTGTTTCAACAATTCAAGCAGAACAAAATAAAATAATAAGAGAAAAAATCGCCCAAAATTTAATTATACAAGGGGTCGCTGGTAGTGGTAAAACTACTGTAGCCCTTCACAGAATCGCGTATTTAGTATATAATCACCTAAATATATTTAAACCAAGTGATTATATGGTTATAGGGCCAAATAAGTTTTTTGTGAATTATATTTCTGGAATACTACCAGATTTAGATGTTAATGGAGTAGCAGAGTATACATTAGAAGAACTTTTAAATATATATTTAAATAATGAGTTTGTGATAGATAATTTATTGGATGTTATAAATCCAAATAGCTTAGAATATTCATATAAAGTTTCGATGAATATGAAATACAAAATAGATGAATACTTTAAAAATTTAGATATATTACCAAAGAAAGATTTTACAATAGATGACCAAATAATAATTACTAAAGAAAAAATAAAAGAGATTTATTTGTTAGTTAATGAAAAAATATTTGTTGATGTTGAGTCAAAAATAAATCATTTAATAATATTATTAAGTAAGTATATAAATGAAAATATAAATAATATTATATTGAAATTGATTTTGAAAAATACAGATAAGAAAATAATTGATAATATAAAAAATAATCATTTAACGTATTTGAAAAAATATTTTAAAGTATTAAATGTTAAGGTATCAAATATATATAATGAAATATTAGCCGGTTTAAAATTTAAAAAAATATATAATAAGATAGATATAACTGATATACCTTCACTTTTATATATAAAGTACCAATTGTCAGGTAATGAAATGTTTAAAAAATATAAACATATTGTTATAGATGAAGCTCAAGATTATGGAGTATTTACATTTTATGTATTAAAAAAATTAATGAAAAATGCAAGTTTTAGTATATATGGTGATTTAGCGCAAAGTTTATACTCTTACAGAAGTATAGAGAATTGGAATGAAGTTGATACTATATTTGAAAACACAAAAATGTTAAAATTAAATAAGAGTTATAGAACTACTATCGAAATAATGAATGAAGCTAATAAGATAAATAAAGAATTGAATTTAGATGAAGCAATTCCAGTTATACGACATGGAGATGAAGTTGAATATACATCTAGAAATATTATAGAAATATTAGCTGAACTTAAAAAAAACTATAATACTATATCAGTCATCACAAAGACCCAAGAAGAAGCTAATTTAATATATAATGAGATAAAAGATAATATAGAAATAAATTTGGTTGATTTAAATAATTGGTCTTATGATAATAAAATAAACATATTACCTAGCTATTTAGCTAAAGGATTAGAATTTGATGCGGTTATAATTAAAAATACTAATAATGTTTTTAAAGAGGATATTAATGATTTAAAATTAATGTATGTTTCTATGACAAGGGCTCTTCATAAATTAATTATAATAAATTAAATAAATTTGCTTTAATATTCTGAATAAAAACTAGCAATATAAATATAAATATGCTATTATATTGGGGATTCAGGAAATAAATATATAGAACAAATAAACGTTTGCAAAAAAAAGATTTAGAAGAATTTATGAATAATCATAAACTTTATGATATGGTTAAAAATTTAAGAATTATAAGAACAATTTCAATAGATTTTGAGGAATAATTTTTAGTAATTTTATATAAATACAATAATTATAATTTAAAAAAGAGGGTGGTAATATGGTTTCATTTAAAGACATTTATAATGTGATAGATTTTAATATTGTCAAAAATGGTTTTTGGGATTTAAATATTGATGAAAAAAAAGAATTAATAGATTTGGAACTAAAAAAATATATTATTTTAAAAATAAATGAATATAGTAATGAGAGACTTTTAAATATTGAAAAATTGACTATTTTTGAACTATTTGAATATTTAGCTGAAATTATTCCGGTTGAAGAACATTTTAATGAATTAAGGCATTTTACTCATTATATTTTAGGAGTATCAAGTAGTCTTCAAAATTATTCGGTAACATGGCATGTTGAAGATAATGAAGAGCCATTTGCTGATTTTAATGAATTTGGTTTATGGGATACATTTAATACGAGTGAAGATACAAGTTATATACAAACTTTTAAATTTGCCTATGAAACATTTAATAAAAATTTTATGCTTAGTGAAAAAATAAAAAAACATAAATACTAATATTAAAAGAACAGTTTTATAAATCTGTTCTTTTAATGATTTTTTTTAATAATGAAAAAAGGATTTATCCTTTTTTTGTTGTATTATTAAAATAGGGAGGTGAAAATAATGGTTTTCAATAAAAATATAAGTGGTTTTGAAAATGAAATGGAATTTGTAAGATATTTTAATAATAAAAAAATTTCTGAATTTGATTCTTTAACCGCGGAATTTTTAAAATCTTTGTTTAATGGTATTACTGAATGCGCAAAGATTAAATGCTGGAAAGTTCCGGGCTATTCAAAAGTTGATATTAGAATTAAGATCAATGACGTAATAAAAAACATAAGTATTAAAAAGGGAATTAAAAATGAAGTCCATGTAGAAACAATAGATAACTTTATAGAATTTCTGATTAGTTTAAGTATTAATGAAAATAATTTAAATGAAATTAGGAAGTATTTATATGCGGATGGAACAAACAATGGCAGTGGTATTATTAGGCAATCTGTGAGCGAATATAAGGAAAAAAATCAAAAGGTAATAGATATTATAAATGAAGAATTAAATCAAACGTCTATAATTGAATCGGCTGTTAATAGATTTTTATTTAAAGGGCGAATAAGTGAACTAGAGGTTGATGCAATAATTTATGGTGTGGTAGACGATTTTCTTTGGATAACAAAAGAAGAAGTTTTTAAAATGATAAAATTGAAGGAAAAAGTATACTCTACAGCTCTTCATTTTAGTTTTTTAACAGTACAAGTTTGGGATAGAAACTTAAAAAGAAATCCTAAATATGAGTACTTAAGAAATTATGTTCAAGTGAAATGGTATAACGTAAGTGATGATATAATTGAAGCAATGGCTTTTGTTAGACAACAACGTAATATAGATTAAAAAAATTACAATTTAAAATAATAGTTATATTACATAGTTTTAATTCGAAAGAAGTATTTTCTTGGCATTATGACTTTGTTTTTTGATGTTTCACAAATTGATGAAAAGTTTATAAAAAATATTTTTTGAATTAAATACTATTTTTACTTTAGTATAAGTAATTTTTTACCCCAAGCTACTGCGCTAGTTCGAATAAGAGATGATATACAAAAAAAACAGACCATAAGGTCTGTAAATTTTTTTTGGAGCGGATGATGAGAATCGAACTCACGCAGTCAGCTTGGAAGGCTGAGGTTCTACCATTAAACTACATCCGCATTTCAAGTAGGCAATATTAATTATACTAGAAAAAATTATATTGTCAATATATTTTTTTAAAAAAATATTTAAAAAAACGAAAAAAAACTATTAAAGTAAAAAAATAGAGCATATTTAATTGATGTAAAATAATTGTTAAAAAACATATAATATAATTATAAGATTGATAAATTGTATATTTTATAGTATAATTTAAATAATTGAAATGGAGATGTAATAAATGAAATTTATAAAGGACCATAAATTATTATTTATTTTTTTATTAATTGTATTAATTTTTTTAATTGCATTATTTATAATGCTAAAACCGTTTATGATGAATTCTAGTTTAAGTGAATATGGAAATAGACTTGATGGAATTGAAAATGTGAAGGTGTCAGATGATAAAGTTAACAAATTAGAAAAAGAAATAGAAAAAATTGAAATAGTTAATGGGTGTAATTATGTTTTGAAGGGTAGATTAATAAATATATTAATTGAATTTAAAGAAGAAGCTACACGTGATCAATCAATAGAAATAGGCAATAAAGTTCTTGAATACTTAGACGATGATGAAAAGTCATATTATGATATTCAAGTTTTATTAAAAAGCGAAAAAAAAGATATAGATGGATTTTCTATAATTGGATATAAACATAAAACAAGAGAAGCTCTTGTTTGGGAATAGTGGGTGAAGTATGAAAAAGAAAATAATAGTAATCACATCAATACTATTAATTTTAATTTTTATTGGTGGAGGAATATTTTACTATTTTAATAAACAAGATAGTAAAACGACACTAACGATAATTGAAAAACAATGGATTGAAGATAATAAAAATACAATGCAAGATTTTGCTGTTGTAAATAGTTTACCAATATTTAATTATGATGGTGAAGGTTTAATATATAATTTTTTAGAAAAACTAGAAACGACAACTGGTTTAGAATTTAATAAAATGTCATATTCTTATGGCAAAGATAAACCATCTGATTATGCATTTATGATTGTCGATAAAAAACAAAAAAATGATATCTTAATATATCAAGATAATTATGCTTTAATAACAAAAACGAATATAAAATATAATGATTTAAGTAAAATTAAAAACATGAAAATAGGTGTTTTGGAAGGGGACTTGAAAAATTCTGATTACTATATTGGAACTGATAATTCTAATTCATTTGTTTCTTATGAAACAATGGATGAATTATTAGAAGAGTTTGAAAAAGAAAAAACAACTTTAACAAGTATTGTTTTACCTAAAACAATTTATATGGAAGAAATAGTAAGTAATAATTACAACATCTCTTATAATATAACAGAGATGACTAAAGATTTTGTTATAAGATTAGGTAAAAATAAAAAGCTTAATGAGATAATTAAGAAATATTATAAAAAATGGTTTAATGAAGAATACACAAATTCTTTTAGAAATTATTATTCAAATAATTACTTTATATTTAATAAAGTTGATAATGATTCCCAAGTTAACTTTAAAAGTAAAAAATATGTTTATGGATTTGTTAATGATCAACCATATGATATGTTTGTAAATCAAAAATTAGTTGGTATTAATAATGAAATAATAAAACAGTTTGTATCTGTTTCTGGCATTGAAATTAGTTATGTAAAATACAAATCAAAAGACAAACTTATTGCAGCTTTTAATAGTAATGAGGTAGATTTCTTTTTCAATGATACTTCAATAGATAAATATAAAATGGACGTATCTAAAACTATATCAATTTTTGATGAAAAAATAGTTGTTTTAGTTAATAATAATAGTGACTCAGTTGTTAATTCAATTAGATCATTAAGAAAATCTAAAATTTCTACTTTGGTTGATAGTCAAATAGCTAAGTATTTAAGAGAAAATGGTATAGATACTAAAAATTATAATACGGTTGGAGAATTACTTGATAATTCTGATAAAAACGATATTGTGGTTACTTCTTTGGCTAGTTATGATATTTATAAAAACAAACTATTGAAAAATTATAGTGTTGAATATATTTTTGATTTAGAAAGTGATTATAATTATATTATACGTGATATAAAAGCAAATGAAGTTTTTGCAGATTATTTTAACTATTATTTATCTTTTATAAACGATAAAAAGATTATCAATACAATTAATTATAGAGATTTTGATATTGAAGAAAAAAATAGTTTATTAAAAAATATGATAATATTTTTGTCAATTATCTTATTTGCTAGTTTAATTTTTGGAATAATAAAATTATTGAAAAGTAAAAAAGAAATTGTTCAAGGGGTAAGTAAGGAAAATAAACTTAAGTATATAGACATGCTTACATCTCTTAAAAATAGAAATTATTTAAATGATTCAATTGAAAAATGGGATGAAGTTGGTATATATCCTCAAGCACTAATTATTATTGATTTAAATAATGTAGCTTATATAAATGATAACTATGGTCATAGTGAAGGTGATAGTGTTATTACAGAAGCCGCAAATATATTAATTAAAAATCAATTAGAACAAAGCGAGATCATGCGTACTAACGGTAACGAATTTCTAATATACTTAGTTGAATATGAGGAAAAACAAATCATTACATATATAAGAAAATTAAATAAAGAGTTTAAAGAATTAGCTCATGGATTTGGAGCTGCTATTGGTTATAGTATGATTAACGATGGACTTAAGACTATTGATGATGCTATAAATGAGGCTACTCTTGATATGAGAGCAAACAAAGAAGAAGCTAATAATGACTAGTTTCTTTTTTCTTTTTTGTGGTATAATATTTAAGTAGGTAGATGAGGTAAGTGTATGAAAAAATATTTAAACAAAATATTTAAAAATAGATATGTAAATAATTTTTATAAAATTTTATGTAGATCTGAAATGAGAGTTTTACCAGGGACAATAGCTTATTTTTTAATTATGTCAATAGTACCGGCTATATTAATAATAGCTGTTATTTGTTCAAAATTTTCAATTTCCTTATTATCAATCATAAAAATATTAACTGAAATTATTCCGAATGATGTTTCTAATTTGCTTATTCCTATAGTTTCAGGGGTTCAAGAAAATTCATTTTCGTTACTTTATATTTTTATTGGGATATTGCTTGCTTCAAATGGAACACATTCAATGATTCTTGCTAGCAATACTCTTTATGGAATAGATAATAACAATTATATTAGACGTAGAATAAAAGCAATATTTATGACTTTAGTATTAATGTCTTTATTTATGTTCGTTTTAGTAGTACTAGCTTTTGGTAATATAATTATTAAGTTTGTTTTAGGCTTGAAAATTTTTATTGATGTTGCCGATATTATATATAGTATATTTATAATTTTGAAATGGCCGCTTGCTATTTTGATAATATTTTTGCTTATAAAAGCTGTTTACATGTTAGCCCCAGATCATAGGGTTCCTAGTAAATATGTAAATAAGGGTGCAATATTTACAACTATTGGTTGGGTAATTTTAACGGCAATATTTTCTTATTATGCGAATAATATTGCAAATTACGATTTACTATATGGAAGTTTATCGAGTTTGGTTGTTATGATGATTTGGATTTACGTTATGGCATATATTCTTGTTATTGGTATTGCAATTAATACAAATATCTATAAAGTAGAAAAAGAGAATTTAAATTAAAAAAAAGAATATAATAAAAATGATACATATTATTACCATATGTATCAATACAGACTACTTTATAGTACGTGGTGTAGTTTAACTGTGAACTAAGAAGTATTAATTTTGGTAATTAAAACCCTTTTCTAACAAAAAGAGCAATAGCTCTTTTATTTTTGCAAAAAAAAAATAAGAACGTGTCTTATTCTACAACTGTTTCAACAGTTTTTGAAGTTTTTTTAAGAGTTCTTAATTCTCTAGCACTAATTATTACTTTTTCTCCGCTTTCAAGAGTTACTTTTTGTAAATTAGGTCTTTGAGCATGTCTAGTAGCTCTTAATGAATGAGATCTTCTATTTCCAAATAAAGGTTTTTTTTCTGTTAATTTTTTAGCCATAATTCTTCCTCCTTTAATACATTATTTGTCCTATGCCTTATAATTTTACTACAAAGATATAAATAAGTCAAATAATTCTTAACAAAAAGATTAAAATATAGTAAAATTAAATTAAGGAGGTGCTTTTATGTATTTACCACTTAATATTAAAACTGATTATACTTTACTTAAAAGTATGATTAAAATTAAAGACTTGATTTCTTTCGCTAAAAAAAACAATATAAAGGCACTTACTATAACAGATGATAATATGTTTGGGGCAATGGAATTTTACAATAACTGTATTTCTAACAACATAAAGCCTATTATTGGTCTAAATATTAAAATTGATTCTTATGATGTTATATTGTATGCCAAAAATAAAGAAGGATATGTTAACTTGCTTAAGATATCAACTAGATATAGAGAAAATATTCTGACAATAGAGCTTTTAAAAGAATTAGCCTCTAATTTAATATGTATTATACCTTATGAATCTAGAAGTTTATATAAAAATCTAGATAATATGTTTTCAAATATTTATGTATCGTATAAAAACGAAGATGAGAAAAATAAAATTAATCTTCAAAATAAATTATATATGAATCCTATTTTAGCGCTATCTTTAGAAGACACAAAATATTTGAGTTTTTTAGAAGCTATTAAAGAAAACAATATAGTAAATTTAGAAATGACAGATAATTATTTAAATTTAGATATAAATATATTAAGTGAAAACAATTATAAAATAAATGAAATGTGTGATATAAAAATAGAAAGTAATAATGATTTAATGCCTAAGTTTGAAACGCCTAATAATGATAGTTATAACTTTTTGAAAGAAAAATGTAAAGAAGGCTTAAAAAATATATTTGGAGATAAGGTAAACATCAAATACATTGAAAGATTAAAATATGAAATAGAAGTAATAAATGAAATGAAATTCAATGATTATTTTTTGATAGTTAGTGACTATGTTAATTTTGCTAAAAACAATAATATATTAGTAGGTCCTGGAAGAGGTAGTGCGGTAGGGTCATTAGTTGCTTATGTATTAGGAATAACTGAAATAGATCCAATAAAATATGATTTATTATTCGAAAGATTTTTAAATAAAAATAGAATATCAATGCCTGATATAGATATTGATTTTGATGGTGAAAGAAAAGATGAAGTAATTAAGTACTGCATAAATAAATATGGTAAAACGAAAGTGGCTGGAATAATCACTTTTGTAACTATGGGTTCAAAACAAATTTTAAAAGATTTAGCGCGCACACTTGATATAAGTGCTGAGGAAATAGATTATTTATCGAAACTCATTGATTCAAAATCAACACTTAAAGATAATTTGAAAAAAGATATAATTAAAAATCATTTAACAAAAAATCAGGATTTGAAAGAATTATATGAAATTGGTATAAAACTTGAAGGATTAAAAAAAACTATCTCAATGCATGCATCTGGTATTGTAATGAGTAATGACGATTTAGATAATTTTGTACCGCTTGAAAAACATGAAGAAATGTATATAACTGGATTTTCAATGAATTACTTAGAGGAATTAGGTTTACTTAAAATGGATTTTCTTTCCATAAAAAATTTAACAATTATTTCTAATATTGTAAATGAAGTAAATATAAATCTAAATACTATACCTCTAGATGATGAAGAAACAATGAACATATTTAATAAAGGAAATACTCTCGGTATATTCCAATTTGAAACAAGTGGAATGATTAACTTATTAAATAAAGTTAAACCAACATACTTTGAAGAATTATGTGATATTTCGGCTCTTTTTAGACCGGGTCCATCAAATAATATTAATTCATATATTATGAGAAAAAATAAAAAAGAACAAATTGATTATTTTCATCCTAATTTGATTAATATATTAAAACCAACATATGGTATTTTAATTTATCAAGAACAAATAATGCAAATAGCTCATGTAATGGCTAGTTATAGCCTAGGTGAAGCGGATATTTTAAGAAGAGCCATGAGTAAGAAAAAAGAAGATATTATAATTAATGAAAAGGAGAAATTTATAAATAGAAGTGTTCAAAATAAATATGAACTAGAGTTAAGTACACAAATATATGATCTAATTTTGAAGTTTGCTGAATATGGTTTTAATAAATCTCATTCAGTTGCATATGCTTTAATTTCATATAAAATGGCATATTTAAAAGCTCATTATAAAAATAATTTTTATAAAAACCTACTTAATTCAGTATCAGGTTCAATTAAAACAACGAAAGACTATATAAATGACGCAAATAAGAATAATGTTAAGATTATTAATCCGAGCATCAATAAAAGTACTGATGAATATATAATTGAAGATGGATTAATATTTCCTCTTAGAAGCATAAAAAATATTAGTGCTATGCTAATTAATAATATATTGCAAAATAGAAAAAAACAATTGTATTTAGATATTTTTGATTTTCTGTCTAGAGTAGACAAAAAATTGATTAATTCTAAAGTGTTATCAAATTTAATTTGTGCAGGATGTTTTGATGAACTAAACATTAATAGAAGAACCTTAATTGAAAATCTTGATGTAATTATTAACTATGCTGATTTACTAAGAGAATTAGGGAGTGAATATGCTATAAAACCAGAAATAGTTTATTATGAAGAATTTAGTAAAAAAGAATTAACAAAAAAAGAATTTGAAGTTTTTGGTTTTTATTTAAACAATCATCCAATAAATGAATATAGAAAAGAATATAATAAGCCTATAACTCTTTCTACTTTGTCTTCATATTTAGACAAAGTAATTGATGTAATTGTTTGTATTGATAGTAAAAGAGAAATAAAAAATAAAAATAATGAAAAAATGTGTTTTATAGACTGTAGTGATGAATTTTCTAACATAACTGGAGTTATTTTTGCTAAAGCATATGAAATATATAATAATATTCATGAAGGTGACATTGTAAAAATAACCGGAAGAATAGATAGAAGAAATGGTAAAGATCAAATCGTTTGTAACAAAATCGAAACAATTGATAATTAATCATAAAAACTTTCTTAAAAAAAGAAAGTTTTATTTTATTTTAAACTAAATAATGTTATAATGTATACTAGGTGATACTATGAAAAAAACAAAAATAATATGTACGATTGGTCCATCAAGCAAAGATGAAAATGTATTAAGAGAATTAGTGCTAAGAGGTATGGATGTTGTTAGATTAAATATGACTCATGCAAGTTATGATTTTTGCTCTGACATAATTGCTAAAATCAAAAAAATTAATAAAGACTTAAATAAACATGTTTCAATAATGGTGGATTTAAAAGGACCAGATATAACAACTTTAGAATTTGCTGGTGGAAGTGCATATCTAAACAAAGGAGACAAGATAAGAATATATGATGATCCTATGATGGGTGATTCAACAAAATTTTCAGTTTCTTATCAAAACTTTATTAAAGATATGAAAACAAATACAAAAATATTATTAAACGATGGTTTAATAGAATTAATGGTTTTAGAAAAAGGCGTTGATTACTTATTATGTGAAGTAATAAATGGTGGTTTTATTGAAAACTATAAAGGAGTAAATATTCCTGAATTAAAATTAAATATACCATTTTTAAGTAAAAAAGATAAAGAAGATATTAAGTTTGCTAATAAGAATAATGTTGACTTTTTAGCTCTTTCTTTTGTATCAAGTTCAGAAGATGTACTTGATGTTAATGATTTATTAATAGAACTTAAAAATGATAGTATTGGTATAGTATCAAAAATAGAAAATGAAGCTGCAATAGAAGATATAGATGAGATAATTAAAAACAGTGATGGGATAATGATTGCCAGGGGTGACTTAGGTGTTGAAATACCTTTAGAAAGAGTTCCTGGAGTACAAAAGACAATAATAAATAAATGTCATATTGAAGGAAAATTTAGTATAGTTGCTACAGAAATGATGTCATCGATGGAAACATCATCAAGACCAACAAGAGCTGAAGTATCAGACATAGCAAATGCAGTCTTAGAAGGTGTCGATGCAGTTATGTTATCTGGTGAAACTACAGTAGGACTATATCCTGTTGAGACATTAGAAACTATGTCTAAAATAATAGAAATAACAGAACTAGATGTTAATTACTATGACTTTTTAGATAGAACAATGAGAACTGAAAAACAAGATACAACTGGAACAATTGCTTATAGTGTTGTAGAAAGTGCTAGTAGATTAAAATCAAAATTAATAATGACTCCAACAATGAGTGGATATACTTCAAAAAAAATTAGTAGATTTAGACCAATATGCCCAATAGTAGCTCTTAGCCCTGACGAAAAGACAGTTAAAAATTTAAGTATTTATTATGGAGTTTATCCTATCTTAATTGATGAAATAAAAACATTTGATAAAATGATGGATAAATCAAGAGAAGAGGCAATTAAATTAGGTTTAGAAAAAACGGATAAAATAATAGTTACAGGTGGTTATCCGTTTAAAGAAGTAAGACATACTAACTTTATGAAGATAGAAGAAATATAAAAAGGGATGATAATATGTATAATTTAGGTGAACAATTTGAGTTTGATTATGAAGCTGCAAAACCAAATTCAGCAAACATAATAAGTGGTGATAAATATAGATTTACTATCTTGTCAGAAAGATTAATCAGATTAGAATTTAATGAACAAGGTATTTTTGAAGATAGACCTACTGAACTTGTATGGTTTAGAAACATGGAACCGGTTAATTTCAAACTAAAACAAGATTCAAAGTATATAGAAATAGAGACAAATTATTTTAGATTAACTTATGTTAAAAACAAACCGTTTAATGGTGGTAAAATAAATCCAATTCGTAATTTAAAAGTTGAATTACTTAATTCAGATAGAATATGGTATTATGGTCATCCTGAAGTTAGAAATTACGGTGCTCCTGGGGTTTCTTTAGATGATAATAATGGAAAACTAAAATTAAAAAGAGGATTATATTCAGTTGATGGTTTTTCAAGTATAGATGATTCAAATACAAATATATTTAATCAAGATGGAACTATTTTAGAAAGAGAAAATAAAAGTATAGATGTATATTTATTTATGTACTTAAAAGATTTTGCTTCATGTTTAAAAGACTATTATTTAATAACAGGTAAACCTGCTTTAATACCAAGATACGGATTAGGTAATTGGTGGAGTAGAAACATGGATTACAATGATTATTCCTTAAAAGAATTAATAAAAACTTTTGAAAACAAAGAAATACCTTTATCTATTGTCTTGCTTGATAAAGATTGGCACTTACGTGATTTTCAAAATAAAAAGTTAGATACTGGATTTACTTGGGATCATAATAATTTTAAAAAACCTTCAACAATGATAAAATATCTTCATAAAAAAGGAATAAGATTAGGTCTAAATGTAGATCCCATGGAAGGTATATATCCTTTTGAAGAAAAGTACAACAAATTACAAAATTACTTAGAGCCAAACGAAAAAGGAATTATTCCATTCAATGTTTTAAATCCAAGAACAGTTGATGCATATTTAAAACTTTTAATTCATCCTTTGGATGAATTAGATGTAGACTTTTATTGGATAAATTATGAAGAAAAGAAAAAATTGAATGATTTGTTTTTGCTTGATCATTATCATTTTAATGATATGAAAAGAAATTATGAAAGAAGACCAATGGTTCTTACTAGAAACACTTTAATAGCCCCACATAGATATCCTGTTTTATATTCTGGAAAAACAATCGTAAGTTGGAATACTCTTAAAATGATTCCACTTCATAATGCAGCTGCAACTAATGTAGGAGTTAGTTTCTGGAGCCATGATATTGGAGGATACTATAAAGGAACTGAAGATAATGAATTATATACTAGATATGTTCAGTTAGGTGTATTTTCTCCTATTCTTAAGTTTGGTTCTGATAAAGGAAAATACTATAAAAGAGAGCCATGGAAGTGGAGTGCTAAAACATATAGAATAGTTAAAGATTACTTGAAACTTCGTCATAGATTAATTCCTTATTTATATGCAGAAAGTTATAAGTACCATGAATATGGAATGCCTTTAATTATGCCAATATATTATAAATTTCCAGAAATGTATGATGATGCTAACTATAGAAATGGTTATTATTTTGGAACAGAATTATTTATTTCACCAATAATTAATAAAAAAGACTTTGTAATGAATAGATCAATTCATAAGTTCTTTTTACCAGATGGTATATGGTATGATTTTGTGACAGGTAAAAAATTTCCTGGTGGTAAAAATTATATTTCTTTCTTTAAAGAAGAGGATTATCCTGTTTTTGCTAAAGCAGGTTCAATTATAACTCTTGGTGATAATGAATATATAAATGATACAACTCCGCCAAAAAACATGGAAATTCAAATATTTCCAGGAAGAAGTAATACCTATAATTTATATGAAGATGATGGAGTAAGTGATTTATATAGAAAAGATTTTTATTTGCTTACATCAATTGATTATAATTATATGCCTAATAATTATACAGTAATAATAAGACCAGTAACTGGTAAAAGTGGTATTGTACCAGATAATAGAAATTATAAAATAGTATTTAGAAATACTAAAAAAGCTGATGATGTTATTGTATACTTCAATGAAGAAAAAATTGAAAGTATAAATAGTTATATTGAAGGACCAAATTTTGTCGTTGAAGTAAATGGCATTAGTACAATCGGACAATTAACAATTAATTGTAAGGGTAAAGATATTGAAATAGATGCAGTAAGATTAATAAATGAAGATATAGAATCAATTATATCTGATTTACAAATCGAAACAGCGATGAAAGAAATGTTAGATAACATACTATTTAGTGAATTATCAGTTAAGAAAAAAAGAATTGAAATAAGAAGATTAGGTAGTAAAGGATTAGAAAGAAAATTTATCAAATTATTCTTAAAATTGTTAGAATATGTTGATGAAGTTTAAAATTAATAAATAATAAAAAACTATTGATAAAAAAGTTTTTTTGTTATATACTATCATTAATCAAAAACAGAGAAGAAGAGTAGTAATAAAAATTTTATTATTTAGAGAAAAAGTGGTTGGTGAAAACTTTTAATAAAAATTTATGAACTTACTTTGGAGTTGAATACTGTATACAAGGTATTCCGTATAGTCACGTTACGATAATTAAGAACATAAGTCATTATGAAATAAGGTGGTACCGCGTTAATACGCCCTTATACATAATGGCTTTTTATATTAGGAGGATTTATGAAAGAATTTATTGTTGGATTAATAATATTTGTGTTGGTTTACTTATCATATATATTTTTTGTTATTTTAAGAAAGAAAAAATTCGAAAAATTTAAAAAAAATACATACGTAAATTATTTAGTTAGTGTTTATAAATTAGATATAAAAAAGATTAATTATAAAACTTTAGCTCATATAATAGCACTCTCAAATGCTTTTATAATAGCATTCACATTTATTATAATTGGTTTTGTTAAAAATTTAACACTCATGTTATTTTTATCAGTAATTATATTAATGCCATTACAACTACTTGTATATCATATAATTGGAAAAATATTAAAAAGAGGTGAAAAAAATGTTTAATCATGAAGAAATAGAAAAAAAGTGGCAAGAATATTGGGAAAAAAACAATACTTTTAAGACAAATGCATGGGATTTTAGTAAACCAAAATATTATGTTCTTGATATGTTTCCTTATCCGTCAGGAGTAGGATTACATGCCGGTCATCCAGAAGGATATACTGCAACCGATGTTGTATCAAGAATGAAAAGAATGCAAGGGTTTAATGTACTTCACCCAATGGGTTTTGATTCTTTTGGACTTCCTGCAGAACAATATGCGATAGATACTGGAAATCATCCTGCTATATTTACAGAAGAAAATATCAAAACATTTAAAACACAATTAAAAATGTTAGGTTTTTCATATGACTGGGATAGAGAAGTATCTACAAGTGATCCAAAATTTTATAAATATACTGAATGGATATTTAAAGAATTGTTTGTTGATGGATTTGCTAAACAAGTTGATATGCCAGTAAACTGGTGTGAAGAATTAGGAACAGTTTTAGCTAATGATGAAGTAATAGATGGTAAAAGCGAAAGAGGAGGATATCCAGTAATTCGTAAAAACATGAAACAATGGGTAATCGATATTCCTTCTTATGCTGAAAAATTGTTAGAAGGTTTAAATAACATAGATTGGCCAGATTCAACTAAAGAAATTCAAAGAAATTGGATTGGTAAATCAATCGGAGCTATAGTTGACTTTAAAGTAGCTAATACAGAATCAAAATTCTCAGTTTTTACAACAAGATGTGATACTCTATTTGGAGCAACATACTGTGTAATGTCACCAGAACATACTTTGGTAGATTTAATTACTACAGTAGATAAAAAAGATGAAATAAATAATTACAAAAAAAGATGTGCTTCTAAATCAGATTTAGAAAGAACAGAATTAAATAAAGATAAAACAGGTGTATTTACTGGTGCTTATGCGATTAACCCTGTTAATAAAAAAGAGATACCAATTTGGATATCTGATTATGTTTTGGCGAGTTATGGTACAGGAGCTATTATGGCAGTACCTGCTCATGATGAAAGAGACTATGAATTTGCAAAGAAATTTAATATTGATATTATTGAAGTTATAAAAGGTGGAGACATAACAAAAGAAGCCTATGTAGGTGATGGTATTCATGTTAATTCAGGTTTTTTAAATGATTTAAATAAACAAGAATCAATAGATAAAATGATTAATTGGTTAGAAGAAAATAAATTAGGTAAAAAACAAATAAATTATAGATTAAGAGAATGGATATTTGCTAGACAAAGATATTGGGGAGAACCTATTCCAATAGTTCATATGGAAGATGGTACAACTAGAGTATTAGATGATAAAGAATTACCTTTAGTATTACCAGAATTAGAAGATTATAAGGGTAAAAATGGATTGGCTCCTTTGGAAAGTGCTGAAGAATGGAAAAATGTTATTATTGATGGTATAAAAGGAGTAAGAGAAACTTCTACGATGCCTGGATCTGCAGGGTCTAGTTGGTATTTCTTAAGATATATAGATCCAACTAATGATGAATGTATAGCAGACAAAAAATTAATAGATCATTGGATGCCGGTAGATTTATATGTTGGTGGACCTGAACATGCTGTAGGGCATTTATTATATTCAAGAATGTGGAATAATTATTTATATGATAAAGGTATTGTTAATGTACCAGAACCTTTTAAAAAATTAGTTCATCAAGGAATGATTCTAGGTTCTAATGGAATAAAAATGGGAAAAAGATATCCTGAATATTCTATTAATCCAACTGATATTGTTAAATCTCATGGAGCAGATACATTAAGACTTTATGAAATGTTTATGGGACCTTTAGAAGCAGATAAACCTTGGAATAATAATGGTGTAGAAGGCGCTAGAAAGTTTATCGAACGTATATATAGATTATATGAAGATAACAAAAAAGAAGAAGAAAATAAAAACTTAGAAAAAATATATAATCAAACAGTTAAAAAAGTAACAGAAGATTATGAGTCTTTAAATATTAATACAGCAATTAGTCAGATGATGATATTTATTAATGCTGTATATAAAGAAGAAAGCTTTCCTAAATATATGAAAGAAGGATTTATTAAATTATTAAATCCAATATGCCCGCATATTGCAGAAGAAATTTGGGAATTGTTAGGACATAATAATACTATTAGTTTTGAAAGTTGGCCTACTTATGATGAAACAAAATTAGTTGAAGAAAATTTCACAATGGTTGTTCAAGTTAATGGAAAAGTAAGAGGTAAAGTTGTTGTTAATTCTGATACAACAAAAGAAGAAATGGAAAAATTGTCATTAGAAATTGAAAATGTTAAATCATTTATAGGTGATAATGAAATTGTTAAAATAGTAACAATACCTAAAAAAATTGTAAATATAGTTATTAAATAAAAAAATAATGACTTTAGGAGGATTTATGGAAGAAAATTATTTAACACATATAGACTTTTGCGGTTGCTTATTTGGTTACTTAGTTAATAAGAATATTAGAATATTTAATAGTAATAGATTAGAAACACATTTAAAAAATTCAATAAATTTTGATGAATATTTATTTACATTATTCATTGATATTGATATAGATACTGTAATACAAGAAGGAATAAATTTTTATCAAACGATTGATGGGGTATGTATGGATTTAACTAGTTCAAATGTAATTATAACGTTAAATAAGGATGATTCTAGTAAATTAATAGAAGATGTTCCATTACAATATAGAGAAGGTATTGAATTATTAGCAAATAGTTTTCAAAAAGAAAAAGTAAAAGTTAATGTAAAATAAGAAACAAAAGGTTTCTTATTTTTTTATATAATGATATTATAGAATTGGTGATAATATGAATAAATATATGAATGAAGCTATAAATAAAGCTTTTGAAGGTTTGAACCAAAAAGAAGGTGGACCTTTTGGGGCAGTTATTGTTGATGAAAATAATAACATTATAGCTGTTTCTAATAATACAGTTTTAAAAGATAATGATCCAACAGCTCATGCTGAAATTAATGTGATAAGAATGGCATCTAAAAAGTTAAATTCATATAACTTAGAAAAATGTACCTTATATACAACTTGTGAACCTTGTCCAATGTGTTTGTCGGCTATAATATGGTCTAATATTAAAAATGTTTACTATGGATGTAATAAAGAAGATGCTGGAAATATAGGATTTAGAGATGACAAAATTTATGATTATTTAAAAAATAAAGATTTAAATCTATTAAATCTTAAAAATATTGATAGAGAAGAAGCTTTAAAATTATTTGAAAAATATGAAGATATAATATATTAAGAGGTTAGTTATGAAAAAGAAGAGTGTTTTATTTTGTTTGTTATCATTTATAATTCCTTTTTTGATAATTAATTTTGTTTTTTATATTTTTAATGCTTCATATGATTCAAGATGGAATTTGATGGTAAGTGATCTTCAAGATCAATATGTTTCTTTATTTTCTTATTTTAAAAATATTTTTAGCGGTCAAGAGTCTATTTTTTATTCGTTTTCAAATAGTTTAGGTGGGGGGATGTTAAGTACTATTGCCTACTATTTAGTTAGCCCTTTTAATTTCATAATCTTATTATTTGATTTAGAAAACTTATATAAAGGAATTCTTTTGATTATATCAATTAAAATAGCTTTATCAGGTCTAACTATGTATATTTATTTGAATTCTAAAAATAGTAATAAACTTTATTCATTGATGTTTTCTTTATGTTATAGTTTGATGGCTTACAATATCAACTTTTACTTTAATATTATGTGGTTAGATGCCGTATTAATTTTTCCTCTTATTTTGTTAGGAATAGATAAAATAGTAAATTCTAAGACTTCTATATTATTCGGTTTAACTTTATTTATGGCTGTTTTAACTAATTATTATATGGGATACATGATATGTTTGTTTTCGTTCTTTTATATAATAGGAGAATTATATAAAAAATATGATTTAAAAAGAGATAAAAAAATTATCTTTAATATATTTAAAAGGTATTTTTTAACAGGTTTATTAGCTTGTTTATTAACTTCTTTTTTATTAATTCCAAGTACAATAGGATTGGCAAACAGCTATAAAGAACCATCACATATATTTAATAGTTTTAACGTTTTGCAATCACCTTTAGACATCTTTTCAAGAACTACTTTAGCATCACATAATTATTTAAATATTATTAATATAAAAACTGTAAATATTTATATTGGTTTAATAACTTTGATATTATTAACGTTTAGTTTTTTAAACAAAAATATAACAAAAAAAGAAAAATATTTTAATTTATTTATGATTATTCTTTTTATGGCAAGTGTTATGTTTGAACCATTAAATAAGATTTGGCATGGTTTTGCTTCTCCACAAGGATTCAATTATCGATTTGCTTTTATGTTTGGTCTTTATTTTATTGTTATTGCTTATAAAAGTTTATTTAATATAAATGAAGTTAAACTAAAATACTTTATAACATATTTCTTTGTTTATGTATTTTTAAGTTTATTAGTTGTATTAAAAAACTACAAATATATTTCCATTTATTTTATAATATTATCTATTATATTTACATTCTTATTTCTATTATGTTTATTCTTAAAAAGAAAAGAAGAAAAGTTTATTTACTTAATAGTTTTATTGGCTTTTTGCGAGATGAATGCTAATGCTTTTTTTACCCTTTATAAATTTGAATTTTGCCGAGTTTCAGATTATAAAGAATATACTGTAGATATGAAAAGGTATGTTGATAAATATGAAGGAAATTATAGAATAGAAAAGTTTCCTAAATTTAATAGAAACGATTCTTTTCTTTTGGATTTTAAAGGAATAAATCAATTTTTATCGACAGCTAATAAAGATACTTTGGAATTTTTAGGTAAAATGGGACTGTTTAATGATGAATTGATAGTCACTTATGATGATTGGTCTACTGAAATTCTTAATTCATTAATGGGTGTTAAATATATTTTTGGGTATAAAAATTTAGAAGATTATAATGAAATTGAAAATACAAATGTAAAATATAGTAGAGTTTATGAGAATATTAATAGTCTATCAATTGGTTATATGGTAAGTGAAAAAGTTTTGAATTATGAAAATAAGATTAAAAAGACTTCTTTTGAATTTCAAAACTATATAATGAATTTAATGTTAAATAAAAACAATTTTTATTATAATGAGGTTGAAGTTAAAAAAACATCTCTTGATGATTATGAAATTAAAGGTAGTGATAAAACAACATATATGTATATCACAACTAATATAGATGATTTAAGTTTAAGAAAAATATATTATAAATTAAATGACAAAAAAAATGTTTTTCGATACAACAAAAATATTTTAATGTTATCATTATCTGAAAAAATAAATTTAAAAATATTAAATAAAAATCAAATAATAAAAAGTGATGTTAAGGCATATACATATAATCAAAATTTGTTTGATGATAATATTACTGCTTTAAAAGATGAACAAATTAATATAAAATATATGGAAAAGAACAAATTAAAAGGAAATATAAATGTATTAAGTAAGGGAATAATGTTTACATCAATTCCTTATGAAAAAGGTTGGGATATTAAAGTAGATGGGAAAAAAATCAAGTATAAAGAAATTTTTAATTCATTTATTGGTTTAGAACTTGAAAAAGGTAATCATGAAATAACTTTTGAATATTACCCTAAGGGTTTAAATGCTGGAATAATTATATCTTTTCTAGATTTAATAGTTATATTTATATATTTCAGTTATCAACTTAAAAAGATTGACAATGATTAAATATCTTAATATAATAGAGTAAATACTTTGAACAAGAGGAGTAAAATCATATTTATTTAAAGAAAGTTAGTGGTTGATGAGAACTAATAATAAATTGCTTTGAAGGTAGCTTGGGAGTTTAATAACTGAAATAAGGTAAGTTGTTACGTAAATATGCGTTAAATAAAAGAGGTAGAAATTCTACAAATTAAGGTGGTACCACGTAATCACGTCCTTATATATAGGGCGTTTTTTTTTGGTTTCAAATGTTTAAATAATGGAGGTTAATTATGAAAAATAAAATATTCAATAATTATGTAAAAAAATATGATTTAAAAATAGTAGAGTTAATGAGAAAATTTCATCATACATATCGGGTGGTAGAATTTTGTGAAGAAATAGCAAAAGAAGAAAATATGAATGAAAAAGAAATCTTTTTAGCAAAAACTATTGGCTTACTTCATGATATAGGGAGATTTGAGCAATTTACACAATATAAAACATTTATTGATCATAATTCAATAGATCATGGTGACGTAGCTTATGAAATACTGGTTAAAGATAATTTCATATACGAGTTTGTTGAAACAGAAGAAGAAGCTTTAATAGTTCTAAAAGCAGTTAAAAACCATAATAAAAAAGAAATAATAGGAGAGTATACAGATAAAGAATTAATTTTTATTAATTTAATAAGAGATGCTGATAAATTAGACATAATAAAAGAACAATATAATCAAATAAAATCAGAAAATATTTGCTTAAATAATGAACTTTTTGATTCTATTTATAGTGAAAAACTAATGGATAATAAATTAGTAGTAAATGATGTAGGCGGTATTTTTAGAGCACTTAGCTTTATATTTGATTTAAATTATAAATATTCATTCAAATTTATTTTAAACAAAAAAATTATTGAAAATAAGATTAATTTATTAGAAACATATGTTTCAAATGTTCATTTAGAAGAATTAAACAAATTAAAAAAATTCTTATTTAATTATATAGAAAAGAGGATTACTAATGTTAGATAAAAAATATAATCATTTAGAAGTTGAAGAAAATAAATATGAAAACTGGAAAAACAAAGGTTATTTTAATTCAGGAGATCTGTCAAAAAAACCATTTTGTATCGTAATACCACCACCCAATGTAACAGGTAGATTACATCTTGGTCATGCATGGAATACAACCATACAAGATATTATAATTCGTTATAAGAGAATGGATGGATATGATGCTTTATGGTTGCCAGGAATGGATCATGCAGGTATAGCAACGCAAGCTAAAATAGATCAAAAATTAAAGAGTGAAGGAATCAAACCACGTGAAATGGATAGAGAAGAGTGGTTAAAAGTTGCTTGGGAGTGGAAAAGAGAATACTCTAATAATATTCATGATCAATGGTCAAAATTAGGACTAAGTTTAGACTATACTAAAGAAAGATTTACATTAGATGAAGGTTTAAATAATGCAGTAAATAAAGTTTTTATAGAATTATACAATAAAAATCTTATATATAGAGGAGAAAGAATTATAAATTGGGATCCAGAAGCTATGACAGCTCTTTCCAATGAAGAAGTTATATATAAAGATATTGAAGGGGCTTTCTATCACTTAAAATACATGATTGAAGGTTCCAATGACTATTTAGAAGTAGCAACTACAAGACCTGAAACTTTATTTGGTGATACTGCAGTAGCAGTTAATCCAAATGATAATAGATATAAACATTTAATAGGGCAAAAAGTTGTTTTGCCAATTCTTAATAAATTAATACCCATAGTAGGAGATGAATATGCTGATCCTGAATTTGGAACAGGAGTTGTTAAAATAACTCCAGCTCATGATCCTAATGACTTTGAAGTTGGTAATAGACATAATTTAGAGAGAATTAATGTTATGAACAAGGATGCTACAATGAATGAAAATGCTTCTATTTATAATAAAATGGATAGATTTGATTGTCGTAAAAAATTAGTTGAAGATTTAAAAGAACAAGGATTATTAATTAAAATAGAATCGATGACTCATTCAGTAGGACATTCAGAAAGAACAGATGTTATGGTAGAACCATATTTATCAAAACAATGGTTTGTTAGAATGAGACCTCTAGCAGATAGAGTTTTAGAAAATCAAAAAAATGATAATAGTAAAGTAAATTTTGTTCCTGAAAGATTTGAAAAAATAATGAATCATTGGATGGAAATAACATATGATTGGTGTATTTCAAGACAACTTTGGTGGGGACATAGAATTCCAGCATGGTATAAAGATGATGAAATAATCGTTTCTGAAAATTGTCCTGGTGAGGGTTATATTCAAGATAATGATGTTTTGGATACTTGGTTTAGTAGTGCTTTATGGCCTTTTAGTACTTTAGGTTGGCCAAATGACACAGGATTATTAAATAGATATTATCCAAACAATGTTTTAGTAACAGGTTATGATATTATTCCTTTCTGGGTTAATAGAATGACTTTTCAAGGCTTACATTTTACCGATAAGAGACCATTTAAGGATTGTTTAATTCATGGGTTGATTAGAGATAAAGAAGGAAGAAAAATGTCTAAATCACTAGGTAATGGAGTAGATCCTATGGATGTTATCGAAGAATATGGATGTGATTCATTAAGATATTTTCTAGCCACTTCTTCTGCTCCAGGGCAAGATTTAAGATATGATTCAGAAAAAGTAAAATCAACTTGGAATTTTATCAATAAATTATGGAATGCATCTAGATTTGTAATGATGAATTTAGAAGATTTTGAATATAATATTACTGATTTAAAAGAATCAGATAAATGGATTTTAACTAAAATGAATAAATTAATATTAAAATTGAGAAATCATATGGATAAGTATGAATTTAACGTAGTTGGGACAGAAATTTATAGTTTCATATGGAATGACTTTTGTGATTGGTATATAGAACTATCTAAAATAAATATGGATAATACTACTAAATCAGTTTTAGTTTATGTTTTGAAAAACATTTTAAAAATGTTGCATCCTTTTATGCCATATGTTACAGAAGAAATATACTTGATGCTTCCACATTCTCATGAATCAATAATGGTAAGTGATTATCCTGTTTATAATGAAGCTGAAATATGTGAGACTGATATAGATGAAATAATTAATTTAATAACTAAAATAAGAAGAGTTAAATTAGAAAAAAATATTGGTAAAGAATTTATATTAGTTCATAATGACAATATTATTAAAAATAATTTAGATATTATTTCTAGTATGATTAAGTTAAATAAAGATAATTTTAAAAATTCTTGTGAATTAAATTATACAAAGGAAGAAATAACTTTTAATAGTTCCACTATTTTAATATATTATGATGGTAATATAAATAAAGAAATAGAACAAGAAAATTTAATAAAAGAAAAAATTAGATTAGAAAATAGTATTGAAAGAAGAAAAAAATTATTAGATAATGAGAACTATGTATCTAAAGCACCAATAAGTTTGGTAGAAATAGAAAAATCTAATTTAAATAATGAAGTCAAAGAATTAGACGTGATTATAAGCAAATTAGATAGTTTAGTATAATAAAAATAAATATGTAAATAATAGTAATAAATTATTTACATATTTTTTTGTATATTTTTTTATTTTCTTTATCAAAATAATAAAGGGAGGTATTAAATGTATAAAAATAATTTAAAATCAATTAAAAATCCTTAATAAAAAGTTTTTTGATTTAAATGTTTGACACATTTTTACCCTTGTAAATAAAGGGCAAAAAAAATATCGTAAAAAAAAGAACAAAATATGTTGACTAGTTTAGAATTTGTGTGATATATTTGTATTGTAAAGATAGAGGAGGAAAGAAAATGAAAAAATCAAACAAAGGTTTTACGCTAATCGAGTTATTAGCAGTTATCGTAATTTTAGCTATTATCGCTTTAATAGCAACACCAGTTATCCTTTCAGTTATTGACACAGCTAAGAAAGGTGCTGCTGAATCAAGTGCACTAGGATATGTTGATGCAGTTGAAAAACAAATCATGATCGCAAGTGTTACACCAGACGAAACTGACGGAATTGCTGACGGAACAGATTTAGCTGTTTCATCATTAACTTCAGTTAAAGTTAAAGGTTCTAAACCTGCTGGAACTTCAACAGTTACAATCGTTGCTGGACAAGTTACAGAAGCAGAACTTGCTCTTGATGGATACACAGTATTCTACAATGGTACAACTGGAAAAGCTTCAGCTTCAAAATAATTACGATAAAAAACAATTGATTTAAACTGACTTAGGTCAGTTTTTTCTATGTCAAAAATATGATATAATGAATTAGGTGATAATATGGATTGGTTAAATAGATTTGATGCCTTAATAGGAAAAGAAAACTTAAAAGAAATAAAAAGATTAACTGTTCTAGTAATAGGTTTAGGTGGAGTAGGCGGATATGCACTTGAAAGTATTGTTAGATCGGGTATAAATAAAGTAATTATCGTTGATAAAGATATTGTGGATATAACAAACGTTAATAGGCAATTAATAGCTCTATCTTCTAATATAGGTCTACCTAAAGTAGATGTATTTGAAAAAAGGTTAAAAGAAATTAATAAAGATTTAGAAATAATAAAAATAAACGAATTTATAACAAAAGAAAATATAAATTTATTGTTTGACCACCATATAGATTTTATAATAGATGCCTGTGATACCTTAGAAACAAAGAAAGAATTAATTAGAGAGTCAATTAAAAGAAAAATTAAAATAATATCTAGTATGGGCACAGCTAACAAATTAGACCCTAGCAAATTAAAAATAATGGATATAAGAAAAACTTCAGTTGATCCACTAGCTCGTATTATAAGAAAAATGATAAAAGATGAAAACATAAAAGAAAAAATTCCTGTTATTTGTAGTGATGAGTTACCAATTAGAAACAGTAAAAACATATTAGGCTCAAATTCGTTTGTTCCAGCTGTTTCTGGATTACTATGTACTAGCTATATTATAAACAGCGTTATAGATAAGGAAAAAATATATGAAAATGATTAAGTATTTTGAAAATGAAATAAATAATATGAGTGGCAATGTATTAGGCCTTGGTGTAGAAGATAATGAAATAATTGAAAGAATATTAAAGAATCAAAATATAACTACTTTTAATTTGTTAGATTCTTTTTCAAAAGAAATTGATACAGAAAATATAAACAAACAAAAAAAAATAAAAAATTTAAGAAAATATTTTAAAAAGAAAAGAGTTAATACTATTATTTTTAATATAGATAATATTAAAGAAAGTAAAATAAAACTAATTTATGACACTCTATATATTGGCAAAAACAACATATATATATATTCATCAAATACAGAAATAGATGAATTTATAAATAAATATAAAAGATATACAAAAAAATTAGAAAAAACTATTTGTAAAGATAAAACAGTATATAAAATAATAATAGAAGGTGTTAGAAACAACATAATTAAAGAGAAGATTTATAAGCTATTTGATAGCATTATTAATACAATTAATATAGTAAGTGATACCTTAAGTGAATAAAGACGAAAGTCTTTTTTTGTTTGTAAATATATGAAAAAAAACACTATAAACTATTTACAATTTATATTAAAAAGAGTAAAATAATGGTAGACAGTGGTTGAAAGTGGAATAAAGTGGGTGATTTTATGTTTATGGGAGAATATAATCATACTATTGATGAAAAAGGAAGAATAGTTGTTCCTTCAAAAATAAGAGAACAATTAGGTCATGACTTTGTAGTCACTAGAGGTTTAGATAATTGCTTATTCATTTATCCGAAAAACGAATGGGATAATGTAATAAATAAATATAAAGAATTACCAAATACAAAAGATGCTAGAAACTTTATGAGATTTTTCTTATCTGGAGCAACAGTTAATGAATTTGATAAACAAGGTAGAATTAATATAGCAAACTCATTAATCAAATACGCCAATTTAAAAAAAGACTGTGTAATTATAGGAGTTAATGAAAGATTAGAAATATGGGACAAAGATTCTTGGGAAGAATTTATTTCTAAAAACGAAGAAAATCTTTCAGATATTGCTGACAAACTATTTGAGATCAAATTATAATGCATATTTCAGTATTACTAAACGAATGTATAAAATATTTAAATCTAAAAGAAAATAGTTTGATTGTAGATGCAACTCTAGGTTATGGTGGACACAGTAGTCAAATACTTAAAAGAATTGGTAATGGTTTTTTATATTCCTTTGATCAAGATGACGAAGCAATAAAAGAAGCTGACAAAAAATTAAGCAAAATCTCAGATAATTACAAAATTATAAGAAGTAATTTTGTCAATATAAAAGAAAAATTAAAAGAAAATAATATTGATAAAGTAGATGGTATATTATTTGATTTAGGAGTATCTTCTCCTCAATTAGATGAAGATTATAGAGGATTTAGTTTTCATAATGATGCCTATTTAGATATGAGAATGGACACAAAAAACGAATTAACAGCTCATTATGTTGTTAATAATTACTCAGAACAAGAACTAGTAAATATATTTTATAAATATGGTGAAGAAAAATATTCTGTTTCAATAGCTAAAAAAATAGTTGCAACAAGAAAAATAAAACCAATTGATACAACTTTAGAATTAGTTGAAATAATTAAAACAGGAGTTCCTGAAAAATATAAAAGAGAAAAACATCCGGCTAGAAAAATATTTCAAGCTATTAGAATAGAAGTTAATAAAGAATTAGAAGTATTTGAGAAAGCCCTTAGAGATTCATTAGATTTATTAAATGTTGGTGGAAGAATATGTGTTATAACATTTCATTCTTTAGAAGATAAAATTTGTAAAAGTGTTTTTAAGTCAGTAAGTGAATATGACAAAAATCTTGATAAAATGCCTATTATTCCAGAAGAATATTTACCAAATTTTAAAATTATAGGATCAATAAATCCTAGTAAAGAAGAATTAGAAAACAATAATAGAGCTAGAAGTGCTAAATTGAGAGTAATTGAAAAAGTAAAATAAAGGAGAAACTATTATGACAAAAAGAAGAAAAACAAAAATAACAAAAGGTGAAATTTTATTGTACACAACGGCTTTATGTTGCCTTTTTGGAATGATAGTTACTAAAATATTTTTTGGGGCTGGAATAACTCATTTAGATATGAACATAGAACAATCTAAGTTTGATATTACTAGTCAAGAAAAGAAAAATGAAAGTTTAACCATGAAAGTTAATGAATTAACTTCATTTGATAAAGTCAAAGATGTTGTATCTGACATGGGTTTGGCGTATAATAATGATAATATAATTATAATTAACGACTAATGAGGTGCTTAATATGAATACAAAGAATCAAAAGAAAAAAATATGGAATACTCCGAGAATTGTATTTTTCTTTTTTTCTCTTTGTATTTTTTTATTGTATTTTAAGTTTGCTTATTTATCTCTTTCTCCTAAAATATATGGAAAAGATATGAAAGAATTTGCCTCAAATAGAAACACAGTTAAGAAAATAATAAAGGCTACTAGAGGAACTATTTATGATAGTGAAGGCCATGTTCTAGCTCAAAATGTAACCTCATATACCTTGGTTGCTTGTCTTGAAAAAAGTAAAGTATATATGGGGAATAATTATATAAGTGATCCTAAAAAAACAGCGGAAGCTTTAGGACCAGTACTTAATATGGATGTTCCTTATTTAGAAAGTCTTATTAGTCAAGATTTTTATCAAGTTGAACTTGGAATAAATGGAAGAGGTTTAACAGAACTAAAAAAAGATGAAATTTTAGCCCTTGGTCTAAAAGGAATAACATTTACAGAAAGTCAAAAGAGATATTATCCTAACGGAGATTTTGCTTCATATGTAGTAGGATATGCTAAAACAAATGAAGTTGAAGTATATGATGAAAATGAAAACAAGTCTTTTGTTAATGAAATAGTTGGAGAATTAGGTATTGAATCTAATTATAATGATCTATTAAGTGGTACGGATGGATATTTGGAATATCAACAAAGTAGATATGGATATAAAATAGCTGGTACAAAAGAAAAATCAGTTAAAGCTTTAAATGGAAGTTCTATATATTTAACTATAGATGCAAATATTCAAAGATTCTTGGAAACAGCTGTCAAAAACATAGAAAAAGATTATTCGCCAGAATGGGCGCAAATAACTGTTATGGATGCTAAAACAGGAGATATATTAGGAACATCATCAACTCCTTCTTTTGACCCAAATATAAGAAATATTAAAAATTATGAAAACCCGCTTGTTACTTTAACCTTCGAACCGGGTTCAACAATGAAAACATTTACTTATATGTGTGCTATGGAAAATAATGTTTATGACGGAAATGAAACGTATGCTTCAGGAAGTTTTAGCGTTAGTGGTTATACAGTAAATGATTGGAACTTGAGTGGGTGGGGTACGATTACATTTGATAAAGGATATGAGTATTCAAGTAATGTAGGTATTGCTAATTTAATTAAAAAACATTTATCTAAAAAACAGTTAAAGGATTGTTTAAAAAAATATGGTTTTGGTTCTAAAACAGGTCTTGAACTTTCAAGAGAACAATCAGGAAGTCTAAATTTTAATTATGATATAGAATTAGTAGCTGCAGGTTATGGACAGGGTATTACAATAACTGCAATTCAACAACTTCAAGCATTGACTGTTATTGCTAATGATGGGGTTATGTTAAAACCACATATAGTTAGTAAAATAGTTGATACTAATACTAATAAAGTTACTTATGAAAGAAAAGTTGAAAAAAGTAAACAATTAGTAAAGACTTCGACAATTAATAAGATTAAAGATTTAATGTATAATGTAATACATGGAACAGATTTAGGTTCTACTGGTTATATATATAAAATTGATGGCTTTGATATAATTGGTAAGACCGGAACAAGTCAGATATATGATAATCAAACAAAACAATATACTTTAGGAGATAATTTGTACATATATTCCTTTGCTGGTATGTATCCTAAAAATGACCCTAAGATAATAATATACGCCCTTATGAAAAAACCTACATGGGGAAAATCCTCTGGTTTATATACTAATACAAAGCAAGTTATACAAAGTATAAGTAAATATAAAAATATGTTTACTGAAATAACTGAAAAAAAAGTTGAAACATATACTGTCAAATCTTACACTAGTAAAAAAACTGAGCTTGTTAAAAAAGAACTTGAAGATAAAAAAATTAGAGTTGTTATAATTGGTGATGGTGATAAAATAACGAAACAATCATTTAGTAAAGGCACTATCCTGGCTCCTAATGATAAGATAATATTATTTACTAATAGTGAAACTTATAGTCTTCCTAATTTAACAGGTTATAGCAGAAATGAGGCTGTTAAATTATTTGATATGTTTAAAATCAAATATAAAGTTGAAGGTTATGGTTATGTAGTTAATCAGAGTATTCCAACAAAAACAATAATTAGTCCTGATATGGAAATTTCTATAAAGTTAGAAAATAAAGTTATTGAAAAAGAGGAAATAAAAGAAGAGACAGAATAGTTTACTATGTTACTAAAATATAGTAATATTATTATAGGAGGTTATTTATGAAAAAAGGTTTTACTTTAATTGAATTATTGAGTGTTATTGTAATAGTATCTGTTATTACATTAATAACTTTTCCAATTATTTCTTCTTATTTAAAAGATAGTAAAGATAATCTTGGAAAAATTCAAATAAAAGATATTGAAATTGCGGCTGAAAAGTGGGCTAATGATAATATGGATAAATTAGATAAATATCATGTTAATGATGTCTATGTTTCGTTAGAAAGAATTAAAATAGAAAAATATTTGGAAAACGAAAAAATAATTAACCCTAGTACAAAAATAGAAATGAATGGTTGTATATTGATAAAATATAATTCGGATTCTAATAAATATGTTTTTGAGTATGAAGAAACTGATGATGAACAACCAGATACTCAAACAGTCTGTCAGTATATAGCTACTAAAAATTCTTCTCTAGCATATATAATTCATGATTTGAGCGAGACAAACGTACTTCAAACAGTGGATACTAATAAAAGAGTATCAGCATCTCAATCAATTATTGATATGTATAAAGAGAATCTCCGTGTATATGGTGAAATAGATGTTGCTACAGGTTTGCCTGTTTCAGGTTTATTTGAAACAGATAATGAGTATGTATTTGCTGGAACTACGGTTAATAACTATGTAGAATACAAAAGCGAATTCTATAGGATATTAAGCATTGATAAGAATGATCTTTCTATGAAATTAATTAAAGTAACTAGTGAATCTAAAGTTTGGAACAATGATATTTCCTATGAAAATTCAAGTATTAAAGATGACTTAAATTCTGGAATTGAAGTTGATGCTTGGGAAAATGGAAGTGTTTCTGATACTCCAAAATCAATAGATATTTTAAAATATGATTTAAGTGTTAAAAAAATTGATGTTAAAGTAGGCTTAATGTCAGTTTATGATTATGCTACTGCTTCCAATAATGCGACTTGTTATGATAATTTCAAAGCTACAGAATGTAATAATAATAATTATCTAAGCACAATGTTTGGTTCGAATAACGTATTTACAATGAATAACAGTGGAACAAGAATATGGTATAGGAGTAATGTCGGTTTAGTGCTTGGAGATATTGGAAATATGGCTTATGTTCACCCTGTTATAAAAGTTGATTCAAGTTCCTATATAACAAATATAGCTACAGCAACAGGAAGTGAAACAACTTATGCTTATGAATTAAAATAGAATTGAAATTCTATTTTTTTGTGATATAATAACGATTAAAGGTTGTGATTTTATGGCAGTAAATTATGAAAATAAGGAATTTTATTCATTAGAAAAAACAATAGAAATTTTTAAAAAACTAGAATATTTAAATAATAGTAACTTATCTAATAAAGAAGAATTGATAAAAGAAATAAAAGAAGATATAGTCATGTCTCATGTTGGAATTGTCAAAAATGTATTAAAAAAGATGGAAAACGCTAGCTATGATGAAGATTTATTTCAGGTTGGTATTGTAGCCCTTTATGATTCTATAGAAAAATTTGATTATAAGAGAAACGTTTGCTTTAATACGTTTGCTCAGTTTGTTGTAAAATCATCAATAGTTTTTTATACTAGAAAAAATAATAGTATGGTCAATATTCCTTATGGATTTTATAGTCTTAGAAGAATATATAAAAAATATATAAGCAAATATAGACTTACGTATGGTAAAAAGCCAAGTGAAGAAGAAATAATGGAGCACTTGAAGTCGCAACCAGTTTTTCTAAAGTATAATAAAAGATTAAATTCAGGAGAAATGTTGGTTTTGTTTGATGTTTTTTATGATGATGAAGATATTAGTCTAAATCAAACAATATCAGAAGATGTTGACTCTTCAATTCAAGATAATGTCATAAGCAATTTAACAGATTATAATTTAGTTGTTAATGATATTGATGATAAAATGTTGATAGCAAAATTAAAACAAAAACTAGAACCGTTTTTGTATTATACTATTTATCACACAATTATCTTTCCAAACATGACTTTAATCGAAGCAGCTAAAAGACTTTCTGTTTCAAAACAGTATCTTTCTAGTGAAATACAAAGAAAAAAAGAATTGATTAGCTATATCTTAGATTCAAAATATAAAGTCGATAATATTGATAGCGATTTAACACCTCTTTCAGCAGAGAAAATTATAGAAATGAGAGAATTGAGAAAAGCAAACAATAAAACAAAAACTAAAACAAAAAAGTAAAATAAAAAGTCGAATTTTGTTGCAATTTTGACTTTTTTTGTTATAATTAATATGTATAGTAGGAGAGATAATATGGAAGGTAAAAGCACTATTGATATATATCTTAATTTTCATATAGATTGGATTATTGATTTTAGTAAAACTCTTTTACCAAAACAATCTTTAAAAAAAATAGATTTCAATCATTTTAAAAAAACATTAATTGAATACTACGTTGATGCTTTTATTAGGAAAAATAGAAATGTATTTGATCAATTTGAAGATAAAAATTTAATTATTGATTCTTTAATTAAACTTAAAATAACAAATAAAAAAATGCAAGAATTATATGTTAGTTTATTTAAAGAAGATGTTATTATTTCTTGGGCGAATAATACTAAACAACAAGAAATGCAAGATTTATGTAATTTTCTAGTCACTACTATTTTTATAGCAATGGAACTGTTGAAAAATATAGGTCCAGCAACTACAGAAAAAATAACTTATAAAAAAGTTATAAAAGAAATTCTTTGTCAAAATAAATTTATATCAATCGAAACAATTAAACTATTTAGTGAATATGAAAGTAAGTTGTCTGTATTATATGAGTCAGCACTTAATAAAAATTTCAAATTCATAAAAAAATATAATAGTTCAAATGTATTCAATGATAAATATTTAAAAGTTTACGAAACAAAGGATAATTCAAGTACGGATATGTATTTGAGTAAAATTAAGTATTCTATAAATGAATTAAAAAATGAAAATAAGAAAGAAGTATTAAAAGCAAGTTTAAAAGACAAAAATTTGAATAACATAAAAAAAATCGAATTTGAACTAGTAACTTTTGAAATATTTAAAAAACTTTTTTATGGAAAAAACATTAAAATATTTATTGATATTAATGATAGCTTTTTGAAATCTAAATCTAATATCACATTTATGGAAAAAAAAGTTTCAATAGTTAGGGAAAATATTTTTCTTAACATAAATTACGATACATTATTAAATTATAATAAAGAGATAAGTGAATTAAAAGAAAAAGGATACAATATCTCAATATCTAAAGGTATTAAAGATATTGACTTTAGAAAACTTTATGACATAAAATATTGTTTTTTAAAGTTAGAAGATTCAATTTCTTTTAGTAAAGCCTTAAATCAATTAAGTTTAGGAAAAATAGAACCAATACTAACAGATATTGAAGAAATAGAACTAAACTTAGGCGACAGAAATGTTAATTATTATGTTAAATAATGTAGAGTTAGAATTTGGGTGGTGGTTTTGAAAGAAAAATTTACAGTTAAAGCGACAGCAAAAAAAATTTATAAAAGAAAATTAATGATGAGAATTTCAACAATTATGATTTCATTCTTGTTATTAACAATGTCGTTACTTTACTGTATTTTATATATAGTAAATACTAAAGGTAATTTTACTATATCGTTAGACCCAAATTTAAAAGCAACAAAAGATATTGTTATTTCTGCAACAAGTGACTTTAAAGAAAAACCATTATTGCTAGAAACACCAGCTCTCGATTATATGGATAATATTTCGGAAAGTTGGTTACCTAAAGATATTGATAATCATGAGGGAGCTCATAATGGTAATAATTATTTAGCTTACACTTTCTTCGTTAAAAACGAAGGTGAAACAAAAACAAACTATATAGTTTCAATAGATATATTGTCAGTTATTAAAAATGTTGATGAAGCAATTAGAGTAGCTGTTTATACTAATGGAAAAAAAGAAGTATATGCTAAAAAAAGTAAGTCAACTAAACAACCAGAAAATAATACAATAGAATTTGAAAATAGTTCTCAAGTGATGATGAAAGTAAGAAAAAACTTTAAAAATAATGAAGTTGATAAATATACTGTAGTTGTATGGCTTGAAGGTGATGATCCAGAATGCAAAGATGATATTCTGGGTGGGGAAATGAAAATGAAAATGTCTTTAGCTGAAGACAAAGGAAATTAAATTTAGGAGGAAAAATAATGAAAAAGAAAAAAATATTTATGGCTTTTGCAATGTTATTATTAACGGGTGCAGCTCTATCAACAGCATCATATGCATGGTTTACAGCTAATACTAAATTAGAATTAGGTGAATTGGATGTTAAAGTTGAAGCAACAAATGGTATTCAAGTATCAGTTGATGCTACAAATTGGAAAGCAAATTTAACAACAAATGAAATTAGAAATGCTGTATATAGTGGAAGCGCCAATCAATTTCCAGCTACTTTATCTCCAGTATCAACAATAGGATCAACTACAGCAGGTATTTTTGATATATATTTAGGAGAATTAACAGAAGCAGGAACAATTAACTTAACAAAACAAACAGATGCTCAAGGAACAACTGGAAAATATATGGCATTTGATTTATTTGTTCAAGCAACAGAAACAAAAGAAATAGAATTACTAAGTACATCTTCAGTAACAGCTAAAGCAGTTAGTGGAGAAGAAACAGTGGTAGATAAAGGACTTAAAAAATCAGTAAGAGTTGGTTTTATTAACAAAGGTGTTGATGCTACTAATACAGCATCACTAGCTTATGCTCTAAATAGTACTGTTAGTCAAACTATCTGGGAACCAAACGCTGATCAACATACAGATAATGCAATAGGTGCAACTTCATATGAAAATGGAGATATAGTTCCAGCGGCAGCTTTCTTGGGAGCTAAAAGTTCAGGAACAGGTGTAGTTATTAGCAACGCAGTTAACTTTGGTACACTTTCAGCAACTCTTATCCAATCTAATGCAAATCAAGCAGTAGGTTTTCCTAATACAACAGTATTTACTGTTAATCCAGGTATTAACAAAGTAAGAGTTTATGTATGGATTGAAGGACAAGATATTGACTGTGAAAATTCAGCTTCTTTAGGAACAGGAATTGGAGTTAAACTAAGCCTTAATGCTAAAGCTTAATTAAATTGAAAGAGGTTTTTAAATGAAAAAAATATTATCTTTCATATTTGATTTTCTAATAGTGATTGTTATTTTAGTAGCGCTTGTAGTTACATTTATGTCACTTAATACTGATGAAAAGGGTATAACAAGATTTTTTGGTTATACTCCTCTTAACATTCAGTCTTCATCAATGGAACCAGCAATTAAAAAAGGTGATTTGATAATTACTAAAGAAGTAGAATTTGAAAAAATCAAAAAAAATGATGTAATTTCATTTATTTCTACGGAACAAGATAAGAAAATTATTAAAACACATAGAGTAATTGAAGTGACTATAAAAGATGGAAATAAGTCATTTGTAACAAAAGGTGATAATAATGATACAGAAGATAAAACAAAAGTTTCTTCAGATTCATATATATCATTTTATACAGGTACTAGAATTGCTTTTTTAGGAACAATTTTAACATTTTTACAGTCACAAGTAGGTTTCTTTATATTTATAATATTACCATTATTTATATTGTTTATTTATCAATTGTATAAATTTATAGTTATAATTATGGATGAAAAAAGAAAAGAATTAATAGATCAAATAAGAAAAGAAGAACAAATTAAAAATGTAGAAAATAAGGATTAAAAATCCTTTTTTTTATGTCGAAATAACGCATAATTTTGTTGTTTTAAAAAGTTAAAAATGATATAATTATATATAGTTGAGTAGTCTAAAAAATAAGGCTAAACAGTAAAAAACAATGAGGTGTAGAAAATGGATTTTTTTGTAAGATTTTTGTTTGATTTTATGTCACAATTCTTTAGTGGTTTAATTAGAATATTTACAAATTTAGGATTAGGTATTAAGGAAATGTTAGACTTAAAAGCTTATGCTAATATTATTAAGGGTTATTCTTCTGAAATAAGCGGAACAGGTTGGATTTTAGTTGCTTTAGTTATAATAGTGTTTGTGGCGCTTATAGCTTTTTCAATTTTTTTAATATATTTAATTTTTAAAAAATATTTTAGAATTAGAAAATCATTAGTTGAACAAGAGACTTTGTTAGAAGAAGTAGCAGATTTAAACAAAGCAGTTTTAAAACTAACTCAAGAAAAAGATAAAATATTAGCAATGAAAGTTAGTCAATTAGGACTTAAACCAGGAGAAGTTTCTGAAAATATTGAAAATGAAAATGAAGAAGTAAAATCTGGAAACGATAGCCGTTTTTATAATTTAACTGAAATAGATAAAGCAATGGTTGAATATAATAATCCAGATTTAGAAAACAAATTTACTTTAGAAGAATTATGTGAAATATTTAGAAATTTTTCAGCTTCTAAAATGAAACTATATTATAAAACAGAAATAATAAGATTATTTGTTTCTTCCTTAGCCTCAACAAGATTAGTTATCTTACAGGGTATATCTGGAACAGGTAAAACATCTTTGCCATATGCATGGGGAAAATTTTTGAAAAACGATGCTATTATAGCTTCAGTTCAACCATCTTGGCGTGATAGAACAGAGTTGTTTGGTTACTTTAATGAATTTACTAAAAGATTTAACGAAACTGAGGTACTTACAAAAATGTATGAAGCTTCATATAAAGATGATGTTTATTTGACAATACTAGATGAAATGAATATAGCACGTGTTGAATATTATTTTGCGGAAATGTTATCAATATTAGAAATGCCAAGTCGTGATGAATGGGTAATTGATTTGGTACCTAATGTGTGGCCAAACGATCCTAAAAAATTAACAGATGGAAAATTAAAAATACCAGACAACATGTGGTATATTGGAACAATCAATAATGATGATTCAACCTTCATGGTTACTGATAAAGTATATGACCGTGCTATGCCAATTGATATTAACGATAAAGGTGAAGTTTTCGATGCACCAATTACTGATGGTATGAAAATAAGCAGTAAATATTTAGAAAGCTTATTTACTGAAGCAAAAGAAAAATATCCAGTTAGTGAAGAAGTTATGAAAAAACTAGAACAAATGGATAATTATGTAATTGAACATTTTCGTTTAGCTTTTGGTAATCGTATTGTTAAGCATATAAGAGAATTTGTTCCAGTATATATAGCTTGCGGTGGAAAAGAATTAGATGGTCTAGATTATGTAATTGCCAAAAAAATATTAAGAAAATTCGAACAATTAAATTTATCTTTTATTAGAGATGAAATTGATGGATTTATCAAATTTTTAGATAGTTTGTTTGGTAAAGAAAATATGAAGGAATGTAAAGATTATTTAAGTAGGCTAAAAAAATTAATGTAATTAGTGAGGTGACTATATGAACGATAAAAAAATAAATACTTTTTTAGATAATGCTGAAGAAGGTTTAAAACAAGAATTTTTAGAAAAAAACAATTCTGTTTTAGAAGTTAATACAGATTATAAAAAAGTAGAATTTGATTATAGCTGGTTAGAAAAAATAGAAGAAACAATTGAATGTCTGGATCAAATAGTAAGAAACCCAAGAAAATTTATTGTTCAAGAAGAAGAAATAGTTCCTGTTGAAAGAGCTAAAAAGATTACATTAGAAAGTATCAAACATTTAGCAACTCATACTAATTTAATTCAAGAATTTGATCCTATAAATCAAACCATAACACCTTCTAAAGTTTTAAACATTAATAAAGAAGAAAGTTTTGATATATATGAGAATAGATTTATATATTCTTTACTTATAAACTTAAGTATGTTTTTGGAAAAAAGAAAAGAGCTTACTAAAGAAGGATCAAATTGCAAAATAAATAAAAAATTTAATTATGTATCTTCAACTAAAATAGGAAATGAAAATATCAAAATTAATTTAGATTTAGAATCAGACTATTTCGAAGATTTAGTTGGAAAAGACCCTAGCGGTTTAGGACTAGATGAAAGAATGGAAAGAGTTTCGTTTATTATAAGTGATTTTATGAAGAGTTCTTTTATAAAAGAATTAAGTTTGTCTCATGTAGTAATGGTGAAATCGCCTATTAGAAAAACAAATGTTATCTTAAAAAACACTAATTTTAAAAAAGCTTTAGAACTTTGGGAATTTATTGAAAGATATGATGTCCATGATAAAATAGAATCAAGCGATACTAAAAACTATAAAGACGAGGGAACTTTAAAAGAAAACATGGATGAAGCTTTTTTATTAGATTATCTAATTTTAAATATGAATAATGAAAATAAAACAAATAAAGGTATAAAAAAATATTATATAAATAAAGTAGTTAAAGATTTTCTAAATAATAATGATGATTATAATCCTGAAAAATTTAAAAAACTAATTAATAATGAATTTCAAATAGTTTATAAAGAAAAGAAAAAAAGAGAAAACAAAATAGATAATATTTACAAAAAAAGCTTTGATAAATTTAATTTAAATTTAAAAAAAGCTTTAGAAATGTTGAAATAGAATATGAAAGAACATAAAAAAATATTATCATATGGAATTGAATTATTAATTATTATAGTTTCAATAGCATTCGCTACTTATGCTTGGTTTAATAAAAATCAAAAAATAGCTTCAGATGATTTATATATTAATACAGATTCATATTTAGATTTGCTTGTCTCACTAGATGGTGAAAATTATACAACAGAAACATCTTTAAACTTACCAAATGATTTTCAGTTTAAAAACGAAATAACTGGTAATGGAATTAATTTTTATACCGCTGCTTCTAAAAAAGATGATGGAACACCTATTACTTTTAAACAAGCCGTTATAAAAAAAGATTATTTAGAATTTGATATTTGGTTTAAATTAAGTGGTAAAGGTGGTATTTTTTTACAAAACAATTCTTACATAATTCCTAGTGTAGGAACAAATTCTTCAAATTTAATAGGTCCAAATGTTGAAAGAATAAGTACTTCAGGAGATTTCAGTAGAGATTTAATAGCTTCATCAGTTAGAATGGCTTTTGTTGAAAATGATTATATTGATAATAAATATATTTTAGAGTCAAATCCATCTTTAGTTTGGGCACCAAATAAAAATTATGAAATTAGTTGTAATAAAATATGTACAGCTAATTTAAATTCTACTAATAAACAAGATTACAGATATGTAGATGCTGGTGAAAGTAGTTATTATTATTTAAAAAGTGTTACAAATCTTAAAGATGAATTAAAAACAACCAAAGAAAACGATATGGCTTATGGTGATCCTATGATTACCTATATAGATTCAAGTGATGGAATAAAAAAAGTTACCGTTAGAGTTTGGATTGAAGGTAATGACAGAGATAATGTAACAGCTTTAACTGGAGGAATGTTTATTATGAATCTTCAGTTTACTGCTCTAAATAAACAATTAGATAATACTGAACCAGACGTTTATATAGATGGTTTTAAAATATTGAATTTTGATGAAACCATGGAATACTCAGTTGATAATAAATTAACTTGGATAAGTTATGAAGAAAATAATGATCCAACATTTAGTACAAATCAAGAAGTATATGTTAGAAAAAGCGAAACTGTTAGAAATTTCGCATCAATAAGTAAAGGGTTAAAATTTTAGAGGTGAATTATGCAAAAGAAAAACTTGTTTCTTAGAATACTTACAGTAGTTCAGATAATAGTTTTGATTACTATTGGAACCTATGCTTGGTTTTCAGATAAAAGTAATCCTAGTATATCAGAATCAAATATGCGAGTTTCTTCTTCAGAAGGATTGGTAATAAAATTAGCCCCAGATAGTGAAGCAAGAACAAGTGTTAATTTGAATGAATTATTTAGTGATTTTAATGCTTTTGAACTTAAACAAATGTCTAGTGCTGATGCAATTAATTTTTATACGATTGATTTTGGTGCAGGACTTACCAATAATTTGCCGAAATATGTTAAAATAACACCCGAAACAACAGGAACCATAAATATGGAAAAATATGGGTGTATAGATTATAATTTTTACCTTCAAACAGAAGATTTTGCTAAACATGTCTATTTCCACAAAGATAGTTATATAAAAGGTGAAGCGGCTGATTCTATAAGAGTGGCTATTACTGTAAAAAATGTCGACACAGATTTTAAAATGATTTTTGGAAATATAGCAGAAAATGGAATAACAGATGAATATAGAACAAAGGCGGTTATAAGTGAGGGTGAATTTGATTATACAAACACAAATAATTTGCTAGTTTCAGATCAAGTTGTTTATACTTTTCAGTCTAAAGATGGGGGTAGGGAAGTATCAGATAATGACCCTATTGATTTATCAAAAGTACTTCTAACCCTTCAAGCAAATTCACTTATTAAAGTCAATGTTAAAATTTGGCTTGAAGGTGGAGATCCTGATTGTGATAACAATATCGCTGATACAAATATTGATACGCTAATTAAATTTGGAAGTGCTAATGTACTTAGAGATGCACCTAATATTTATGCTAACAATTCCCTTAAAACTATAACCAATTTAGACACAAATATGGAATATGCATATACAAATAACGAAGATACAGTTTATACTTCTGTAATAAATAGTAATATGACTTTTGAAAGAGGTACAACTGTTTATGTAAGATATAAAGAAATAGAAGGCGTAAGTCCATATTCATATGTTACATCAGTAACATTTAATAGTTAAGGAGTAATATGAAAAAAAATATATATTTAAATATTTTACTTACTTTTTTAATAATAGGTGTTGTTTATGCTTGGATGGTAACAGGAGCATCTAGAGGAGAAATTGTTGATTATAGTAAAAGAGCTGTTATAACAGCTATTGATATAGATGTAAAATTATATCAATTTATCAATAATCAATATGTTGAAGTAACAGAACCAATGATTTCTTTATCTAATATAGCTCCTGGTGATATTGAACAATTCAGATTTGATGTAACAAACAATAATAATAATGTTTCAACATCAAAAATAGTCTTTTCAAACATAACAGGAGATTTAGAACTTTTAAAAGATAAAATTAAAATTGGAAGTTCTAGTCCAAAGACTTTTGAATATTTGCTAAGTGATAAATTAGAGCTTAATAGCAATAATGAATATATGTTTAGATTTGATAATGCTTTTAAAGTAGAACCTAAAAAGACAGTTTCTCTTTACTTTTATATTTCATTAAATAAAAGTGCTTCAAACGAAGTTGTAGGAAAAACATTAACAATTGAAAATATTAGTTTTGTAAGACCATAGGAGGTAATAATGAAAAAGAAAATATTTAATATAATCGAAACTTTAGTTTTAATATTTTCCTGTATTATATGTACCTTTCTATTATTACAAAAATTTGTATTAAAAGAAAATGGAGTTTTGGGTTATAGAACATTTGTAATAGTTACAAGTAGTATGAAACCAAGTTTAGAGATTGGTGATGTTATTTTAGTAAAAAAAATGAGAGCTAATAAAATTAAAATTGGAGACATAATAACATATCAAGGAATGGAATCAGATTTCAAAGATAAAATTGTAACTCATAAAGTAAAAAATATAATAGAAGAAGATTCTAAGAAAATATTTTATACAAAGGGTATAACAAATAATTCGGTCGATCCGGCAGTTTATGAAGAACAAATATATGGTAAAGTAATTTATAAATTTAAGATACTTAGCTTTTTAAGCAAAATAGTAAGATCAAAATTTGGTTATGTCTTTTTGATACTTATTCCATTAAGTTTGATATTTGTAAAAGAAATGATTAATATTAAAAAAGCTTTAAATTAAAATTGAGAGGAGTTGATATTATGAAAAAAATTTGTAACAAAATTACAAGTGTTTTTAAAACACTTAAAAACAAATTTTTGATTAATAAAAACTTCTCTTTTATTACTTTTATAACTAATTTGTCTGTTAAATTAGGAAATATAGTTTTATTAATTAAAACTAAAATAGACTCTATTAAAAACAAATTAATAAATAATAATTTAATTTATAAAATAAAAAGATATATTTATATAATTAAAATTAAATTTAAAAAGAAATTTAGAAATATTAAAAGTAGTAAAGTATTAACTGATAATTCAGCTAGAAAATCTTTTTTAACTTTAATATTAGTACTTATATTATTAACTAATTCATTTGCTTGGTTATATGATGAATATATTGGAAGCGGAGCCCTTTTAAAAGTAGGTCAAATTAGTCATATAGTAGTAGAATATGATGAAAACGGTAATATTCTTGAAGGAAACGGTGAAACAACAACTCTTATTTATGAAAATAATATGAGTAACATTACTAAAAATAGTAAATATATTGAAATTAAAAATACCGGAACACTTGATATGGAATTTAGTTTAGCTTTCACACTTGAGGGAACAATTGATACAGCCGGAATAATGTATTACCGACTATATGATGTAACAGATGAAGTTTTAGCTTCAAATACCGATAGTATTAATGATACAAAAATGAAATCTTATGCTTCTAATAATCCAATAAGTTCTTCGATTGAAACGGATACTACTATTCCAATAAGTAATATGTCCCTTATAAATAATTTAGTAAAAATAGATACAATTACTAAAAGTCAAAATACAGAACAAAATAGTAAATTTTATCGATTAGATTATGGGATTTATCAAACAGTAAATACCTCTTTATATTCAGGGCAATCTATTTCAGTTCACATGAATGTTTATTCTTCTCAAAAAGGAGTAATAACAGCAGAAAACAGAGCAGGCCAAACTTGGGATGTGGGGTCAGAAAGTCAGTTTAGAGAAGTTTTAATGTCAGCCATTAATGGAGATACAATAAGACTTTTAAATGACATAAATATTGAAGGAACAATTAATATAACTAAAAGAATTAATCTTGATACAAATGACCATAACTTAACAATAAATGGAGATTTAATTTACGAGTTTGTTAATATGGGTGATTTAAAAATAGACACAAGTGGTACAGGAACTTTAGTTGTAAATAATAATTTTATTCTGAATGCTCCGAAAGCAAAAGTAAATATTTTAGGTTCAAATAAATCTTATGATATAGTTGTTTCAAAGGAAATGATTGTTAATGCTATTCAAGATAAAGAAATTGATGGAATTTTCTTAGAAAATGTTAGAATAGTTAAAAATAAAAGTGTTTTAGTTCCAATAGATTTAACGGTTATGTCAAATACAAGACTTACAATCGGACCTAATGTTGATGTTGGAGTTGTTAGCGCTAAAGAAGGTTCGACAAATATAGAAGTTGTTAATAATGGTAATATCACACAAATTAATTTTTCAAAAATGAACTTGCTATCTAGTTTTACTAAACCCCAAATATATATTTATAATTTAGGTAATATATATGGTATTTTAGGTAGTACAGGGGTAGTTTTACCTGAAAATGCTACTCCATATTTAGGACCTAATAATGGTAATACTTTAATAATTAGAGGTATTACTTCAAGTGATATTACAGTATCAGGTTCAATTCATTTTAAAAATGATGATATTACAGATATAGAAGAAAATATTTCCGTAGTAAAAGTCGATGGAGAAGAAAATTCTTATATTGTTTATATTAAAGATTCAATAGCATCAATACAAAGTTTATTAACAGATTATTTTACAAAATTAAATTTAACACCATCTATTCAAATAGCAAGAATAAAAAAATTGAAAATCTTTACGATTCATGCGCAATATATTGAAAATGAAGATTTTGATTATATGAGAAGCGATGCTATGTCTTCATTAGAATATTTAGATTTAGAAAATTCAAAAGTGATAGATAATACAGTAGTTAATAGAATTAAAAGTAATGCCCTTAGAGACAAAACAACACTTAAAACAGTTATTTTACCTAGTGGAATAAGTGAAATAGGTTCTTATGCTTTCTATAATGTAAGTTTAGGTTACATACCTAGTGATATGAATGAATCATTTAACTTTGTAGAAATACCTTCAACAATTACCAAGATAGAAACAAATGCTTTTAATGCATCAAAGTATATAAAATTTAAATCTGTTATTGTACCAGTAATCGAAGTAAATGCTTTTTCAGCTATATCTAAATACTTTGTAATAGATGGAACTATTGAAGAATATCAACAAGTGTTACCAGAAAATAGAGTATATGAAATTGCTGATTTATCAGATGATCGAAGATATTTTGTATATGAAACAAATGAAGGTATAGGTATTTCTTATGTAATTAATAATTATTTGACAGGGACATCTCTTGGAATTCCTAATGTTATAACTATTAAGGGTTCAAATAAAAAAGTAACTGAAATAGGTACAAATAGTTATAGAGAAATGAATATAACTAGTGAAACAGGAGCTGCTATTGTTTTACCTACAACTGTAACTAAAATAGATGCGCATGCTTTTTATAATTTAAATGTTACTTCAGTAAATATATCTAATGTTATAGAAATAGGTAAATATGCTTTTTATAATACTAAATTAAATAATATAACTGCTAATAATTTAAAAATAGTAAAAGATCATGCTTTTGAACTATCTAATATTGGAACTTTAAAAATCAAAAACATTTTAGAAATAGGTTCATATGCATTTGCAAGTTCAGTTAATCTACACGAAGTAAATGTTGGAACGGTTAAAAAAATAGGTTCTTATGCTTTCTATGATTGTAAACAAATAGCCAAATTTTATTTTGAAAATAATACTTCTGTTTTAGTAAACAATCAAGAAAAAATAGATTTAGAAGTAGGAGAAAATGCTTTATTTTCAAACTGGGGATATTATATTGATGGAAGACTTAGAGTTTATGTTCCAGATGGAAAAAGTTCAAGTCAAACAGAATATGTAGATCTATATAAAGAAATGTTTTCAAGTAATAAAAATAGTATATATGTAACTGGTATAGAGATAGGCTCATATACACATTTAGCTGTCCCATATTCGATAAACGAATATACCATAAGGGAAGTGGAAAAAGAAAATAGTGAAGGAATTAAAATAGTTGGATATGAAATTATTTCTTATCAAGGAGCCGATTTAACATCAAATTATATAATTCCTAAGACTTTAACAGCTAATAGTAAAACAAGTAATGTAATTTCAATAGGTTCATATGCTTATATGAATTCAATAGTTACTACAAATAATTCTCTTATTTTATCAAATAATAATATTCTAAATATTTCTTCATATGCCTTTTATGGATTGGATATTTCTATTATAAGAGCAAATGAAGTAGTTACAATCGGAAATTATGCATTTAGTAATACAAAACTTAAAACAGCAGAATTTAAAAAATTAAATGAAATAGGAGAGTATGCTCTTTCAAATATTAGTACTTTAGTTAGTTTAAATATTGGGAAAGTATATAAAATTAATAATAATGCTATAAGTAATGATGTTAATTTAGAACAATTATTTATCTCAAATATAAATAAAAATGTAATATTATATGGTTCACCTTTTTCTAACATTGGTACTAATACAAATGAAAGACTTAGAATTTATGTTCCTGAACAAGAAATAGATTACTATCAAAATTTACTTTTAGATTATAGTGAATTTATTTATGCAGCAGGTTATATAAAAGGGTCTTATATCAATGCGCCAATAATGCATGATATTGGAGAATATTCAGTTAGAGAAGTTACTCTTGATGATAAAGATGGAAATACTATAAGAGGTTTTGAATTAGTTGAATACCATGGTTCGAATTTAACGAGTTCTTATCAAATACCAACAGAAGTAACAGTAAGTGATACAAGGCTTACAGCTACTTTAAATAGAAATGGTACAGGTACTGGAAATGCTACTACAGGCTGGATAGCACCTTACAAAGTATATGTTACTAATGTAGGTAGTGAAAATGTTAATGGCTGGCAACTAATGATACCTAAAACTGGTTGGTGGAGTTCACTTGAAATATCAACAGTTCCAACAGGTTCAATATATAGTCAAGATGCTAATTATTTATATTTAACTAACTCAAGTTCAAACGCACTTATTGAACCAGGAGAAACTGTTTCAATGACGTTTAGTTTTAAATGGACAGGAGATAGAAATAGTGATGTAACTGAAATATATGCTAGAAAATCAGCTTCATCAACAGTAACTCTTCCTGTTATATCAATTGGTAAAAATGCTTATAAACATACTAAATCTGTAGATTCAACTGTTATAAATATTAATAATAGTAGTTTGATTAATTTAGGATCAGGATGCTTCGAAAATTTAACAGGGATTAAACAAGTAACTATGTCAGGAGTAACCAAAATCGATTCTAAAGCATTTAAATCTTCATCTATAACAATAGGAACATTTACTAGTGTAAAATCAGTAAGTTCATATGCGTTTAATAGTAATTCAAGACTTTATAAACTAGATTTAGGAAAAGTTAATAAACTTGAAAGTAATGCAATTTCAGCTGCGCCTCGATTATTACAATTACTATTTGATGTCGATACTACAAATCCTAATTTATATTTTGATTCTAATTCAATAAATAATGTTGGGACAGCTAGTAATGATCGAATGAGATTTTATGTGAAAAATCTTTCAAATACAGATGGAGAAAGATATGTAGATATATATAAAGCTTCTTTCAAAGAAGAATATAAAAGTTATTTCTTTGCATATGATACACTTATGGGTAGTTATATTCCAGCTGGTCTTGATGAAACTATTGATATAGGAGAATATACTATAAGAGAGGTAAGTTTAAAAAATAGTAGTAATCAAACTGTTTCAGGTTATGAATTTGTGGAATATCATGGTTCCGATATAACCAGAGATTATGAATTTCCATCTGAAATAACTTTATCAGATAGTAAGCTATCAGCTACTGTTACAATGGGAAGTGCTTGGGGATCGGTAGGAAATAGAACCCATGAATTTACTGTAAGAATAACTAATAATGGAAGCGTGGCTATTGGTAATTGGAGAGTAACTCTTGATATTTCCAGTGGTGGTGAAGTGTACGATGTAAGTTCTTGGGGTGGGACTTCAACTGTTGATACGGATAGACTTACAATTACAAATGCTTTTTATAACGGAACTATAAATCCAGGTGGTAGTGCCAGTGCTACAGTTCAGTTAAAACATTATAATGTTAATCTTACTCCGATAGTTAAAGTAGTAAAAGAAAATACTTTGGGTGCAGATGCTTTACCGGTTATTTCGCTTGGACCAAATTCATTTAATCATACTAAAGTAACTACTGGTTCATATTTTGATATAGAGAGTGATCAAATTTTAAAGATAGATGATAGTGCTTTTGAAAATAACCCAGGAATTAGAAGAGTTATTTCAAATAATGTTATTATTATTGGAAATAATGCTTTTAAGAATGCTAGTATTTTGCACTATGCTTCTTTTGAAAAATTAGTAACAGCTGGTAATTATGCTTTTAATAATACAACTAATTTAGCTTATTTGAATTTAGGAACAATTAATTCAATAGCAGATGGTTTATTGGCTGGTACTGTTAAAATGACGCAACTTTATATTAATAATACAAATATATCTTCTGTCAATAGTAATATGGGTATGACAATAGGCCTTAACAGTTTTACTAATATGGGATCACTCATTGGCGAAAGATTAAGGATTTATGTTCCTGCAGGTTCAGTCAGCGATTTAAGATATGTTGATGCTTATAAAAATACTCTTCCAGAAAATTTAAAAGATTATATTTATGAAAAGGGAACAATTCTTAATTCATTTACACTTGATACTTCAGGACTTGATATAGGACAATTTTCAGTTATTAAAACAACTGTAAATGGAACAACTGGATTTAAAATAGTTGAATATCATGGAGAAAATATAAATTCAAGTTTTACTATTCCTACTAATTTAACGGTTGGAAGTGAAACTTATTCAGTTATTTCGGTAGGTGAATATGCATTTGCTCATGTTTTAGTCGATGATGGTTATGATTGGAATTTGTCATTAAATTCAACAATTAAGTCAATTGATAAATATGCCTTTTATAAGAGAAAGATTAAAACGTTAACTTCGAATAATTTAACTTACATAGGTAAATATGCATTTGCCGAATCATCAACTTTGGTATCTGTTATATTAAGAGATATTAAAAAAATAGATGAATATGCCTTTTATAGAAATATAAATATGACTACTGTTAATTTAGGATCATTGGTTGAAGAAATAGGAAATTTTGCTTTCTATAATTCATGGGCTGAAAATAATTTTAATAAATTTTATATTAATACATTAAACCCACCAATAATATATGAAAATACTCTTCCTTCTAGATATTGGGAAGATGAAACTCCAGATCCTACTATATACGTACCATATGCATCTATTTCTAAGTATAATAGTGCGAATTATTTTAAAGAATATCCAATAGAATCAATAGGTTCTATATATAATAATAGATATATATATAAAATGATAAATACAAATAAAATAGAGATAACTGGGTATATTGCTAATGAAACTGGAAGCTTAGTAATTCCAGACAATTTCACTATCAATTATATTAATTATAATGTTGTTTCTATTACTTCAGATGCTTTTGATTCAGCAGCTAGATTGGAAAGTATAACAATTCCTAGATATGTTGTATCAGTTGGAACTGGATTTTTAGAAAATAACAATTCTATTAAAAATATATATGTGTCTTCAAACAATAATTATTTATCTTCTGTAAGTGGAGTTTTATATGATAAAAATGGTCAAACTTTGATTAGATATCCAAATGGTAGAACTGATATTTCTTATTCAACAGGTACTACTACAAGAGTAATAGCGTCAGGTTCATTTACTAATAATTTAAATTTAAAAACATTAATTTTTAATGCTAATTTATTGGCAATTTCTGATAATTCTTTTAACGGTTCTACAAGTATGAATAGATTTCAATTCTTAGGTACAACACCACCATATCTTACAGGATATAGTACATTCCCACTTAATGCTAATTTAAATATTACTTATCCATCAGGAAGTTCAACCGCTTATAATAGTAATGGTTTTTATAATTGGTATTTAAATTATTTAATTTCAAACTAAAAAGAGTAATAATTACTCTTTTATTTTTTTTACAATATAATAATTATCCGTAATAGTATTTATAATTACTGATTTTTCTTTGTCTAATTTACCATATCCAAATACCATTGTTTTCTCTTTTTTACTTTCATCTGTTTTATCTTCTTTACTATTAATGATGCATTTTTTAGGCTTTAATATTAATAAATAATAGGTATAATCAATATCTTGCCTAATCAGTTTTCCATTTTTCGTTTCATAACCATACTCATATTCATATGTACCATAACAGAAATTGTCGTCAGTTTCGTTTGTTACATATTGAACATAACTTTTGTTTTCTTCAAAACTATAAAAACCTCCGCTATTATTATATTCCCATTTTCCTATTAATATATTTTTTCCTTTATTTGGATCGACCGCTTCTTTATCTCTAGTTATATAATTAAACAAGGTTATTATTATTAAGATTGTTGAAATAATTATTGTTATTAAACTAAGTTTTTGTTTCTTTTTCAGACCAATTAAACCAAAAAATATAGCTAATAAAATACAAATAATAAATACAATAAAAATACTTCTTGAAAAAAATGCCAGCACAGTAAAGAATAAAGAAATAATAGATTTTTTAATTCTTCTTTTTTGAAATTCAAAATATAAACTATTTAAAATATTTCCAATTTTTTTAACCATACACATACCTCTAATTAATTATAACATGTATAAAATAAAAGTTAAATATATTTTTGATTTTGAATAAAAGTATATTTTTTCTTAGGTACCATATATATTAGTAGGGGTGTTTAAATGTTTTTTAAGTCTATCCATAAAAGAATTAAACTAGTATTATTGGTTATAGTTTTATTATTTTTATTAGTAATATTAAAAGTATTATATATAGAAGTTTTTCAGTATAGTAAATTAAATAAACTAGCTAGTAACTTATGGAATAGAAATTTGCCTATAGAAGCAAATAGAGGAAAAATAATGGATAGACAAGGAAATATATTAGCTGATAATTTAACAACAACTTCTCTTATATTAATACCAAATCAGATAAAAAATAAAGTTTCGACTGCTAAAAAATTAGCTGAAATTTTAAATGTTGAATATAAGGATATTTATAAACATGTTTCCAAGAAAGCTTCGATAGAAAGAGTTCATCCCGAAGGAAGAAGATTAAGCTATGAGATAGCTGATAAAATAAACAGTTTAAAAATAGATGGTGTATATTTAGTAAAAGAGTCTAAAAGAATATATCCATATGAGTCTTTATTATCGCATACTATTGGTTTTGTTGGTATAGATAACCAGGGTTTAAGTGGATTAGAATTAATGTATGATAAATACTTAACTGGAGAGTATGGCTCAATTAAATATAGTTCAGATGCTAAAGGTAATAAATTAGAACTTAATGAAAAATATGTTAAACCTCAAGATGGGATGAATTTAACACTAACAATAAACTATAAATTACAAAAATCGCTCGAAAGAGAGCTGGATAATGCTGTTAGTAAATATAGTCCAGAACAGGCATTAGGAATAATAATGAATCCTCAAACAGGAGAAATTTTAGCGATTTCATCAAGACCAAACTTTAACCCTAGTAAATATAAAAATTACACAGTAGAAGAAATAAATAGGAATTTACCAGTATGGATGACTTACGAACCAGGATCGACCTTTAAGATAATCACTTTAGCAACTGCCTTAGAAGAAAAAAAAATAGACTTAGAAAAAGACACATTTTATGATTCTGGTAGTATAAGTGTTGAAGGGGCTAGAATTAAATGCTGGAAAGCAGGAGGACATGGATTACAAACATATTTAGAGGTCGTTGAAAATTCTTGTAATCCAGGTTTTGTAACACTAGGACAAAAAATAGGAAAAGAAATGTTATTTAAGTATATAAATAAATTTGGTTTTGGAAATAAAACAGGAGTAGATTTAAATGGAGAAAGTACCGGTATTTTATTTAATTTGGATAAAGTAGGTCCAGTAGAATTAGCAACCACTGCCTTTGGTCAAGGAGTTAGTGTTACTCCAATTCAACAAATAATTGCAGTTAGTGCAGCTATAAATGGTGGTTATTTATATAAACCATATATAGTAAAAAGTATAAATGAACCAGAAACTAATACCGTTATAGTTAAAAATGAAGAAAAAATAATTAGAAAAGTAATAAGCAATACAACAAGCGAAAAAGTTAGATTTGCTCTTGAAAGTGTTGTAACAAATGGAACTGGAAGAAATGCTTTTATTGATGGCTATCGAGTAGGTGGTAAAACTGGTACTGCTCAAAAAGTAAAAGATGGAAAGTATATGGTAGGAAATTATATTGTATCTTTTGTTGGATTTATGCCAGCTAATAATCCTGAAATCATAGTTTATATTGCTATAGATAATGCTAAAGGAATTACCCAGTATGGTGGAACTATAGCAGCTCCTATTGCTAGAAATATATTGTTAGATGCTATAGATATATTAAAAATTAAAAAGCCATCTAACTCAAGTGAGAAGAAATATAATTATTTAGATAGAAAGTATGTTACAGTACCAAATATAACTAATATGGAGTTAAAAGAAGCAATGAAATTATTAAAAGATTTTAAAGTTGAATATTCAGGAATTGGAGATAAAGTAATATATCAAACTCCTACTAAAAACACAAGAATATATGAAAGTGAAACAGTGAAACTTATGTTAGGAAATTAGGTGAAATATGTATATATTAACAAAATCAATATTGATATTAATGATATCATTTCTTATATCTATATTACTAGGTTTAGTATTAATACCAATCTTACAAAAATTTAAACTGAATCAAAATTTAAGTATTTATTTAGAAGATAGACATAAGAATAAAAAAAACACTCCTACTATGGGTGGAATAATATTTATATTGTCAGTCTTAGTTACATTTATAGTATTATATCTATTGGGTAAAATAAATATAACTTATAATCTTTTGATCGTAATCTTCATATTTTTAAGTTATTCATTTATAGGATTTATTGATGACTATTTAATAATTAAAAGAAAAAATAATAATGGTTTATCAGAACTTTCGAAGCTACTATTACAAATAATAGTTTCATTAATATTTTTTTATCTATTCTTGTTAGCAAACAATGAACCTTTATTATGGATACATTCTTTGAATATAAAAATAGATATTAGTTGGTATTATGGAATATTTATTTTGCTTGTATTATTAGCAAGTAGTAATGCGGTAAATATTACTGATGGATTAGATGGATTAGCTGCCGGATTATCAGTTTTATCTTTTTTAACGTTTGGAATAATAACATATTCTGCTGGTTGGTTAGAAGGTTACTTTGAAATATCATTGTTCTGTTTTTCACTAGTAGGATCACTCATTGGTTTCCTTGTTTTTAATGTTAATCCAGCTAAAATTTTTATGGGAGATACAGGTTCTTTAGCATTAGGAGCAACTCTTGGAACTATAGCAATATTAACAAGACACGAACTATTACTAATTTTAATTGGAATTGTTTTTGTTATAGAAATGTTGACTTGTATAATACAAAGATATTATTATAAACTTACTAAAAAAAGATTTTTTCCAATGACTCCTATTCATCATACTTTTGAAAAAATGGGATTTGAAGAAAGAGATATTGTCAAAATATTTTGGATAATTGGTTTAATTGGTTCTCTTTTATCAATTATATATGGCGTTTGGCTATAGATTTGTTTAGAAATGGATTTACATTTCTTTTTTTATATAACATATAATTAAGTGGTGATTTAATGAAAAAAAATGTAGATTTAATTTTATTTTTATCGGTAATATTTTTAGCTATCTTTGGAATTATAATGATTTATTCTTCATCTTATGTATGGGCAGAATATAAATATAATGATCCATTTAAATTTTTAAAAAATCAGTTTTTATTTTTAGTATTAGGTATCTTTTTGATGATTTTAGTATCTAAAATAGATTATAAAATTTATTTTCGGAAAGCTAATTTATTGTTATTTTCATCATTTGTACTACTTATTCTAGTTTTAATACCTGGAATTGGTACTATAAGAAATGGAAGTAGAAGTTGGTTTGGGATTGGTTCTTTTGGTATTCAACCTAGTGAAGCAGCTAAATTAGGGTTAATAATATTTACTTCAAAGTACTTATCAAAAAATAACAAATATTTAAAAAATATCAAAAAACAAGTAATTCCTATACTTAGTGTTACTTTAATTGTTTTCGGGCTTATAATCTTGCAACCTGATTTTGGAACAGGTGTTATTATAGTTTCTTCTATAATAGGTTTATTATTTATATCTGGCGTTAGTATGAAGTTTTTTTTAAGGATAGGTTTTTTAGGATTGATAGGTATTATTATACTAATACTTTTAGCCCCTTATAGGTTGGAAAGAATTTTGTCTTTTCTAAATCCTTGGAAAGATCCATTAGGAAGTGGTTTTCAAATAATTCAAAGTTTGTATGCCATAGGTCCTGGAGGTATATTAGGGTTTGGGTTTTTAAATTCTAGGCAAAAACATTTTTATTTACCAGAACCACAAACTGATTTTATTTTTTCTATAATATGTGAAGAACTAGGATTAATTGGAGTTTTGTTTGTTATAACTCTCTTAGTTATCATTATTTATAGAGGTTTAAAAATTTCTTTATCATGTAAAGATTTATTTGGTAAATACTTATCTTTTGGTATAATATTTGGATTAGGATTTCAAGCAATACTAAATCTCTTCGTAGTTGTTGGATTAATACCAGTTACGGGTGTAACTCTTCCATTTTTAAGTTATGGTGGTTCAAGTTTGTTAGTAAGTATGTGTTCAATAGGAATTGTTTTAAATATATCAAGGAATGTTAGATAATCTAGTTTAAGTAAAAAACAAAATATTAATTTACCCATAAATATATGATATAATTTTTGTAGGTGGTAACTTTGATAAAAGATTTATGTTTTGAGATAATAGAGACATGTCCTAATAATTGTATGTTTTGTTCATCAAATTCTTCTATTTTAAAAACAAATATTATAGAACTAGATAAATTCAAAACCACAATAGATTTTTTGTGTGAAAAATATGGAGTAGAAGAGATATCATTATCAGGTGGAGAACCTTTATTGCACCCTGATTTATTCGAAATAATAAAATATTGTAAAGATAAAAATATCAGAGTTGTTCTTTTTACAAGTGGCATAAAAAGAAGAAATAAAATTAGTTTAGAAGAAGAAAAAAAAGTTAAAGAAAATATTAAACAAAAATATAAAAAATATCTTAAAGAAGGATTAGAAGTAGAAAGTTATAATAAAATTATCAATAAAGAAATAAGTATATTTGATTATTATAATAATCAAGAATTTAGTGAATTAACAAAAGAAGATTTGAAAAGATTAGAGTATACTGGTTTAGATAAAATAGTATTTGATTTTCAAGCTTGGGATGAAGTTTTGTATAATAAACTTATGGGTACTAAAAATTATTTTGATTATGTGAAAATTTCTATGATAAGAGCTTCCCTAACTAATCTAAAAACAGATGCTCATTTTATTCCAAACAAAATAAATTACAAAGAATTACCAGATATAATTGAAATGTTAAATATAGCTAATTTTAATTGCTTAAGTATACTTAGTTTTGTACCGCAAGGAAGAGGTTTAACTAATAATTCAGCTTTAGCTTTAAATGAGGAAGAAATGATTGAATTTATTAATTTATATAATAAAAATAAAGATTATTTTAATGGTAAAATTAGATTAGGAATACCTTTGTTAAAAGAGGATACTCATTTATGCAATGCTGGAATGTCGAAGTTAGTAATTAAATTTGATGGAACGGTTTTGCCTTGTCCTGCTTTTAAAGAGATAGATATTGATATTCTTCAAAAAAATAAAATAAAAGTTTGTAATATATATCATGACTTAGATAAAATAAAAGTTTATTCTGGTACTAGAAAAAAACCTTTATGTAAAGAGCTATATAAAAATATGAAATAATAAAAATATAAATATTCTTTTAATCATTTAATCTAGTATATTAAATAAATATTAGGTATAATTAAATAGGTGATTTAATGAAAAAATTAAATAATAAAACAGGTAAAATATTTACCAATAGAAACACAAAAAATATAAATTCTTTCAAATTAAAATAATTATTTAGTTTTGGTTTCTTATATTTAAAGGAGATATATATGATAAGAGTAAGACAAATACAAGTACAAATAGAAAAAAATAATATAGAATTTTTAAAAGAAAAATGCGCTAAAAAATTGAATATAAACGTTAGTGATATAGAAGATATTATTATTCATAAAGAATCAATAGATGCTAGAGATAAACCAAATGTATTTTATGTATATGAATTAGATTTAAAAGTTAAAAATGAAGAGTTTATTTTAAGAAAAAACAAATCTAATGATATACTAAAAACTCCTGATGAAAACTATATTTTTAATATAACAGGTAATATAAAATTAAAACATCGTCCTATTATTGTAGGGTCAGGACCGGCTGGTTTATTTTGTGCATATATGCTTGCTAAAAATGGATATAATCCATTAATTATTGAGCGTGGAGAAAAAGTGGAAGATAGAGTAAATACTGTAGAAGAATTTTTTCTTACTTCAAAATTAAATCCAAATTCAAATGTTCAATTTGGAGAAGGTGGAGCAGGAACTTTTTCAGATGGAAAATTAACAACATGCACTAAAGATCCATTTAATAGAGGAAAAAAAGTATTGGAAGTTTTTGTAGAATCAGGAGCTAAAGAAGAGATAAAATATAAGAACAAACCTCATATAGGAACTGATATATTAAGAGAAGTTGTAAAAAATATGAGAAATAAAATAATAGATATGGGTGCACAGTTTAGATATAATTCATGCTTAACAAATATGAATATAATTGATAACAAAGTATCTTCAATTGAAATAAATAATAAAGAAACTTTAGAATGTGAATTACTTGTTCTAGCAATCGGTCATAGTGCTAGAGATACATTTAATTTATTGTTGAATAAAAATATAATTATGACTCCAAAACCATTTGCTGTTGGTGTTCGTATACAGCACACCCAAAAAATGATAGACTTTAATCAGTATGGTCAAGATAATAAATTGTTGGAAAAAGCAAGTTATAAATTAACTTATAAATCAAGTAATAATAGAGGAGTATATAGTTTTTGTATGTGTCCTGGTGGATTTGTAGTTAATGCCTCATCAGAAAATAACAGATTAGCTGTAAATGGAATGAGTAATAATGATAGAGCGAGTAAAGTCGCTAATAGTGCAATTATAGTTACAGTAAGTCCTGATGATTATGGATATTCTCCATTAGATGGAATTAATTTTCAAAGACAACTAGAGGAAAAAGCTTTTCAAGTAGGAAAAGGTAGTATTCCAGTTCAATTATTTAAAGACTACAAAGATAATAAAATATCAGAGAAATTTTTGAGCATAGAACCATCTTTTAAAGGTGAATATACTTTTTCAAATATAAATGAAATATTTCCAGAATATATAAATGAATCATTAAAAGAAGCAATCGAATATTTTGACAAAAAAATTAAAGGATTTAGTAGTGATGACGCTATACTTTCGGCAGTTGAAAGTAGAACATCTTCTCCTGTTAGAGTTGAAAGAGATGAAAATGGAGAATGTAATATCAAGGGAATTTATCCTTGTGGTGAAGGGGCAGGTTATGCTGGAGGTATAACTAGTGCTGCTATGGATGGTATTAAAATAGCCGAAAATATAGCTGCTCATTTTAAAGGTGAATAAATGAAAGATGTAACTTTACAAATGATTAAAATATATCAAATAGATAATTATGATTGGTTAAATTTTAAAATTTCAAACATTAATAATATTACATTTCATCATATAATAAAAAACGAAAATGGTGGAAAGTATTCTATTGATAATGGTGCTTTACTTACCAGTAAAAGTCATGAATATCTTCATATAATAGAAAATAATAATATTATTATTTATAATGAGATAAATAAAATTTTAAAAGAAATCAATATTCAAAGACATAAACCGACTGAATATCAATATAAAAAAATAGAACTTTTGTTTTTAAAATTTGAGTATGAAAATGCTAAAGAATTAATAAAAGGAAAATATAGTAAGACTAAAAGAATAATGATGGCAACAAATAGAAGAAAGAAGTTACAAGCTTAAATTACTATTGTTGATCAATCAATAATCTTAATATATAACATATATATAGTAAGAGGCGAAATATGAAAAAAATATCAATTAATATGTTATCAAATGCAGATTCTATAAAAGGTCAAGGAGTAGGTAGTGCTTATTTAGAACAAGTTAAATTAGTTAAAGAAGAAGCTAAAGATATATTTGATGTTAGTGTAAATAGCTTAAAATCATCAGATATAGTCCATCATCATACTATTACCCCTTTAAATTATATTAGAATGAAAATGAATAAAAGTATAAATGTTTGTTATGTGCATTTTTTACCTGAAACTTTAGATGGTTCAATAAAGTTGCCAAAATTTATGTTTAAAATATTAAAAAAATATGTTATTAATTTTTATAAGAGTGCAGATTATTTAATAGTTGTTAATCCTATTTTTATTACAGATTTAGAAAGACATAATATAAGTAAAGAAAAAATAAAATATATTCCAAACTTCGTAAATAAAACTGACTTTTTTAAAAAAGATATTAATCAAAAAAACGAACTAAGAAAAAAAATGAATTTAAAAAAATCTGATTTTGTAGTAATAGGTGTTGGTCAAATACAAACTAGAAAAGGTGTTCTTGATTTTGTTGAGGTTGCCAGAAAACTAACAAATGTAAAATTTATATGGTGTGGGGGATTTTCTTTTGGGAATATTACTGATGGATATAAAGAGCTAAAAAAAGTTCTTGAAAATCCACCAGAAAATGTAGAGTTTTTAGGAATTATTCCAAGAGAACAAATGAATGATATGTACAATATTGCTGACGTGCTTTTTATGCCTTCATATAATGAGTTATTCCCAATGTCAATTCTTGAAGCATCAAATGTAGAAATACCTATTTTGCTTAGAGATTTAGAATTATATAAAGATATATTATTTGAAAACTATTTTGTTGGTAATGATAATAGTGAATTTATAAATATAATTAAAAAACTAAAAAAAGAAGAAAAATTTTATAAAAAAGGTTCATTAAATTCTCATAAAATTAATACCTTTTATTCTAAAGAAAATGTACTAAAAATATGGATTGATTTTTATAATGAAATATATAATAAAAAGAAAAGTAAAAAATAGATTATTCTATTTTTTTTGTAATGTATAATAATCATTTATATTCTAATAATATTATTGGTGATAGTATGATAGAAAAATACACTATAAAAGAGGGTGTACTATATTTATATTTTGATTATTCTTTTGAATTTGCCAGTGAAATTAAAAAAAACAAACAGGGTTTTTTAAATCAAATAGGAGAATATATAAAGAACATGAAAATAAATTTTGAGGGAACTAAAATTGTTTTAGTAGTAGGTGGTATTGCTATTGCATCAATACTAAAACCAATTCCGATATTAAATGAACCTGCGCTTAATTATACTAATTCATTTGTAATCAGTGAAGTTGCTAATTATGAATATCAAATTGAGGATAATAAAAAAACAGATATAAATAATGTTAAAATAGAAGAAGAAAAATCTTTTAATTCAGTTGAAAAAAATATAGAAAATACTTCCTATACGTCTTTAAAAAAACCTGTTTTAGTAGTTGAACCAATAACTGAAGAAAAAGTTGAACCAATACCTGAAGAGAAAGTTGAACCAATAACTGAAGAAAAAGTTGAACCAATAAATAAGACAGAAATTCCATTAGAAAAAGAAGAAATTGTTATAAAAACAGAAATGATTGTAACCGTATATAGGAATAATGGCACAATCTTAAATATTTCTCTAAATGATTATTTAATTGGAGTAGTAGGAGCAGAAATGCCTGCTTCTTTTAATATTGAAGCTTTAAAATCACAAGCCATAGTCTCAAGAACTTATGCTTTAAACAGAATAAAGAAAAACATTGCCATTACAGATACAGTAAAAACCCAAGTTTATAAAGATAATTCTGAATTAAAAAATATGTGGGGCAGTGATGCAGAAAAATACTATAATAAAGTAAAACAAGCAGTATTAGAAACAGATGATTTAGTAATAACATATAATCATCAAGTAATAGATGCTCTTTTTCATTCAACTAGTAATGGTTATACAGCAAGTTCTCTTGAAGTGTTTGGTTATGACACTCCTTATTTGCAAACCGTGCCTAGTTTAGTTGATATAGAAACAACCCCTTATTTAAGAACTAATGAAAAAGAAATTGGAACCATTTTAGATGTTTTAGGTATAAGTTTAGATGACTTAGGTGATATTGAAATTTTGTCAAAAACATATAGTGGAAGAGTAGAAAAAATAAGAGTAGGTAGTAAAATTTATACAGGAGTCGAGTTTAGAAACTTATTGGGATTAAGATCAACCGATTTTGATATTAGTATATCAAACGGTAAAGCAATAATTACGACACGAGGATATGGTCATGGGGTTGGTATGAGCCAATACGGAGCTTCTAAATTAGCAGAGCAAGGAAATAACTATTTGAGTATAATAAATCATTATTATAAAAATGTTAATGTAGAAAAATATTAGCTATTTTAGTGCTTGTTATTGTCATCACATATTTTTTTTGGTATAATTTTATTAGGGTAAAGTGTGATAATATTAACTAAGGAGAAGAGATAACATGTATCATTTTATAGGAATTAAAGGATCAGGTATGAGTGCATTAGCTCAAATAATGCATGATCTAGGATACACAGTCCAAGGTAGTGATGTGGATAAACACTTTTTTACTGAAGATGGACTAAAGAAACTTGATATAAAAATATTGCCATTTAGTGAAGATAACATAAAAGAAAATATGAAAATCGTAAGAGGTGCTTCTTTTGATGATAATCATATAGAAGTTAAAAAAGCTCTAGAAATGGGTTTGAATATTTATTCTTATTCTGATATGGTAGGTAGTTTAACACGTAAATTTAAAACTATCTGTGTAGCTGGGTGTCATGGAAAAACAACTACAACTAGTATGTTGGCAACCGTTTTTAATCAAACAAAAGGGGCTAATTATTTAATCGGAGATGGTACAGGTTTTTCAAATAAGGACAATGAAATATTTATATTGGAAGCTTGTGAATATAGAAGACATTTTTTGGCTTATACACCTTATTATGCCATAATAACAAATATTGATTTAGATCATGTTGATTATTTTAAAGACATAGATGATGTAATGGATGCATATTTGGAATATGCTAATAAGGCAGAAAAAATGGTTATTGCTTGTGGTGATGATAGATATACAAGATTTTTAAAAATAAATAAACCGCTATTCTTTTATGGATTAGACGATGATAATGATATTATTGCAAAAAATGTCGAATATAAAAAAGATGGAATAAGTTTTGAAGTAACTGTTGAAGATAATTATTATGGTTTTTTTGACCTACCAATTTATGGTAAACACATGTTGCTAGATGCTTTAGCAGTTATTGCTGTTTGCTACTATGAAAGAATGGAAGCAAAAGATGTTGCTAGAGCACTTAAAAGTTTTGTAGGTGCCAAAAGAAGATTTAGTGAAACTTTTGTTGGTGATACAGTTATAATTGATGATTATGCTCATCATCCAAACGAAGTGAAAGCTACAATTAAAGCAGTTAGACAAAAATATCCTGAAAAAAAATTAGTTACAGTATTTCAACCACATACTTTTACAAGAACAGAAGAATTTGCTAGTGCTTTAGCCACTGCAATGAATTTGGCAGATTATTCATATGTAATGAATATTCATCCATCTAGAGAAAAACAGGAAGATTATCCTAATGTAACTTCAGAATTAATTATAGATAAACTTAATAATGGAAAATTGATAGATATTGAAGAAGCAAAAGAATTATTAAAATATAAGGATTCGGTAATATTATTTATGAGTCCTAATGATATATCAATACTGGAAAATAGTTTAATAGAGTTAATAAAAGAAAAAAATAACTAAAATTAGTTATTTTTTTTATAGAATTTAATTTTTTCTATTTGTTCTAAAAAAGGTTCATTGTGATAATCATTTAATAATTTATAACTCAAATAAGTCATATGCAGATTTGTTTTAACAAAATTATTTCTACTTTTATATAGTAATTCATAAAATATAGATAAGTCTTCGGAATCAATTATTTCTTCATCGTTAATAACTTCTTTATTAATGATAAGTGCATTGTGAGTTAATTCGTGAATATTGATTAAGAAACTTTGATCATCTTTTATTTTTGGTAAGATTGGTAAAGTTATTAATTTATCAGACGTATCTTTTTTAATTAATAAAGCAAAAAAATCAATAAATTCTTCAGAATTAACATTAAATATTTTTGATTTACTAATAGTTTCATCAAATTCATTATCAATATAAATTTTTTCTCGAGTCATAAAAGTCTTTAGGTTATCTAAATTAAAACCTTTTAAGTATTGTTTATGTAATATGACATCTGAAGCAGTTAAAGAATTATATTTTGTGCTTGGCAAACAAGCTCTTCTTATTTCATTCATATTTATAGCAGTTTCTACATTTTCATAAAAACTATTTATATATTCATATTTCTTAATAAACTCTTTATCTAGAATTTCAAATACAAATTCTAAATCATTAATATCAATATTTTTGATATTTTTTAAAATAAAATTACAAATATATAGTTCGAATTTTAAATTATTTAAATATTCTTTTGTTTCATTTTTTAATTTAATATTTATTTCATTATTTTTAATTGTTTGCATGTTCAAAAAATATAAGTAAAAATATTCTTTTAAAGCATCTATAGTGGATTCTGATAAATATAAATATTGATTGAATAAGTCTTTACACTTATTTAAATTATCATACATAATATAATTTTCCTATATATTCTTCTTTTTTAATATTTCATTAATTTTATTAGTATTTTTGAAATTAAGTTTTGCTAATTCTTTTAACTTATCTTCACCATATTTTTCAACTATTTTAGATCCTGCTTCATCAACAAAATTAGAAGCTCCTTTAGGTAAAAACATATTAACACTTTCACCTAATTTATCAAATTCTTTTAAGAATATAAATCTGCTTATTAAAGAAGCGCATGCTACAGATAAACATTTACTTTCTGCTTTAGTCATAAAAGTTATCTTTCGATATACATATTTACTTTCTTTTAGGTAATTATAATAAATGAAGGGTTTAGCAAACTCATCGACAACAACATAGTCAGTATCAGTGTATTTATTTGTTAAATCTAAGAGTACTTTATTGTGTAATATGGCCTTAATCTTGTTCATATTCATAGATTCGCTATATTGTTTGTTATAATCGCTATTATTTAAAATATAAGTAGTATACTTAATTCTTTCAATTATTTTTGGAACAATCTCTAGGATTTTACTGTCATCTAATTTTTTAGAATCTTTAACCCCAAGTTCTTCTAAAAATTTAATATCTTCTTTTTTTACATAAGCTCCAGTTACAACTATAGGTCCAAAATAATCACCAGTACCAACTTCATCGCTACCAATGCTAGTAGAATTATAAATTTTAGGATCAATAATAATTTCTTTTTTTTCTTTTTCATTATTATCTGAATTTTTTTCTTCAATAATGCTATTCGGATTCAAGTGACGCTCAGTTTGTTTCCAAATATTAGCATCAACATCAGCACTCACACCTTGAAATACCACTTTACCTGACTCATATAAAGTTACAACAGTATCATCTTCATCAGCTTGAAAAATAGCATATGAAGGAGTTTTAATCCTTTTTTTATCAGAAAAATATTCTATCATTTTTGCTTTAGTATTAGAACTTATTTTAAATGAAATGGTCATAATATCACTTCCTAGTTATATTTTAACATAAATCAATTCTAATTTCTTTATTTTTTTTGATTTTTATAATATAATTAAAATATGGAGGTGTTTTAATGAATATTATAGATTTGGTTATAATCTTATTTATATTATCAGGTGCTTTAATAGGATTTAAGAGAGGATTTACAAGACAACTGGTATCTTCGTTAGGTTTTTTCTTGATAGTAATTTTATCTTTTTTACTTAAAAATCCTGTTTCTATATTTTTATATGAGCATTTGCCATTTTTTGGTTTTTCAGGGATAATTAAAGGAGTAACTGTTCTTAATATAGCGCTTTACGAAATAATTGCTTTATTTATTGTAATGGCTTTATTTACACTGATATTTAAAGTGCTATTGTTCGCTACTAAAGTCTTTGAAAAAGCTTTAACTTTCACATTTTTTTTAGGTATACCTTCTAAAATAGGTGGAGCCTTAATTGGTATAATTCAAAATTATGTATGGGCTTTTATAATTTTATACATATTAACTTTACCAGTATTAAATGTTGATTTATCTAACTCAAAATATAAAGATAAAATATTAAATAATACTTTTATTTTATCAGGTTATATAAGTGATAGTGTTAAAGTTATAAATGAGTTTGCTCTTTTAAAAGAAAAATATGAAGAGACTCCAAATGCGAAAGAATTTAATCGCGAAACATTAGATTTATTTTTGAAATATAATGTTGTAACTCCAGAGTCTGTTGGAATTTTAGTAAAAAAAGATAAGTTGAAAATTAATAATGTTAAAGAAATATTAAACAAATATAAGGAGGAATAAAATGAGTTTAGTACATGGAAATGAAAATAATTTTAATGATTTAGTAAAAGATGATATAGTTTTAGTAGATTTTTTTGCTACATGGTGTGGTCCTTGTAAAATGATAGGTCCAATTTTAGAAGAAATATCGAATGACAGAAGTTTTAAAATAGTAAAAATAGACGTTGATGAAAGTCAAAATCTGGCTAGAAGTTATGGAATAATGTCAGTACCAACTTTACTAATTTTTAAAAACGGACAATTAGTAGATCAAAAAACAGGTTTTTTACCAAAGGAAAAACTAATTGAATGGGTAGAAAGTAAATAATACTTTCTTTTTTTTGAAGTAAAAACATAGATAATTATTTTTAAAAAAGGTATAATTGAAACAGGTGATAAAATGCAAAGATATTTTTCAAAGAACAAAACTCAAAATGAATTTATATTAAATGATGATGATGTAAGACATATAACAAGAGTAATGAGAATGAAAGACAACGATGAGATAATAGTTGTTTTTGAAAACACTCCTTATTTATGTTGTCTAGAAGATGTAAATCAAAATTTAAAAATCAAAATAAAAAATGAATTAGAAAAAAAGGATTTTGGAATCCCCGAAATAGTTCTTATTATACCTTTATTAAAGGAACAAAAGATGGATTTAATATTGCAAAAGTCAACAGAACTAGGTGTAAATAAAATAATTCCATACCTTGCTGAACATAGTATTATTAAACTAAAAGATGGCAATTCTGACAAAAAGTTAGAAAGATGGGGAAAAATTGTTAAAGAGGCTAGCGAACAATCTCATCGTGATTGTATTCCTGTAATAACCGATATTCTCAAATTTGATGAAATCAAAAAATTAGAAGGATTAAATCTTATATGTAGTACTAGAGAAAAAAACAAAAATATCAAAAATGTTTTTACATCAAATAAGAAATGTGCTAAAATTAACTTAGTGATTGGTCCAGAGGGTGGCCTTTCTAAAAAAGAAGAAACTGAATTAATTGAATCTCATTTTATTCCTGTTACACTTGGTAATAGAATAATGAGAGTCGAAACAGTCCCATTATTTATAATGAGTATTGTAAACTATGAATTTATGGAGTGATTTTAAATGTTAAATATTAATATTTCAACTAATTTTTTAATACTAATTTCAATAGTTGTTTTTGTGATTATTGTAGGTTGTATAGCTTATATTATTTATAAAGACAGAAAAAACGATCGTGAAGAAATTGATGATTTAATAGATGATTTAGTTAAATCAAAACCAAGAGATGAAAAAGAAAACTTGATTAAACAAGAAATAGAAATTTCTATTGGTGATATAAATGAGGAATCTAAATTAGATAATAAAGTAAATTTAGAAGATATGCTAAATAAAATGCAAAAGAATTTAGAATGTAAACCTGAAGAAGCAATTTCAGTTTTTGAAAATGAACAAGAAGAAAAAGCTATAATCAGTTATCAAGAATTACTTAGTAATCTTGATAAAGATGAGTTTAAAAAAGAAATAAAACACTATGAACAAGAAGAAGAATTAATCAAAGCTAGTGAAATTTTTACTAAAAACGAAAAAGTTGACAAAGAAATTATAAAAGAAATTTTGGAAAACAAAGAACCAAAGGCAGACTTTTTTTCTGGGAGAAAAGATAAAAAATTTAAAAACACCGATTTTATTTCACCAATATTTGGTAAAATGGAACCTAAGATAGAATATCCAACTATAAAAGCAGTACCTAAGAAAAAAGATGATTTAGAAGAATATTTTGAAGATGATTATAAACATGCTAAAACTATATATAGTGATTATCTAAATGAACAAAAATATGATATTAATGAAAATAAAACAATAGAAGAAATAGTTGATATTGAACCACTTAATGAAGAAATAAAAAAGAATGATGATTTTTTAAAAGCATTGAAAGAATTTAGAAGTAATTTATAAATAGGCTTAATGCCTATTTTTTGGAGGATAATATGAAATTTATTATTTATACATTAGGATGTAAAGTAAATACTTATGAAACAAATGTTATGTCAGATCTACTTAAGAATAAAGGATATGAAGAAACCGATAAAGGTGCCGATATAGCTATTATAAATACATGTACAGTTACAAATAAAGCAGACAATAAATCTTCAAAAATAATTAAACATGCTATAAAAGAAAATCCAAATGCTATAATTTTAGTATGCGGTTGTTTCTCTCAAAATAAAAAAGAAGAAGTTTTAAAAATAGATAAAGTACATATTATAATTGGAAACATTTTCAAATCAAAAGTAGTTGATTATATAGAAGAATATAATAAAAACAAAAAACAAATTGTTGATATTCATGATATTTCAAACACAAGTTTTGAGCCTATGGTTCTAAATAATTCAAACAAAACAAGAGCGTTTGTTAAAATACAAGATGGATGTAATAATTTTTGTACATATTGTGTAATTCCATACACTAGGGGAAACGTAAGAAGTAAAGATAAAAATGAAGTTCTTAGTGAAATAGAAAACTTAATAAAAAATAATCATAAAGAAATTGTTTTAACAGGTATCCATACAGGTAATTACGGAGTAGATTTTGGTAATTATGATTTTGCTAATTTACTAGAAGATATTCTTAAAATAAAAGGATTGGAAAGACTTAGAATATCTTCAATTGAAATAACAGAAATAAATAATAGGGTACTTGAATTAATTAAAAAAAATAATATATTAGTTGATCATATGCATATCCCGTTACAATCTGGATCAAATTCAGTATTAAAAAGAATGAATAGAAAATATGACAAAGAATATTTTATTAAAAAAATAAATGAAATTAGAACTATAAGACCTGAAATGTCAATTACAACTGATGTTATTGTTGGGTTTCCAGGTGAAACAAACGAAGAATTTCTAGAGACGATAGAAACAATTAAAAAAGTTAGATTTAGTAAACTTCATGTTTTTCCTTATTCAAAGAGAGATAAAACTATAGCTGCTAATTTACCAAATCATATTGATGATATAACAAAAAAAGATAGAACAAAGATATTACTTAATTTGTCGAAAGAATTAGAAATTGAATATATGAAAAGTTTTATAAATAAAAAAATTTTATTTATTTCAGAAACTTTAGAAAATGATTATCTAATTGGACATACAGGAAATTATCTATTAGTAAAAATGATAGGTGATAAAAAAGATTTAAAAAAAGATATAAATGTATTTTTAGAAAGTGTAAAGTATCCTTATGTTATTGGTAAAAAAATTGACTAATAGTATATAAAAATGATAAACTTTAATTAGTTTTAGAAGGGAAAAAGGTTATGGAAAAAGAAATAGAAGTTTTTGATTTTGTTTTAAAAGAACAAAAAAAAAGAAATATAGAAAATGGAATGATAAATATTGATCAAAGTAAACCATTTGAACATGTCATTTTAGGAAAAATGGAAATGGAAAAAAGAAAAGAAAATAATAAAGATAGAAGAATATTTGATGAGCAAAGAGAAAGACTTTTATATAGTAGAGATAAAAATCAAGATAATGTTAATAGAATTAAGAAAATCACGATATATGTAGCAGGAATTGCCCTTATAGCTACAACGGCATTTTCACTAAAAAAATACTCTGATTATATAAATCAACCTGTAAAAATTGCGGTTAGAGAAATGGCTTCAGATTCAGGATTATATTCAACTTCTGATATTCCACATGTGGATGGTACAATGACTGACGAAGAATTAATAGAATTAATTAAAAAGAATGATTTGACTCAAGAACAAATCTTACAAGAAATGAAAAAATTTAGTAAAAGTCAGGATATTGAAAGTGAATTTCTAGAAGAAAGACTAACAGAAGAAAATCCTGAAATATTTAGAACTTATTAAAAGAGCATAGCTCTTTTTATTTATAAAAACACATTTGTAAATTTGTATGTTATAATCTTAAGAAGGTGATATTATGAAAAAATATGTAAAAGGAAATTTTAAAAAAAGTCTTTTTGAATCAAATAGTGGATATATGATAGGATTACTTAAAGTAGTAGATACTAATGATTTAGATTTAGAAGATTATATAGATAAAACAATAACATTTACAGGTTTTTTCACTGAGCTTAAAATAGACCAGTCTTATATATTATATGGTGATTTAATAGATCATCCTAAATACGGATTTCAATATCAAGTAAGTGAGTATAAAAAAATATTGCCAGAGGATAAAGAAGGAATAATTGAGTTTTTAAGTAGTGATTTATTTGCTGGAGTAGGCTCAAAGTTAGCTACTAGCATCGTAAATTTATTAGGTATAGAAGCTTTAGATAAGATACTTGAAAATAAATATTGTTTGAATAATGTACCTAAAATAACTAATAAAAAAATAGAATTGATTTATGATACTTTAAATAAATATGGTGAAAGCCATAAAATTGTAGTATACTTAACAGAAATTGGCTTAAATATTAAAGATGCTTTATCTATTTATAATAGATATAAAGAAAATACAATGCTTATAATAGAGAATAATATATTTAGTATAATAGAAGATATAGAAGGAATTTCTTTTAATAAAATAAATGATATAAGTTATAAGCTTAATTATGAAAAAAATGATAAAAGAAGAGTGAAATCATGTATTGTTTATATTATGAGCAATTTGACTTATGAAAATGGTGATACATATTCATATTTTGATGAAATAAAAGAAAAAGTATTAAAATATTTAAGAATTAATATAAATGATGAATTGTTTTCTTTATATATGGATGAACTTAGATTAGAAAATAAAATAATTAAAATAGAAGAACAGTACTATTTAAAAGAACTTTTTTTAGCAGAAAAAGAAATAGCTGAAAAAATTAAATGCTTGTTAGATAAAAATATAGATAAATATAAAAAAATGGATAAATATTTATTAGAGTTAGAAGAAGTTTATGAAATCAAATACAATAAAAAACAAGTAGAAGCTGTCAAAAAATCACTAGAAAATAATATAGTTATAATAACTGGAGGTCCAGGAACTGGTAAAACAACAATAATAAAAGCAATAGTTGAAATGTATCAAAAATTAAATAAATGTAATTATGAAGAATCTTTAAGGCAAATAGCTTTACTAGCGCCTACTGGAAGAGCTAGTAAAAGAATGAGTGAGTCAACTTTATTTCCTGCAACAACAATACATAGATTTTTAAAATGGAACAAAGATAATAATAGTTTTAATATAAATGAATATAATAAAGACTTTAGTAAATTTATTATTGTTGATGAAGTCAGTATGTTGGATACTTATTTATTAGCTAATTTGTTTAAAGGATTGACTGATGATATAAAAATAGTTCTAGTTGGAGATTATAATCAACTTCCAAGTGTAGGACCAGGACAAATTCTTAAAGACTTAATAGAAAGTAATATGATAGATGTTATTGAACTTGATTTGTTATATAGACAAAGCGAAGAATCATATATAACAGAGTTAGCTTTAGAAATTAACAAAAATGAGTTGAGAAAAAATTATTTAGAACCAAAACAAGATTACACATTTTTGAAATGTTCTAGTAATTCACTGAAAGAAAATGTAAAAAAAATTTGTGAGCAACTAGTTAAGAAAAACTATGACTATAAAAAAGTCCAATTATTAGCTCCAATGTATGCTGGTAAAAATGGAATTGATAATTTGAACAAAGAATTACAAAATGTTTTTAATCCATATGCTATTAATAAAGAAGAAATTAAATATGGAGACGTTATTTTTAGAGAGAATGATAAAATATTACAATTAGTTAATATGGCAGATAGTAACGTTTTTAATGGTGATGTTGGAGTAATTAGTTTAATAATTCCTGCTAATAAAAGCGAAACTAAGAAAAATGAAATTTATGTTGATTATGACGGGATAGAAGTTAAATATCTTCCTAGTGATTTTTATAAAATAAAACATGGTTATATAATTAGTATACATAAATCTCAAGGAAGTGAATTTGAATTAGTTATAATGCCTCTTTGTAAAGATTATAATAGAATGCTTTATAAAAAAATAATTTATACAGGTGTAACAAGAGCTAAGAATAAACTTATACTTTTAGGTGAAAGTGAAGCTTTTGAATATGGAGTAAATAACAATAATGAAAAAGAAAGAAAAACAAATTTAAAAAATAATTTACAAAAAAATGTATAAAATTTAAAAAAATATATAAAATAGTAATGTATATATTTAAGATATATACATAGTCATATTTTTTTAGCGAGAGGTGATTTTATGAAGTTAGGTAAGAATATAGCACTTACTTTGTTAGGTGCGGGTGCTGTCTTGGCATATCAAAAGTACAATAAGCCTGTGATGAAGAAAATGGAAAAAGTAGTGGATAATACCATGAAAAAAGCTAATAATAAGCTAGAAAATATGATCTAGTAAAAAACCTCCTTATTAGGAGGTTTTTTATATTAAATTTAAAAAAAATTTATATTAATTTTTTATCATCTTGTGATTGATAAATAAATAATAATAAATCTTGTTTTTAGTACAATATATTTCACAAAAATTTCAGCGTTTTATAATTTTGAATCATTGTCATATAAATTATATTTTTCAGCAAGTTCGATTAAGTTACTAACTTCAATTGTTTTATCTGTTTCTTCAATTAAACTTACGTTTTCCTTTTTGTTAGTTTCTTTAACAGGTGAACTTTTATCTATTATTTTATAATATCTTAAATAATAAAAGATCAAACATAACAATTGTAAGTTTATAGTCGAATATAAAAAGCCGTAAGATAAAAATTTAATATCAGTGTAAAAAATGCTTAACATACAACAAATAATAGTTGTAAAAAGAAAAGTTGTTTTTATTTTTCCAATCATTAATGATTCAATTGTTTTTGATTTATAAAAATAATATAAATTTAATAATCCAATTAAAATTTCTAAAATAAGAACTATAATTAGTAAATGAATTTTTCCGATTAAACAAGCTGTTAGTCCAATCGCAAAAACTTTATCAGAAAGTGCATCTAATTTAGCTCCATAAGTTGAAACGACATTCCATTTTCTGGCTAATTTACCATCAAACAAATCAGTAATAGAACAAATAATTGAAATGACTATTACAGCCTTAATGTATCCCATTAAACCTAATATAATTATAAAAGGGGTAGATATTATTCTAAAAAGAGTTAATAAATTCGGTATATATTTTTTATATTTATTCATAAATACCCTCCAAACTATAAAAATTATAACATTATAGCTAAAAATAATCAATATTGAATATATAATAATAATATTTCTAAAAATAGTTATTGATGAATAAAATATAATGTATTATTAATTTAATACATTTGAACTTGGATAGTGTTTATCTAAGTTCTTTTTAAAAAATCATTGACTTTAATTATATTTAATGATATTATTTTTTTAGACACGAAAAGGTGTTTTTTATTTGAAAAAAAACATAGAGTTAAAAGGATGTGCAGAATGAAAAAAATAGCTAGATTTTTAGTGAGTGTTAAAAAAGAAATGAAAAAGGTAAGATGGCCTGGGAAAAAAGAATTGATTCAATATTCAATAGCAACCCTAATTTTTATAGTGCTTGTTGCTTTATTTTTTACAAGTTTGGATTTGATTCTGGCTGGTATTAAATTAATTCTTAGATAATGGAGGTAACTAGATATGGAAAAAGAATGGTATGTTGTAAATACTTATTCAGGACATGAAAACAAGGTAAAAGAAAAACTTGAAATGCGTGCAAGTTCAATGGGAATGGAAGACTATATATTTAGAGTAGTAGTTCCAGAACAAATTGAAGTTGAAATAAAAGATGGAAAAGAAAAAGAAAAATTAAAAAAAATGTTTCCAGGTTATATTTTAGTTGAAATGATTATGAATGATGAAGCTTGGTTTGTTGTAAGAAATACGCCGGGAGTAACTGGGTTTATAGGTTCTTCAGGTAGAGGAGCTAAACCATTTCCTTTGTCACCTCATGAAGTTGATAAAATTTTAAGTTCAATGGGAATGAGTAGATTAGAAATAGGTAAAGATTTAGATGTTGATACTGTTGTAAAAGTTGTTGGTGGACCATTCTCTAATATGTATGGAAAAATCAAAACAGTAAACCTTGAATCACAAATAGTTGAAGTTGTCTTAGATTTATTTGGACAAGAGACAATTGTGGAACTTGCTTTGACACAAATTGAAAAAGCCTAGGTGAAATCTATGAATAGGGATAAAGTTTTGGAAAAATACATTTTAAAGCTTGCTAAAGAAATGATTGATACATTTAAAACAGAAAACAACGAATTAAAAAAAGACAACTATGAAATACTAAAAGATTTTTATATAAGTATTTTACAAAATGAAGAAATATATAAAAAAATACTATTAACTTATCCAAAAGATATGAAAGTAATAGATTATTATTTTGAAAACAGTCAATATTTATATGAAATACTAATTTCAAAAAAAATGAAATATTTAGAAGCTGCTGAAGGAAAAATATGTGGCTATTATTTAATTAACAATCAACTTGATATAGATGGTTTAAAACTGCTAAAAAGAATTTTTAATAAAACGGTAGATTTTAAAACCCACTCTTTAGAATATGAAATAGAAATTACAAAATGTCCTGGTATGGAAAAAGAAGCTATTATATCTTTAAATGAAAAAAATAGAACTTTGGTTAAATCATAGTTTACAAAAATTTCGAATTGTGATATATTAAATTGGCTATATTTATTTATATAGATGAAAGTGGGAGATTGAAAAGCGGATATCATTATAACCACTCGCGAAAAAAAATATTATAGGAGGTGTTTTTCGTGGCAAAACAAATTAAAAGAAGAATTAAGCTACAAATTCCAGCTGGAAAAGCAACACCAGCACCACCAGTAGGTACTGTGTTAGGACCAGCAGGTATAAATTTACAAGAATTTTGTACTAAGTTTAATGATGCAACAAGAGAAAAAATGGGAGATATAGTAGCAGTTGAAATACTTGTGTTTGATGACAGAAGTTTCGATTTTGTAATAAAAACTCCACCAACTGCTTTCTTAATTAAGAAAGTGACTGGAATTAAAAAAGGTTCAATTAAAGGAGCTAATGAAACAATAGCAACATTAACAGAAGCTCAATTAAGAGAAATTGCAGAAATTAAATTACCAGATTTAAATGCATATAGTATCGAAAATGCAATGAAAATTGTAGAAGGTACTGCTAAAAATATGGGTGTTAAAGTAGAAAAATAATAAAAATCATATAGGTATAACCTATGTGGGAGGAATCAAATCCGCATTAAACCACAAGGAGGTAAGAAAAATGAAAAAAAGCAAAAAGTATGTAGAAGCTTTTAACAAAATTGAAAAAGGTAAAGCTTATACAAAAGAAGAAGCTATTAAATTAGTTAAAGAAACTTCAATATCAACATTTGATGCAACAGTTGAATTAGCATTAAGATTAAATCTTGATACAAAAAAAGCTGACCAACAATTAAGAGGAGCTTTAGTTCTTCCTAATGGAACTGGTAAAACTAAAAGAGTTTTAGTAATTGCTAAAGGTGAAGCTGCAAAAGCTGCAAAAGAAGCAGGAGCTGATTATGTAGGAGATATAGAATTGTTAGAAAAAATCGAAAAAGAAAATTGGTTCGAATTTGATACAATGATAGCAACTCCAGATATGATGCCAGCTTTAGGTAAAATTGGTAGAGTTTTAGGACCAAAAGGTTTGATGCCAAACCCAAAAACTGGAACTGTAACAATGGATACTAAAAAGGCTGTTGAAGAAGTTAAAAAAGGACGTGCTGAATATCGTACAGATAGTTATGGTAACGTTCATGTAATAATTGGTAAAGTTTCATTTGATGATGAAAAACTAATCCAAAACTTAAATGCTTTTGTATCATTAATTATTAAATCTAAACCATCAGTTGTAAAAGGAAAATACATTTTAAATGTTTCTGTTGCTTCAACTATGGGACCAGGTGTTAAAATTGATACAAATTGCTTTGACAATTAATTAGAACTATGTTATAATTAAATTGTTCGTTGAAAAATTAAATAATTGTACCGTAGACAGTAGGAGCACACGCTTAATTACCTACCGAGGACTTTAATAGAAAAGATCTTTCGGCCCTTACTGTGTGTAATGGGCTTTTTTACGGAAAAAAATCGATGAGGAGGTGTTAAAATGGCAAATCAAAAAATTATTGATCAAAAAGAATCAATAGTTAATGAAATATCTGAAAAGATGAAAGAATCTTCAACTTATGTTTTATTTGAATATCGTGGACTTACAGTTACTGAAACAAATGAACTAAGAAGAAAATTGAGAGAATCAGATTCAGATTTCAAAGTATACAAAAACACTTTGACAAAAAGAGCTTTGGATGCTTTAAATATCAATATCGATGAACATTTAAATGGACCTAAAGCTATTGCTTTTGGTAAAGATGCTATAGCTCCAATTAAAATTTTAAGTGATTTTGCAAAGCAACATAAAGCTTTGGAACTTAAAGTAGGAGTTGTAGATGGTGAAGTAGCTGATCAAGCTACACTTAATGAACTTGCTTCAATTCCATCAAGAGAAGGATTACTTACAATGCTTGCTGGTGGACTTATTGGAGTTGTTCGCGACTTATCAATATGTTTAGACTTATATAGTCAAGAAGAAAAATAAAATAAATTAGAGGAGGAATGTAAAATGGCAAAATTTACAAAAGACGAATTTATTAGTGGATTAAAAGAAATGACAATTCTTGAAGTTAAAGAATTAGTAGACGCAATGAAAGAAGAATTTGGTGTTGATCCAAGTGCATTAGCTGTAGCTGCTGCACCTGCTCAAGCTGCTGAAGAAGGACCAAGTAGTTTTAATGTAACATTAACTGCTGCTGGTTCTAACAAATTAGCAGTTATCAAATTAATTAAAGAAGTTACAGGATTAGGTTTAGGTGAATCTAAAGCTCTTGCTGATAACGGTGGAGTAATTAAAGAAGGCGTTTCTACTGACGAAGCTAATGGATTAAAAGCAAAATTTGAAGAAGCTGGAGCTTCAATCGAATTAAAATAATTAATTAATATGATGTAGCCTATACTTTTGAACTAGTATGGGCTTTCATCGTATATATGAAGAGGTGTTTATGGCACATTATTTTGAATATGATGAAAATTTAAAAAGCAAAGAAATAGAACATTTAGTAAATATTAATAACAAACAATTTAAATTTATAACTGATAATGGTGTGTTTTCAAAAAAAGGTTTAGACTTTGGAACAAGAACATTATTAGAAACAATTGATTTAAATAAATTAAAAGGTAAAATTCTTGACTTTGGGTGTGGATACGGTCCAATAGGTATCTACTTAGCACAAAAAAAAGATATAGAGGTTCATATGATTGATATAAACAGAAGAAGCTTGGAATTGGCAAGAAAGAATGTTGATCTGAATCATGTGAATGTCAAAATTTATGAAAGTGATATTTATTCTAAAATAACAGAAAAATTTGATTTAATAATATCAAATCCACCGATAAGAGTGGGCAAAAAAATATTATATGAAATACTATTTGAAGCAAATGAACATTTAAATGATAATGGTGAGCTTTGGATAGTTATAAATAAGGACCAAGGAGCTAAATCTTTAATCAAAGATTTAGAGAAACTTTATAAGGTCGAAATAAAAAATAGAAATAAAGGGTTTTATGTTATTTGTTCAACAAAACGTTGACTTATTTAACTAATTTTGATAAAATCATTTATTGACGCATATACTTAAAAATTGAGTTATGTTCTTTTAAAAAATTTAGTACATAGGGGTGAAAGAGTGGCTTATACAGTTAAGAAATTTGGGGATTACCGCGAAAGAAGAAACTATGCAAAGACAAAAAATGCAATTGAATTAGGAAATTTGTTAGAAATACAAAAAAAATCCTATGATTGGTTTTTAAAAGAAGGAATTAAAGAAGTATTTGAAGATATTTTTCCAGTAGAAAGTTTTACTGGAAATTTAACGCTTGAATTTGGAAATTATTCTTTTGAACAATCAAGATATTCAATGAAAGGTTGCAAAGAAAGATATGCAACTTATGCATCACCTGTAAAGGTAGAAGCAAGATTATTTAATCATGAAACAGGAGAAGTTAAAGAACAAGAAATTTATATTGGAGATATGCCTATCATGACTGAAGGTGGAACATTCATTATAAATGGAGCTGAGAGAGTTATTGTTTCTCAATTAGTTAGATCTCCTTCAGTTTATTTTGGAAAAGAAATTGATAAAAATGGTAGATTAGTAATTACCAGTCAACTTATTCCAAATCATGGTACATGGTTAGAATATGAACTAGATGCTAGAGATATTATTTATGTTCGTATTGATCGTACAAGAAAAGTACCTATAACAACATTACTTAGAGCAATTGGTTTATCTAGTGATGCTGATATAATAGATTTATTTGGTGAAAATGAATATATTGAAAAAACAATTACAAAAGATGCTAATAAAAATACAGATGAAGCATTAATTGATATTCATTCAAAATTAAGACCAGGTGAACCTTCAACTTTAGATAGTGCTAAAAATCAATTGATTACAAGATTTTTTGATTTATTCCGTTATGATTTAGCGCGTGTTGGACGTTATAAATTTAATCGTAAGCTAAATGTTATTGATAGATTAATTGGATGTACATTAGCTGAAGATATCAAGAAAAATAAAGAAGTTATTGCAGCTAAAGGAACTTTAGTTACAAAAGAAGTTTTAGAAACTTTAAAACCTATTTTTGAAGAAGGTTATGGAGTTAAAGAAACAATAATTAATACTGAATTAGATACTTATAATAAAGTTCAAGTAGTAAAAGTTTATTCAAAATTAGATCCTACTAAAGTAGTAAAAATAATTGGTAATGATAGTTCATTAGATATTAAAAGATTAACTATATCTGATATTTATGCATCAGTATCATATTATTTAAATTTATTAGATGGAATTGGTTCTTTTGATGAAATTGATAATTTATCAAACAGACGTGTTCGTCAAGTTGGAGAACTTTTACAAAATCAATTTAGAATAGGTGTTTCAAGAATTGAAAGAGTTATTAGAGATAGAATGAGTACTCAAGAAATAGAAGAAGTTACTCCAAAATCTTTAATTAATATTAGACCTTTAACAGCTTCAATAAAAGAATTTTTTGGAAGCAGTCAACTTTCTCAATTCATGGATCAAACAAATCCAGTAGCAGAACTTACAAATAAAAGAAGACTTTCTTCTCTAGGACCTGGTGGTTTATCTAGAGATAGAGCTGGTATGGAAGTTCGTGACGTTAATCCATCACATTATGGTAGATTATGTCCAATTGAATCACCAGAAGGACCAAATATCGGTCTTATAACTTCACTAGCAAGTTATGCAAGAGTTAACGATTATGGATTTATTATGACTCCTTATCGTAAAGTAGTTGATAAACATTTAACTGATGAAGTAGTGTATATGACAGCTGATGAAGAATTAGAATATTATATTTCACAAGCTGCAGTTAATATAGATGATAAAAATGATATAGTTGCTGAAAGAGTTCCAGTTAGATATCATGCTGACAATTTAATTATTGAATCAGAAAAAGTAGACTATATTGATGTTTCGCCTCAACAAGTTGTTTCTATCACAACTCAAGGAATTCCTTTCTTGGAACATGATGATGGTAAACGTGCACTTATGGGTGCGAACATGCAACGTCAAGCAATTCCACTACTTAAAGCAGAAGCTCCACTTGTTGGAACAGGTGTTGAAGCAATTGCTGCTAAAGATTCAGGAGCAGTTGTTATTGCTGATTCTAGTGGTATCGTTGATTATGTAGATTCTAAAAAAATAGTTGTTAAAACTATGGGTGGAATGGATACATATCATTTAAATGGTTTTGAAAGAAGTAACGTTGGTACTTGCTACCATCAAATACCTATTGTTAAATTAGGTGATGAAATTAAAGCAGGTCAAGTAATTGCTGATGGACCTTCAACTGAAATGGGAGAAATGGCTCTTGGTAAAAACGTTACAGTAGCTTTCATGAACTTTAATGGTTACAACTATGAAGATGCTATTATCTTAAATGAAAGATTAGTAAAAGATGATGTATATACATCAATTCATATAGAAGATTATCAAATAGAATGTAGAGATACAAAATTAGGTAGTGAAGAATTCACAAGAGATATACCAAATGTCTCAGAAGAAGCTCGTAAGAACTTAGATGATAATGGTATTATCAGAATTGGTACAGAAGTATCAAATGATGATATTTTAGTAGGTAAAGTAACACCAAAAGGTATGGCTGAACTTACAAGTGAAGAAAAATTATTACATGCAATCTTTGGTGAAAAAACACGTGAAGTAAGAGATACATCTTTAAGAGTTCCAAATGGTGGAGCAGGTATTGTTCATGATGTTAAAATTTTTACTAAAGAAGATAGTGATGAATTACCAGCTGGAGTTTCTAAAATAGTTAGAGTTTATATAGCTCAAAAAAGAAGAATTACAGTTGGAGATAAAATGGCAGGACGTCATGGTAACAAAGGTGTTATTTCATTAGTATTACCAGAAGAAGATATGCCATATTTACCAGATGGTAGACCAGTAGATATTTTATTAAATCCACTTGGGGTTCCATCACGTATGAACATCGGACAAATTCTAGAAATGCATTTAGGTATGGCAGCTAAAGAATTAGGTATTTATGTAGCAACTCCAGTATTTGATGGAGCAACAAGACCTGAAATAATCGATGCACTTAAAGAAGCTGGACTTGATGAAGATGGAAAAGCAGAATTAATTGATGGACGTACAGGTGAAAAATTTGATAATAGAGTAGCAGTCGGAGTAATGTACATGATTAAACTTCACCACATGGTTGATGATAAATTACATGCACGTTCAACTGGACCATACTCTTTAGTAACACAACAACCACTTGGTGGTAAAGCTCAATTGGGTGGACAAAGATTTGGTGAAATGGAAGTTTGGGCATTATATGCATATGGTGCTGCTCATGTACTTAGAGAAATGATAACAATAAAATCAGATGATGTTGTTGGTCGTGTTAAAGTATATGAATCAATTGTAAAAGGAACACCACTTCCAAAATCAGGAGTTCCAGAATCATTTAGAGTATTAATTAAAGAATTCCAAGCTTTAGGTCTTGATATTACAGTATTAAATCCTGAAGGAAACTTTGTTGATCTTAAAGATTTGGAAGAATCTGAAGAAGATACTTATTTATCTAATGACGAATTTGAAAATATAATAGAAGAACCAGTTGAAGAACCAGCTGAAGAACTATTAGAAGAAGATGAATTTGAAGATTTAGATGATATAGAAGATGCTCCAATTGAAGAGTTAAAAGCAATGGAAGGGGTTGAAGATTAATGGATGTTAATAAGTTTGAAGGATTAAAAATAGCAATCGCTTCTCCTGAAAAAATAAGAGCTTGGTCTCATGGCGAAGTAAAAAAAGCAGAAACTATTAACTATCGTACTTTAAAACCTGAAAGAGATGGGTTATTCTGTGAAAAAATATTTGGACCTACAAAGGACTTTGAATGTTCTTGTGGTAAATATAAAAGATTAAGATATAAAAACATCGTTTGTGATAGATGTGGTGTAGAAGTAACAAGAAGCAAAGTTCGTCGTGAACGTATGGGTCATATCGAACTTGCTACTCCTGTTTCACATATTTGGTTTTTTAAGGGAATTCCTTCAAGAATGGGATTAGTTCTTGATATGTCTCCTAGAGAACTTGAAGAAGTATTATACTTTGTATCTTACGTAGTGTTAGATCCAGGTAATGCTCCTTTAGAAAAAAAACAAACAATTAGTGATAAAGAATATAGAGCTTACTATGAAAAATATGGAAATACTTTCAGAGTAGGTATGGGTGCTGAAGCAATCAAAGAACTTTTAAGTCAAGTTAAACTTGGAGAAGAAGTAGAATCAATTAAAATTGGAATTGATGAAATTAAAGATGCTACAAGTCAAAAAAGAATTCGTTTAATTAAACGTTTAGATGTATTAAATGCTTTCTTAGAATCAGGTAATAAACCAGAATGGATGATACTAGATGCACTTCCAGTTATCCCTCCTGAACTTAGACCAATGATTCAATTAGATGGTGGTAGATTTGCAACAAGTGACTTAAATGATTTATATAGACGTGTTATTAATAGAAATAATCGTCTTAAAAAATTATTAGATTTAGGAGCTCCATCGATAATTATCCAAAATGAGAAACGTATGCTTCAAGAAGCAGTAGATGCTTTATTTGATAATGGTAGACGTGGACGTAATATTACAGGAGCAGGAAATAGACCTTTAAAATCTTTATCAAGTATGTTAAAAGGTAAACAAGGACGTTTCCGTCAAAACTTACTAGGTAAACGTGTTGACTATTCTGGTCGTTCAGTTATCGTAGTAGGACCTACACTTAAAATGTATGAATGTGGTATTCCAAAAGAAATGGCTTTAGAATTATTTAAACCACATGTTATAAATGGATTAGTTACAAAAGAAATAGCTTCTAATATTAAAGCAGCTAAAAGAATGATTGAAAATCAAGATCCTAGAGTATGGGATATTGTTGAAGAAAAAATTAAAGAACATCCAGTTCTATTAAATCGTGCTCCAACACTACATAGATTAGGTATCCAAGCGTTTGAACCAAAGCTAATTGGTGGTAGATCAATAAGATTACATCCACTTGTATGTGCTGCGTTTAATGCCGATTTTGATGGAGATCAAATGGCTGTTCATGTTCCTATCAGTAAAGAAGCTCAAGCAGAAGCAAGAATTCTTATGTTAGGTGCTAATAATATCCTTTCTCCAAAAGATGGTGAACCTATTGTTACTCCAGGTCAAGATATGATATTAGGTAACTACTACATAACACTTGAAGTAGCTGGAGAAAATGGAGAAGGTAGAGTATTCAAAAATTCAGATGAAGCTTTAATGGCTTATGAAAGAAGAGAAATAACTCTTCATACAAGAGTAGCAATACCAGTTAAAAGTTTTAAATACAAATTATTTGTAAAAGAACAAATGGATAAATACTTAGTTACAACAGTTGGTAAAATTAAATTTAATGAAATTTTCCCAGACACGTTCCAATATATTAATGAAGGAACAAATGAAAATATTGAAGGTATAACACCAAGTAAATATTTCTTAGCAATGGGAACTGATATTAAAGAAGCAATTAAAGAAATGCCAATTGTAAAACCATTTAGTAAAAAAGTATTAACAAAATTAATTGCTCAAATATATAAAAGATATCAAACTACAGAAACATCAGTTATGCTTGATAAAATGAAAGATTTAGGTTTCAAATTTTCAACATTATCTGGTATATCTATAAGTATTGACGATATTATAGAATCAAAAACAAAATCAACAATATTATCAGAATCTGATGAAAAAGTTACTCAAATTGAGAAACAATTTAAACGCGGATTAATTACTAATGAAGAAAGATATAAAAAAGTAGTTGAAACATGGAATAAAGCAAAAGATTCGATAGCAGACGAACTTGCAGAAGTAATCAAAAATAATAAAGATAATCCAATTTCTATTATGATTGATTCAGGAGCTCGTGGTAACATGAGTAACTACAACCAAATGGCAGGTATGCGTGGATTAATGGCAAAACCAACAGGTGAGCCAACAGAAATTCCAATCAAATCTTCATTTACTGAAGGTGCGAGCGTTTCTGAGTTCTTCTTAGCAACACATGGAGCACGTAAAGGAGCTGTTGATACAGCCTTGAAAACTGCCGATGCAGGTTACTTAACACGTCGTTTAGTTGATGTTGCTCAAGATATAATTGTTAAAGAAGATGACTGTGGTACTGAACAAGGTGTTGTTGTAGAAGCATTTGTTAATTCAGATGGAACTATTGTTGAATCTTTAAGAAGTCGTATTCTTGGTAGATATACGAATAAAAAAGTAATTCATCCTGAAACAAAAGAAGTTATAGTTGATAGAAATACTTATATAACTGAAGTTTTGGCAGATAAAATAGTTAATTCAGGTATTACAAAAGTAGGAATTAGAACAGTTTTAACTTGTAAGAGTGAAACAGGTGTTTGTAGACACTGTTATGGTAGAAATCTTGCTACAGGACAAATTGTTGAAGTAGGAGAAGCAGTAGGTATTATGGCTGCCCAATCAATTGGTGAACCTGGTACCCAACTTACAATGCGTACTATTAACTCTGGTGGTGTTGCCGGAGATGATATTACACAAGGTCTTCCTCGTGTTCAAGAATTATTCGAGGCTAGAAATCCTAAAGGAAAAGCTACAATATCTGAAATAAATGGTATTGTTTCAGATATAACAGAAGAAAATGGTAAGTTTATTATTTCAGTTAAAAATGATGTTGAAATTAAACAGCATACATCAAACTATGGTTCAAAATTAGCAGTTGCTAAAGGAGACCAAGTTAAAGCTGGGCAAAGACTTACTCATGGTGCTATAAGTCCAAAAGAATTATTAGTTGTTACAGATCCAATTACTGTTCAACAATATATCTTATTAGAAATTCAAAAAGTTTACGGTTCTCAAGGTGTTGATATTAGTGATAAACACGTTGAAGTAATTGCTAAACGTATGATTTCAAAAATAAAAATAGTTAGTTCAGGAAATTCTTGCTTCCTACCAGGAACAATGATTAATATCAATAAATTTACTGATAATAATAAAGAACTTATTCTTGAAGGAAAAGTTCCGTCAACTGGTAAAGCAGTATTACTTGGTATTACTAAGGCTTCTTTAGAAACAGACTCATTCTTATCAGCTGCATCATTCCAAGAAACAACTCGTATCTTAACTGATGCTGCAATTCATGGTAAAGTAGACCATTTAAAAGGTTTAAAAGAAAACGTTATTATAGGTAAACTTATTCCAGCTGGAACAGGTGCTAAAAAATATCGTGATTGTTCTTATGAATTAGAAATGAGCATGTCTTCAGCTGAACCATTAGAAGCTTTAGAAGAAGAATTAATGGATTAAGAGAGATTTTATATCTCTTTTTTTTTATTTAAAAACAAAAATAATTTATAAATAAATATTGATTATTCTAAATATTAAAAATCAATTGACAAATTGTGTATTTATTACTATAATTATTTAAGAAATGAGTGGATTAGATGGATCAAAGATATATAAACCAAATAGAAGTTTTAGTTAATTTATTTACAATAGACAAAGGAAAATTAAAAGTACTTCTATTAAGAAAAGAGTCAGAACCTTTTAAAGGTTATTGGTTATTACCTAGTAATTTACTTATGATTTCTGAAACAATAGAGGAATGCGCTAATGAAACTTTAAATGAAATGGTTGGATTAACAGATATATATTTAAAACAATGTGATGTCTTTAGTAAAACAGATAGATTACCAAATGATCGTATTTTGGCTAATTCACTAATTGGTTTGGTTGACAATCAAACAATACTTTTTAAAAAAGAAAAAAGAACATATGAGAGTGCTTGGTTTACCATTGAATCGTTGCCTAAAATGGTTTATGATCATGGTTCTATTTTAGAAAGTGCTGTAAAATTTTTAAGAAAAGAGTTAACTAATATAGAACTCTTAAAAAAAATGTTTCCAAATGATTTTACTATGCCGGAATTACAAATTGTTTTTGAGCAAATTCTAAATAAGAATTTGGATAGAAGAAATTTTCGAAAAAAATTTCTTAATCTGAATATTCTTGAAGATACAGGTGATAAAAATAATATAAAAAACGGTAGACCAGCAAAATTATATAGATTCAAGGAAGAAACTACAAATATAGATATATTTTAGGAGATGATCTTATGAACAATAGAGGGTGGAGTATTAATTCTTTTTTATGTTTACTTGGAATTCTGACTTTTTGTTTAATAGTTGTGACTGTTCTTTCAAATCAACTTTACAAATCAGTTCAAAAAAATGAAATTATAGAAGATGATAATGTAAGTACTTATGAAATAGTTCCAAATGATATAACAACAAGTAACAGTATTAAAAATTATATAAATTTAGAAGATAAATTAAAAGAATGTGCGAAGAGCTATGTTGTTAATAAAGCTATATCCGGATGTAAACTAATAATTACTTTTGAAAAATTGAAAAGTGAAAACTATATAACAAAGTTAACAAATCCACATGACGATAATAGTGAATGTAATGGTTATGTAATATATAATAGTGAAACAAATGAATATATTCCATATTTGAGTTGTGGTATTTCTTATAAAACTAGTAATTATAATAAATATTTCGAATAAATATTGACATACTTAGGCTTATAATGTAAAATTATAAACGTAGTCTTGGAGCAGTACTCAAGCGGCTGAAGAGGCGCCCCTGCTAAGGGTGTAGGTCGGGCAACTGGCGCGAGGGTTCAAATCCCTCCTGCTCCGCCATTAGTTTATTAAAACCTTTTTATAAAGGTTTTTTTATTTTTTTGAAAATATAATCTTAAAAAAATCGAATCTAAATCAATTCGATAATTATTGAGATTTTAAAAAATATTGTATTGAAATTATATTTACCCTAGAGAAATGTCTAGTATCATCATAATTGAAAAACCAATTAAAGTAAAAAGTGCCATAAGATCTTTTCTTTTATTTGTTTGACTTTCTGGAACAATTTCCTCAATAACTACATAAATCATAGCCCCAGCAGCAAATGCTAATAGAATAGGTAATATAATCCTAATTTTTATAGCTAAAATAGCTCCTATTATTCCTGAAATTGGCTCAACAATACCACTCAAACCTCCTAAAAAGAAAGATTTTTTTCTAGATAAACCTTCTCTTCTTAAAGGAACGCTGACAGCAGTACCTTCTGGAAAATTTTGGATACCAATACCAAGTGCTAGTAAACAAGCAGAAAGTAAAGATGACCCTTCTAAACCATAAGCCACACTCCCAAATGCAACTCCAATCACCAAGCCTTCTGGAATATTATGAAGAGTTATTGATGATATTAACATAAAAACTCTTTTAAAACCATTATTATTTTTGACATAATTGTTTAAAAATTTGTCTCCGATAAAAAGCAATAATCCACCACTGAAAAAACCTAAAAAAATTATTAACCAGGGTATTTTGTATAAATGGTCACTCATTTCTATTGCAGGATTAAGTAACGACCAAAATGAAGCCGCAATCATTACACCACCAGCAAAACCTAACATAGCATCCATAATACTTTTATTTATTTTTTTAAATAGAAAAACCAAACTAGCTCCAACACAGGTAACTGTCCAAGTAAACATGGTAGCTATGAGTGCTTGAAATATTGGATTTAAATTAGAAAACCAATTTATCATTTAATTCACCTCACTATAATAACTTATTCTATTTTTTTTATAGTGAATGGGCTAATATATGATATAATATTTTAAGATTACTATAATATTAAATTAATTAAGGTTAAAAACCTTTAGTAAAGAGGGAATTTATGAATAATATATATATAATAAATGAAGAAAAAAAATTACTTGATTATTTACTTGAAGATTTAAAAAAAACAAGAAAAACAGCTAAAGCTATGCTTGTAAATAAATCTATATTAATAAATAATAAAATAATTACAAAATATGATTATTTACTTAGAAAAAATGATCAATTAATTATAAACAAAATAACAACCCAAACAGATTTAGATATAATTTATGAAGATAATGACATACTTGTTATAGTTAAACCAAATGGTTTATTAACAATAGGTACTTTAAACGAAAAGGAAAAAACTTTATATTATATGGCAAGTAATTATGTGAAAAAAGCAAATAAAAACAACAAAATATTTGTTATACACAGAATTGATAAAGATACGTCTGGAATAGTTATGTTTGCTAAAAATGAGAACATAAAAAAGATGTATCAAGATAATTGGGATGAATTAGTAATTTCAAGAAAATATGTTGCTTTAGTTGAAGGCAAAATAGATAAAGATGGTCATATAGAATCATATTTAAAAGAAGACAATAACTTTAAAGTAGTTTCTACAAAAGATAAGAAAAATGGTAAATTAGCTATCACAGATTATAAAATTATTAAAAGCAATCAGAATTATACATTGTTAGATGTAAATATATCAACAGGTAGAAAAAACCAAATAAGAGTTCATATGAAAGAAATAAATCATCCAATAGTAGGTGACAAAAAATATGGTTCACTTAAAAATCCAATTAGAAGATTAGGTCTTCATGCGTATAAATTAGAAATAATGAATCCAAAGAATAAAAAAGCAATGATATTCGAAACTAAAATACCATTAATATTCAAAAAAATGAGTTAATTAATATAACTCATTTTTTAATTGTTCAATATTTTCATTTAGTAACGAAATGTAGTCTTCTTTAGAATTTCTTTCTTCATCAGTTAAATTTGATATAGTTCTAAGTTCTAAAGCATCTATTTTATAATCAGCCATAATACTTTTAATTGATTCATTTAGTTTGTTTTTATTAGTGGTAAATATATAGTTAACATTTTCTTTTTCAATAGCAGTTCTAGCATCAGCAAGAACTTTATCAGTTAAAGTTAATCCTTCTTCTAAAGAAATAATAGTGAAACCATATTTTTCCAAGAATTTAAAATAATTTTTATCAACTATAATAGTTTTATTTTTAGCATTTTCGCTAAGTAGTTTTAATCTTGCATCAATGTTTGATATTTCAATTTTTAAATTGTTGTAGTTTTCTTCGATCTCATTTTCTAAATAGTGATTTTCTATATATTCAGTTAGACCTTTCTTAATATTTAAAGATAACATTAAGAAATTTGAGGGATCTAACCATAATTCTTCTTCTGAGTAGTTATATTCCATAGTGCTTGAAGAATCAATAATCATTAAATTTTTATTATGTTTAAACATAGCAGAAACATATTCTTTTTCTTTAGTTAAACCATTAAAAATATACATATTTGATTTACTATAATCTTTAATTTGTTTTTTGTTAAGTTCATAATTTTTAGTATTAATTCCATCTGGATAAATACTATAAATTGTACTGTGTTCACCATATAAAGTTTGCGTTATATATTCAATTGGATATACAGTTGTATAAATAGTTATATCTTCTAAACTATCCTTTTTTATACATCCTGTTAAAGTAAATGTTATTAATAAAACTGCTAAAATTTTTTTCATATTTTTTTCCTTTCTGGCACTGGATCATAACCTTTAGTTCCTAAAGGATTACATCTTAATATTCTTTTAAATGTAAGTATAGTTCCTTTTAAACTTCCATGTTTTTCAATAGCTTCAATTCCATAATTAGAACAAGTTGGAATATGTCTACAAGAATAATGAAAATCACCAGGAATAGTCTGATATATTTTAATTAATTTAATCAATATTTTTTTCATAAAATAATTATACTAGAATAAATGATATTTGTAAATTAAAGATGTATAAAAAATATAACTTATGATATAATGAAGTAGGTGATAATTATGGAATTATTAAATAAACTTGGAATTAAAACAAATAATATAAATTTATATGAAACAGCTTTTACACATACTTCGTTTGCTAATGAAGAAGGTGTAGAAAGTTATGAAAGACTTGAATATTTAGGAGACGCTGTTTTAGAACTTGTCATGAGTGAATATTTGTATCTTAAGTTAAATCTTGATGAAGGAGAAATGACTAAAATAAGGGCTCACTACGTTTGTGAAGTTGCTTTAAATGAATATTCAACACGTTTAGGACTAAATGAATATCTTAAATTAGGTCATGGTGAAGAATCAAGCGGAGGTAAATATAGAAGAGCTATTACAGCGGATATTTATGAAGCCTTCATAGGAGCTTTATTTTTAGATCAAGGAATAGAAGTAGCTAAAAGATTTATACATGAAAGTGCAATAAAAATACTTGAAAGTGAAGAACTTAGTTTCTTTGATGATTATAAATCAGAATTGCAAGAATTAATTCAGACTGATAAAAGAAGTTTGGAGTATGTAATAATAGATGAACAAGGTCCAGCTCATAATAAAGAATTTACAGCTATTGTTAAAATTGATAATGTTATATATGGAAAAGGAATAGCTCATAGTAAAAAAGAAGCAGAACAAGCAGCAGCTAAGAGTGCTCTTGAAAAAAGTGTTAAGGGTGAATTAAATGATCAAGATATATAGAGAAAACAATATTGTTGATCATGAATTACCATATGATATTTATATAGATAATGTGAAATTTTCAAATATTTATGAAAAAGAAACAAAAAACATTAATATTTCAAATGGTAAACATAAAATGATGATTAAAAGTTCTAAATTTATTAGTAATGAAATAGAATTTGAAAACGTGGAGGATTCTATTTTAGAATTTATAGTTAAACCAGATTATAAAGATGATATTTTTTCTAAATTTTTTACGTCAACTTTATATGGAAAAGTTGGAATAAAAGTAGAAATCAAAAAAGAATTTTATATATAGTTTGTTTTAGACAAAAGATATAATAAAAATGGTATATATATACCATTTTTTGTTTTTTTTTGATATAATTAAAAATAGGGTGAACTAAATGAATATATATGGAATTACTTTAGAAAAATTAGAAAATTATTTTTTAGAAAATAATCAAAAGAAATTTAAAGCAATACAAGTTTTTGAGTGGCTATATAAAAAAAGAGTTTCATCTTTTGATCTTATGACAAATATAAATAAAGACTTAATAGAAAAACTAAAAAAAGATTTTTCTTTTGATACATTAAAAATAGTAGATGTAAAAAAAGACACTGATGTATCAAAATATTTATTTAATCTAAAAGATAATAATAAGGTAGAAGCCGTTCTAATGAATCATGATTATGGAAATAGCTTATGTGTATCTACCGAAGTTGGATGCAATATGGGATGTGCTTTTTGTGAAAGTGGAAGACTTAAAAAAGTTAGACCTCTTTTAGTTCATGAAATGGTAGAACAAATATTAATCATCGAAAAAGAAACAAAAACAAGAATTTCTCACGTTGTATTAATGGGTATTGGAGAACCTTTCGATAATTACGATAATGTAATAGATTTTATAGATATTATAAATAGTGGTAAAGGAATTGATATAGGAGCTAGACATATAACAGTGTCAACTTGTGGAATAGTTCCAAAAATTGAAGAATTTATTAAAAATGGAAAACAAGTTAATTTAGCTATATCACTTCATGCACCAATTGATGAAATAAGAAATAAATTGATGCCCATAAATAAAGTTTATAATATCGAATTGTTAATTAAAACTTTGAAAAAATATATTGATTTAACAAATAGAAGAGTAACTTTTGAATATATATTATTAGATGGTATAAACGATAGTATAGAGTGCGCAAAAAAATTAGCTCATCTACTTAAAAACATGAATTGTTATGTTAATTTAATACCTTATAACGAAACAAGTCATATAGAATTTAAAAAAAGTAAAAATGTTATGGAATTTTATGATCAATTAAAAAAGAGCAAAATAAATGTTACTATAAGGAAAGAGTTTGGATCAAAAGTAATGGCTGCATGTGGTCAACTTAGATCAAATTATGAGGAGGAATTGTAATGAAATACTGTTATATAACCGACACTGGTAAGGTGAGAGAACATAATGAAGATAGTGTTATAATTACTGAGAATATGAGTCACGAAATACTTTTAACAGTAGCTGATGGTATGGGTGGACATAATGCAGGAGAAATAGCTTCTTCAATCGCAATTACTCACATTGGTAAAAGATTTAAAGAATTAAGTACAATCGGAAATAAAGATGATGCAGTTGCTTGGTTAAAAGAAACAGTAAGTGAAATAAATATTTTACTATATAGATATACTGAAGAAAATCCTGAAAGTCTAGGTATGGGAACAACCTTTGTATTAGCCCTTTTAACAAAGGATTTCTTACTATTTGGTAACATAGGTGATTCTTCAGGTTTCGTTATTAAAAATAAAAAACTTCATAAAATAACAACTGATCATACCTTAGTTAATTTATTAGTTAAATCAGGAGAATTGACAGAAGAAGAAGCCAAAGAACATCCAAGAAAAAATGTTCTTATGAAAGCTTTAGGTTCTTCTACTAAAGTAGAAATGGACATATTTGATGTTGATACAAATATAGATGGTGTAATGCTTTGTAGTGATGGATTAACTAATATGTTAGAAAATGATCAAATAATTAAAGTTTTAAATGAAGAGTTAGAAATAGAGGATAAACTAAATAAATTAGTATTTAAATGTAATAATAGAGGTGGCAATGACAACATTTCAATTGCTTACTTAGAAAAAGGTGGTGTGCAATGATAACAAAAGGACAAAAAATAAATGATCGTTATCAAATAATTAGAACAATTGGAGAAGGTGGAATGGCTAATGTTTATTTAGCTTATGATACCATATTAGATAGAAATGTTGCGGTTAAGGTACTTAGAGGTGACTTAGCTGAAGATGAAAAATTTGTAAGAAGATTTCAAAGAGAAGCCATATCAGCTTCATCACTTTCACATCCAAATATTGTTGAAATGTATGACGTTGGAGAAGATGATGGAAAATATTTTATAGTAATGGAATATTTAGAAGGAAAAACTTTGAAAACATTAGTTAAAAAAAGAGGCGCTCTTACTTTATCTGAAGTAATAGATATAATGCTGCAATTAACATCAGGTGTAGCATGTGCTCATGATAGTTATATAATTCATAGAGATATTAAACCTCAAAATGTTTTAATTTTGGAAAATGGTTTGGTCAAAATTACAGATTTTGGTATTGCAGTAGCACTTAACAGTAATGAACTTACACAAACAAATTCTGTTATGGGATCAGTTCATTATTTGCCACCAGAACAAGCTAATGGTATGGGAGCAACAATAAAAAGTGATATATATTCTTTAGGAATTTTAATGTTCGAATTGTTGACAGGAAAATTACCTTTTAAAGGAGAAAATGCTGTTGAAATAGCAATCAAACAAATGAAAAATCCAATACCAAGTGTATGTGAAATTAATCCCGAAATACCACAAAGTATTGAAAATATAATTTTGAAAGCTTCTGCCAAAAATCCTAAAAACAGATATGATAATATAATGGAAATGTATGAAGATATTAGAACTTCTTTAGATAAAGAGAGAGCTTTAGAAAAGAGAGTTGAATATATTTATCCTGAAACAGATACTGAAGAAAAACCTAAAGTATTAGAAACGAGAACAAAAGTACAAGAAACTAAAAGAAATGAAGAAACCGATGAAATAGTAGAAAAAAAAGTAAGTAAAGCCGCTGTAATTACTGGAATAACATTTGCTCTACTTGCTATTCTAACACTTACTATATATTTATTTACAGGATCTAAAAAGACAAAAGATATTGAAATTCCGGATGTTAAAAATATGACTGTTGTTAAAGCCGAAAAAGAACTTGAAAAATTAGGTTTTGAAGTAGATTCAGAGGTTACTGAAAAAGCAAGTGATGAAGTAGAAATTGGAAATGTTATAAATACAAGTCCAACAATAGGAAGAACAGTTAAAGAAGGAACTAAAATAAAATTAACTATCTCTACTGGAAAAGAAACTGTTGAAATAGAAGATTATGTTGGTAAAGATATAGAAACCGTTAAATATTTGTTAGAAAAACAAGGAATAAATGTTTTAGCTGAAGATAAAGAAGTTACTGTTGATGACAATATTAAAAATGGAATAATTATTGAACAAGATAAAGTAAAAGGAACAAAATTAGAAAAAGATGACACAATAGTATTAAAAGTTGCTAAATTAATTGTTGTTTATCCGGATTTTGTATTAGAAAATTATACTTTGGACCAAGTTAAGACTTTTTGTGAAGATAATGGAATAGTGCTTCAATCGACAGCAAAAGAAACAAATCAGTATAAAGAAAATACCATTATATCACAAAGTAGGGCTGCTAAAACTAAAGTAGTAAGTGGAGTTACCTTAAGAGTAACTTATGCTAAAGCTTTGACAGTTACTCCGGTAATAACTCCAGAAACGGAACCTAGTACAAGTTCAATTAGTACTAGTACATCGAATTAGTATTATGATGGAAGGTAAAATAATTAAAATAATCAGTAATGATTATACCGTTCTCTCTAATAAAAAAACATTTGTATGTAAATGTAGAGGGAAATTCAGAAATTTAAACATAACTCCTTTAGTTGGAGATAATGTTATATTTGATGAAAAAAACACTTATATAATGGAAATTAAAAAAAGACAAAATGAATTAGTTAGACCACCAGTAAGCAATATCGATCAAGCAATTATTATTACAAATGTTATTCCTGAGTTAAATACTAATTTACTTGATAAATTATTGAATATAATTGAATTTAATAATATTAAACCAATTATATGTTTTACTAAATTAGATTTGTTACCAGATAAAGATTTAGAAGATATAAATAATCATATAAATTACTATAAAAAAATAGGCTATGAAGTTTTTATTAATACAGAATTAGAAGAAATAAAAAAATCATTCAAAAATAAAATAACAGTTTTTACAGGACAAACAGGAGCAGGCAAATCAACTTTGTTAAATCGTCTAGATCCTAATTTGAATTTAAAAACAGACGAAATATCAGTTGCTCTTGGAAGAGGTAAACATACTACAAGACATGTAGAATTAATTGATATTTTTGGTGGGTTAGTAGCAGATACACCAGGATTTTCAAGTTTGAATTTTTTTGATATGTCAAATGAAGATATCAGAGACAATTTTATAGAGTTTAATGAATATAAAGAAAAATGTGAATATAGAAATTGCATGCATGTTGATGAAACATCGTGTGAAATTAAGAGAAAGTTAAATAATAATGAAATAATAAAAAGTAGATATGAAAATTATTTAAGTTTTATAAAAAATAATAAAAAAAATAGGTGGTAATATGAAAATAGCAGGTTCAATTTTAAATATTAGTGATAAATCAAAATTAATAGATTTTTCAAATAGTGGTATTGATTTTATACATGTAGATGTGATGGACAATAAATTTGTTTTAAATCATTCATTAAGTTATGAAGAATATTCATTACTTCTTAAAGATGCAAATTTACCACTTGATGTTCATTTAATGGTAAGCGATATTTATAAATACATAGATGAATTTGTAAATTTGAATCCTCTTATGATTACATTCCACTATGAAGCAACCTCGAATATAATAGAAGTTATTAATTACATTAAAAGTTTTAATATAAAAGTTGGTCTTTCAATAAAACCAAGTACTGAAGTAAAAGAAATAGAAAAATATCTTTCTTTTGTAGATTTGGTTTTACTTATGAGTGTTGATCCCGGTAAAGGTGGTCAAACATTTATGGAAAATACTTTGTTAAAATTAGAACAATTAAAAAAATATGATGAAAAATTTATTGTATCAGTTGATGGTGGTATTAATGAAAATAATATACAAAAGCTAAAAAATTATAAAGCTGATATTGTGGTAGTAGGAAGTTATATAACAAGTTCTAATAATTACCAAAAACAAGTTTTAAAATTGAAAGGATTAATATGAAAAAAATCCTTATAATAATCTTATTATTAGTTTTTACTGGATGTAATAAATATGAAAAATTAGAACCTAACAAAGTAAACTTGAATGAAAAAGTTATTGAAGATAAGAAAATTGATGGATTATCAATGACAAACACTTCACTTATTTATGAGAGTGGAATTACAACTTTTAAAACAACGATTACCAATAATGGTAAAATTATTAAAAATAAAAAAATAAACTTAATATTCAAAAATACAAATAATTCAATAATAGTTGTATTAAAAGGATATATAAGTAAATTAGAAAAATTAGATAAAACAGAATTTGTAGTTACATCTGATATAGATTTAACAGATGCATATTTAGTTGAATATAGTTTTGAATAAGTAGGTGATATATGGAAAAAAAGGGATTTACATTATTTGAAATGTTAGCTGTTTTATTAGTAATAATAGTTTTTTTCTTTATATCAATTCCTATAGTAATTAAATTAATTGAAAATTCAAAACTTAATAGTTTCAAAATAAGTTCAATATCTGTAATAGATTCAATTGATTATTACATTGCTAACAATAAATTTGCTCAAATACCAATAGACGGATTAGATATAAAAAAATTAGATGAAACAGTCCTTAAAAATAATAATTTTAACTCGGGAAAAATCATTTTAAATAAAAAAGGAAATATTGAGTTAGTGTATTTAAAAGAAGGTAATAATTGTGCTATTGGAACTAAAGAAAATATAAGAGTAAGTGATAATGGTTGTGGGAAACTTGATAAAACTAAACCAAGTAAAGTGGATTTATTTCTAAAAAATAGTCATTCAGATTATATTGAAGTTATAGCTGCTGCTATTGAAAAAGAAAGTAAAATTATTAAGTATGAAATAAGTATTGATGATGGAAAGTTTAGAAGCAATAAAAATCAAAAATATAATGTTTTTAAAATTGATTTAGATGATTCTAAATATCATAAATTTAAAATCAGAGTAACTAATGAGGCAGGTCTAAAGTCAATATCTAAGGAAAAAAAATTCAAACTAAGTAATCAAACTATAACTGTATTTAAAGGGAAAAACAATAAAAGTAATGTTCAAAATGAAAAGCAATTAGAAGGTTATATAGATAATAATTATACTTATGAATTTAGTAAAGATTTAACTAATTGGTATAAATATAATTCAAAGATTAATTTTAATAATAATGAAATTATATATACAAGAATTAAAAATAATAATAAAATAGTTTCGTATAATACAATTAATATAAGTAATATTGATAATTTACTTAATGGTTCATATCCAAAACTAAAAGAAAATATGATACCAGTAATTTATAAAGACAATAATTGGGTTATTGCTAATAAAAACATTTCATATTGGGATTATGAAAATAAAATTTGGGCAAATAGTGTCTTTGTGAGAGAAAAAGCTGATATTAATGATAAAAACAGTAAGAATAGAAATTACTATTTAAGTAACGAGGCAATAGGTGAAGTTGTATATGATAAAGATATTATAGCTTCATTTGTATGGATTCCAAGATATAGATATAAGTTATGGAATATAAATGGAACTGATATAAATGAAATTAATAAAGGCACTAAATCTATAGAAATTGAATTTGAGTCAAATAAAAATCAAAAATCAACAGGTCTTAAAAACGAGAAAATATCAAATGACGAGTGGTTAACACATAAAGCTTTTTCATATGATAAAGAAGTTAATGGTTTTTGGATAAGCAAATATGAGGCAAGTGTTGATATAAATTCATTGTGTTATAATAATTCAAATATAGAAAATTGCAATAATTTAAATCATGATTTATTTTTTATTAAAAGTGATAATTATCTTAGAAATATCTCTATTTCTAATTCATATTTTTTGTCTAAAAAATATAAGGGGCATCTAATAACAAATTTAGAATGGGGTTCACTAGCATATTTAAGTAGTTCAAAATATGGTCAAAGTAATAATCCTTTAGAATCATCAACTGGAAATATAACAGGAGTTTATTTAACAAAAGATAATTATGAAATGGTCATGGCAAATTATAATAAAGATTCTGGTAACAATATAAAAGATAATTCAGGATTCAAACCTTATGGTAAAAATGAATGGCCAAATATATATATTGATTATTATTATACTATAACTACTAAAGGTAAAATATTAGGAGACGCAACTTTAGAAACAGAAAAATGGTATAATTCAGAAAATGAATTTATAACAGGCGAAAAACCTTTTATCAAAAGAGGAAATAATAGTTTGTTTAGTTTTAATAGTTATTCAGGAGCACCTAATTCCAATGTTACTTTTAGAATAGTTTTAGATTAAAGAAGAACAACTTCTTTTTTTTATATTGTTAAAAATAATTGACTATGATATAATTGTAATAATAATAGGGATGTGGTTATAGTGATCAATAATATTAAAAAAATCCTTTTTTTTGGTTTATTATTTTTAGTTATACCAGCTATAACTAAGGCAGATGGAATAGAAATCGTTAATTATGAAACAACAATAAATATTAATCAAAAAAGAATCGCTTCAATTTCAGAAAAATATAGTATTTATTTTGCAAAAAACAAAAAAGAAATTGTAAGAGGATTAGATAAAAAACTTGATTTAATTAGGCCTGACAAATCATCAATAGTAGTGAATTCAAAAATTAGTAACCTTACTTCAAAAAATAAACTAGAACTTATAGAAGAATCTAATGTTAGTAATGTTAAAATTAAAGTTGAAGGTCAAAAAGATTCAATAAAAGAGGTCAATTTCAAATATGACTATAATTTAGGAAAAGATGAATCAAGAAAATATGATGAATTTTATTACAATATAGTTAGTAATTTTGATAATTTAATTTCTAATGTGGCATTTGAATTAGTTTTGCCTAAAGGAGCGAGCGTTAAGAAAATAGATTTTGCTATAGATGGAAAATATAATTTAACAAAAGATGACATTAGTTATGAAATTAAAGATGGAGTAATAACAGGATATTTAAATACAATGTTATCCAAAAATCAAGAATTTTCTGTCATAATTCAATTTCCAAATGGATTTTTTAAAAATACCACAGATAATTTTAATTATCTCTTATATCTTTATTTACCAGTTCAATTTATATTATTTATAATTATATTTATATTTTGGTATAAGTATGGAAAAGGTAATAAAATTAAAGAAGAATTTAGTTATTATCCACCTTATAACTTTGATCCTGCTGAAATAGGGTATTTGTATAAAGGAAAAGCTGAGGAACTAGATATAACTTCAGTAATTATCTCTTTAGCAAATCAAGGTTATTTAAGAATTGAAGAGTATGATGATGGTTATAAATTAAATAAAGAAAATTCTTTTAAATTTATTAAAATAAAAGATTATGATAAAAAAAATGCAGCTCAAAAAATTTTGTTTGAAGGCATTTTTAAAAATAGAGATGAAGCTTTATTAAAAGATATTGAATATACAATAATGGATAAATTATTAGATGCAAAAAAGGTTTTAGATAATAAAGATAATAGAAAAAAGATGTTTCATTTAAAAATAAATTCAGTTAAATTAATTTCAGTATTTTTAATATCATTTGCTGTATTACTTCTTAATATTCAACCAATAAAAATATATACAGGTACTTATTTATATGTTCCTTTAATAACCATAATAATGACTTTTGGGTTATTTACAATGATTGTTTTTAATAATAAATTTTTAGTTAGGCTTTTATTCGGTTTTAATTTTGTTTTTGGAAGTTTGTATTTAGGAGTATATTCTTTACTAGGTCAAAATCAACTTCTAATTATTTATTTAATTAATGCCTTAATAGTCTTAATTATGGTAATTATATATAAAAAGATTCCAATAAGAACCAAGTTTGGTAACGAAAAACTTGGACAAGTATATGGTTTTAAAATCATGTTAGAAGGGGTTTCACCTTACAAACTAAAAGAACTTTTAGAAGAAAATCCTAATTATTACTATGAGATGATTCCTTATGCAAGTGTATTTGGGATATTAGATGAGTGGATGAATAAAGGAAAAGATATAATAAAATCTTCTCCAAATTGGCACATCTCACCTTATGATTTTAAAATTAAAACAGAAGCAAAATTTATGAAAAATCTCTTATATACAACAACTCAAGTTTTAGTAAAAGGTATATATGCTAAAGTTAGTAACATAGAATTTGAAGAACATAAAACAAAAACAAATTTAAATGATTAATTCAACTATATTTAGTTGAATTTTCTTTTTTTATTTTTGTAATTATGATAAAATAAGCTTAGAGTTAAAACTGGAGGTGTATTATGTTAAAAGAAAAAGTATTACCAGCAGATACATTTGTTGTTTTAAATAAAACAATACTGAACGACCAAGACAGAAAATTATTAATAATGTTATATCAACCAATTATAGGTTATAAATCAATAAGTTTATACTTTTCTTTGTGGTCTTTTTTAGATAAAACAGAATACTTATCTAATGAGTCAACACACCATAATTTAATGTCTTTCATGCAACTTAGATTAAGTGATATTATAGAAGCAAGAGAAAAATTAGAAGCAACGGGATTAATGAGAGCTTATGTAAAAAAAGGTAATATTAATAATTTTGTATATGAAATATATTCTCCTTTAGGAACCTATGATTTTTTAAATAACCCTATTTTATCAACATCTCTTTTTAATAATCTTGGTAAAATAGAGTACGATAGAATAGTAGAATATTTTAAAATTCCAAGAATCAGTTTAAAAGAATATGAAGATATAACTTGTTCTTTTAATGACATTTTTGAATCTAAAAACATTCATGATTTTGAAATGATGTATGAGGATGTTAAAAAGTATAATACAAATAAATTAAATATTAATAATAAAATAGATATTGATAATATTGTAAGTTTGATTCCTGAGGAAATATTTAATATTAGAAGTTTAACCAAAGAAACAAAGGAATTAATAAATAAGATATCTTTTGTATATAATTATAGTGATGATATAATTTGTGAAATAATAAAAGTTTCTCTAAATGAAAATAAGGCTATCGATAAAGCTAAATTTAAAATCAATAGTCGTAAGTATTATCAATTTGAAAATAGTGGTAAACTGCCTAGTTTAATTTATAAAACACAACCTACTTCACTTATTAAAGAAGTCACAAATAATTCTAAAAAAGCAAAAATGATTTATCAATTTGAAACTACTTCACCACATGATTTTTTATCAAGTAAATATGATAATTATAAGCCTTCAAAAAGTGATATAAGTATTTTAGAATATTTACTTCTAGATATGAATTTAAATGCCGGTGTTGTTAATGTTCTTGTTGATTATGTGCTAAAAATAAATAATAATAAATTAACTAAAAATTTTGTCGATGCTATTGCTAGTCAATGGGCAAAAAGTAAAATCGAAACAGTAGAAGAAGCAATGGATTTAGCTGAAAAAGAGTATAAAAGTAAAAAAAATATTGTTAAAAAAGATAAAAAATTAGAAAACAAACCAGATTGGTTTGATAAAGAAATAACTGAAGTAAAAGCAAGTGATGAAGACATAGAAGAATTAGAGCAAATTCTTAGTAAGTTTGGGTGAGAATTATGAAAAATGTAAGTTTAAGTATGAAAAAAATTAAAAATAATTTAATGAGTGAATTTAATAAAATATTGAATGATGAAGAATTTAAAGAATATATCGATAAACTTCAAATACCTTATGAAGAGTTATCAAAATATACCTCTATTTTAGAAGAGTGCAAACAAGAATATTATAATTGTAAAAATTGTAAATCATTACTAGAGTGTTCAAATAAAATAGAAGGTTATTCATATATGCCTATTAATGAAAAAGGAATTAAATTTTGTTATAAAACTTGTAAATATAAAAAGAAATTAGATGATTCAACAAAATACTTGAAAAATGTTTATTCTTTTAATATTCCTTCTTCAATAAAAGAAGCTAATATGAAAGATATCTATAAAACTGATAAAAATAGAATTGAAATCATTAAATATTTAATTAATTTTATAGATGAATATTTAGATCACAAAGAAACAAAAGGACTTTTTATTTATGGTAATTTTGGATGTGGAAAAACATATTTAGTAAGTGCTATGTTTAATGAATTAGCTAAACATAATATAAAAAGTTCCATTATATTTTGGCCAGAGTATTTGAGAATGTTGAAAGCATCTTTTGGTAATAATCAAGAATTTGATAATAATTATGAAAGAATTAAAAAAACGCCATTATTATTAATAGATGATTTAGGAGCTGAAAATACTACTCCGTGGGGTAGGGATGAAATACTTTGTCCTATATTACAGTATAGAATGGAAAACAATTTGCCAACTTTCATAACTTCAAACTTAAATATTGAAGCATTGGAAAGCCATTTTAGTATAAGTAAAGATGGTGTTTCTGATATTAAGGCAAGAAGAATTATAGAAAGAATCAATCAATTAACGTATTTTAAAGAAATGATAAGTAAAAACTTAAGAAAATAGTTTCGGGGGGAAACATGGAAAAAGAAGATGTTTATTTTGAATTAAAATTAGAACTTAAAAAAATATTGAAACAAAAAAATAATTATTCATATAATTATTTAAAAGAAAAACTAGGGTTTATTAGTGATGATAAAATGATTTTTCTATTTTTAGAAATAATTATGGATACATTAAACAATTTTAATTTTTTAACACCCGTTTATTATAATAAATTTATATTTAAAATTTTTGAATATTTAAATATTAGAAATGACAAGTTCGAGATTGAAAAATGTGATGAAATAATTATAGAATTAAGAAGTTTAAATGATAAAATAAAAAGCACTATTAAGAAAGATTTTATTTTACCAACTAATTCTACTTATATTTCAAACAAAGCTTTTCTTTTAAATATTAGTTGTCAAATAAGTAGTACTATAAGTAAGTTTAATGCTAATGAAAATATTGATTTAGAATGTATTGAATATGAACTATGTAATATACTTAGAGATTTAATTTTTAAAATAAAAAAACCTTTATTTGTTGAAGAAATGTTAGACATTTATCCTGGTATTTCTAAAGTGAAAAACACGGATAATAATTTATTGTTTAGAGAAATTTTAGATAAATATATTAATGTTCTTCTAAACAGAGATGATGATTATGAACTTATATATTATAATAAAATCGTAACCGCATTCATTAATAATTCAAATAGTATTAATGATTATGAAATTAGAGATATAGTTTCTTTTAAAGTAGGCAAGATTCTATCTTCATTAGAAGATAAAGAGTATACAAATTTTAAAAAAGAAAAAATAATGTTTTTTTTGAGAGAACTAAAAAATTTAATTAAAGAAGGAAAAGAAGAAAATACATCTTATTCAGAAAAAATCAATCATATAAAAAGAAAATATGGAATGAGCAATCATGAACCCTGTTCTTATATTTTAGAAAAACCAAATTGGAAATTATATAAAAAAAGTAATGCTTATGCAGTTACTATCGATAGTCCTAAAGCAAAAACTTTAGAAAATGCTTTATCATTGGATATAACAAACAATACTTATAAATTAGGCATATATGTAATTGATATGTCTGCATATATAAAAGAAAACGGAATAACAGAAAAAATAGTAATGGATAAATCAATAAGTATAAAAGGATATCCTTTATTTCCAACCAGATTAGCTAATAAAAATTTTTCATTAAAAAAAGGAAAATATTCTTATGTAATTGCTTATACTTTTTACTTTGACAAAAATATAGAAATTACAAATTTTAAAGTAGAGAAAAAAATGATTAAAGTAAAAGCCAATTTATCATACAACCAAGTTCAAACCATTTTAAATGAAAAAGAAAATACAAGGCTAAAAAAAGAAATATGTCAATTATATACACTATCAAAATTACTAAATAGAAAAGAAAATGATTCTAAAAAAACATATCATGAAATTAAAGATATTGTAAAAGTTTTGCTTTATAATCATGAACAGAATATTAAAAATAAATATGATTTTGATTTAGTTGGAGAGTACCATAGATTTTTAAACGCATTTATTTCAAAATATTGTTATGATAATAAGTTACCTTATCTTTATAGAAATAATAATTTTAATAGTAATTTAGATACAGTAGAAGAAATAAAAGAAAAATATAAAAATGATGAATCATTAAAAGATATAATAGATATGCTTCATTCTATATATGAACCTTCATCATATTCTACTGAAAATAAAGGTCATACAGGTTTAAATTTAGAGGCATATGGTGAAATAACTAAACCTTGCAGAAGTGTTGTTTCAATTATAAATCAAAGATTAACAATTGATTACTTTATTAATGGATTATATATTGATGATCATAAAAGAGCTTTGTTAATAAGTAAATTAAATAAAATGGCTGATATGTTTAATAAACAAAGAGAATTTTATGACAGTTATTCTTTGGAGATAGGGAAAATTAAAAAAATTAAAAAACGTTAATATATTGACTTTTATATAAAAAAGAGTAAAATTGTTTTTATAAAGATTTTGATTAGGACATGATTGTTAAAATTTTTCTTTAAAGCGATTTAGGGTTGGTGTAAGCCTAAAAAGAAAATTTATTAATTACTACCTATGAATTGAACTCGAAAGAGATTTCCGGATTTTATAAGTCCGTTATCAAATTAAGTAAAAGGTAGGATGGTACCGTGTTTAAACACTCCTTGTATGTATTATACATGGAGTTTTTTATATAATTAAGGAGTAGGAAAATGAGTAAAAAAGAATTTGACAGAGACAATTGCATAACAATAAACCAATTTGTAAATGATTATTTAGGTATTTGTACAAATTGTGAGAAACTTAGACATTCAGGCTTAAAAGATTTAGAACTTCCATTAGTTGTTGGTGTTTCTAATGATTTTGCTTATCTTAATCCAGAATATATTTATAATGGATATTTACTAATAGTAATAGATTCAAGAAATAATAAAGGAACATATATTAATCCTCACATTCTTTATGAATTAGCTTATTCTGAAGAAATATTTGAACTTAAAAAAAGATTAGAAAAAACTAGAATTTGTGATTTAACTAAAATAAGAGAACATTATGATCAAATTCAAAAAACAGTAATTAAATGCTCACAAATCGAAGAATATTCGACTATAATGAATGAACTTGGAAAAAATCATAAATTGAAATCAGCTGAAAAATACATTAAAATAATTAATCATTATTAATTAATATGAATTTAAAAGAATTAAAAAGACAATTGTTCGAAATTAGATCAGAAATTGCTCTAAAATTAGATGATAAAAAAGAGCTGATTGAAAAAGAAAAGTTGATATTAAAAGAAATTAAAAAGCAAATTAGTGAAGATATTAATAATAAAGAAGGGAATAAAGTAAAATGATAAATGTAAAAGAAAATGAAGAATTAAATATAGTAAATCATAGTTGTGCCCATTTAATGGCTCAAGCAATTAAACATTTATATCCAAAAGCTAAATTTTGGGTAGGGCCAGTAATAGAAGAAGGTTTTTATTATGATGTTGATTTAGATGATGAATCAATTAATGAAGAAGATTTAGAAAAAATATCTAAAGAAATGAAGAAAATATCTAAAGATGGAAAAAGAATAGTTAGAAATGAATTAACTAAAAAAGAAGCTTTAGAAAGATTTAGCGATGATGAATATAAATTAGATTTAATAAATAATATGGATGAAAATACTATTATTACATGTTATAGTCAAGGAGATTTTAGTGATTTATGTAGAGGTCCTCATGTAGAAACAGTTAAGGAACTTAAAAATTTCAAATTACTTAAAACAAGTGGGGCTTATTTTAAAGGTGATTCTAAAAACAAAATGCTGACAAGAATATATGGTGTTTGTTTTAAAACAGAAGAAGAATTAAATGAACATTTAAATTTCTTAGAAGAAGCTAAAAAAAGAGATCATAGAAAATTAGGAAAAGAACTGAAAATATTTGATTTAATTCCAGATGCAGGACAAGGATTTGCTTTTTGGTTACCAAATGGGGTTGCTTTAAAAAAAGTATTAGAAGATTATGCTTATGAAATTCAAAGAAGAGATGGTTATCAATTTATTTCTACACCAGTAGTAGGTTCAAGATGGTTATATGAAACATCTGGACATTGGGAACATTATAGAGATAATATGTTTCCAGAAATGATAACAAAAGATAATGAATCATTTGTTTTAAGACCAATGAGTTGTCCTCATCATTGTTTAGTTTATAAATCGGATTTAAGAAGTTATAGAGATCTTCCAATTAGATATTCTGAAAATGTTTTAATGCATAGATGGGAAGCCACTGGAGCACTTATTGGTTTAGAGAGAGTTAGAGCTATGAATTTAACTGATGCTCATTTATTTGTTAGACCAGATCAAATAAAATCGGAAGTATCTAAAGCATATAATTTAATTAATAAAGCAATTAATGATTTAGGTATAGAAATTAATTATATTGAATTAGCGCTACATGATCCTAAAAATTTAGAAAAATATCATAATGATCAAGAATTATGGGAAAATGCTGAGAATGCAGTTAGAAATACTTTGAATGAACTTAAAATCGAGTATAAAGAAGCAATTGGTGAAGCCGCATTTTATGGGCCTAAAATTGATGTTCAAGTTAAAACAATGTTAGGAACAGTTATTACTTTTGCCACTATTCAATTGGATTTCTTGTTACCAGATAGATTTGATTTAACTTATATTGATTCTGATGGTAGTAAAAAAAGACCAGTAATGATTCATCGTGGATTAATAAGTACATATGAAAGATTAGTTTCAATTTTATTAGAACAATATGCTGGTGCTTTTCCAACTTGGTTAGCCCCAGTACAAGTTAATATTATTCCAGTTAATAATGAATACCATTTAGATTATTCTAAAGAATTAGAAGAATTACTTTTAGATAATAGTATCAGAGTAGAATTAGATGCTAGAGAAGAAAAACTTGGTTATCGTATGAGAGAAAGTGTTATGAAAAAAATACCTTTCACTTTAATAATTGGACAAAATGAAGTTGATAATAATAATGTATCATTTAGAAAATATGGTACTGAAGAAACAATTACGCTTTCAAAACAAGATTTTATTGATATGCTTAAATATACAATAAAAAATAAAGAAAAATAAAATCAAAAATTATTCTTAAAAAGGAATAATTTTTTTTATATTAAAATATATATTATTAGATAGTATTAGGAGGAAATAATGATAAACAAAAAAAATATATGGTTTTTAACACTATTTAGTTTGATATTAGTATTAAGTGTATATTACATAACAATGCCTTCAGAATTATTGCTTACAAATTTAGAAAAAAATCAAGTTGAAAAAGAAAAGACAGTACTTTCGGTTGAGGAAAGCGATACTTTATCTGTGCTTAGATTAGAGTCAGATGAAAAACTATTGGAAGATTTGGATTCACTTAAACTGATATTATCAAATTCTAAATCAACAGTTGATGAAAAAAACAAAGCTTTTGAAAAGATGAAACAACTTAATATAAATAAAGGTGAAGAAACAACTATAGAAGAAAAGATTGAAAAAGAGTTTACGTTAAAGAGTTTTGTTAAAATAAATGAAGATCAGATAAAAATTATAATAAATAGTAGCGAACATGATAAAACGATTGCTAATAAAATAATGAGATTCATTCAAAAAGATTATGAAACAAAAAAATATATAATAGTAGAATTTAAATAAAGCATAACAATGCTTTTTTAATTTTAAAAATAGGCTTAAATATTCACTAAATATTTATAAGAACATAAAATAATATTAGATATTATAAACCACCCACCTTAGGAAGTGAGGAAATTTGTGAATAAAAGTATTTTAACAAAACGAGAAAAAGAAGTTTTTGAACTACTTATAAAAAATTCAACAACAATCGAAATAGCAAAGGAATTAGGAATAAGCGAAAAAACAGTAAGAAATCATATATCTAATTCAATGCAAAAATTGGGTGTTAAGGGTAGAGCAAATGCAGTAATAGAACTTTTAAAACTTGGAGAGTTAACAATTTAAAATCGTATTATATTACGATTTTTTTCATATTATTAATTAGGTGATTTAATGTTTAAAAGAGTTTTTATAAAAAAAATTGCAATTGTCTCAGCAACTCTTTTCGCGCTAGGACTTTTATGTCTAATTCCTAAAGAAAAAATTTATACCTTAACTCCAACTAAAAAAATTGAATATATCGATCAAACTGTAAGTAAAGCAACAATTTATTTGTTGGATAACAATAATTATTTAAATAGAAGTAAGATAGTAATTAATAATAAAGATATAACTTTTAAAGCAAAAGAGTTATTAGAAATTTTAATCGAAGATAATGATGGTGAAAATAAAATACCAAGTGGTTTTAAAGCGATAATACCAAATGAAACAAAAATAAACAGTTTAACATATGATAAAAATCTTATTAAAGTTGATTTTAGTAAGGAGTTATTAAATACTAAAAAAGAATATGAAGAAAAAATAATAGAAGCTATAGTTTATACTTTGACAAGTATTGAAGAAGTTAAAAATGTGATAATATATGTTGAAGGTGAAATACTTACCAAATTACCACAAACAAAGATAAATTTACCAAGCACTTTAAATAGAAGTTTTGGAATTAATAAAGAATATAATTTAAATAGTTATAAAAACATAAATAAAGTAACAGTATATTATGTAGGTAAAAATGGTGGTTATGTACCAGTAACTAAATATATAAATGATAGCAGAGAAAAAATTAAAATAATTATTGATGAATTAGCAAGTTCATATGTACAAAATAGTAATTTAATGAGTTTTTTAAATAATAATACAAAACTATTAGCAACCGAAAAAGAATTAGATACATTGTTTTTGACATTCAATCACTATATCTTTAGTGATTACAATACCAAAAATATACTAGAAGAAGTTATATATACAATAAGTTTGTCAGTAAAAGATAATTATGATGTAGAAAATATAGTATTTAAAGCTGATGATAAAGAAATTTATAAAAGTGTAATAAAAATACTTGAAAATAATTAAAAAACAATGTATAATTAACTTGTTCATTTGAACGAGTCGTCTCCGTAGCTCAGCTGGATAGAGCACACGCCTTCTAAGCGTGCGGTCACAAGTTCGAATCTTGTCGGGGACACCATATGAAATTAAATCAACTTCGGTTGATTTTTTTGTTTTAAAAATCAGAAGTTATATAATATATTTTAATTATATAAATTGTATGATATAATAAATGACATTAAGGAGAGCTAATATGAACGAAAAAGTTTTAATAATATATGGAAGTAATGTTTCAAAAGAAAATATTAAATTATTGAAAGAAGTTAAAAAATATTTAAAAAGCATGGAAAATCCAAATAAAAAACAAGAAATTTGTGAAGAAATAGATAAAACAAAATGTGCTCGTGATAGTGAAAGAAGAAAAATTTACAAATTAAGAGGAATTAATTTTAAAATTAGTCCATCAACTAAAAAAAATTAATAAGCTAAAAAATTAAATCAACTTCGGTTGATTTTTTTGTTAGTATTTTTAATGACTTTAATACAAAAAAATGATAAAATAAATAAAGGTGATATTAATGAATAGACATGAAGTAGATATGAATAAAGTGACACCAATGATGAAACAGTATCTTCAAATTAAAGAAAAAAATGAAGATATAATTATATTTTTTAGATTAGGTGATTTTTACGAAATGTTCTTTGAAGATGCTATTAAAGTTTCTAGAGATTTAGAGCTTACTTTAACAGGTAAAAATGCAGGATTAGACGAAAAAATTCCTATGTGTGGTATTCCTCATCATGCATCAAATATATATATAGAAAGATTAGTTGAAAAAGGATATAAAATAGGTATTTGTGAACAGTTAGAAGATGCTAAAAATGTTAAAGGAATAGTAAAAAGAGATATTGTTCAAATAATAAGCAAAGGTACTGTAATAAATGATGAATCATTATTAGAGTATGAAAATAATTATATTGGAAATATAAGTGATTTTAATCATGCTTATATCATAACTTATACAGATATTTCGACAGGAGAAATATATTCTAAGGCATTAGAACATAATATTAGTAAGGTAGTAAGTGAAGTTGTAAGTATTGGAATAAAAGAAATAATATTAAACAACAAAGTTGATAAAACAATTATGTCTCTTCTAAAAAATCAGTTTAAAATAATAGTATCAATAACAGATGAAATAGAAAATTTAGAAGAATATAAATATATTTATGAAGATATTAGTGACATAAGATATATAGAATCAGTAAAACATTTGTTAACATATATAAATAACACTCAAAAAAGAAGTCTATCACATCTACAAAAATTAGTTATAAAAGAAAATAAAAATTGTTTAAAAATGGATATTCATACAAAAAGAAATTTAGAATTAACAGAAACACTTCGTTTAAAACAAAGAAATAATTCTTTAATATGGCTTTTAGATAAAACAAAAACAGCAATGGGATCAAGATTACTTAAATCAATGATTGAAAATCCACTTATAAATATAGATGAAATCAATAAAAGATATGATACTGTAGATACACTTTTACTTGAATTCATTTTAAAAGATGACTTATGTAAATTATTATATGAAGTTTACGACTTAGAAAGACTAGCAGGAAGAATAGCTTTTGGTAACTCAAATGCTAGAGATTTATTACAACTTAAAAGCTCATTAAAAGTATTACCTGATATTAAAGAAATTTTAGTTAAGATTAAATTTCATAAAAATATTGAACCTTTAAATGATTTATATGAGCTTTTAGAAAAAAGTATATATGAAAACCCTCCTATAACAATTAAAGAAGGTTATATCATTAAAGAAGGTTATAATAGCGAACTTGATGAGTTAAAAGATTTAAGAAAAGGTGGTAAAGACTTTGTAGCTAGATTTGAAGTTGAAGAAAAAGAACGTACCGGAATAAAAAATTTGAAAATAGGTTATAACCGTGTATTTGGTTATTATATTGAAATATCAAAAGGTAATATTAATCTAGTTAAAGATGAATATGGATATGAAAGAAGACAAACCTTATCAAATTGTGAAAGATTTATAAGTCCTATTCTTAAAGAAAAAGAAGCTCTGATTTTGAATGCTGAAGAAAAAATAGTCGAGTTAGAATATAATTTGTTTTCAGAAATAAGAGAAAAAATAAAAGAATATATTCCTTTACTTCAAATCATTTCTAAAGTAATAAGTGAAATAGATGTTTTGCAATCATTTTCAACCGTTGCTGAAGAAAACAATTATATTAGACCAACTTTAACTAATGAAAGAAAAATTAACATAAAAAATGGAAGACATCCAGTTGTAGAAAAAGTAATTACAGGTGAATATGTTTCAAATGATATAATAATGGATGAAAAAACAGATATATTATTAATAACGGGCCCAAATATGGCTGGTAAATCAACATACATGAGACAATTAGCAATTACCGTTATAATGGCTCAAATAGGTTCCTTTGTTCCGGCTAAGGAAGCAATAATACCTATATTTGATGCAATATACACAAGAATAGGGGCTAGTGATGATTTAGTTAGTGGAGAATCTACATTTATGGTTGAAATGAATGAAGCTAATAATGCCATAAGCAGTGCTACTAAAAATAGTTTAATATTATTTGACGAATTAGGTAGAGGTACAGCTACTTTTGATGGTATGGCTTTAGCTCAATCAATTATAGAGTATGTAAGTAATAATATAAAATGTAAGACTCTATTTTCAACTCATTATCACGAACTAACAGATTTAGAAGATAGTTTAAATAATCTTTTAAACATTCATGTTAGTGCAGTTGAAGAAGATGGAAATATTACTTTTCTTCACAAAATTAAAGAAGGAAGTATTGATAAAAGTTATGGTATCCATGTTGCTAAATTAGCTGGATTGCCAGAACAAGTTATTAGAAGAGCAAATCAAATATTAAGTGTTTATGAAAATAAAGAACAAAAAAGAGATATTGTTATTCAAAAATCTTTTGTATTTGAAGAACCAGTAAAAGAAGAAAATGAAATAGAAAAAGAAATTAAAGAATTAGATGTTTTAAATCTAACTCCGCTTGATGCCTTAAATAAATTATATGAATTAAAAGAAAAGATTAAAGATAATTACTAATTTATATACAATTAAATTGGAATTAAAGAAAGTAGTTGATTTTAAATATGATAGTAAAAAGAGAAAAAATCAATAATATGGAAGATTGTCATAAATATTTATATGAATTTAAAGAAGATAAATTTATTATAAATTTCTTTCAATCAGGAAATAGAGATTTATATTTTAATTGCCTTTGTAGTGAATATTTAAAAGAAATAAATATAGAAATTACCAAAAGTGATTATTTATTATATAATTGTTTTGATGAATTATATAATGAAATTATTTATGAAATTCAAAAAAAATATCATGATAGTATTGTAATTAAAGAGTATTATCAAAAACTTATTAAAAATGATGAAATAATATGGGAAAGCGATGATGTAGCTTGTGAGGCTGAATTAAATGATGGAAATAAAATATATAATTTTCTAATTATTTCTAAACAAGAAGATAAATATATTTTAAATTTTATAAATAATTCGCATAGAAAAAATTTTTCCATTTCATTTAATACTGATAGAAGTAAATATGGTTCATTTGTGTATCCATTCATGACACTTGTTAGAAATTTAGAAGATGCTACTGAAGAAAATCATCAAATTACCATTGATGAATGGTCATATCAAAAAAAATTAATTAAATAGGAGGATATATGAGTTTATTAAAAAAAGAAAATTGGTTAGTATGTTTAATCTTAAGTATTATAAGTGAGGGTGTTTTCACACTTGTCTTAGCTTATATTATGAAACTTTATGATAAAAAAAGTTGGTATGCTAAATGGCAATACTGGGTTTTTGGAACACTATGTTTGTTCTTTCCGGTATTAATTATGGCTTATGTTTTTATGATTCAAATGACTACAAAAGTAGCTTCTAATTTAGAAGTTCCTGGAAAAGAAATATACACAAGCCCATATTCATGGATACTTTGTTTGGTAGTTCCAGTTCTAGGGTGGTCTTTAATGATCGTTATGCTTATTTATATAAATGTTTGGACAATTGTAGCTTTATATAAAGGTAATGGAGAAAAATTTTTAAATCAAACAAAATAGTTTGATTTTTTTTGTAAAATAAACTTGACATATAATACATATAATATTATAATTAGTATGTAAAGCTAATTTTACAGTGGAGATGGTGTATGAAAAATAAATTAGAGGAACTTAGAAAAGAAAAAAATATATCTCAAGAAGAACTTTCTAATATTCTAGAAGTTTCAAGACAAACTATAAGTTCGTTAGAAACAGGTAGATATTGTCCGTCAATTCTACTTGCTTTCAAAATTTCAAAATATTTTAATTTACCAATTGAAAAAATATTTATTTATGAGGAGGAAGAATATGAAAAATAAAATCATTTCAAGAATATTGTATTCTGTGATAATGATAATAATTTCGATTGCTATTTTTACTTTTGCTATTATTGATAATAGTCAAAATAAGGATTATTTGTTGGGATTAGGCGTTGGTTTTTTAATGATTAATATTATAATGATAGTAAAAAACTTACAATTGTTAAGTAATCCAAAAAAATTAAAAGAAATAGAAGTAGTGGAAAAAGATGAAAGAATACTTAAAATAGTAAATGATTCATATGCAATGACATTTAGAATTACATTGTTTATAGAAGCAATTATAACAATGATTCTTGCAATATTTAGTAAGAAAGATATATCTTATATTATAGGAATGGTTATAGGAATCCAATTAATAGTATTTTTTGTAACTTATGTAATATATTCTAAAAAGAATTAAAAAGGAGGAAATTATGTTAGAATTAAAAAATGTAACAAAGTTTTATGGCGATTTTAAAGCTGTAGATAATCTGTCTTTTACAGTAAAACCAGGGGAAATTTTTGGATTGTTAGGAGTTAATGGGGCTGGTAAAACAACAACATTCAGAATGATTATGGGTCTTTTAGATCCTAACGAAGGTTCTATAACTATGGATAATAAAAAAATAGACTATAGTATGACTGATAAAATTGGTTTTTTAACAGAAGAAAGAAGTTTACTTTTAAAAATGACAGTAAAAGAACAAGCAATATTTTATGGTATTTTAAAAGGAATGAGCGAATCTAAAATTATTGAAAGATTAGAGTATTTGCTTAATAAATTCGGAGTACCAGAATATATGGATAAAAAAATTAAAGAATTGTCAAAAGGTAATCAACAAAAAATACAATTTATTACCGCTATTATAAATGAACCAAAATTATTAATATTAGATGAACCATTTTCAGGATTAGATCCATTTAATGTAGAACTTTTTAAAAATGAAATAGTTGAAATGGCTGCAAATGGAAGTATGATTATATTTTCATCACACAGAATGGAACATGTTGAATTATTTTGTAAAAAACTTGTTATTATTTTAAAAGGTAAAACTGTTTTAGAAGGATATTTGTCTGATATAAAAGAACAATATAGAAAAAAAGATATCTTTGTAAGAGGAAATATAACTAAAGATGAGCTTTCAAAAATAGATGGTGTATGTGAAGTAATAGAAAAGCCAGATGAATTTGAAGTCAAAATAGAATCACAAGATATAGTAAAAAATGTATTTGAGGTTGTTTCTAAAAAGAAAAATATTACAAAATTTATAGTAGAAGAACCAACTCTAAATGAAATATTCGTAGCAAAGGTAGGTGAAAGTTATGAAAAATAAATTATTCTATTTAACAAAAGTTTCATTAAAAAGAAAAATAAAAACTAAATGGTTTCTAATAGCTAATATAGTTTTAGCGTTTGTTGTAGTTGGTCTTATGAATATTGATAGTGTTATTAAATTTTTTGGTGGAGATTTTAGTGAAAAAACAAAGGTATATGTTGTTGATAATACTAATTATACATACGAAGATTTGAAGAAGCAAATAAATAGTATTAGTATGACAATTAATAATGAAGAAAAAAGCTCATTCGACGTAATACTTTATAACAAAGATGAAAAAGAAGTTAAAAAAGAAATAGAAAAAGATGACAAAAGTTTAGCTTTTATTATTGATAAAGATGAACAAAATGTACTTGATGTTACTTTAATATCAGAAGGTTATGTTGATACAATCGATTATCAAATTTTATATCAATCTCTAAATACAACTAAAACAAATATAGCAATGTCACTTACAAATATAGATAAAAGTGAACTAGCTAAGATTTCTACTCCTATTGAGCTAAAAAGGAAAATTTTAGATGAAACTAAAAAATCAGAAGATGAGAGTATGGAAACAATAATGTCAACAGTTTTTCCAATTGTTATAATTCCATTTTTCATGTTAACTATTTTCTTAGTTCAAATGATTGGAATGGAAGTAAATGATGAAAAAACAACAAGAGGTATGGAAATAATAATTTCAAATGTTTCACCTAAAACACACTTTTTTTCAAAAGTAATATCTGGAAATACATTTGTTATAATGCAAGGTTCATTACTACTTCTTTATAGTGGTTTAGGATTAATAGTTAGACAAATTTTAGGTACAGGAAGTTTGATTAATAGTTTAGGAACTGATATGTCTTCTATATTTGACCAAATAATGAAAACAGAATTTGCTTCTAAATTAATTTATGTAATTCCTTTAACTCTTATATTAATGTTGCTTACATTCTTAGCATATTCATTACTTGCTGGTATATTAGCTAGTATGACAACTAATGCCGAGGATTTTGGTCAACTTCAAACACCAATAATGATTATTTCATTAGTTGGATATTATTTAGCTATGATGGCAGGTATGTTTAAAGGTGCTTTGTTTATTAGGGTATTATCATATATTCCTTTAATATCCGCTATATTAGCCCCTTCTTTATTAGTGCTTGGCCAAATAGGTTTAATAGATATAATAATAGCAATAATAATAATTATTATAACTAATTATCTTTTAGTTAAATATGGTTTAAAGATTTATAAAGTAGGTATTTTAAATTATTCTTCAAAAGATTTATGGAAAAAAATGTTTAAGGCAATTAAAGAATAAACAATGTTTATTCTTTTTTTCATAAATAATAATGGTTGCTAATAAAATAATATAGGTGACTAATATGAATTTTGAAAGACTAAAAAATTATATAATGGAAGATGAATTTGAAATCAAGATTGTGAAGAATAGAATAAATGTTATTAACTATGTATCAATAGGACAATTTGATTCGAATAAAGTTATAATTAATGGGCCTGAAAATATAGTGATAATTAATGGAAATGATTTAGTTGTATCTAAACTATTAAAAGATGAAATATTAATTACTGGCAATATTAAAAATTTAGAATTGAGGTAACTCGTGAAAAAAATTTATAAATTCAGTAATTTAATCCAAGTGAAAATAAAAGGGAAAAATATTGAAAGATTTCTTAGAAAATTAATCCAATTAGATGTGGAATTATATAATATAAAATATAATAGAAAAGATGAAGTTCTAATAAAAATTAGTAAAAAAGACTATGATTATTTAAATAAAATAAAAACTATTTATGATATTGAAATAGTTAATGTGTATGGTTTTGAAAAAATCAAAAAAAAAATCAAAAAAAGTTATTATTTAATATTGTCAGTTATAATTAGTATAGTGTTTGTTATCTATTTAAGTAATACTATATTTTCTATTGATGTAGTCCATAATAATAAAGAGCTTAGAGATTTATTAATAAACGAATTAAGAGAAAATGATATTAAGATTTTTTCTTTTAAAAAAAAATATTCAGAAATAAATAAAGTTAAACAAAATATATTAAAAAAATATAAAGAAAAAATAGAATGGTTAGAAATAGAAAATATTGGAACAAAGTATATTGTTAGAGTTGAAGAGAGAATTATAAAAAAAGAAAAAAAAGAATATATTAGAAGAGATATAGTAGCTTTAAAAAATGCTTTAATAATGAAAGTAGAAGCTGATAGTGGTGAAATAATTAAAAATAGCAATGAATATGTTAAAAAAGGAGAAACAATTATTACTGGTGATATAAAGTTATATGATGAATCAAAAAACAAAACAATGGCAAAAGGTGTGGTTTATGGAGAAGTTTGGTATAAAGTAACAGTAGAATATCCTTTAAACTATTTTGAAGATAAAATTGAAAAAGAAAAATCCAATACTTACATAATTAATTTTATTAATAAAAAAATTGATTTGTCACTAAAAAAAAATCAAAAGATAAATACTAAGATGAAGATATTATATAAGCATACCTTTTTACCAATAAGTTTTATAAAAGAAGAGCAAAAGAAAATTATAACTATCAAACAAAAATTAACTAAAAAACAAGCCATAGAAAGAGCTATATTAGAAGCCTCAAAAAAAATATCAAGTAAACTAAATGACAAAGAATTTATAATTAGCTCAAAAAAATTGAAAGTTGAGTCAAATAATAGTAAAATAATTGTAGATATATTTTTTTCGGTTTGTGAAGACATAACTGACTATAAAATAATAGAATAAAGGTGATTTGATGTTTGATGTTACAATTAAAAATATTTTAGCAAATATATGGCCTATGGTATTAATTATAACTGTTATTCTATCCTCACTTAGAATTTCATATTTAATAAAGTATAAAAAGGAATTTACATTTTATGAAGAAATACTTAAACTAGGTTTTATCATTTATATTATAAGTCTATTTTATGTTGTAACTTTTCAAGATGTTAGTTGGTCAACTTCAAATTTTGTTCCATTTAAAGAAATATTTAGATATGAAATTATGTCAATGATGTTTTTTAAAAATGTAATAGGTAATTTGATAATGTTTATTCCATTTGGATTTTTTATGTCATATTTTTTAAAAGCAGACAAAAAACTATCAATTTTAGTACTTAGTGTTATAGTTTCTTCAACAATTGAGGTAACACAATTGGTAATTGGACGAGTATTTGATGTAGATGATATATTTCTAAATATAATAGGCGGTATAGTTGGATATTATGTATATAGACTTATACATAATATAAAAGATAGATTACCAAAAATTTTAAAAAATGAATTATTTTATAATATTATAGTTACAATATTATTGGGAATAATACTTGTATATTTATATCATATTTTAGGGGGTGGCATTTATGTTTGAAATTTTTAATGAAACAAAAGAAAAAATTGTAGAAATAGAATCTATAAAAAAAGTAATCTCTTTAGCAATTATCTTAGAAAAAATAGAGAATGTAGAGTTTAATATAATATTAGTTAATAACGAATATATTCATAATTTAAATAGAACCTATAGAAACATAGATAAAGTAACTGATGTAATAACTTTTGCGCTTGAAGATAATAAAGATATTGAATACGAAAATTACCGTTTACTTGGAGATATTTATATATCAATAGATAAAGCAAAAAGTCAAGCTTTAGAATATGGTCATAGTTTCGAAAGAGAAATATGTTTTTTAGCTGTTCATGGTTTTTTGCACTTACTTGGATATGATCACATGCTTAAAGAAGAAGAAGAAAAAATGTTTGGACGTCAGGAGTTGATTTTAAATGAAGCAAATATCAAGAAATAAAGATAGAGGAACAACCGTCGAAAGATATAAAAAGAGCTTTTTTCATGCTGTTGATGGAATAGTTTATGCTTTAAAATATGAACATAACATGATTATAATTTTTTTAATAGCAATTTTAACTATAATAGCAGGTAGAACTTTTAATATATCAGTTTCGGAATGGCTATTTTGTATTTTATTAATTGGACTAGTTATGGGTAGTGAAATGATTAACACATCAATAGAAGCATTAGTAGATCTAGAAACTCTAGATATTCATCCATTAGCTAAAATAGCAAAGGATGCAGCAAGTAGTGCTACTTTAATCTTCTCAATTACTGCATTAATTGGAGGAATTATAATATTTCTTCCTAAAGTTCTTTTATTAATAAAACTTCTTTAAATCTTAAAAACAATTAATGACTTATAATATAAAATATAGTATAATTAGAACATAGGTAGGTGTGAATATGAAAAAAGGTTTTACTTTAATAGAACTTTTAGCAGTAATAGTAATACTAGCAATAATAGCTTTAATAGCAGTTCCTTTAATGTTAAATGTTGTTGAGGATTCAAAAAGATCCTCTTTTATGAGGAGTGTTGAAGGAGCTATAGAAGCAGTAGATTATTATCTTTTAGATAATAATGTGACAAATATGACTGGCGATGGAATTCATGTTAGCCAATTGAAAGCCAAAAATATAGAACAGTTTACTAGTGGAAAAGTAATCACAAATGAAGATGGAGAATATGAAGCAGTTAAAATTACAAATGGAAAATATTGTGTTTCAGGAATAATTGGTGATTTAAAGATTACTAGCAATTGTTCTGATTATGATGTTTTACCCAATGTAACATTAGAATCTTCATCTACATCAAATAAAATAACATTAATAGCCACTCCAACAAATGGGCAAACAGAAATTACAAATTATGAATTTGCTCTTAATGGTGGAGAATACACTAACAATGGAGTGTCTAATACAATTATTTATTCTAATCTTCCAAGTGGTTCTTATGACATAAAAGTAAGAGTAACAAATAAATTAGGAGTGAAAAATATTTTTAATAAGTCAGTAAGTACTGCAAATATTACTATACCAACATATGCAGTATCACCAAGTGGATTCGCAACAAGTAAGACAGTAACAATCACATATCCAACAAGAGAAACAGGTTTTATATATCAATATAGTATAAATGAAGGAACTTCGTGGACGACAGTAGCTTCTGGAGTTACAGCAAATGTTGTATTTAATAATAATGGTTCAATTATAGCTCGTATATATGATGGAACAAACTATGATGCAGGAGCTAATACTTCATTTACAGTAGCTGGAATAGATACAACTGCTCCATCAGCACCAACAATATCGTCTATTAATAATCCTCATTATGATTCTATAATTGCAACATTTACGCAAAGTGTTGATGCTGAATCAGGAATAAATAGTCATAGATGTATATATGGTCAAACATCAACAGTCTTAAGTTCTACAGGAACAATAAGTGGTAATACTTGTACAATAACACCTATTCATACGCATAATTTTGCAAATACACCTTATTATTTTAAAGTATGCGGTAAAAATAATGCGGGAACAGAGACTTGCTCAAACTTATATGGGCCGGTTGCTAGTTCTTATTGTGCATCATATTATCACGGTTTTAATGAGAATTATTCTGCTTGTGTTGGCGGTATTAGAACATATAACAAATATTATGTTTCATCTGCTAATAGTGCATATATATGTGCAATAACACCAGCATCTGAAGCTTGTTAGTAATTTAAAACTTAAAAATAAAATTAGTTATTATGTAACTAATTTTTTTGTAAGAAAATTATAACTTACTAAATATAATAAATTCATGATATAATAAATATAATAAAAAAGGAGTGATATTATGAAAAAATATCAAACAATAGATGGAAATGAAAGTACAGCTAGAGTAGCTTATATGTTCACGGAAGTTGCTGGAATATATCCAATTACTCCTTCAAGTCCTATGGCAGAACTTGTTGATGAATATAGTAATAATGATAAAAAAAATATTTTTAATGATACTGTAAAAGTTGTTGAAATGCAAAGCGAAGCAGGCGCTGCAGGTTTAGTGCATGGTTCACTAAGAGCTGGTTGTTTAACAACCACATTTACCTCAAGTCAGGGATTACTTTTAATGATACCAAATATGTATAAGTTAGCTGGTGAAATGCTTCCTGCTGTTTTTCATGTAGCAGCCAGATCACTTTCAACACATGCTTTATCAATCTTTGGTGATCATCAAGATATTTATGCAACTAGACAAACCGGTTTTTGTATGATATCTTCTTCATCAGTTCAAGATACAGCTATACTATCTGGAATAGCTCATCTATCTGCTATAAAAACAAGCCTTCCATTTATGCACTTTTTTGATGGTTTTCGAACAAGTCATGAAATTAATAAAATTGAAGTACTTGAGAAAGATGATTTTCTAAAACATTTAGATATAGATGCTTTAGAAAAATTTAGAAATAAAGCACTTAATCCTATGAACCCTTCAATAATAGGTACATCTCAAAATGGTGATATTTATTTTCAAGCAACAGAAGTAAGAAATAAATATTATGATGTAGTTCCTGATGTTGTAAATGATTATATGAAAAAAATTAATATGGAAAATAATTTTAATTATAAACCTTTTAATTATTATGGAACATCTAATCCTGAAAATGTAATAGTTGCTATGGGATCTGTTTGTGAAACAATAAAAGAGACAATTGAATTACTAAATAGTACTGGATATAATGTAGGTTTAATTGAAGTTCATTTATACAGACCATTTAGTAGTAAATATTTGATGGAAGTAATTCCTAAAACAGTCAAAAAAATAGCTGTTTTAGATAGAACTAAAGAAGCAGGTAGTACTGGAGAACCTTTGTATTTAGACGTAGTTGAAGTTCTTAAAAATACAGATATTAAAATTGTCAAAGGAAGATATGGCTTGTCTAGTAAGGATACTAATCCAAGTCAAATAAAAGCCATTTATGATATGTTAAACAATAATATAAAAGAGGAGTTTACCATTGGTATTGAAGATGATGTAACAAATTTAAGTTTGAATATTGATAATAAATTTAAAATAGATAATTCACTAGAATTTTTAATTTATGGTTATGGTTCTGATGGAATGGTTAGTGCTTCTAAATCAATTATTAAATTAGTTGGTGATTCTACTAATAAATACGTTCAAGGATATTTTGAATATGATTCTAAAAAATCTGGTGGCGTTACAGTAGGACATTTAAGATTTAATGAAAATCCAATCAGATCAACATATTATGTAGAAAACCCATATCTTATAGTTTGTACAAAAGATAGTTATTTATCTAAATATTATATGATTGATAATATAAAAGAAAATGGTATTTTTATTTTAAATACTAATAAGACAAATAAAGAGATATCTGAACTTATTACACAAGCTGATTATGAAATTATTAAAAATAGAAACATTAAATTTTATAAAATAAATGCTAATGATCTTGGTAAAAAATATGGTCTTGAAAATAGGGTTAGTACAATAATGGAAAGTGTAATTTTTTATGTAACTAATATTATTGATTATGAACAAGCTAAAGAAGAAATTAAAAAAATATCAAGAAAAAAATATTTTAAAAAAGGTGAAAAAATAATTGTTTCAAACAACATAGTTATTGATAAAGCTAGTAGTTATTTAGAGGAAGTAGTTCTTTTGGATTGTGTAAATAATATAGAAGAAAAAGATATGAATTTATATGATGAAATCGATTCAAGAAGAGGTGATAAACTTCCAACATCTGCTTTCTTAAATAATATTGATGGTAAATTTGAAGCAGGAACTAGTTCTAAAGACAAAAGAACTATTAGTGAAAAAGTTCCAAAATGGATAAATGAAAATTGTATAATGTGTAATAAATGTAGTACATTTTGCCCTCACGGAGTAATAAGACCATTTTTAATTGATAAAAATGAATATGAAAAATTAAGTGATGACTTAAAAAACAGATGTATTACCCCAATGATACCTTCTTTAAAAGAATACAGATATATTATAAGTATGTCCGTTAAAGATTGTACAGGGTGTGGAATATGTATTAATAATTGTCCTGGCAAAAAGAATGAAAAAGCATTAATATTTGAATCTATAGAAAATAGCATTTTAAATAAAGAACAAGAAATTTTTGATTATTTAGTAGAAAATATAGTTGAAAAAAACATAGAAAACAACAACATTATAAATAGTCAATTTAGAACCCCTAAATTCGCTTTTTCAGGAGCATGCGCAGGTTGTGGGGAAACTCCTTATCTAAAATTACTTACTCAATTATTCGGAAAAAACTTAATAATAAGTAATGCTACAGGATGTTCCTCAATATATGCTTCAAGTACACCTTCAATGTCATATGATTTACCTTGGGCATCCTCATTATTTGAGGATAATGCTGAATATGGCTATGGAATGCTAATTGCTAATAAAACAATGAGACTTAGAATTAAGAAAATATTAGAAGACAATATGTCTAATCCTAATAAAGAATTATTTATTAAATGGCTAGATAATATTGATGATTTTGAAATAACAAGAGAAGTTTATGAAAAACTAGATTATACTACAACTCCAAAAGAACTTAACTCTATAAAAGACTATCTTGTCAAAAGAAGTGTTTGGATAGTTGGAGGAGATGGTTGGGCTTATGATATTGGATATGGTGGTATAGATCATGTATTATCTAGTAATGAAGATGTGAAAATATTAGTTTTAGATACACAGCTTTATTCAAATACAGGAGGTCAGTCTTCAAAATCCAGTCCAGAAGGAAGTGTTGCTTCATTTACTTCAATAGGTAAAAAAGAATTTAAAAAAGACTTAGCCGCTTCAGCTTTAGTTTATCCTCATGTTTATGTAGCTACTATTTCATTAGGCGCTAATCCTCAACAAGCATTTAAGGCATTTAAAGAAGCAGAAGAACATAAAGGGCCGGCAATTATTATTGCCTATTCTACTTGTATATCACACGGTATAAAAGGAGGTCTTGAGAAAACTGTTGAGATACAAAATCTAGCAACAGAAAGTGGTTTTTTTCCAATATTTAGATATAATCCAAAAAATAAAGAATTTAGTTTAGATAGTAAAGCTGACTTTGATAAATATGAGAGTTTTTTGGAAACTCAAACAAGATTTAACATGTTAAAAGTTGTAAATGAAAAAAAAGCTTTAGAATTACTTAAAATTAATAAAGAAAATTCAATTAGAAGATATAAATATTATCAAAGCTTGGAAAACAAAAATATTTAACCTGAAAAAGTTCTATTTTAGAACTTTTTTAATTTATTCATAATTAGTTTTATAGTGACTTATATTTAATTATATAGTATAATTAATAAAGGTGATAATATGTTAGAAATGCTTAAAGAAGTTGTAAAAAATGCTTATAGTCCTTATTATAAATTTAAAGTAGCAGTCATTGTAACTACAAAAGATGGTAAAGCTTTTAGAGGAGTTAATGTCGAAAATGCTAATGGTACTAGCATTTGTGCGGAAAGAAATGCTATAGCAAGTGCTGTATCATATGGTTATAAAAAAGGTGATTTTGATAAACTATATTTATTATTTGAGAATGGGAATTTTGGAACTCCTTGTTTCGCTTGCAGACAAGTAATAATTGAATTTTTCAGTAAAGATGATAAAGTAATTGCATATAATCTAAAAGGTGAAACAAAAGAATATACAGTAGATGAACTATGTCCCTATACTTTTGATAGTGAGGATTTAAAATGAAAAGTGGTTTTGTAAGTTTAGTAGGTAGACCAAATGTTGGTAAATCTACATTATTAAATGGAATAATTGGTAAAAAAGTTGCTATAACATCAAATAAACCTCAAACAACAAGAAATGTAATCCAGGGAATATATAACGAAGAAGATATACAAATTGTTTTTGTTGATACCCCAGGTATTCATAAACCAAATCATAAATTAGGAAATTATTTAAATAAACAAGCATATTTTAGTATAAATGATGTTGATGTTATTTTGTTTTTGATAGATATAAATGAGGAGTTTGGTAGAGGTGATAATTTTGTTTTAGAAAAAATTAAAGCGGCTGACAAACCAGTAATATTAGTTTTAAATAAAATAGATAAATTAAAAAGAGAAGAAATCTTAATTAAAATAAACGAATATAAAGATATATTCCCATTCAGTGAAATAGTTCCTGTCTCAGCACTTAAAAAAAATAATACAGATGAACTTATTAAAACAGTTAAGAAGTATTTAACTGACAATATCAAGTATTATGGAGATAGTGATATAACAAATAAGCCATTAACTTTCCAAATTTCAGAGATAGTTAGAGAGAAAGTTTTTGAATTAACAGAACAAGAAGTACCACATTCTTTGACTTGTATAGTAGAAAATATTGAAAAAGATAAAACAAGTTATCATATTAATGTTGCTATCATTGTTGATAGAGATGCCTTAAAAAGAATAATAATTGGTAAACAAGGTTCAATGGTAAAAGAAATAGGAATAAGAGCTAGAAAAGAACTAGAAGAATTTTTAGGGAAAAAAGTCTATCTTGAAACATATGTTAAAACAATTAAGAAATGGCGAGATAAAGAAAAATATTTGCAAGAATTTGGGTTTAATGATTTTGAATAAATAAGAATAAAAATAAAATAAAAACATCTATATATAATAGGTGATAAAATGGAAAAAATATTTTGGGATTTGTTTAAAAAAACAGGTAAAATAGAATACTATTTGAAGTATAAGGAAATGATTAATAATGGAAAGAGTAATAATAGTAGGTAAAACATACAAGCATTTTAAAGGTAATTTATATAAAGTTATGTTTATAGCAACCGATTCTGTCACAAATGAAGAAGTTGTTGTTTATGAAGCTTTATATGGTAATCATGTCATTTGGACAAGACCTTATGATATGTTTAATTCTTTAGTTGATAAAGAGAAATATCCTGAAATTTTACAAACATATAGATTTGAATTAGTAGATTAAGAGGGACTTATGAAAGATTTAATAGAAGGTATAGTTATAAGCGAAAGATCTTATGGTGAAACAAGTAAAATTATCAATATATTAACTAAAGATCATGGAATAGTAGGTTGCATGGCAAAAGGTGCAAAAACCTTGAAAAGTAATCTTAGAAGTGTAACTACTAAATTAACATATGGCTATTTTTCTATGAATAAAAAAGAAGATAAATTATCTTTATTAGTAAGTGTTGATGTCGTAAATAGTTTTATAAATATAAGAAAAGATATAAACAAAATAAGTTATGCTGGCTATTTGTTGGAGTTATCAGAACAAGTTATGAAACAAAGCAAAAGTTCTAAAATATATGAACTATTAATTAATTCGCTAATTAAGATTAATGAAGGATTAGATTCTGAAGTAATAATTAGTATTTTAGAATTAAAGTATTTAGAATTTTTAGGAGTACTTCCTATATTAGATAGTTGTAGTATATGTGGTACAAAAAATAACATTGCTACAATATGTGGTAATAGAGGAGGATATATTTGTTCAAATTGTTTAAAAAATGAAAAAATAGTGAGTGAAAAAACAATTAAATTAATAAGAATGTTTTACTATGTTGATATATCAAAAATAGATAAATTAGATATTAGTATAGAAGTGAAAAAAGAAATAAATGAGTTTTTAAATGATTATTATGATAAGTATACAGGACTTTATTTTAAAACGAAAAATTTCTTAAAAAAATTAACAAAAAAGTGAGGATTTTTATGAAAGAATACATATATTTGCTATGTCCCGTAGTGGCTCTTATTATATGTCAAATAATAAAGTTTTTAGTTGAATCAATAAAAAATAAAAAATTGGATTTTGAAAGATTATTAAATGGTGCTGGTGGAATGCCTAGCAGTCATACAACATTTTCTGTAGCGCTTACAATGTTAATAGGATATAGAATAGGTTTTGAAACACCAATTTTCGCAGTAAGTTTAATATTTACATGTATTACTTTGTATGATGCACTCGGAGTTAGGTGGGAAAGTGGCAAACAAGCAATGGCTATAAATTTAATATTTGAATCTATTTTTAAAGGTGATAAAAAATTAGGTTTTAAAAAATTAAAAGAACAATTAGGCCATGAACCACTTGAAGTATTGGTAGGAATCTTTTTAGGAACAACGGTTGCTTTTTTATTTAATAATTTTATTTAAAAAAATGTAATATATATTTATCAAAATCAAAATATGTGCTAAAATGAATATAGGTGATAATATGGTATCTTTAGATAATATTAAAGAGAGCTTAGATAATAATGTTAATTTAACTGATGATATAAGAGACAATTTATATAGTTTAATCTATATTTTTGTTAAAAACTATCCAGATATAGATTTAACAAACTTAAATAATAATTTAAAAACCTTATCAATAGAAAAATCAAATAAGTTTATTAATAAAAGGGTTTCAAAATATAATCCTTTTACAAATATTCTTGAATTTAATATTGAAAAAATAAATGAAGGTTATGATATTAAGCATGTAATGATGCATGAACTTTTAAACATTATAACTAATAATGGAAAACAAACTGGTTTTAATTTTGAAAACAAATTTGAAGCTTTGAATGAAGGTTACGCAGAAATTCTTACTAATAATTTAGTAGGTAATGAAAGTGATATACCTTATTTAGAAAACGAAGTTATTTCTACAAATATGATTTCAATTATGGTAGGTAATGATGTTATGTTTAATGCTTATTTCAATAATGATGCAGATTTACTTGTTAAAAGTTTAGTTAATGAAGGAGTTGAAGTTAGATGAATTTACCGTTAAACGAAGCAATGAATTATAGGTACAACAACCCTGAAGGGAATGTATCTGTTGACAAACAAATAGTTGAAATATATACCAAAAATATGATCTCTTTGATTTCTGAATTACATAGTGATTTAGAAGTGACGGAAAATTTATTTGCAAATATTGAAAGAATGAAATTATGGGCAAGTATGAGTAATGAAAAAGATTTGGTAGAAATCTTAGAAACAAGATTAGTAAGAGACCAATTACTAGGTAAAGAACAACAATTAGTTAAATAAAAATGTAGATATTATCTACATTTTATTTTTTCATAAATTTTTTTGCATCTATTAATGACAACTTCTTTACTAAAATTATTAGCGATTGATTTAATATAATTACTGTCGTATTTATTGTAGTTATTATATAATTCTATAATTGCTTTTGCCATGTCTTCTGGATCATTTACTTCGCACAAAACTCCCGATAAATCATCAATATATTCTTCTGGCCCTAAGCATTTTGTTGAAATGACTGGAAGACCACTAGCCATTGCTTCAACACCTGGTATAGCAAAAGTTTCTAGTTCACTACTTATAATTAAAGCATGTTCCTTTTTAAAAATATCAGCTATTTCTTGTTTTGATTTTCTTCCTAAAAAAGTAACATAATCATTTAATTCTAATTCATCACATGCTTGTTTAAAATAGTTTTCATAAAAACCGTCTCCAATTATATCTAAATGTATTTTAATTTTTTCCTTTTCATTTATTAGTTTAATTGATTTAAAAATTATATCTAGTTTTTTTCCTTCTCTAAGTGCACATACAGATACCAATTTAAAAGTATCATCTAATTTTCTTTTTATATTGTTTTCAAAAGGTTTTGTATCAATTAAATTAGGAATGACATGACACTCATCTGTATAATTTAAAACAATTTTTTTCATGTAGTTACTAACAGTTGAATAAGTAGAATTTTTAAAAACAAAGTCACTATATTTACTAAGTGGTTTTTTATAAAATCTTTTGAAAGTGCTTAAATGTTCTGTAACTATCACAGGTATATTGTACTTTTTACCAATAATAGAAGCTGCATAACCAGCTGGTATTGTAACATGTGCATGGATTACGTCTGGCGGACTATTATGCTTTATATAATCTAAATAAGCATATTCCATTTTTTTAATATAGTTTTTTAATTGTAAATTAAAACTTAATTTGCCCAGATTAAGCATTCTATATTTGTATACTTTATAGTTTTTTTCAATTTCAATTTCTTTTTTTTTCATAAATAAGTATTTAATTGGATTATTTAATCTTTGTCTATCTATAAACAACATATCCGCTTTAATATTTAAATCATTAAGTGCTTCAGTAAACTCTTTATGATAAATACCCATTAATTTATCTTTACCACTTGGATACCATGTAGGAATAATTAGAACTTTCATATTTTATTTCCTTTCATTATTGTTCTTTTAATAGTTCATAAACATTTTCAATACTTAAATTCTTATTTTCATTATAATAAGGCTTTAAATGTATATGAAAATGTTTTACTTCTTGAATATCACCATTATTTTGAATTAGAGTTAGACCATCAATATTTAACATTTCTTCTAATTTTGTTTTAAGCTTTCTAATAGCTGTAAATATAATTAAAAGTTCTTCGTTATTTATATCAGTTATATCTTTGTAATGTTTTTTAGGTATTATTAGTGTATGTCCACAACTATCTGGATTAATATCTAAAAAAGCTATTACAGTCTCATCTTCATATATTTTATAAGAAGGAATCTCATTGTTTATAATTTTACAAAAAATACAATTCATACTATCACCATAATAATTATAACAAAAATCAAACAAAAATCAAATAGAGTTTAAAATTAAAACAACTTATTTAATTAAGTTGTTTTGTATTAAATAAATAAAATATATTTAAGTGAATACTGCGAGTACTCAATTATATTATGAATTATTTTTCTGTTTTTATACCAAATAGTAATTGTTAAGTAATTACAATATATGGTAAAATGTATATAGGTGATAACATGAATATAGAAGATATAAATATAAAAAAGGATGTTTCAATTGTTTTTATGGGAACCCCTTCTTTTGCTGTTCCAATATTACAAGGATTAATTGATAGTTATAAAGTTAGGGCAGTTGTAACTCAGCCTGATAAACCAGTAGGTAGAGAAGGTCTTGTTAGTAAAAGTCCTATAAAAAAATTGGCTGAAGAAAACACTATACTAGTTTTGCAACCTTCTAATTTAAAAGAAGAGTGGCAAATGGTAACTGATTTAAAACCAACTTTAATTGTAACTTGTGCTTATGGACAAATAGTTCCTAGAGAATTATTAGTTTATCCTATATATGGATGTATTAATGTTCATGCTTCTTTGCTTCCAAAACTAAGAGGTGGAGCTCCTATTCAAAGAGCAATAATGAATGGAAATAAAGAAACTGGGATTACTATCATGCACATGAGTCCTGGATTAGATAAAGGTGATATTATTTCACAAAGAAGTATTTCAATAGAAGATAATGACACGTCAAGTTCTCTTCATGATAAATTAAGTATATTAGGGAAAGAATTACTATTAGATACTTTACCTTCTATAATTGAACAAACTTCAACTAGAATAGAACAAAATGATGAAGAATCTACATTTGCTTATAATATAAGTAAAGAAGATGAAAAAATAGATTTTACAAAGACTAAAAAACAAATATATAATCAAATAAGAGCTCTTAATTCTTGGCCAGGGGCGTATACTTTCTTTAATTCGAAAAGAATGAAAATATGGGAATGTAGAATAACTGATAATAATTATTCTAATTTAATGGATGGACAAATAACAAATGTATATAGTGATGGAATAGGTGTTAAAGTATCAAACGGAGAAATTGTTTTAACACTCATTCAACCAGAAGGAAAACCAATTATGAAAAGCTCGGATTATTTAAATGGAATTAAAGATAAAAACGAATTAATTGGAAAGCATTTTGAATAGGTTAGATATGAAAGAAAAATTAATAAAATTAAAAGAGCTTTGGAAAATACCTAGGTACCATGCTTTAATGGTTCTTGGACTATATGCAATATTCTTTTTGATAATATTCTTAATTATAATTGTTTTGAATTTTTTTGGTAATATTAGTGAAGAAGAAAATTCTGAGATTACTGTTAAGACTACTTTTCAAAATTATATAGAAATGGAAAGTTACGAATATACATACGATATTTTATATAAGATAGGTAATAATGAATATAGTACTAAAATAGAAGGTATTAAATTTAATAATAATAAGTTTAAATACTTGAATAATTATTATTACATTGAAAATAATAAAGTATTAAATGAGAATAAAGAAGAAGTAAGTATTACTGATATAAATTTAATAGATTTGGAACCAATCAATATAGAAAAATTATTAAATAATAATAAAGAAATAACAAAAACAATATATAAAGATAATACAATTAAAAAAGAATATAAAGTAATAGGCGAAAAATACAATTTATATTTTGTAGTATATGAAAAAGATAATTTTGTAAATAAAATTGAGATAAATGCTTATGAATTAATAAAACTAAAAAACAATAAAATATCAGCATATAATATAGAAATTAATTATAAAAATATTAACAACATTGTTAGTTATGATTGATTTTTAAGTAAAAATGTGCTAAATTATAAGTAGTTTGGAGGGAATCTCGTGGATATAATTTTAATAATAGTATCGGTATTATTAATAGCAATAGTACTTTTACAAGCTGGTAAAGCTGAAGGTGCTGGAGCTATTCTTACAGGTGGTAATGATAGTTTATTTAAAAACCGTAAGGAAAGAGGAGGAGAATTATTTATTACTCGTCTAACATTCTTGCTAGGTACAGTGTTTTTTGTGATTTGCTTATTTTTAGGTTTTTAAAATATCGCTAGATATTTTTTTTCTATACTAATTTCAAACATTTTAGATTAAATAGAAAGAAGGACTTTATGAAAAAAATTAAAAATCATTTTTTAATTATAATAATTACTTTAATTATTATAATAGGAATAATTTATAAAATTAGATTTACAAATCAAGTAGAAACAGTTATAAAAATAAAAACAGAAAATACAATTTTATTAGTAGTTGATAGTGAATATAAGGTAACAAATTATAAAAAATTAGATAGTAACAGTAATAATATTAGTACATTTAAAAATAAAAATTTGGAAAAAGTCATAGATTTAATATTAAAAAATTCTATAGAAAAAAATTATATAAACGAAAAAAATAAAAATATTACTTTTCAATTTATAACAAATAGTGAGAAAAGAATAAAAAAATATGAAAATAAAATAGTTGATATATTAGAAAAATATAAACAAAAAAATAATATAGAAATATTTATGGTTAAAGAAGTAGCTAGCGAAGAAGATCTCGATAAATATTCTAATGAATTAACAGATAAAACAATGGCAGCTTCTAAAGAAGAAGCTTTACATTTAGCAATACTCGCTTATAATAAAGTAAATGGCTATTTTGTTTCAAATAATATAAGTACATCTTCTCCAAAGACAGATCAAGATGTAGATTTATTAAATATTGAGTTAGAAGGAACTAAACTAAACGAAAAAAGTTATTATTATGTTCAAAATAAAAAATTGTATATGTATTTAGAGTTATCTCTTTATAAAAAATCAAATAGAACTGTAAAATCAACATATGGCTTTTATTTTGACGGTAGCACAGAAAATTATAGAGAAACAGAAGTTAAAAGTTATATTTATAATGATTAAAAAAAACTTATATTTGAAGACAGATTTAAATTATCTGTTTTTTATTTTTAAAAAATTCCATATAAGTATTATTTGACTAATATAAGTTAATAATATATATAGTTGTTTAAAGCATCTTATAATTATAAAAATTAATTCCAAAAACTTTTGATAAAAAACAAAAGATGTTATAATAATTAGAGGAGGTATGTTATGACAGCGCATATAGAATGTAATAAAGAAAAAATAGCAAAAACAGTAATAATGCCAGGTGATCCACTAAGAGCAAAATTTATAGCCGAAAATTATTTAGAAAACTATGAATTAGTTAATAGTATTAGAGGAATGTTAGCTTATACTGGTTATTATAATAAGAAAAAAGTAACGATAATGGCTTCAGGAATGGGTATGGGAAGTATTGGTATCTATTCATATGAACTTTTTAACTTTTATGATGTCGATAACATTATAAGAGTAGGTAGTGCAGGTTCGTATAAAGAAGAAATTAAATTGTATGATATTATCTTAGTTGATAAATCATATTCAGACTCATCATTCGCACACGTTCAAAATAAGACAACAGATAATATTATTGGATCATCTATTAAATTAAACAATGAAATAATAGAACAAGCAAAAATTAAAAATATTAATTTAAATATTGGAACTATTTATTCTAGTGATGTTTTCTATAAAGAATTTGAAGATTATAAGTTCTTAACAGAAAAATATGATTGTCTTGGAACTGAAATGGAATCATTTGCCTTGTTTCATAATGCTAAAGTATTAGGCAAAAAAGCAACATGCTTACTAACAGTATCTAACAATTTTGTAACAAACGAAGAAACTACAGCAAGGGAAAGACAAAACTCATTTACGAAAATGATTGAATTAGCCCTTTCTATAATCTAATAAAAGGAGGCGTTTATGAAATATACAAAAATAAACATGAAAAATTACAATCTTCATGTTATAAAAACTGACAAATTTAAAACTATTAGTGTTAAAGTAAATTTTAAAAGATTACTAAAAAAAGAAGAATTAACAAAAAGAATTATGTTAATTCATACCTTAACAGAGTCAACAAAAAAATATCCAACAAAAAGAGATTTAGAAATTGAAACAGAAAATTTATATAATTTGTCATTTTATGCGGAAACAATTAATTCAGGTAGATATGGAATTATTTCATTAAATGCTAGCTTTTTAAATGAAAAATACACTGAAAAAACAATGATGGAAAAATCAATAGAGTTTCTAAATGAAATTATATTTAGACCAAATATTATTAACAACAACTTTGAAAAAAACTCTTTTAATTTAGCCAAAAGATACGTTAAGGATGAAATAGATAGTTTGAAGGATAATCCTTCAAGATATAGTGTTTATAAAGCTTACGAAGCAGTTAACCCCCATAATCCGGCTTTATTTAATTCAGTTGGTTATAAAGAAGATTTAAAACAAATAACTAGTGAAAATTTATTAGAATATTACGAGAACTTTATTGACAATGATATAGTAGATATATTTGTTGTAGGAGATATAGATGTAGATAATATAAAAGAAATTTTCGAAAAAAACTTTATAATAAAAGATAGAAATAGTAAATCAGAAAAACATTTATCATTAGAAAAAAATATTGGCGATGGAAAAGTAGTAAAAGAAAAGTTGCCGATAAATCAAGGAAAGTTAGTTGTATGTTATAATTTTGAAAACTTAACTGATTTTGAAAATAGATATGTTAGTACAATTTACTCGTTTATTTTAGGCGGTTGTAGTGACTCAAAGCTATTTAAAAATATTAGAGAAAAAGAATCACTATGCTATCAAATTCATTCAACATACAGTGGATTGTCAGGGCTACTAACGGTATTTTCGGGTGTAGATTTTGATAAAATGGATTCCACAATAGATTTGATAGAAAAAGAGATAGATGCCATGAAACGAGGAGAATTTACTTTGGATGACATTAAAAAAGGAATAAAAATATACACAAATAGTTGTATAGAACTTTTAGATTCGCCAAATTCTATTATAAATTTGTATTGCTCAACTGAGTATTTAGGTTCAGCTCTTATCCCAAAAAAATTAGAGGAAGTAAATAAAATAACTAAAGAAGATATTGTTAAATTTGCTAATAAAATTCATTTAAACAAAATTTTTGAATTGAAAGGAACTTTAAAATAATGAAAAAAACTCCAATAAATAATTTAGATTTAGATTTGTTTTATGAAAAATTAGATAACGGTTTAGAAATATATATAGTTCCAAAAAATGATTCAAATAATATATATACAACCCTTACAACTAAGTATGGAGGAATTCACACTGAATTTAAGCCATTTAATGAAAATGAAATGATAAAAGTTCCAGATGGAATAGCTCATTTTTTAGAGCACAAAATGTTTGAACAAGAAGATTCAGAAGATCCTTTTTCTATTTTTGATAAAAATGGTGCAAGTGCTAATGCAATGACCGATAACAAAAGAACAACTTACTTATTTTCAGGACCAGATAAATTTGAAGAAAATTTAAATTTATTGCTAAATTTTGTTTACAATCCTCATTTTACGGATAAAAACGTAGAAAAAGAAAAAGGAATTATAACACAAGAAATAAAAATGTGTGATGATTCATTTTTTAGAAGGGGATATAGTCAAGTTCTGAAAAATGCTTTCTTGCTTCATCCTATTAAAATACCAACAATTGGTAGTATTTCAAGTATTGAAAGTATAACCAAAGAAGATTTATATAAATGTTATAACAACTTTTATAATCCTTCGAATATGTTTATGGTAATTACAGGAAATGTCGAACCCTTATCAGCACTAGAATTAATTAAACAAAATATAACAGAAAATAGTATTAAAAGTGTTCCTGTTATTAAAATATATGATGAACCAGATCAAGTAGAAAAAGAAAAAGAAATAATTAAAATGAATATTACTATACCAAAATTATTTTTGGGAATAAAAGTAAATATGGAGAATATTAAATTACCTCTTAAAATATTGTTAAGTTATTTAGCAATATATTATGATTCGATATTTGGACCTACTTCTTTGTTTAATTCAACTGTAAGAAAACAAAAAATTATTAATGATAATATTGAATTTATGTTTATTCCAACCGATAAACATATACTTATATGTTTTTTAGGAGAAAGTAAAAAAATAGATTTATTAGAAAAAGTCATCAAAAATAATTTAAATAATAAAATCGATGAAGAAACTTTTTTAAGAAAGAAAAAAGTATATTTAAGTTCAATTATATCAGCGAGTGATAATATATTTTCCATAAATAATAAAATAATCAATGATATAATAAACAATGGATGTTTTGATACTGATTATTATAATGAAATTAAGAATATGAACTTTAATGAATCAGAGAAAATTTTAAGTAATATTAATTATGATAATCAAGCAATAGTTATAATAGAACCAAAATAATAGAAAATATGATAATTATTTATAAATATTCATAAATTCCTTGTAAAAAAACATAATAATATGCTATAATACATATGGCTTTTTCAAACACACACATTATTGATTTTAATGCCTAGTGCCCAAGTGGTGGTGTTAAAAGTTGAGATAATGGAGGAAATAACAAAAGGAGGAATAGAATATGGCAGTAGTGTCAATGAGTTATTTATTAGAAGCAGGAGTTCACTTTGGTCATCAAACTAAAAGATGGAATCCAAAAATGAAAGAATACATCTTTAATTCAAGAGATGAGATTCATATTATCGATTTACAAAAAACAGCTAAAAAAATCGAAGAAGCTTATACAGCATTAAAAGCAATCGCAGCTAATGGTGGTAAGGTTTTATTTGTAGGAACTAGAAAACAAGCTAGTGAAGCAATTAAGGAAGAAGCAATTAGATCTAATTCTTATTACGTTTCAGAAAGATGGTTAGGTGGTACTTTAACTAACTTTAGAACTATCAGAAGAAGAGTAAAAAGATTAGAAGATATTGAAAGAATGGAAAAAGATGGTACATTCGATGCTCTACCTAAAAAAGAAGTTATTGGTCTTAAAAAAGAATATGAAAAACTAAATAAAATTTTATGTGGAATCAGAGAAATGAACAGATTACCACAAGCATTATTTATAGTAGATCCTTCAAAAGAAGATATTGCTATTAAAGAAGCAAGAATTTTAAATATACCAATATTTGGTATAGTTGATACAAATTGCAATCCTGATATGGTTGATTATGTAATTCCAGGTAATGATGATGCAATTCGTTCAGTTAAATTAATTACAGCTGTTATGGCTAATGCAGTAGTTGAAGCAACAGGTGGTAAAATAGTTGATTATATGAAAGAAGAAGACAAATCTAGTGCTGAAAGTATAATGGAAAAAGCATTAGAAACAGTTAAAAGAAAAGAACCAAGAAGAAACTTCGATAATAATAGAAGAAATTTTGATAATAATAGAAGAAATTTTGATAATAAGAGAACTTTCAACAATAATGAAAATCCTAGAAGAGAATTTGTTAAAAGAGAAGAAACTGTTAAACCAGTAGTTGCTGAAGCAGCACCAGTAGTTAAAACTGTAGTAGAAGCTCCAGTAAAAGAAATCAAAACAGAAAAAGCTGATTTTAGTAAAATGACAGTTGCAGAATTAAGAGATTTAGCAAAATCTAAAGAAGTTAAAGGATATTCAACAATGAAAAAATCAGAGCTTTTAGAAGCTTTAAAATAAAAAGAAAGATGATTTTATAATCATCTTTAAATTTTAATAAAGGAGTGTTAAATATGATAAGTGCTAGTTTAGTAAAAGAATTAAGAGAAAAAACAGGAGCAGGGATGCTTGATTGTAAAAAAGCATTAGAAGCTACAAATGCAAATATAGATGAGGCTATTGATTGGTTAAGAGAAAAAGGTATTTCAAAAGCTGCTAAAAAAGCAGATCGTATTGCAGCAGAGGGACTTGCTGGAATTTTAGCAAAAGGAAATAAAGCAATAATTGCTGAAATAAATTCAGAAACAGACTTTGTAGCAAAAAATGAAGAATTTAAATCATTAGTTACTGTAGTTCTTGAAACAATCCTTGATTCTAATGTAAACTCAATAGAAGAAGCTTTAGAATTATCTTGTGAAGAAGGAACAATTAATGATTTAATTGTTGCTAAAACAGCTAAAATTGGAGAAAAATTATCATTAAGAAGATTTGAAATAGTTGAAAAAACTGATTCAGAGTCTTTTGGTTCTTATTTACATATGGGTGGAAGAATAGCAGTATTAATTATAGTTGATAATGCTAATGAAGAAACAGCTAAAGATGTAGCAATGCACGCAGCAGCTATGAGACCTATTTTCGTAAAAAGTACTAATGTTCCAACAGATGTTTTAGAAAAAGAAAAAGTAATAATAAGAGAACAACTTTTAAATGAAGGAAAACAACCAGATAAAATTGAAATGATTCTTCAAGGTAAAGTTAAGAAATATTATGAAGATGTTTGCTTAGAAGATCAAATATTTGTTAAAGCAACAGATAAAGAAACAGTTGGACAATTCGTTGCTAAAAATGGAGGAACAATCGTTAATATGATTCGTTTTGAAGTTGGTGAAGGAATGGAAAAGAAAGAAGAAAACTTCGCAGATGAAGTTATGAATCAAATAAATAATAAATAAGGAATAAAAATTCCTTTTTATTTTGTATTAATTAATCTATTTATTTTTAATGTTATTTATGATATTATAATTGTATTGAGTATATATTATTTTAAATTAATATTAATTGAACAATTAAAATAATAAATACATTATCATAGGAGGAAAAAACATGGAAGAAATTTTATTAGAAACAGAAGAAAGAATGTTAGGTGTTATTAATAATCTAGAAAAAAGATTGACTAATATTAGAGCAGGGAGAGCAAATCCTGCAATGTTAGATGGAATAATGGTTAACTATTATGGTGTTGATACACCGCTTAAACAACTAACAACCATCTCTATACCAGAAGCAAGACAACTATGCATTAAACCTTTTGATAAATCATCTATTGGTTTAATTGAAAAAGCTATATTTGAAGCAAATATAGGGATAACTCCAAATAACAATGGAGAGATTATTATACTAAATATTCCAGCGCTTACAGAAGAAACAAGAAGAGAATATGTTAAACAGTCTAAAGTGGTAGCTGAAGAATCAAAAATTGCTCTAAGAAATATTAGACAAGATTCTAATAACGATATAAAAAAACTAGAAACTACAGAAGATGAAATTAAAACAGGTCAAGAAGAAGTTCAAGAATTAATTAATAAATATAATAAAATAATTGAAGAAAAAGCTAAAATAAAAGAAAACGAATTAATGACAGTTTAAAAAATGACTAAGGTCATTTTTATTTTTTTTAATTAATTATTTGTCTTTTGTTTTAATACTAATTATGATATAATTAATCAAGGTGATTTTATGGAACAATTAAACAGAAGTGAACTTAGAAAAAAAATAATGACAATATTATATCAAATAAGTGTATATACAAATAATAAGATGAAATTTAATATAGAAGAAATGATAAAAGAAGTAGTTGAATTAGATAATGAATTTGTAAAAGATGTAGTATTTGGTGTAATTACAAATGAAAAAGAAATAGAAGAAATTGCTAATAAATATCTAGATGGTTGGGCAATTGATAGATTAGGTAATACAGATAAAGCTATTTTACAAATAGGTATATATGAATTGTTATATACAAAAACTCCTGAAATTGTATGTATTAACGAAGCTATAGAACTTGCTAAACTATATAGTGATGATAATGTAAGAAAAATGATTAATGGAGTCTTAGATAAAGTATATCATAATAAGTAGGTGACTAAAATGAATGATAAGTATTTAACTGTTACAGCTTTAACAAGATATTTGAAACATAAGATAGAAGCAGATCCTAATTTGAGGAAAGTGTATCTTAAAGGAGAAATATCAAATTTTAAAGCCCATTCTTCTGGTCATTTTTATTTTTCAATAAAAGATGAAAATAGCGTTATAAAAGCAATAATGTTTAGTAATAATGCAAAAAAATTAGGTTTTATTCCAACAGAAGGAATGAAAATTTTAATAACAGGAATAATAAGTGTATATGAATCTACTGGTAATTATCAAATATATGTTGATGATTTAATTGAAGATGGAGTAGGTAATTTATATATAGCTTTTGAAAAATTAAAAGAAAAATTAGAAAAAGAAAATTTGTTTGACTTAAAACACAAGAAAAAAATACCAAAAATGCCTAGTAAAATAGGAATAGTAACTGCTTCTACTGGAGCAGCAATAAGAGATATTTTGTCAACTATCAAAAGAAGATACCCAATATGTGAAACTTATTTATTTCCTTGTTTAGTACAGGGTGAAAATGCTAGTAAAGATATTGTAAAAAAAATAAAACAAGCTGATGAATTTAACTTAGATGTGTTAATAGTTGGTCGTGGTGGAGGTTCTTTTGAAGATATGAACTGCTTTAATGATGAAGAGCTAGCTAGAGTTATCTTTAATTCAAAAACACCAATAATAAGTGCAGTAGGTCATGAAGTTGATTTCACAATAGCTGATTTTGTCGCAGATTTAAGAGCTCCTACACCAACAGGAGCAGCAGAATTAGCAGTTCCAAATATAATTGATTTAGTTCATAATTTAAAACAATATAATATTAGATTGAATGAGTCTATTTTAAAAAAAGTTAATTATCAAAAATTAATAATAGATTCAATTAAAAATTCATTTGTGATCAAAAATCCTATGTTAATGTATAATAATAAAAAACAAAAACTAGATAATATTATTGAAAAAACAAATAGTTTAATTAATTTAAATATTCAAAATAAAAAAGTTAAATTAAATCAATTTATATCTAATTATATAATTAATAATCCAAAGGTCTTATATACAAATAAACAAACTAAATTAAGCAACATTATAGATAAAATTGAACTTTTAAATCCAATTTCAATCTTAAAAAGAGGATACAATTTAACATATAAGAATAATAAATTAGTAAAAAATATTAAAGATATTAAAATAAACGATCAATTAGAATTAAAATATCATGAAGGTTATTTAAAAGTTACAGTTGATAAGGTAGGAGAATAATATGGAAAAGAAAAAATATGAAGATAAAATAAATGAACTTGAAAAAATAATTAATGAACTTGAGAATAATGAGATAGAATTAGATGATTCTATTAATAAATATACAAGTGCTATGAAATTAATAAAAGAATGTGATTTAGAACTAAAAAATGTTGAAGAACAAATAAGTAAAATAGTTCTAGAAAATAATGAAGTAAAAGATTTTGAAATAACTGAATAAAATACTACTTTTAGTATTTTTTTTTGGATAAAATGCAATAATAATAATGTAGTCTGTATTTAAAGGAGACGATAAATATGTTTTTAAAAAAATTCAAAAAATCGTTTATGCTTCTTCTTATTCTTATTCCTTTTCCGGTATTTGCTTATTCAGAGTATTTAATACCAGGCGGAGAAAACGTAGGCATAGAAATAAAATCTGACGGCATACTAGTTGTTGGAATATATGAAGTAAACAATACCTACCCAGCCGTTGACTCTGGTATAAAAATAGGTGATATTATAACAAAAATAAATAACAAAAAAGTTGAATCAATTAGTCAGCTAATAACATCAATTAACGAAAAAGATTCTGATAAAGTAAAAATAACTTATGAGAGAAATAAAGAATCTAAAGAGTCAATTTTAAACTTAAATAAAGTAAATGGTGTTATTAAAACAGGTCTTTATGTTAAAGACAGTATAACCGGAATAGGGACACTTAGTTTTATAGATCCAAACACAAAAATATTTGGTGCTTTAGGTCATGAAATAATTGAATCAAATACAGGAATAATGTTAGATATAAAAGAGGGTAAAATATTTGAATCAAATGTTACAAATATAGAAAGAAGTGAAAATGGTAGTCCAGGTAGTAAAACAGCAGATTTGAAAGTAGAAAATGAAACTGGAAATATAATTGAAAATACAAATAAGGGAATTTTTGGTAGCTATACTAGTCAGTTACCAAATAAGAAAAAATACAAAGTTGCTCAACCCAGCGAAATAAAAAAAGGTGAAGCAAAAATCTTAACTGTTTTAGAAGGTAATGAAATAAAAGAGTATAATATAAATATATTAAAAATTAATAACAATGATACAAAAAATATTTTGTTTGAAATAACAGATCAAAACTTAATAAATAAAACAGGCGGTATAATTCAAGGAATGAGTGGTTCTCCAATAATTCAAGATAATTATATTATAGGGTCTGTAACACATGTATTAATTGATAATCCAATTAAAGGATATGGTATATTTATAACAAAAATGTTAGAAGAAGCAGAAAATTAGAGACTTATTAGTCTCTTTTATGATAGAATAAAATATAAAGAGAGTGATAATATGTATAAAAAAATTTATGTTGAAATAACTAATAATTGCAATTTAAAATGTGATTTTTGTATTAAAAATGAAAGAAAAATACAATACATGAAATTAGATGATTTTAAAAAAATTTTAAATAAAATAGAAGTTCACACAAAATACTTATATTTTCATATTCTTGGTGAACCTTTAATGCATCCTGAAATAAATGATTTTATTGATTACGCTAAAGATAAATTTCAAATAAATATAACTACAAATGGTTATTTAATTAAAAAAATAGAAAACAATAAAAATATAAGACAAATAAATATATCACTTCATAGTTTTAATGAAAAATATAATATTTCTTTAGAAGATTATATGAATAATATATTTGAAATAGTTGATAAATTAAAAGATAAAACATATATATCGTTTAGATTATGGGTTAACAATCCAAATAATTCAAAAATGTTAGAATTAATAGATAAAAAATATAAAAAAGATAATATTTTAGAAAAAAACATCTATATAAGTTATCTAAAAGAATTTATATGGCCTGATATGAATATTGATTATTATAGTGAGGTAGGAGAATGTTACGGACTAATAGATCATATAGGAATATTAGTTGATGGCACAGTAGTTCCTTGTTGTTTAGACTCCAAAGGAATTATAAATTTAGGAAATATATTAAAAGAAGATTTAGATGAAATAGTATCTAAAACGAGATGTAAAAATATGATAGAAAAATTTAAAAACAAAGAAAAGGTAGAAGAATTATGTAAAAAATGTAAATTTTTATAAAGAGAAAGACAAAATATCTTTTTTTTGATATAATTAATATATTGAAAGTATAATTAGAAAGGTCATATTATGGATGATTTATTAAAAGAAATAGAATATTTAAAAAAAGAAAACGATTCAATTAAAAAAAGACTTTTCCTTTTAGAGAGAAGAGAAAAATATAGAAAAATTAAAACTATTATTAGTATAATAGTTACAATTTTAATTATGATAGTTAGTGTTTTTTATTTTTTGACATTAAAAAACAGTATAAATGAAATAGTAGGACAATTGTTATAATATAATTAGAAAAGAGGTATGTATGAAAAAAAGATTAATCAGTGCAACAATAGCTTTATCCATATTAGTTCCAGTTTTTATGATGGGTGGTATGATATATAATATAGCCATATACATTTTATCAATGATAGGTTTATATGAGTTTTTGAAGGCAAAAAAATCCAAAAAAGAATTACCATCATTTATAGAATTTATTTCTTATGTAATAATGACTTTACTTGTTTTATCAAATACTACTAGTAAGGAAATAATTTTTTCGGTAGATTTTAGAGTAATTGCAGGATTATTTTTGGTATTTTTAATTCCGTCAGTTTTATATCATGATAGAGAATTGTATAGTATAACAGATGCTTTTTATTTGATAGGTGCAATATTTTTCTTAGGTGCAAGTTTTTCTTTGATGATAATAATAAGAAATATTAGCTTAGCCCTTATAATATACTTATTTTTAATAACAGTTATAACAGATTCATATGCTTATATAGTAGGATCTTTAATTGGAAGAAACAAACTTTTAAAAGAAATTTCACCTAATAAAACATGGGAAGGAATGATAGGAGGAACTTTGTTCGGAGTACTAATATCTTCAGTCTTTTATATAGTAGTTATAGATTCAAATATTCCAATTTTCATAGTTGTTATATTAACTACATTTTTATCAATATTAGGACAATTTGGAGATTTATGTTTTTCAGCAATTAAAAGATATTTCAATGTTAAAGATTTTTCAAACATAATGCCAGGTCATGGTGGGATACTAGATAGATTTGATAGTATAATATTTGTATTATTAGGATTTATGTTTTTTATCACTATCATATAAGGAGGATAATAAATATGTCGATAATATATTTTATATTAGTGCTTGGTATAACTGTTTTAGTTCATGAATTAGGACATTTTATATTTGCTAAAAAAGCTAAAGTTCATATTTATGAATTTGCTATAGGAATGGGACCTCAAATATTTAAATTTAAAAGAAAAAATGATGAAACAATATATTCTATTAGACTCTTACCAATTGGTGGATTTGTAAGTATGGCTGGTGAAGATATTGAGAATGATAATAATGTGCCTAAAGATAAACAACTGTGTAATAAGAAATGGACCGAAAGGTTTCTTGTTATGTTTGCTGGTATTGCATTTAATTTTTTACTAGCAATTACACTTTTATTTGTGATTGGCCTTGCAAGTGGTGTTTCTCCATCAAAACCAATTATTGCAAGTTTAGATGAAAAATATCCTATTTATAATTCAAATATAGTAGTTGGTGATCAAATTTTAGAAGTTAATAATCATAACATTAATTCACCTGATATGCTACTATTAGATTTAGCTCGATATAATGGAGAAAAAATAAATTTGAAAGTTAAACATAAAAATGGGAAAATAGAAGAAGTGACAATTGAACCTGTTTTGGTTCATAAAGATAACAATAGTGGTTATTTATATGGTTTTGCTTTAGATAATACAAAAACATATGGATTTTTACCTGCTTTAAAATACGGTTTTAGAAAAACTATTAATTTGGTTGAGCAAATGTTTGTGACTTTATTTTATCTTGCTAAAGGGGATTTAAGCATTAAAAACTTAGCTGGGCCGCTTGGTATTTACCAAATAGTAGATAGTGCTGCTTCAGCCGGAATAATCAGTATTATTTACTTAATAGCTTATCTTTGTATAAATGTAGGTTTCATAAATCTTATTCCTTTTCCCGCATTTGATGGTGGAAGAATATTATTTTTATTAATTGAGTTTATAAAAGGAAGTAAAGTAAACTCTAAAGTAGAAAATACAATTCATACAATAGGTTTCATATTTTTGATGATTTTAATGGCATTTATTACTTTCAATGATATAACTAGATTTTTTAATTAAATATCCAATTGGGTATTTTTTTATTTTTTTAAAGGAAATTAAAAACTTATGTCTTATATTAATTATGAAAGGAGAAAAAAATATGAGAAAAGTTTTAAAAATGACATCTGATTATTATTTTTATATTATTATTTTAGTAATTATTTCTGTTTCTTTTTTTACTTTTAAATGCCTAATTAAAACTGATAATGTTTTAGCTAAAATAAAAGAAAATAAGGAAGAAATAATAAATAATAAAAAAGTGGAGAATGCTAAAAATATAAAGATTGATATTAAAGGAAAAATTGTTAATCCTGGAGTATATTCACTTCCAGAAAACTCAAGAGTAATAGATGCTATTAATATGGCTGGTGGTTTTTCAGATTCAGCAGATACTACCTTAATAAATTTGTCGAAAAAATTAAAAGATGAAATGGTAGTAGTTATTTATTCTACAGATGAGATAAAAGCTTATAATGAGGGTAAAATTAAGACCGAGTATGTTTATGTAGAGATAGATAGTTGTCCGGATAAAATTAATAATGCGTGTGCTAACGAATATAAAAGTCCAATTTTAGAAGAAACACAAGAAGAAACGTTAGAAAATTTAAATACTGAAAATAATTCTTTAATTTCGATAAATAGTGCCTCATTAGAACAACTAATGACCTTACCATCAATTGGTGAATCAAAGGCTAATTCAATTATAGAATATCGAAGTCAAAATGGTAACTTTAAAAATATTGAAGAAATTAAAAACGTTAGTGGTATAGGTGACTCTATATTTGAAACAGTTAAAGAAAAAATTACTGTTTAGTTTAGTTTTATTATTAATAATCTATATTATAATAATTATTAGTAATAAAATATATATAACAAAATATAAAAATGAAAACAAAATAATAGAAGGTTATATTAATGATTTTCAGTTAAAAGGAAATTATTTAAAAATAGAGGTAATTGGTAAAGAAAAAGTAATTTGTAATTATTATATTAAAGAGTATCAAGAATATTTAAACATTAAAAAAAGTTTAAAATTCGGTTTAAAAATAAGATTGGTTGGTGAATTTTTAAAACCAAATGTTAATACTAACTTCAATTTGTTTAATTATAAAAATTACTTATTGAGCAAAAAAATATATTGGACTTTTAATATTAAAAAAATACATTTTTTAAAAGATAAAATAAGTTTAAAATATAAAATTAAAAATTACATATTTAATAAGTGTAATATAAATAAGTATTTAAAACTAATTATTCTAGGTAAAAACGATTTAGATTATAATATAAATGATGAATTTAGAAATATAGGAATTAGTCATTTATTTGCTGTTTCTGGAATGCATATAACAATAATTACAACTTGTCTATATTTCTTTTTAAAAAAAATAATTAATGATAAAAAGATAATAATAATAATGATTTTGTTTTTGTTTTTGTTTCTTTTTATTACAAATTTTGCGGCTTCAGTAATAAGAGCGGCCTTGTTTTATATTATTCTTAGTGTTAAAAAAATATATAATATTAAAATTTCAAATATAAAATTACTTTTATTCTTAACTTTATTATTACTTTTGTATAATCCTTTTTATGTTTATGATTATGGTTTTTTATTTAGTTTCACATTAAGCGGTGTATTAATTAAATTTAATCATTTAATTAATAGACATAATAATTATTTAGTTAAACTATTAATAACTAGTACAATATCATTTATTTCAAGTGTTCCTATAATAATAATGGGTTTTAATCAAATAAACTTGCTAAGTATACTTATAAATTGTTTTTTCGTACCATTTTTTACTTTCGTTATATTTCCTTTATCAATTATTACTTTAGTGTTTCCATTTTTTCTTAATTTTTTTGTTATTGTTGTAAATATAATGGAGCATATAGTTAGTTTTTTTAATAAAATAACATTATTTATTTTATATTTAAAAGCAGTTCCATTTTATATATTAAGTATTTATATAGTTATAACTTATTTCGTTGTTAAAAATTTTAGTTTAAAAAGTATATTAATAATTTTTATAATACTTATTTTTCATAGTAAGATTAATTATTTTAATAAATATCCAATTATTACTATATTAGATGTAGGGCAGGGTGATTCTATCTTAATAGAACTACCTAATAATAAAGGTAATATCTTAATTGATACAGGAGGAAAATTAAAATATAAAATGGATAAATGGAAACAAAGAGAGGTTAATTCGTTAGCTACCTCAACAATAATTCCCTATTTAAAATCAAGAGGAATAAATAGAATTAATTATCTAATTTTAACTCATGGTGATGAAGATCATATGGGAGAATCTGTTAGTTTAATAAATAATTTTAAAGTAGAAAAGATTATTCTTAATTGTGGCGACCAAAACAATTTAGAAAACGAACTTATTAAAGAATTAAATAAAAAAAATATAAAACATTATTCTTGTATTAATGAATTAATTGTAGAAAAATATGAATTTAAGTTTTTAAATAATGTTAAATATAATAATGAAAATGATAATTCAATTGTGATTTATACAAAAATTAATGCTTTTGAATTTTTATTTATGGGAGATGCTGGTATAAAAGTAGAAAAAGAAATATTAAATAAATATGAAATAAGCAATATAGACTTTTTAAAAGTAGGTCATCATGGTTCATATACTTCATCAAGCAAAGATTTTATTAATACTATTAAACCTAAATATAGTTTAATAAGTGTAGGAATTAATAATAGATTTGGGCATCCTAAAGAATCAGTATTAGACATTTTGAATAATTCTAAAATATATAGAACTGATAAAGACGGTTCGATAGAAATTAAATTAAATAAGAATGGATATAAGATTAGAACTTGTAGTCCGTAGAAAGGAGTAAGATGAATTATTATGATGAGATAAAGAATGAATTAATAAATAATGAGATAAATAGAAAAGTAAAAAATTATTCTATCAATAAGAGTGATTTAAATACATATTATAATGTTGGTAAAATGCTAAGTGAAGCCGGAAATGAATATGGAGAATCAATTATTAAAGAATACTCTTTAAAATTAAACAGTGAATTAGGAAAAGGATATAGTCAGCGAAATTTAAGAAATATGAGACAATTTTACAAAGTGTCTGAAAAATGGCAGACACTGTCTGCCGAATTAAGTTGGAGTCATTATTGTGAAATATTATGGTTTGATGAAAGTAAATTCATTTATTATGTAAAAGTATGTAGTGAAAATAATTTATCTATTAGGCAGTTAAGAGAACGAATAAAACTGAGTGAATATGAAAGATTAGATGATGTTTCTAAAAGAAAAATATTATTGAAAGAAGAAACTAATGTAGTAGATTTAGTTAAGAATCCTATTATTATTAAAAATAGTTATAATTATGAAAATATATCTGAAAAGCTATTACAAAAGTTAATACTTGAAGATATTACATTATTTATGAAAGAGTTAGGTCAAGGCTTCTGTTTTATAGATAATGAATTTAAAATTAAATTAGGTGATAGATTTAATTATATTGATTTATTACTTTATAATTTTAAATTCAAATGTTTTGTAGTAATTGAATTAAAAGTTACTGAACTTAATTCCAATCATACAGGTCAAATTCAAAATTATATGAATTATATTGATAAAAATATTAAGGGTATAGATGATAATAAAACAATTGGTATATTGATTTGTAAGAAAGAAAATAAATTTGTAATTGAATATTGTTCTGATGATAGGATTACTGTAAGAGAATATGAATTAGTGTGATATAATAAACAGAAATTAATGAGGTGAAATCTATGTTGTTATTTAGTGGTGGACTTACAGAAGAACAAATGAAGATACTATTAAATGGTGGTGATATTATTTTTGATAAAATTTCATATGATAGAGCAGGTTGTAAATTTAATAATACTTTTGATTATATACCTAGAAGTATGGAAGATATACCTATAGATGATTTTAGAAAATATGTAGCAGATGATTGTTATAAAAATCAGTATGTATTTTTAGCAAAATATTTAATTGAGGCAATGGAATTTTGCAAAAACAGTTCTATGAAAAATTATATTTTAGTGTGTGAAATTGATTCGCTAATAATTGAACCATATATAGGACTAGGTGATTATAAAGATGGTGATTATAGAATAGAATATAGATTACCAAGAAGATTAATAAAAGCATCGGATATAATAGAATTTTTGTATTACGAACCTTATGATGATGAACAAGTAAAAGAATTTAAAGAAAAATATGCTAGCAATTTTTATGTTCCATCTTCAGAAAGAGAAAATGCTCATAATTTGATAAAACAAAAAAAATTAATATTTAATAGAGATAAATTTAAGTAAATTATACTATAAAGCAATATCAAAAATAAAAATATATTATATATGTATTAAAAGATAAAGAAATGATACATATTAAGAATTATCAAAAATATGGTTCTTTTTCTTTGTAAATAAATGTGTTTTATTCGACTTACTTTTTGACAATCAGCTCATGGTGATGAAGATCATATGGGATAATCTGTTAGTTTAATAAATAATTTTGTCAGCTAGAAAAGATTATTCTTAATTGTGACGACCAAAATAAAACTATCGGAATAATAATTTGTAAAAAATAAAACAAATATGTTATCGAATATTGTAGTGATGAAAGAATTGCTATAAGAGAGTATGAATTAGTGTGATATTTTTTTAAGTAAAATAATAACTATATTTCCAATACTTATGTTATAATAACAAGAATGGAGGTTTTGTATGAAGATAATTAGAGATGGGAAAGTATACGTTCAAAAAAAAGATCTTGATGATTTATTAAATGTTGTTTCTTCATTGTCAATTCTAGTACCGCCAATTGTTTTAGATAAAGTATTTATTGATATATTTATATGTTTTGGAAATGATATGTATGATTTTTTACCATTTGATGGTGATGAGATGATTAATTTTTTTAAAGGATTAGATTACATTGTTGATTATGATGATTTAAAAGATAAAACAAAAGAAGAAATAATCATATATATTGAATCAATAGATGACGAAATAAATAAAATAGCTTTTGAATTTAATCAAATGAACGAAAAAACTAGAGAACAAGAATTTGAAAAAATAAATTCATTATGTTATTCAAAAAAATTAAAAATGAATGCGGCTAGAGATTTTTTATTATTTAAAGAGGGTAAGTTGAATTTTAATATTCCTACAATTGATAATGATATAGATAATCAAAAAAATAATTTAATAAAAGAAAAAAAAGAATTAGGTATAAAACAATTGGTAAAATCTATTTTTAATAAACGTTAATTTTTAAAAGAACTTTATAATTGAAGTGAACCCCAAATAGTTCACAATAAAAAAAGAACCTAAGATTTATTTCTTAGGTTTTGACTTTAATCTAGTAGTGTTATAAAATAGTATCCATTCTTCGACAAGAATTATATATTCTTGTAAA
>Ga0209373_10000112_pt1 | contig 175968 bp, 150 predicted proteins | sample Higcelweek5metaG_FD_187173 | JGI IMG/M metagenome (GOLD analysis project Ga0209373, IMG submission 187173) | Freshwater pond sediment microbial communities from the University of Edinburgh, under environmental carbon perturbations - High... | ecosystem: Environmental > Aquatic > Freshwater >... | reverse complement strand
AACTAATTTTTGTAAAACCTCTATCAAACGATGAACATCGGCAATATGCAAGCCTGTTGTGGGTTCGTCTAAAATGTAAAGAGTTTTCCCTGTGCTGCGCTTGCTAAGCTCGGTTGCAAGCTTAACCCTTTGGGCTTCCCCTCCCGAAAGGGTTGTTGAAGGCTGACCGATTTTTATATAACCAAGACCAACATCATGCAGTGTTTCAAGCTTTCTTTGTATTCTTGGGATGTTTTCAAAAAATTCCAGTCCCTCACTAACCGTCATATCCAAAACCTGATGAATGTTTTTGCCTTTGTAGGTAACGTCCAAGGTTTCTCTGTTATATCGCTTGCCCTTGCAAACCTCGCAGGGAACGTAAACGTCGGGCAAAAAGTGCATTTCAATTTTGATTATACCGTCACCGGTGCAAGCCTCACACCTTCCGCCTTTAACGTTAAAGCTGAACCTTCCTGCCTTGTAGCCCTTCATTTTTGCATCGTTTGTTGCGGCGAAAAGCTCTCTGATTTCGCCAAAAAGCCCAGTGTATGTGGCTGGGTTGGAACGTGGAGTTCTACCGATTGGAGATTGGTCAATGTCTATTACCTTGTCTAATTTATCTATGCCCTTAATGTCCTTGTGTGCGCCAACCTTTTTCTTTGCTCCGTTTAATTCGTTTGCTAGCCTTTTGTATATAATTTCGTTAACCAGCGAGGATTTGCCCGAGCCTGATACGCCTGTAACGGTTGATAGCGTGCCTAAAGGTATTTTAACAGTTATGTTTTTTAAATTATTTTCACTTGCTCCTATTATCTTTAGTTCTTCACCATTGCCCCTTCTGCGCTCCTTGGGAAGGGGGATTTTCTTTTTTCCACTTAAATAAAGACCTGTTTCGGATTTTTCACAATTTTTAATTTGTTCAACATTACCCTCTGCGATAATATATCCGCCGTTTACACCTGCGCCGGGACCTACATCAATAATATGGTCCGCCGCATACATTGTATCCTCGTCATGTTCTACAACAATAAGGGTATTGCCTAAATCCCTAAGATGCTTTAGAGCTGTCAAAAGCTTTTCGTTATCACGCTGATGAAGCCCTATACTAGGCTCGTCTAAAATGTACAAAACCCCCATTAAGGATGAGCCTATCTGGGTTGCAAGACGTATTCGCTGTGCTTCGCCACCGGATAATGTGCCTGCGGAGCGGGAAAGGGAAAGATAATCAAGCCCCACGTTTACCAAAAAACCCAATCGTTCGTTTATTTCTTTTAAAATTTGATGTGCAATAACTTTTTCCTTTTCGGTTAAATCCAAATTTTCAAAAAACTTTTGTGCCTTAGAAATTGAAAAGTGAGTTAATTCATCTATATTTTTATTATTTATGGTAACTGCAAGAATTTCCTTTTTAAGCCTTGCACCATTGCAATCGGGGCAGGTGTTGTTGGACATAAGAGATTCCAGCTCACTTCGCATCCAGTCGGAGGAGGTTTCCTTATATCGCCTTTCCAAATTGTTTATAATTCCTTCAAAGGAGGCATAGTAAGTTCCTTGACCATAATTTCGCTCATAGGATAATTTTATTTTTTCTCCACCTGTGCCGTATAGAATTTTGTCAACCATTTCGGGCTTTAATTTTTGAATTGGTGTGTCAAGCTTAAAGCCGAAATGCTTTGCTAAGCCGTCAAAATACATATATGCAATGCTGTCGTCCGATTTGATGTTCCAGCCTGAAACGCTGATTGCGCCGCCCAATATAGATTTTGAACGGTCTCTGATAACAAAATCTGGATCTATTTTAAGCTGATATCCAAGACCTGTGCAGCTTGGGCACGCACCGTAAGGATTGTTGAAGGAGAACATTCTTGGGGTTAATTCTTCCAGATTTATTCCACAGTCGTGGCAGGCATAATCCTGGCTGAAAAGCAAATCCTCTCCTTTTTCAAGAAGCTCTATTATAATCATGCCCCCAGATTGGTGCATTGCTGTTTCAATTGAATCGGTAAGACGTTTTTTAATGTCTTTTTTAACAACAAGTCTGTCAATTACAATTTCAATATTGTGTTTTTTGTTTTTTTCAAGCTCAATTTTATCCGTAACCTCATACATTATTCCGTCAACACGAACACGAACATATCCGCTTTTTTTTGCATCCTCAAAAATCTTAACATGCTCTCCCTTTTTGCCCCGTATTACCGGTGAAAGCACGTGTATTTTTGTGCCATCGCCAAGTTCTAAAATTTTATCGACAATTTGGTCAATGGATTGCATTCTGATTTCTTTTCCGCAATTTGGGCAGTGAGGCACACCAATGCGTGCGAAAAGCAGGCGCAGATAGTCGTAAACCTCTGTAACCGTTCCTACCGTTGAGCGGGGATTTTTATTCGTGGTTTTTTGGTCGATTGAAATGGCAGGAGAAAGCCCTTCGATGTATTCAACATCGGGCTTGTCCATCTGCCCCAAAAACTGCCTTGCATAAGCGGAAAGGGATTCCACATATCTTCGCTGCCCCTCTGCATAAATAGTGTCAAATGCAAGAGAAGATTTGCCGGAGCCACTAAGCCCCGTTATAACCACTAATTTATCCCTTGGTATTTCAACATCTATATTTTTTAGGTTATGCTCTTTTGCGCCTTTTACATAAATTTTATTGTGAGACATTTAAACGACCACTAGCCTTTCTGGCTCACAAATTTTAAATGAAACTTCAACTACGCACTTATCGTGAGCCGGATAAGGCATATAGATGGTCGCGCGCCGAAATACAAGTGGCGAAGCCGCATTCTTTGTGCGTTTCGTGTGCATCCGCCGGGGCTTAGTGTAAAAGAAATTTACACACTATAGCTCCTTTTCAAGCTCGCGGATTTTATCACGCAGCTTGGCTGCTTGTTCAAATTGCAGGTCGTAAGCCGCCAGTTTCATTTGATCCTGCAATATTGCAATTTTTTTAATAATATCGGCACTGTTACCGATAATTTCTTCTTTATCCTTATCTGCCTTTGTTGCTTCTATAACATCCCGAACAGATTTGATTATTGATGTTGGCGTAATGCCATGCTCGGTATTATATTTAATTTGAATTTCACGGCGTCTGTTTGTTTCTTCGATAGCACGCTGCATGCTTCCAGTCATATTATCGGCATACATTATAACCCTGCCGTTTGAGTTTCGAGCCGCCCTTCCTATTGTTTGAATTAATGAGGTTTCGGAGCGAAGAAAGCCTTCCTTATCCGCATCTAAAATTGCTACAAGTGAAACCTCGGGAAGGTCAAGTCCCTCACGCAAAAGATTTATTCCAACCAACACATCAAAAACGCCAAGCCGCAAATCTCGAATAATTTCTATACGCTCTAATGTATCAACATCGGAATGCAGGTATCGAACCTTTATATCTAAATTTTCCAAATAGCTTGTTAAATCCTCTGCCATTTTTTTTGTCAGTGTGGTTACCAAAACACGTTCGCCGTTTTTAACAGTAATGTTTATTTCACTGAAAAGGTCGTCTATCTGCCCTTTAATAGGTCTGATTACAACATCAGGGTCTATAAGCCCTGTGGGGCGAATAACCTGTTCAACTACGGCTGACGAATGTTCTTTTTCGTATATTGAAGGTGTTGCACTGACGAATATTGCCTGATTGATTTTTTGTTCGAATTCAGAAAAATTAAGAGGTCTGTTGTCAAAAGCAGAAGGAAGGCGGAATCCGTATTCCACAAGATTTGTTTTCCTTGCCCTGTCTCCGTTAAACATTGCACGAACCTGTGGAATTGTAACGTGAGATTCATCAACAACCAATAAAAAATCGTCTGGCAAATAATCTATTAAAACATAAGGTGCGCTGCCGGGCGCTCTGCCGCTTATTATCCTTGAATAGTTTTCTATCCCTTGACAAAAGCCGATTTCTTGAAGCATTTCAATATCATAGCTTGTGCGCTGCTTTATCCGCTGAGCCTCCAAAAGCTTGTTTTCTGCCAATAATTCAGCCTCACGAATATTTAGCTCTATTTTTATTTCGTCTATCGCCTTTGCCATTTTTTCGGGTGTTGTAACATAATGAGAGTTCGGATATATTGCAATATGGTCTCTGTATCCGATTATCTCACCTGTTAAAACATTTATTTCTGTTATCCGCTCAATTTCATCACCAAAAAATTCAATCCTTACAGCGTTTTCGGATTGAGATGCCAAAAACACCTCAACAATATCGCCTCGAACTCTGAATTTTCCTCTGATAAAATTTATATCGTTTCTTTCGTATTGAATTTCAACTAATTTTTGCAATAGCTCATCACGATTTTTAGTCATGCCCGGTCGGAGAGAAATAACCAGCTCCCTATAATCGGAAGGGTCTCCAAGACCATAGATACAGCTTACGCTTGCAACTATTATAACATCACGCCGTTCAAGCAACGAAAAGGTTGCAGAATGGCGAAGCTTGTCTATTTCATCATTTATGGCGGAATCCTTTTCTATAAATGTATCTGTTGAAGGAATATACGCTTCGGGCTGATAATAATCATAATAGCTGACAAAATATTCAACCGCATTATTCGGAAAAAATTCTTTAAATTCACTGCATAGCTGTGCGGCAAGAGTTTTATTATGTGCCAAAACAAGGGTTGGCTTTTGTGTTTTTTGTATAACGTTGGCAATTGTAAAGGTTTTTCCAGAGCCTGTCACGCCAAGCAATGTTTGAAATTTCTTTCCATCTGCAATGCCGGCTGTAAGATGTTTAATTGCTTCCGGTTGGTCGCCTTGGGGAGTATAAGAAGATACCAGTTCAAAGTTCAAAAAAATCACCTCTTTAATTTTGCATGTGCAGTTTCGAGTAAAGTGGAAAACTTCGCACGCGCGATAAGTTCCTTGCAAGCTATATGATAATCACGCATTTAATGATTATTATATCATAATATGTATTAAAAAAACAACTGTTTTATTTGCCAAATAAGTCCATTTTTGAAATATTATTCTTAGTATAGAAAAATTTAAACCAGATAAAAATATTATTGAAATGGAGGAATGATTATGAAAAAATTCAGCATAGTAATTATATCAGCAATATTAATAAATTCGATTGCATTCGCAGCAGATGTTAAATTAGTTACAAATACTAAGCCTAAATCTGTATTTAGTATTTTTTCAATTTTTAAGACAAAAGAGATAAAAGAAACACAATCCACACTTGTGGAGGAAACAAAGGAATTTGAAGCGCTTCCGGGAACACTCTCAACTTTGAAGAATACTCCTGCATCCGGTAAACTGCTTTGTAAGGTTCCGGTAACAGACCCTCCTCTTGCGGTAACTTATGTTATTGCTTCGCCTCCTGCAAAGGGGCAGATTGTTTTGAGTGAAACAATACCGGGTGAGTTTACCTATACCCCAAATACAGATGAAATTGGTGATGATGTTTTTACTTTCACCGTTTCAGCCGAAGGATATCCAAATGATACTTCTGAGGTTACAGTTACCATTGAGGAGCCTGCACCATCCCCAACCCCCACTCCGACGCCAAAAGGGTTTAAATATGCGGATATGGTTGGTCACTGGGGAGAAACCTCCGCAATTAAGCTGGCGGATGATGATGTGCTGTTAGGTGAAAAAATCGGCTCACGTTATTTTTTCCATCCGGACACACAGCTTACAAGAGCGGATATGATAATGTATATTGTTTCTGCACTTAAGCTTGACGTTTCCCGATATACAGATTTAAGCTCTCCTTTTGCAGATGCGCAGGACATTCCCGCATGGCTTAATCTTCAGGCAAAGGCGGCGTTTGATGCAGGAATTATAAAGGGTGTTGCCGAGAGCGGAAATATATATCTTCGCCCATACGATAAGCTAACACGCCTTGAAGCCATCGCAATGCTTCATAATACTATAAAGCCAGATGTTTCAAGCACAAAAAATTCAGAATATGCAGATTTTTATCTTGTTCCACAGTGGGCGCAGGAATATATTAAGAACATGACGGATTACGGGCTTTTAAAGGGCTATGACGACAATACAATAAGACCGTATGTTAAGGTGACCCGTGTAATGTCTGCCGAGCTTTTAAATCAGACTTTAAAATATAAGGACGAAAACCCGTCTGTCACAAAAAATTTAAACGCAGCAATGAACAAAAATATGAATTTTTAAAGTATAATTCTATGCTAATTCCTTTTTTGGAATTAGCATAGAAAATTTATGTTGAATTTGTATTGAAAAAAATAAATAAATCTGATAAAATAAAATGAAAATATATTTTTAAGGACTTGTATAATTTATTATGGTTAAAAATAGAGTTTCTCTTTTTAAAATGTTTATGGTGTTTTTTAAAATCGGAGCATTTACAATCGGCGGAGGGCTTGCAATGATTCCGCTTATTCAAAATGAATTTGTTGTTAAACAAAAGTGGGTGGAGGAAAAGGAAATTGTGGATTTGCTTGCTATTTCTCAATCACTCCCCGGTGTAATTGCTGTTAATTCAAGCATATATATGGGTTATCGTATGGCAGGTGTGGCAGGTGCGGTTGTTTCAACAGTGGGAATTGTGCTTCCATCTTATATAATTATCTTGCTTATTTCGTTTTTGATGACGAATTTTTCTGAGATTTGGTATGTGCAGAAGGCATTTGCAGGTGTTCGTGCAGGTGTCACCGCTTTAATTACTTACAGTACATACAATTTAGTTCGCTCATCTGTTAAAAGCATAACGGCAGTTGTTATTGCTGTTGCCTCCTTTATTTTGCTTGTGTTTTTAAACGTTGATATTTCAATAGTAATACTTTTGGCAATAGCTTTTGGAATAGGTATGATGTTTTTTAAGGAGAAAATCAGATGACATACTTATATTTGTTTGCTGTTTTCTTTAAAATAGGCTTGTTCAGCTTTGGCGGTGGATATGCGATAATTACTGTTATCGGTCGTGAGGTTGAGCGTATGGGTTGGCTGACATCGGCACAATATGCGGATATTCTGGCAATATCACAGATGACTCCCGGCCCTCTTGCAATTAACGCAGCAACCTATGTGGGAAGTAAGCTTTTTATGGGCATAGGAGTTATAAATTCTGTTATGGGCGCATTTTTTGCAACCTTTGGCGTTGTGCTGCCATCCTTTATAATTGTTGTTATTGTTGCTAATTTATATGAAAAATTCAAAACATCAAGGCTGGTGGACAGTGCAATGAACGCAGTACGCCCTGCTATTGTTGGGGTTATGGGTTCGGCAGTGATATCCTTCGGATTGCTTGCAATGTTTAAAGACGGAGCATTTGTGCCTCAATCTTTAATCATTATTTTTTTGATTTTGCTATTTTCCTTTAAAACAAAAATAAGTTCTGTTTGGCTTATTGTTTTATCGGCAATTTTAGGAATAATATTATTGTAATTTTAATAAATTAATTTTGAGGTGATTTGGTTTGGGTAAAATAAAAATATGTGTGATTTTCGGTGGTAATTCATCGGAGCATGAGATTTCGCTTATCTCTGCAAGGAATGTAATCAACAATTTGGATAAAGAAAAATACGAAATTTATAAAATAGGAATTACAAAAGGCGGTCAGTGGTATTTATACGAAGGGGACACAACCAAGATAGAAAGCGGCGAGTGGGAAAAAACCAACGTACATAAGGCAATTATTTCTCCCGATGCAGGAGATAAGTGCATACTTCTTTTTAAAGGACACGATGTATCGAAAATTAAAATAGACGTTGTGTTTTTGGCTCTTCATGGCAGAAATGGAGAGGACGGAACAATTCAAGGACTTTTAGAACTTGCGGGCATACCATATGCAGGGCCAAAGGTTTTATCAAGTGCAATATGCATGGATAAGGCATTCACCAAATTAGTGCTTAAAGCAAATAATATTCCACAGGCAGACTGGTTGGTTTTTAAAATTTGCGATTTAGAATTTCCAAGTAAGATAATTGAAAAGGTTAATGAAAAATTTACATATCCGGTCTTTGTTAAGCCATGTAACGGGGGTTCGTCCTTCGGCGCAACAAAGGTTAAATCTCAGGAAGAGCTTATAAACGCAGTGCAAAGCGCTTTGGAATTTGATGATAAGGCATTGGTGGAGGAATTTATAAATGCTCGTGAAATTGAATGTGCGGTAATCGGCAACGATACTCCAAATGTATCCTTGTTCGGAGAGGTTATAACAAACAGCGAATTTTATGATTTTGATACAAAATACGTTAATAATAATTCTTATGTTCAAATACCTGCCGATATAAAAAAAGAACAATCCAAAATAATGACAGACCTTGCCCAAAGGGCATATACCGCTTTAGAGTGCAAGGGCTTTACCCGTGTGGATTTTTTCATTGATAAAAGCACAGGCAGAATAATGCTAAACGAGCTTAACACAATTCCGGGATTTACAGATATAAGTATGTTTCATATGCTGTGGCAAAAAAACGGTGTGCCATTGAATGAGCTTTTAAATAAAATTATTGCGTTGGCTATGGAATAGAATTGGAGTGATATAAATTGGATAACAGACCAATAGGTGTTTTCGACAGCGGCCTGGGGGGGCTTACCGTAATGCGTGAGATTATGGAGAGAATGCCCAACGAAAGCATAGTTTATTTTGGTGATACAGGCAGAGTTCCTTATGGTACAAGAGGTACGGAAACCATTATTAAATATGTTGTTTCGGATATAAATTTTTTAATGAAATTTGACATTAAGGCTATAGTCGTAGCTTGCGGAACAGCAAGCTCCGTTTCACTTGATTATGTTGTGGATAAATACGATTTGCCGATAATCGGCGTTGTTTCGCCAACCTCAGATGCGGCTGCGAAGGCAACGAAAAATAAAAGGATAGGTGTTTTGGGCACGAGCGGAACAATAAACAGCGGTTCTTATGAACGTGCACTTAAAAATATCGACAGCACAATTGAGGTTGTTTCAAAGGCGTGCCCGTTGTTCGTTCCCTTGGTAGAAAACGGTTATTTGAATAACGAGGTTGTGCGGCTTGTGGCGGCAGAATATTTAAAACCGTTGATAGAAGCAGGGGTTGACACAATTATCCTAGGCTGTACACATTATCCTTTGCTAAGTGAAGTTATATGTGATATAATGAGTGCAGATGTGGTGCTTATAAACTCTGGGGGGCCTACATCTGATTATGTTTGCGAATTATTAAAGCAAAAGAATATGTTGTCGAACCAAAAGGCAGAATATAAATATTTTGTCAGCGACGATGTATCAAATTTTGTTACGCTTGGCAGTATGTTTTTACAAAGACACATTGATAACGAGGTTTCTCGAATAGAAATTTAAGGAGAATACATACATGGATAAAAAAGATGTAATAATATCGCTTAAAGGCACGCAGGATGACGGAAACGGAAAAGACGAAATCGAATTGGTTACCGAAGGAAGGTATTACAAAAAAAACGGAAGCTATTTTGTTTCATATAAAGAAACAGAGCTAACAGGCATGGAAGGAACAACAACTACATTAAAAATCGAAGGCAACAAGGTTACTATGCTTCGCTTCGGCGCGACTAACACTCAACTTATATTTGAAAAAGGAATTCGTCATATGTGCTGCTATGAAACTGAATTCGGGGCATTTACGGTTGGTGTGCGTTCCAAAAGGGTGGACGTTGATATTTCGGACAGTGGAGGAAAAATTTCCGCTCAGTATCAATTGGAAGTGGATAATGCCGCCATTGGGGTTAACGATTTTTATATGCAGATAAGGGAGTGTTAAAATGAACTTAAGATATAAATTAAGAGAGCAAATATCAAATTTACTGGATAATGCAATTGATAAGTGTGGTTTTGAGAAGGTTTTATATACAGTTGAAAGCCCGAGGGAAAGCAGTAACGGTGATTTTTCCACAAATATTGCAATGATTCTTACAAAAATTGCTAAGAAAGCACCTAAAATAATAGCGCAGGAAATTATAAGCAAAATAAGCTTGGACGGCACATATATAGAAAAAATAAATGTAGCCGGGCCGGGATTTATAAATTTTTATCTTTCCAACGATTGGCTTTATGATGTTTTGCCTCAGGTAGAGAAAATGGGAGAGCGATATGGCTCTATCGATGTTGGCAAGGGCAAAAAGATTATGGTGGAATTTATAAGCGCAAATCCAACAGGACCAATGCACATGGGCAATGCAAGAGGCGGTGCATTGGGCGATTCCATGTGTGCTGTTTTGGATTTTGCAGGATATAATGTAACTCGTGAATTTTATTTAAACGATGCGGGAAATCAGATAGAAAAATTCGGAATGTCACTTGAAGCAAGGTATTTGCAGCAGTGCGGGCAGGATGTGGATTTTAATGAGGACTGGTATCAGGGAGAGGATATTAAATTGCGAGCGAGTGAATTTATCCAAACAAACGGTGATAAATATGTTGGGACAAGCAGTGAGGAAAGAAGAAGCGCCCTTACCCAATATGCATTAGAAAAAAACGTTGAGATGATGAAAAAGACTCTTGCCGGCTATAGAATAAATTATGATGTTTGGTTCCGTGAAAGCGACCTTTACAAAAGCGGCGAGGTTGATGAAACAATTAAGCTACTTAAAAATAATAATCGTACCTATGAAAAAGACGGTGCTCTTTGGTTTAAAGCCTCCGAAGAAGGGGATAAGGATGACGTTTTGGTTCGTGCAAACGGAATACCGACTTATTTTGCGGCGGATATTGCATATCACAAAAATAAGTTTGTTACCAGAGAGTTCGATAAGGTTATAGATGTGTGGGGGGCGGACCATCACGGGCATGTTGCACGTATGAAGGCGGCAATGGAAGCTGTTGGTGTGGAGCCTTCAAAGCTTGAGGTTGTGCTTATGCAGCTTGTCCGCTTAATGCGCGGAGGAGAAGTTGCCCGTATGTCCAAGCGAACAGGCAAGGCTATAACCCTTGATGATTTGCTTGATGAGATTGGTATTGATGCGGCAAGATTTTTCTTTAATATGCGCAATGCAGGCAGCCATTTTGATTTTGATTTGGATCTTGCCGTTGAACAAAGCAATAATAATCCTGTGTTTTATGTTCAATATGCTCATGCAAGAATTTGCAGTATAATACGCTTGCTTTCAGAAGACGGAGTTTCGGTTAAAAAAGCGGAGGATATTGATTTAAAATTATTATCGGCACAGGAAGAGCTTGATTTAATAAAGAAAATCGGCGAATTGCCTGATGAAATATATATTGCATCGGAAACCTTGGAGCCTTCCAAAATGGCTCGCTATTCAATGGATTTGGCAAATTCCTTCCATTCCTTCTATAATGCTTGCAGAGTTAATGTGGAGGATAAAAGCCTTATGAATGCAAGGCTTAAGCTGATAGATTGCGTACGTATAACCCTTGCAAATGTTTTGCGTCTGTTGGCGGTTGATGCGCCTGAAAAAATGTAATCTTAAAAACAGTAATCTTAAAAACAGCACAAGGAGAATTTTGATGTTAAAAAGAATAATTTGCCTTGCAATTTTAATCGTAACGGCAACGCAGGCTGTGTATGCTCAAACTGTGGAGCAAATGACGGGCAAGGTTATAGATAAACTTAATATAGAATATACTCAAAGTGATGATGTTTTAAAGTATTATAAGGATTGGAGCAAAATCAGCCACGGATATAAGGTGGCTGTTGCAACAGCCCTTAGCAGCGGTGTTTTGGTTCCGAAAAACAGGATTATTTCTCCTCATTCCGAAAATCCGGAGGATTTAATTCGTGGAGTGATAAATTACTGTATCAAAAATAAGAATTATAAAATATCCTCAGCGCCATTTAAGCTTTTTTCAATAGACGGCGCATTGGTTTTGCCATCTACCCTGCTTTTGAATGTTGATGCTTTAAACGAAGGTGAAAATTATTGCGCTGTTATAAGCAAACAAAATGAAGTTTTAATCGCATGGAAGCCTACGGAAATTAAAGCACCTATAATAATGCGAGGAACCCTTTATTTTAAAGAGGGGGACATGGCTGTTTTATCCTCGCTTAGCCGGTATTCCTTTGGGCAGTGGATAGAAATTTCCTTAGGGGAATATATTGAAGCTTATTTTGCTGATAATGCGAGTATTTTTAAAGATGGAAAAATGCTTACTGACTCTGAAATTAACGCAAATTATTTAGATAGAGAAATTTATATGTTTTGTGATTATCAGAACGAAAATATAAAAGTGCTGGGAGCTGTTACGAATGAAAATTAAAAAGATATTATCTGTAATGCTGTGTGTTGTTGTTTTTACCGCTAACACAAGTGTTTTTTCTAAAAGCGAGATCGATTTAACAAATGGCGAAACTGTACATAGTTTCTTTCTTGACGTTTTAAAAGCAACTCAAAGCAATTATCGTTTTGATGTTACAAGAGAAGAGCTTTTGAATGCGGCGGTTAAAAAGGTGCTGACAGAGCATCCTGAAATGCTGGACGAATTTTTAAAGGGTGCATACGGTGCATTGGATGAAAATTCACGTTATTTATCCGAGGAGGAATATAAGCAAACAACAGAGGACGTCAGCGGATTATTCACAGGAATTGGCATTAATGTTACGGAGAACAACGGAAAGGTTATCGTTGGTAATGCCTTGAAGGGCTCCCCTGCGGAGGAAGCTGGCTTTGCTTCCGGAGATGTTATAGTTGGAATAAATGATGAGGACGTTAAAGGCTATTCGATGGATAAGATGATAAGCTTAATTCGGGGACCGGAGGCAACCTATGTTAAGGTTGATGTTGAAAGAAATGACAAGGTTATATCCTTTAATGTTAAACGAAGCCTTATCAAGCTAAACCCTGTTGAATATGAAGCTTTGGATAAAAACAATGCAGGTTATGTTAAAATAATGTCTTTTAACGCAAGTACGGAGGAGAATTTTGCAATTGCATTGGACGAGCTTGGCAAAAACGGTGTGGATAAAATTATTTTGGATTTAAGATATAATTTGGGCGGATATATTAGCGAAGCTGTTAATATAGCAAGCCATTTTGTGCCGGATGATTTGGTTGTTGTTACCGAATCCTATAAAAACGAGAACAGGGACATAATACATCACGCAAGGCATACCGACAAGAAGTTTAAGGTTGTTGTACTTGTGAATGAATACAGCGCCTCTGCTTCCGAAATTGTTTCGGGTGCGATTAAGGATTATAAATTGGGTGTTTTGGTTGGTAAAAACACCTTTGGTAAGGGAACGGTTCAGTCACCCACCCTTCTTAAAAATTACGGTGCAATTTGGCTTACCATTGCTCAGTATAAAACCCCTAACGGTACAAATGTTCACAAGGTTGGAATAAAGCCGGATTATGAAATATCAAATACTTTGAAAAAGGTGGATTTATCACAGTTCGAGCCTGTTTCAATCAATCGTAAGCTTGAGCTTGGATATATGGGAACCGATGTTTTGGCAATGAAGCAGAGGTTGGGTGCAATGGGATATTCATTTAGAAATATTGACGGAGTTTTTGACGACAGAATGGTTGATGTTATAAAGGATTTCCAACAAAAAAATGAACTTTTTTCATATGGTGTTGCAGATTTTACAACTCAAAGAAAAATTGCGGAGCTTGCAATCGCTTCGGAATATATGTTCGATAATCAGCTTGAAAAAGCAAAGGAACTTATATTTGAAATGAAATAGGAATTGCAAAAAACAAACAGGCTTTTTAAAGAAATAAAGGGATGCACTCCGAAGGGTTTTCAAAAAAAGCGTCTGTAATTAAGTGGAGTATAATGTGTTGCTTCTTTAAAATGCTTTATAAAGTTACTTTCGTCGTTAAAGCCTACTGCTGTGCTTATTTCATTGATGGGTAAATCGGTGTTTTTAAGTAGCTGTTTTGCGACTGTAACTCTGTGGTTTATTAAAAATTCATAAGGTGTAAAGCCGGTATAGGTTTTAAATAATTTTATAAAATGATATTTGGAAACGTAAACCAAATTGCATAGGTCATCAAGCGTTATGGAATCTTTAAAGTTAGAAGTTATATAGCTTCTAACTTTTTCTATTTCACTCCGATGCTTAAAATTTAGTTTGTTAGGCGAATTTAATTTATCAGAAACGCAGATGGTTAGTAGCTCGTTTACATACATTGTGCAGTTTGCTGTTGACGTTATATCGTTTAGGTCGATATTTTTTAATATTTTATCGAATTTCTCCTCGAAAGAATCATGTTGGTTAATTGTTATTATGCTAAGGCCGCTACCATTTATTATTTCGTAATAATTTTTTGTGCTGTTTCCGCAGAAGTGAATCCATCTGTAATCCCAGTTTTCTTCGGAATGTGTTTTGTAATATTGATAGTTATTGCAATTAATAAGCACCGCAGTGTTTTTTGGCAGAAGATATTCACTATCCTTATATTTTAAGTATCCGCAGCCGCTTACTGTGTACATTAAAAAATAGTTTTTTTGCCCCTTACGCTCGGTGTAATAATCCTTACTGCAAATAAAATGACCTGCTTCGTTTATAAAAAAAGGGAATTTTTTTGCGGCATCATTCGGTGTTACAATCTTCCATATTGAATTTTCGGTTATGTTTAAATTGTAATTTAAAAGCATAATTATTAACCCAAACCTTCCTTAATTAAATAAATAACAATAATTTTATATTTTATGACAATTTAATTTAATGAAATTTATAATTTTGTGTATTATAATAAATATAATGGAGTTCATAAAACCTTGCACTTATGATATAATTATATCATATTAAAACAATAAGTAAACAATAAAATTATATTATGGAGGTATTATTATGCTTAATCAGCAAATTGAAGCTAATTTTGAAAATGCAAAAAAACAATACGCGGCACTGGGTGTGGACGTTGAAAAGGCAATGAAAGGTTTAGACGATGTTAAAATTTCCATACATTGCTGGCAAGGAGATGACGTTAGCGGTTTTGAAAGTGACGGAGAACTAACAGGTGGCATACAGGCAACGGGCAACTATCCCGGCAAAGCAAGAAACGGTGATGAGCTTCGTGCTGATATCGAAAAGGTTTTGAAGCTGATACCCGGCAAGCATAAGGTTAATGTGCATGCGATTTATGCAGAAACAGACGGAGCTTCTGTTGACCGTGATAAGTTAGAGCCAAAGCATTTTGAAAAATGGGTTAAGTGGGCAAAAAAGAACGGTTTAGGGCTTGATTTTAACGGTTCGTTTTTCTCTCATCCTAAGAGTGATGATGGTTTTACATTGAGCCATCCCGATGAAGAAATTCGTAAGTTTTGGATAGAACACGGAAAATGCTGCAGAAAAATAGGTGAATATTTCGGCAGAGAGCTTGGAATTCCATGTGTTACAAACATTTGGGTTCCAGATGGCTTTAAGGATATTCCTGTGGACAGATTGGCGCCACGAAAACGTCTTATGGATTCTCTTGACCAAATCTTAGCAGAGCAAATAGACCCGAAATATAATAAAGATGCAGTAGAAAGCAAGGTTTTTGGAATTGGCTCGGAAAGCTATGTTGTTGGAAGCCACGAATTTTATATGGGCTATGCAATGAAGAATAACAAGCTGCTTTGTTTAGATGCAGGGCATTTTCACCCCACAGAGGTTATTTCAAACAAAATTTCTTCTGTGCTGATGTATCTTGACGAAATTTTGCTTCACGTTAGCCGCCCTGTTCGTTGGGACAGTGACCATGTTGTTATTTTCGACGACGAGCTTCAGGCAATTGCTCAAGAGATTATCCGTGGTAATTTCCTTGAAAGAACAAATATAGCGTTAGACTTTTTTGATGCAAGCATAAACAGAATTGCCGCATGGACTATCGGCATACGCAATACTCAAAAGGCACTTTTAATGGCAATGCTGGAACCCACAGAAATGCTTAAAAATGCTGAACTGGGTGGCGATTACACAACAAGGCTTGCAATGCTTGAGGAGCTTAAATTCTATCCGTATTCGGCGGTTTGGGATTATTACTGTGCAAAAAATAATATTCCTGTGGGCAGTAAGTGGATTGAGGAAGTTAAAACATACGAACAACAAATACTTGCTGATAGGGGTGCAAAATAGTGGGACTTAATGAATTAGTGCAGATTTCTAATTTTTATGGTAATAATGAAGAAATTGTTTTGGCAGGAGGAGGAAATACATCTTATAAAGATGCTGAATTTCTTTATATTAAAGCTTCCGGCACTACTCTTGCAACCATAAAAGAAGAAGGTTTTGTTAAAATGAACCGTGAAAAGCTTGCGAAGATGTGGCAAAGGGAATATTCCCAGGATGAAAAACAGCGTGAGGCAGAGGTTTTAGAGGATTTAATGAACGCCCGAGAAAAATCTGACATAGCAAAAAGACCAAGTGTTGAAACAACCCTTCATAATCTTTTTAATCAAAAATTTGTTGTACACACTCACCCCGCATTGGTAAATGGCTTAACCTGCTCCAATGAAGGAGAGGAATATGCAAAAAAGCTTTTCGGTGATGATGTTATTTGGATATCCGCCACAATGCCAGGATATGTTCTTTCCAAAGAGGTTAAAGAAAAAATAGAAGCCTACGAGGCAAAAACAAATAAAAAGGCAAATTTATTGTTGCTTGAAAATCACGGAATTTTTGTAGCTGCAGATTCAATAGATGAAATTAAGCAAATTATGGATTTTGTGATTGAAACTCTTGAAAAAAATGTAATTAAAAAGCCTGATTTAACCACGATAGATGGTGATACCTTGGATATTGAAGGTGAAATATCTAATGCCATAGGTGAAAGTGCAAAAGTGGTTGTATATGTGAATAACCCTGAAATTCAGCTTCTTACATCAAGCGAGGACGCGTTTAAGGCAGTGAACTATGCGTATACTCCCGACCATATGGTTTATTACAAGCACACACCTCTTTTTGTAAATGATATATCGGATATACAAAGCAAGGTGGAGGAATATAAGCAAAAGTTCGGATTTTTGCCAAAGGTTGTTGCTATTTTAAATGCTGGCGCATTTGCGTGCGGACCGGATGAAAAACAGGCAAATATAGTTAAAATGCTGTTTTTGGATGCGGTTAAAATATCAGTTTACGCAAAAAGTTTTGGCGGTGGAAAATATATGCCTGTATGGCTGGTGGATTTTATAAATAACTGGGAAGTTGAGGCATACAGAAAGAGTATTAGTGAAAAATAAAAATTAGTATAAAATTAATTTTGATTGAGCAGTGCTGTATATTTGACAGTTCCATAAATTTTTCAGTAATTAGAAAAATTTATGGAACTTTTGTGTTTAGCCATCGTCATAACTATATAATACGATAGGAGGATGTGTAAATGAAAAAAGTAATTTCGTTTTTTTTGGCGGCTTTATTAGCATTGCCGATGGGCATTGTTGGATTTGCGGCAGATGACAAGGATTTTGAAAAAGCATTAGTAGAGGTTAAAACAAGAATAACCGTTCCCGAGCAGTTAACAAAATTTAACTATAACATTTCGGAAAATAACGGAAACAGAACCTATGATTTTAGCTGGACAACGGAAGACGGTGTTGCTGAAAGAGAAGGAGTAAATGTTAGCTTTGCAAACGGATTTATTTCCCAGTATTCAAGCTATAAGTATAATGATTACAGCCAAAACGATAAAAAATATCCAAAGCTTTCTAAGCAAGATGCAGCGGATAAGGCAAAGGAATACATAAGACAATTAAACCCGGATAAGGCACTTAATATTAAAATAGGCGAAAGCAGTGATTACAGCCGAATAGCTTACGATTTTTCATTATTTAGAGTGGAAAATAATATTCCATATTATTATGGCAATGGAAACATAAGGCTGGATGCAGATACAGGCGAGTTGAAGAATTTTTATATGTACAATTGGGGATATAATACAGCATTTAAAGAAGTTAAAACTCCGATAGGCATTGATGCGGCTAAAAAAATATATGAGGAAAAGATAGGCTTAAAGCCTGTATATAACATTTTTTATGACGATACATCAAAGCCGTTTGCAAAATTGTGCTATATAATTGACGGTGAAGGTCAAATGATGATTGATGCCGAAACCGGAGAGGTTTTTGACGGTCAGGATACCGGCGGACCTATATATCCAATGTATGCAAAGGAAGATTCAATGGCAAAATCTTCAATGGGCTATGGTGCTGGTCAGTCACCTATATTGCAGGAGCAGGAAATTGAAGCTCTAACAAAGAATAAGGAATTTGCAACCAAGGAGCAGGCGGAAAGCATTGCCCGTGGAATTAAAATAATCGGTCTTGAAAGCAGTATGGAATTAACAGGCGCATATTTAAGCGAAAATTATAATAATAAAGGCGAATATCAATGGCAATTGAACTTTTCGGAAAAATCAGCAGATGCAAGTATTTCAGTAGAGAAGCAAAAACTTATGATTGCATCGGGAGATATTATGCCTCCTCGCAATAACATTTCCGTAACACTAAATGCAAAAACAAAGGAGCTTATAAGCTTTTACGGCAAAGGTTACACAGGCAAAGAAGAAAAAGCAAAATATACCTTTGAGCAAAGCGAAAAAATTGCAAAAGATGTTTTTAAACAGCACTTTGCAAATAGATTGGGCGATTTTGAATATGAAGCGTCAAAAATAAAGCCTGCAAATGATACATTATATTATACTTTCAATTTTATAAGAAAGGTTAACGGAATTTCTGTTCTGATGAATAATTGCGGTATAACAATTTGCGCAATTGACGGAAGCGTTACAAACGCATATTCATCAAAACAGAATATAGATTTTCCATCAGCTGAAAACATAATTTCAAAGCAACAGGCAATTAATGATATGTTTGCAAATGTTAAATTTGAATTAGCCTATATTCCTGTTTTTGAAAAAGCAGATGAATCGAAAAGAACTGAATATTACGGCTATACAGAACCTAAAACCGCAAGATTGGTTTATAAAATTATAGACAGCAATGTTATTATAGATGCTGTTAAGGGCGGATTGTTAGGCTACAACGGCAAGCCTTTAAAGGTTAAGAGCGATATAAATTACAGCGACATAAGCGGACATTACGCAGAGGAAGCAATTAAAAGATTGGCAGGGCTTAATATATTGCCGAATTCCGCACAATTTAATCCTAATGATGAAGTTATCCAGCTTGATTGCTTATTGTTCCTTTCTTCATTATTTAACGGATATTCAGGCTATGGTAATGAAATTAATGTTGATGATAAAACAGCGGTTGATAATTTTTACGCACAGCTTAAAGCAATGAAGGTAATAAAAGCGGAAGAGGTATCTCCTAAATCCGCAGTAACAAAGGAAGAAGCAATAAAATTTGTTATCAGGTTTTTAGGAATAGATGAATATGCAAGCTTAAAATCCATATTTATTTCACCATTTAGCGATATAACTGCGGATACAACCTCGTATGTTGGGCATATATCTATTGCGGCAGGAATGAATATTATAAAAGGAAATCCGGACGGAACCTTTGCTCCGAAGGAAAACATGACAAGAGCGCAGATAGCGGTTATTATGGATAATTATTTAAACAGATAAATTTTATAAAGTGCCACTGGTTTTTTAAAAACCAATGGCACTATTTTTGTTATTTTGTAAGTGTAAGAGGTAGAGTGTACTCGGGGCAATCGGAATTGCTAAATTTGCCAAGACTTATGTGAGGCTTATTTTCACCGTGAAAATCACTGCCAGCCGTTACATTCAGATTGTGCTTTTTGCACAGTTTTAAGTATTTGCTTGTTTCTTCTTCAGAATGCTCACTGTAATAGCATTCAACCCCCCAAAGACCGTTATTTTTCAATTCAATTATAAGCTTTTCAAGGGCATCATCATTCAAATTAAGATATTTTGGATGAGCAAGTGAGGTTATCGCACCTATGCTTGTTGCAAAATCTATAACTTCTTTTGGAGAAAGCAATTGCTTTGTGAAATAAGCAGGACGACCTACTCCAAGATATTTTTTAAAGCCTTCTTTGATATTCGCAATGTATCCCTTGTTCATTAAAACCTCTGCTATATGTATTCTGCAAATACTGCCTTCTCCTGCTGCTTTTTCAACCTCTTCATAGGTTATGTCAAGCCCTAAATCAGCTACCATATCAACCATTTTCCTGTTTCGATAAATTCTAAAATTCGCAACCTTTTTCATCATATCGGTTAAAATAGTGTTTTGAATGTCGAACCCATATAATAAGATGTGCATTTCTGTTTCGAAATCTGCGTTCATTTCAACTCCTGGTATGAATTTTATGCTTAATTCCTTTGCTTTTTTCATCCCTTCGGAAAGAGCATCAATTGTGTCGTGGTCTGTTATGGAAATAACAGATATATCTGCCTTTTTTGCAAGTTCAATAAGCTCGGAGGGGCTGTTTGCACCGTCAGATGCTGTTGTGTGAGTATGTAAATCAAATTTTAGCAAAATTTGTAGACTCCCTTCTCAACTAATATTTTACTAAATATTAGTTGAACAGTCAAGCGTTTTGAAGTTGATTTTATCAGGAGTTATTATTAAACTGCCACATATTAATGATACTTTAAGAATTTTAGTTGATATGTTTTCGAAAAACAATTGACGTATTGACGGAAATATTATATAATGTTAGATATTTAACAAAGGAGTTGTATATGATGAATAGAGTTTATAATTTTTCAGCAGGTCCATCAATGTTACCGGAAGCGGTGTTGCAAAAAGCGGCGGATGAAATGTCCTGCTATCATACATCCGGCATGAGTGTAATGGAGATGAGCCATCGCTCCAAAGTTTATGAAGAAATAATCGAGGGTGCAGAAGCACTTTTGCGACAACTTATGAACATCCCGAGTAATTATAAAGTTTTATTTTTACAAGGCGGCGCATCCAGTCAATTTGCAATGATTCCTTTGAATTTAATAGGCAGAACGGGAACAGCGGATTTTGTTATTACAGGACAGTGGGCTAAAAAGGCATTTTCGGAAGCTTCAAGATACGGCAAAACAAGGAAAATTGCTTCAAGCGAGGATGCTGTTTTTAACTACATACCGGAGCTTGATGAAAGCACTTTTGATAAAAATGCATCATATTTTCATATAACCACAAACAACACAATATATGGCACACGTTTTACAAAGCTTCCAAATACGGGTGATGTTCCTCTTGTTGCGGATATGTCCTCTAATATTTTATCCGAGGTTTATGATGTGAGTAAATTTGGTTTGATTTATGCGGGAGCGCAAAAAAATATGGGTCCCGCAGGGCTTACAACTGTTATTATTCGTGAGGATTTAATTGGCAATGCAATGGATATTACTCCCACTATGTTTAATTATGAAATTCATGCTAAAGAGAATTCTATGTATAACACTCCCCCTACATATTCGATTTACGTAATGAAGCTTGTGCTTGAATGGCTAAAGGATTTAGGCGGTGTTCCTGCTATACAAAAAATAAACGAAGAAAAAGCTAATGTTTTGTATGATTATTTAGACGCATCTGATTTATTTAAAGGAACAGTTGTAAAGAAGGACCGTTCTATTATGAACATACCATTTATTACAGGAAATGATGAACTAAACGATAAATTTATTAAAGAGGCTGTTTCTAAAGGTTTTGTTAATTTAAAAGGGCATAGGTCAGTTGGTGGTATGCGCGCAAGTATTTATAATGCTATGCCGACTAAAGGCATTGTTGCACTTGTTGATTTAATGAAAAAATTTGAATTGGAGAATAAATAATGCTTAAAATTTTAACGCTTAATAAAATTGCTAAATGCGGTATGAATCAGCTTGATGATGAAAAATACGTTTACGGTGAAAATATTGGAAATCCCGATGCAATAATCCTTCGAAGCTTCGCAATGCATGATATGGAGCTTCCAAAATCCTTAAAGGCAGTTGCCAGAGCAGGTGCGGGGGTTAACAACATTCCTATTGATAAATGCAGCGGTAATGGTATCGTTGTTTTCAATACACCCGGCGCAAATGCCAATGCGGTTAAGGAGCTTGTTATAGCATCGCTGTTTTTATCATCAAGAAAAATAGTAAACGGAATAAATTGGGCAGTAACCTTGAAAAACGAAGGGGAAAATGTTCCGAAATTAGTGGAAAAAGGCAAATCCGCATTCGCAGGTCCTGAAATTTCAGGGAAGAAGCTTGGCGTTATCGGACTTGGTGCAATCGGCGTAATGGTGTGTAATGCGGCTGATGCATTAGGTATGGAGGTTATTGGTTTAGACCCGTATATTTCCGTTGATGCGGCATGGGGGCTTTCAAGCTCTATTAAAAAGGCAACCTCCCTTAAAGAAATATATGAAACCTGCGATTATATAACGCTTCATGTGCCATTGAACAGCGAAACACGGGATATGATAAATTCAACTGCATTTGAAAGTATGAAGCCGGGGGTTAGGATACTTAATTTTTCACGCGGAGAGCTTGTTAACACAGCTTGTATGCTAAAGGCGATAGAGGAAGACAAGGTTTCGTGTTATGTTACAGATTTTCCTGATGCAGATTTAATCGGCAATGAAGCTGTTATTGCAATTCCGCACCTTGGTGCCTCTACTCCCGAAAGTGAAGATAATTGCGCAATAATGGCTGTTAATGAGCTTGTTGAATTTTTAGAAAAGGGAAATATAATAAATTCCGTTAATTTCCCTAATTGTTATATGGATTGGGAATCCAGCGTTCGTGTTTGTGTTACACACAGAAACATACCGAATATGCTGGGGCAAATCAGCTCTATGCTTGCAACTAAGAATATTAATATTCAAAATATGTTAAATAAAAGCCGTGGCGATTATGCATATACAATTTTAGATATTGACGAAGTTATAAACGATGGCGTAATTCAAAGCATAAACGATATTGACGGCGTTTTAAATGTTAGGGTAATTTCGTTATAATATGTAATAAAAAGAGATACTTCGTTTTTGGAGTATCTCTTTTTTAAGGGAGATTATTAAACAAAAGGGAGAAAATTTATAGAAAAATATTGTGTAATAAAATTCTAATTAAATATTTGTTGACATAAAGATAAATAAGTAATAAAATGCTAATATACGAGGAGGAATGATTATGAAAAAAATATTCAATATTTCTATTGGTTTAATTGTTATGGAAATTATAGCAGGTGTTTTATTATACAAATATCTGCCCGATTTAATCCCCACCCATTGGGGCGTAAGTGGTGCTGTGGACGGATACGGAGCAAAATATATGGTGTTTTTGGCTCCATTCATGAGTATAATTTTAACTGTTATTATGTATTATTCTCCACGCTTTGTGCCGAGTGGTGATAACATTTTAAAATCAGGGAATTCTTACCCTGCACTGATTTTAACAATGAACCTTTTAATGCTTGTTATCTTTGTTGTAACAGTGCTTACCGCATTTGGTTACAGCGTTCCCGTTGGTATAATAATTCCGGCAGCAATTGGGCTTATGTTTGTAGTGCTTGGAGTTTATATGCCCAAAATAAAGCATAATTATATGTTTGGTATAAGGCTTCCTTGGACGCTTGCGAATGAGGAGGTTTGGAATAAAACCCATAAGCTGGGTGGTGCGTGCTTTACAGCGGTTGGAGTTTTGTTTGTATTTGGATTTTTATTTCCTGTGCCATATAATTTTGTTGTACCTATTACTGCACTTTTTCTGTTTATTATATTTATTAGTATATACGCATATAAAGAATACAAAAAGCTTTCTTAATTGGAATAGCTTAATTCGGACCATTCGTCGTATAAGTTTTCCAAGGCTTGGCTTAGCTTTTCTATTTCGTTTGAAACCTGCATTGCAAGCTCAAAATTGGTTGCATATTCGTCTTTTAACAGCATTGCATTTTTTTCTGCAATGCTGTTTTCTGTTTCAAAAATTTCTTGCTCTAATTTTTTCAGCTTATTTTCCAATTTTCGTTTAAGGGCATCATTTTCTTTTTTTATTTTATAGTCTGCTTTCTTTTCTGTGTTGTTTTCTGCTTTAATTTCTGTAGGTTTTCTTTTATCAATAAAATAATCATAATTACCATTATAAATTTCTAATTTATCCGGGGAAAGATAGCATATTTTGGTTGCAAGTTTGTTTATAAAATATCTATCATGAGATATAATAAAAAGCGTACCATCGTAGCTTAACAGGGCGCTTTCAAGTGCTTCCTTAGACCATATGTCAAGATGGTTTGTAGGCTCGTCCAGAAGCAGAAAATTTGCCTCTGAAAGCATAAGCTTTAAAAGTGCAATTCGTGCCTTTTCACCGCCGCTTAAATTGGATATTTCCTTAAAAACATCATCACCCTTAAAAAGAAACACTGCCAGTGCGTTTCTTATATTAGTCTGGGACATTTTTGGGAAAGAATCCCACACCTCATCAATGGCGCTTTTGGAATAATCAAGATTTGCTTGTGCTTGGTCGTAATAACCCATTTTAATACTGGTTCCCATTTTAAAACTTCCGCTTATCTCTTTTAACTGGTTTGAAATAATTTTAAATAATGTAGTTTTTCCACATCCATTTGGACCCAATAAAAAAACTCTCTCGCCTTTATTTATTTGAAGGCTTGCATTTTCGAAAATTTGCTTTCCACCAAATGACATTTTTAAGGAATCGCATATTAAAACGTCGTTTGTGCCACTCGGTTTAATGTTAAACTTAAATTTGATATTTTCCGGTGCGGTCTGCGGTTTTTCTAAATTTTTTTCAAGCCTGTCAATCACTTTTTGCTTGCTTTCAGCGGTTTTGATGTTTTTTTCTCTGTTCCATTGCTTTTGCTGTTTTATAATTCCTTCTAAACGGGCAATCTCGCTTGTTGTATTTTCGTACTGGCGAATAACTGCCTTTTGCTTTTCCTCTTTTTGGAAAACATAGGAGGAATAGTTTCCGTTATAGACTGTTAATTTTTTGTTTTCCATTTCAAAGGTTTTGTTTGTAACTTTGTCTAAAAAATATCTATCGTGAGATATTATTAAAACAGAGCCTTTATAATTTTTCAAAAATTCCTCAAGCCATGCGGTGGAGGATATGTCAAGATGGTTTGTAGGCTCGTCCAAAAGCAGTAAATTTGAATTGCCGAGCAAAATTTTACATAGTAAAACACGGGTTTTCTGCCCCCCGCTAAGCTTATTAAAGGGCAGATTAAATTCAGCCTCGCTAAATCCCAAACCCATAAGAGAGCTTTTTGCAATGCTTTTGTATGTATAGCCACCCATATTTTCAAACTTTTCTGTTAAATCGTGCTGAATATGCAGTAAATCGTTTTTAGGATTTTTTTCTATCTGATGAGCAACGTCCAAAAGAGCGGCTTCTGTGCTTATAACCTCGGAATAAACTTTCATAATTTCATCCCAAACAGTGGCGCCCCAATCAGCTTCTATATGCTGCTGCATATAGCCCATATTTGTAGATTTACTTTTGAAAATATCTCCTGCATCACAATGTATTTCGCCGGTTATCATTTTAAAAAGTGTTGTTTTACCACACCCGTTAACACCGACTAATCCAATTTTATCTTTATCTTCAATATTAAAGCTTACATTTTCAAAAAGAAGCTCTGTTCCAAACGCTTTTTTTATGTTAGATAAGTTAAGCAGTATCACAATAATCACCCACATAATAATAACACAGATGAAAATGGATGTAAAGAAATCTATGTTAAAAAACTGTTTTCATATTTGAATTTTTAATGAATATTTATATATTACAATAAAATATAGGGGGAATATTATGAAAATATTTATTTTTGATAAAAAAATGCTTTATGTATTTTTAATTTTAATATCTTTTGTTGCAATTGTACTGCCAATTAAAATATACGAAAGCCTGCCGGTGGCTGCAGTAAATAAGGAACTGCCAATTTACTGCGTGGAAAATGGGGATAAAAGCATTTCAATAACCTTCGATAGCGCATGGGGTAACGAGGATATTGACCAAATTATTGAGGTGCTGAATAATTATAATTGCAAAGCAACCTTTTTTGTGGTTGGTGAATTTATTGATAAATATCCCCAATCAGTTAAAAAACTTGCAGAAAACGGACACGAAATTGCAAATCATTCCAACAGCCATGCCCATTATAATCTTTTATCAAGAGAAAATATGATTATGGATATGAATAAATGCGATGAAAAGATTAAAAATTTAATAGGCAAAGAAAACGTAATATTCCGTGCGCCTTATGGAGAATACAATACGCTTTTGGTTAGAACCTGCAAGGAAACTAACAGATATTGCATACAGTGGAATATAGACAGCTTGGATTATAAAGGTTTAACTGCCGAACAAATGGAAAATCGTATTATGGAAAAGATTAAGGGAGGTTCTATTATCCTTTTTCACACCGGAACAAAAAACACGGCGGCCGCTTTGCCGCAAATATTAAATTCACTTAAAAACGAGGGCTATAAGTTTAAAACAATATCAAATTTGATATATAAAGATAATTATTACATAGACCATACAGGTAAGCAAATATTAAATTAAAAAATATATTACAAAAAAATATTACAAAAAAATATACATTTATACATTGTTTTAATCAAAAAAATGTATTATAATATTGTTGCTCTTAGTATCTTTAATATTTTTGCATACTAATTTTATGGAGCAGAAAGGTTTATGATTCTATTATGTCAATTGGTAAAAAGGTTTGGTTTGTTCCCGATTGCTATTATCCCGATATCAGCAATGGTGTTTATGTTAGCCACGAGGCAATTTGTGTGCTGAATACAGGAGATTTGGACGCTAACATAGATATAACACTTTATTTTGAAGACAGAGAGCCAATGTATAATTTTAAAGCAAAATGCAGTGCAAAAAGGTGTAATCATATTCGTATGGATAAGCTTGTAAGCACAGATGGTTTGCGAATACCACTTGCAACTCCTTATGCCGTTGTGATAAAAAGCGATGTTGATGTTATAGTTCAATACAGCAGACTGGACACCACACAAAGTGAAATCGGGCTTGCCACAACTATGGCATATGGTGAATAATTAGAGGATTTTCTCATTAAAAAAGGTGCGGCAAATTTAATTTGTCGCACCTCATTTATTTTAAAATTTTACAGAAAATTATTATATTACGCCGTGAGCCATCATTGAAGCTGCAACTTTTTTGAAGCCTGCAATGTTAGCACCTGCAACAAGATTACCTTCAAGACCATATTCTTTTGCTGCTTCGCTTGATTGTTTGTATATGTTAACCATAATGTCTTTAAGCTTAGCATCAACTTCTTCGAATGTCCAGCTGTATCTCATGCTGTTTTGGCACATTTCAAGAGCAGAAGTTGCAACACCGCCTGCATTTGCTGCCTTTGCAGGACCAAAAAAGGTGCCTGATTTAAGGAATACTTCTATTGCTTCAGGTGTAGAAGGCATATTAGCACCCTCTGCAACTGCTATACAACCATTTGCAACAAGAAGCTTTGCAGATGCTTCGTCAATTTCGTTTTGTGTAGCAGATGGAAGAGCAATATCACATTTGATTGACCAAATTCCGGCACAGCCTTCTGTGTAAGTAGCGTTTGTACGAGTTTTAACATATTCGGAAATTCTTTTTCTTTCAACTTCTTTAAGCTGTTTTACCAAATCCAAATCAATTCCGTCCGGATCATAGATATATCCAGCTGAATCGCTAAGCGCAACAACTTTTCCGCCTAATTGAGTTGCTTTTTCTGTTGCGTATATTGCAACGTTACCTGAGCCGGAAACAACAACTGTTGAACCATTGAAGGACTTGCCGGCAGCATTTAGCATTTCTTCTGTGAAATAGCAAAGACCATAGCCTGTTGCTTCTGTACGTGCAAGGCTTCCGCCGTATGTTAAGCCTTTACCTGTTAAAACACCGGTAAATTCATTTCTAAGACGTTTGTATTGACCATACATAAAGCCGATTTCACGTCCGCCAACACCGATATCACCTGCAGGAACGTCTGTGTCTGCACCGATGTGCTTTGAAAGCTCAGTCATAAAGCTTTGACAAAATTTCATAACTTCATTATCTGATTTGCCTTTTGGATCAAAATCACTACCGCCCTTGCCGCCACCGATTGGAAGACCGGTTAGTGAATTTTTGAAAATCTGTTCAAAGCCTAAGAATTTAATAATGCCGGCATAAACAGATGGATGGAAACGTAATCCACCTTTGTATGGACCAATTGCACTGTTGAATTGAACCCTAAAACCACGGTTAACTTGAACGTTGCCATTATCATCAACCCAAGGAACGCGGAAATAGATAACTCTTTCAGGCTCAACAAGCCTTTCGATTAGGTTAACCTTTTCATATTCCGGATGACGCTCAATAACAGGCTCCAATGATTCTAAAACCTCTCTTACAGCTTGATGAAACTCAAGCTCGCTTGGGTTTCTTTTTACTACCGTTTCCATTACATTTTGCAGATATTTACTTTTGAAAGACATTTACCAAAACCTCCTAAAATTTTGTATTAACATTATACACCTTATATACAAAAAAATCAATAGAATTTGCAAAAATAGTAATAGGTATTTCAAATTTATATATATCTACAAAATTTTGTGGCTTTTAATGTGAGATTTTGCAAAACGAAATATCAAATAATCTTTTTGCAAAAATCCTTTATACAGCACTCCTCGCAAAGAGGACGTTGAGATTTGCAGGTGCTTCTGCCATGGTTAACAAGCTGATGACAAAATTTAGTCTGGTAATCCTTGGGAACAATTTTAAGTAAATCCAATTCTACTTTATATGGGTCTGTATTTTTCGTCAGCCCAATGCGGCGTGCAATTCTTCCGGCATGGGTATCAACAACTATTCCCGGTTTGCCGAAAATATCTCCCAAAACTAAATTTGCTGTTTTTCTGCCAACGCCTTGAAGCTTAAGTAAATCTTCCATATTATTCGGCACTATACCGCCAAAATCAGAAATAAGCATTTTGCAGGTTGCAATAATATTTTTTGCTTTGTTTCTGAAAAAACCTGTGGAATGAATATCGTCCATAAGCTCATTCAAATCCGCATTGGCAAAATCATAAACATTTTTATATTTTTTTGTTATGTCTTTCATAACGATGTTAACTCTTGCGTCGGTGCATTGTGCGGCAAGCTGTGTGGCAATTAAAAGCTCCAACGGGTCTTTATAATCTAAGGTGCATTCTGCATCATTATATACCTTTTCAAAGATTTTTCTTATTTCTAAAATATTCTTTTTAATGTTAATCACCTCTTTTAATCATTTTAATTAAAAATATTAAATATGTCAAATATGTATTGTCAAAACACGAAAAAAGTAATATAATAGTTGTTAGTATATAATGTCAATAAATTCGCAAGAAATTTGTTGAAAAAGAGAGGAATGGTTTTTAGAATGTACGAAAAGATAAAAAATTATGACAAAGAGGTTTTTGATGCGATTGAGGCGGAAGTTTCAAGACAACGTTCAAAAATTGAGCTTATAGCATCAGAGAATTTTGTTAGTGAAGCTGTTATGGAGGCTATGGGAACTCCACTTACCAATAAATATGCCGAAGGATATCCGGGCAAAAGATATTATGGTGGTTGTGAATGTGTGGACGTGGTGGAGGAGCTTGCTCGCAAACGTGCTTGTGAAATTTTCGGTGCAGACCATGCTAATGTTCAGCCTCATTCAGGCGCTCAAGCAAACCTTGCTGTGTTTTTTGCGGTGCTTAATCCTGGTGATACGGTTTTAGGTATGAATTTGGCTCACGGTGGGCATTTAAGCCATGGAAGTCCTGTTAATATTTCGGGCAAATATTTTAATATCGTTCCTTATGGAGTAGACGACGTAACACATAGAATAGATTATGACAAGCTTAGGCAGCTGGCAATTGAAAATAAACCTAAAATGATAGTTGCAGGAGCAAGTGCATATTCTCGTATAATTGATTTTGAAAAGTTTTCGAGCATCGCAAAAGAGGTTGGAGCATATTTAATGGTTGATATTGCCCATATAGCAGGCTTGATAGCGGCAGGACTTCATCCAAATCCTGTTCCTTATGCAGATTTTGTTACCTCAACAACTCACAAAACTCTAAGAGGCCCACGAGGTGGCTTGATTTTGTGCAGAGAGGAATATGCAAAGCTTGTTGATAAAGCAGTGTTCCCAGGAATACAGGGCGGCCCTTTAATGCACGTTATTGCATCTAAAGCAGTTTGCTTTAAGGAAGCACTTTCGGAAGAATTTAAAACATATCAAAAGCAAATTGTTTTAAATGCCGCCGAGCTTTCCAAAAAGCTGATGGAAAATGGGTTCGATATTGTTTCCGGCGGAACGGATAACCATCTTATGCTGGTGGATTTGCAATCTATGAATATGACAGGTAAAGAAGCGGAAAAAATGCTTGATGAAATAGGAATTACATGCAATAAGAACACTGTTCCGAATGACCCTCAAAGTCCTTTTGTAACAAGCGGAATAAGGCTTGGAACTGCCGCTGTTACATCACGCGGTATGATAGGGGAGGATATGGCGGAAATTGCAAGCATTATAGCGTTGACATTGAAAGATTTTGATAAAAACTGTGAAGAAGCCAAAGAGAGAGTTACAGCATTGTGTGCAAAATATAAGCTTTATGAATAGCCCGTTAGCAGATAAAATCCGCCCAAAAACAATAAATGATGTTTTTGGGCAGCATCATTTATTGGGCAAGGGAATGGTTCTTAGAAACATTTTGGAAACCGGAAAATTGCCGAATATGATTTTTTACGGACCTTCCGGTACCGGTAAAACAACCATTGCAAATATTGCGGCGGAGCTTTCCAACAAACGCTTTTACAAATTAAACGCAACTAATTCTTCTGTTTCCGATATTAAAAAGATTGTTGCCGAGCTTCACATGCCTGAAAATTCGGAAGGCGTTTTGCTTTATTTGGACGAGATACAAAACTTTAATAAAAAACAGCAGCAAACCCTTTTGGAATTTATTGAAACAGGAGATATAACCTTAATAGCAAGCACTACGGAGAATCCATATTTTTATGTTTATAATGCCATATTAAGCAGAAGCACTGTGTTTGAATTTAAACCTTTAACTGCTGACGACATAAGAAAAGCGGTTAACAGGGCGCTTGAAATATTAAAGGGTGAGATTAATTATAACATATTAATTGAAGATGATGCTATGGCGCACATTTGCCAAATGGCAAATGGTGATGTTCGTCGTGCTATAAATGCTTTGGAGCTTTGCGTTTTTACAACAATTCCGAATGAAGATGGCAGCACCCTTATAAATGTTGATATTGCCGAGCAATGCAGCCAAAAAAAGGCGATGACTTATGACAAGCTTGGTGATAATCATTACGACATACTAAGCGCATTTCAAAAAAGTATAAGAGGGAGTGACCCTAATGCCGCTGTTCATTATCTTGCTCGTCTTGTTGCGGCGGACGATTTGATTTCAATATGCAGGAGGCTTATGGTTATATCCTGCGAGGACATTGGTCTTGCATATCCTTCGGCAGTTTCGATAGTTAAAAGCTGTGTGGACTGTGCAATGAATTTAGGCTTTCCGGAGGCAAGGATACCGCTTGCACAGGCAACTATTCTGCTTGCAACTGCGCCGAAATCTAATTCTGCAATATGCGCAATTGATGAAGCACTTGCGGATATTTCCTCTGTTGGCACATTGGAAATACCAAATTCACTTAGGGATGCCCATTATAGCGGAGCGAAAAAACTGTCAAGAGGGGATGGATATAAATATCCTCATAACTTCCCCAATAATTATATTGAACAGCAATATTTGCCCGATAAATTAAAAAATAAAATTTATTACAGAGAACAAAATAATAAATTTGAGCAAAATATAAAGGATTATTGGAATAATATAAAAAAATAGCTATGATTGCGCTTGCTTTTATAATACTAATTCTTAATAAAATTAAACCCCCTGCAAAATTAATTTTGCAGGGGGTTTAATTTTATGCTATTTAATTTTCTGCTTTTTTAAGATAACTTTCGTATCTGAATTTTGCATTTTCTTCTGCGGCCTTAAATAGTATTTCCGCTCTTTCAGGGAAGGATCTTGTTAATGAAGAATATCTAACCTCGCCCTTTAAGAAATCCTGGAAGGATTCTGTTGGCATTTTAGAATCCAAAACAAATGGATTTTTGCCTTCGTTTGCCAAAAGCGGATTGTGTCTGTACAGGTGCCAGTAGCCGGATTCTACAGCTCTTTTTTCTTCAAGCTGAGTTTGACCCATACCAACCTTTAAGCCATGGTTGATACATGGAGCATAAGCAATAATAAGTGATGGACCGTTATAGCTTTCAGCTTCCTTAACTGCTTTTAAAAGTTGACCTTGATTTGCACCCATTGCAACCTGTGCAACATAAACGTTGCCATATGTCATAGCCATCATGCCAAGGTCTTTCTTTTTTGTGCCTTTACCTGCTGCTGCAAGCTTAGCTATTGAACCTGAAGGGGTAGATTTAGAAGCCTGACCGCCTGTGTTTGAATACACTTCTGTATCAAATACTAACACGTTAATATCTTCACCGGATGCCAAAACATGGTCAAGTCCGCCGTAGCCAATGTCGTAAGCCCAACCGTCGCCACCAAGAACCCATTGAGATTTTTTAACAAGGAATTCCTTATTATCCAATATTTCTTTGAATATAGCGCTTATTTCTTCGTTACCGCTGAAGCCTTCAAGAGTGCTTATAAGATTTTGTGATGCGGCCTTTGTTGTTTCAGAACTTTCCATACTTTCTATCCATTGCTCAAGAGCGGATTTGTATGGATCGGCAGCGCCCAACTCAATTGCTTTGTTGCAAAGTATAAATAATTTTTCTCTTATCTTTTTAACAGCCAAAACCATACCGAAGCCAAATTCAGCATTATCCTCAAACAATGAATTAGCCCATGCAGGACCATGTCCGTTGTGGTTTACTGTATAAGGAGTTGATGGTGCGCTTCCCCCCCAGATTGAAGAACAGCCTGTTGCGTTTGCAATCATCATTCTATCACCGAATAATTGTGTGATAAGCTTAGCGTAAGGAGTTTCACCGCAACCTGCACATGCGCCGGAGAATTCAAGAAGAGGTGTTTGGAATTGAGAATTCTTAACTGTATCTGTGCCTAAATCAAGTTCTTTATGGCTTAAAGACAAAGCATGCTTCCAATTTGCTGCTTCAAATTCTTGAGTTACATGAGGCTTCATAACAAGTGCTTTTTCCTTAGCAGGACAAGTATTAGCACAAGCTCCACAGCCTGCGCAGTCCTCAACAGAAACTTGTAATCTGAAATTATAGCCTTCAAGCCCTTTGCCAACTGCTTTTTTAGATATAAAGGTTTCAGGTGCGTTTTTAACTTCTTCTTCATTTAGCAAGAAAGGTCTGATAGTAGCGTGCGGGCAAACATATACGCATTGATTACATTGGATACATTTATCCATTTCCCAAACAGGAACTTCAAATGCAATTCCGCGTTTTTCAAATGCCGCTGTGCCTTGAGGGAATGTACCGTCTTCCATGCCAACAAATGCGCTTACAGGAAGCTTGTCACCCTCTTGCTTATTCATTGGAATAAGGATGTTCTTAATGAAATCAGGCAATTTAGAATCTGAAGAAACAGCATCGTCGGCAGCATCTGCCCAATATGCAGGAATATCAATTTTGTTTAATGATTTTATGCCCATATCAACAGCTTTATTATTCATTTCAACAATTTTATCGCCTTTTTTAGAATATGTTTTGTAAATAGCTTCCTTCATGTATTTAACTGCTTCGTCCAACGGAATGATATCAACAAGCTTAAAGAAAGCAGATTGCATAACCATATTTGTTCTTCCGCCAAGACCAATTTCGAAAGCTATATCAGCAGCGTCGATTGTGTAGAAGCTGATGTTGTTTTTTGCCAAAAATCTTTTTGCGGCACCAGGAAGCCTTTTTTCAAGCTCTTCAAAGGAATAGCTGCAATTTAAAAGGAAGGTTCCGTTTGCTTTTAAATCAGAAACCATATCATATTTATCAATATATGATGGGTTGTGGCAAGCAACAAAATTTGCTTTGTTTATTAAATATGTTGAACGAATTGGCTTTTTGCCAAATCTTAAATGTGATACTGTAATACCGCCTGATTTTTTGGAATCGTATGAGAAATATGCTTGTGCATACATATCTGTGTGGTCACCAATAATTTTAACAGAGTTTTTATTTGCACCAACTGTACCGTCAGAACCAAGACCCCAGAATTTACAGCTAACAGTACCTTCGCCTGCAACGTCAATTTCTTCACCCTTATCAAGAGATGTGAAGGTTACATCGTCCACAATACCGATTGTGAAGTGGTTTTTAGGCTTGTCTTGCTTTAAATTGTTGAATACAGAAACAATTTGAGCAGGAGTAGTATCCTTAGAGCCTAAACCATATCTGCCGCCAACAACTAACGGTCTTTCAACTTCATCAAAATATGCAGAACAAATATCTTGATATAAAGGCTCTCCGATTGAACCCGGTTCTTTTGTTCTGTCCAAAACAGCAATTTTCTTAACTGTTTTAGGCATAGCAGCAAGCAAATGTTTAACTGAAAATGGTCTGAATAAACGAACCTTGATTAGACCAACATTTTCTCCGTTTGCATTTAAATAATCAATAGTCTCTTCAATAGTATCACATACAGAACCCATAGCGATAATAACTCTGTCTGCGTTTGGTGAACCGTAATAGTTGAAAAGACTATAATCTCTGCCTGTTATTTTGTTGATTTCGTTCATATAATTTTCAACAATTTCAGGTAATTCGTTGTAATATTTATTTGAAACCTCTCTGCCTTGGAAATAAATATCAGGATTTTGAGCTGTTCCGCGAAGCACAGGATGCTCAGGATTTAAAGCTCTTTTTCTGAACTGACTAACTGCGTCCATATCCACTAATTCTGCAAATTGGTTATAGTCGATAACTTCAATTTTTTGAACCTCGTGAGAAGTTCTAAAGCCGTCAAAGAAATGTAAGAATGGTACGCGTCCTTTAATTGCGCTAAGATGTGCAACACCGCCTAAATCCATAACTTCTTGAACATTTCCTGTTGCAAGCATTGCAAAACCTGTTTGTCTGCAAGCCATAACGTCGGAATGGTCTCCAAAAATTGATAAAGCATGAGTTGCAAGAGCGCGTGCGGTAACATGGAAAACACCCGGTAATAATTCACCGGCGATTTTATACATATTAGGAATCATAAGAAGCAATCCCTGTGAAGCTGTGTATGTGGAAGTAAGAGCACCTGCTGCCAGAGAACCGTGAACACTTCCTGCAGCGCCTGCTTCTGATTGAAGCTCTGCAAGAGCAACTTCCTGACCGAAAATGTTCTTCTTGCCTTTTGATGACCATTCATCAACGTATTCCGCCATTGGAGTTGATGGTGTTATTGGGTAGACTGCTGCTACCTCGGAGAAAGCATAAGAGACGTAAGCCGCCGCTGTATTGCCATCCATTGTTTGCATTGTTTTTTTCAAATTAAGGACCTCCATTTATTATTATTACTTAGCATAGATATACAATTGGCTGTTCTCGAATAGATAAACCGGATACTAATAAAACAAATGTATATACACGCCTTAAATATTATATCATCTTAAATAACATTTATCAACTATTTTCTTATTTTTTGTTAAAATAGAAAGAAATTGAAAGGAATTTATTAGGTTTTTTGTGATATTGATATATGCAATTTGGTTTTCACAAATAAAAAACATAAAGCATATTATATATTACTGAAATTAAGTGCTTAGGGGGGATTTTAATGTATAACAAAAACAGCAATAAAAATATAACAAATCCATACGTTTTGGATTTTGCAACAGGAGATGTAAACGGTGATAAAATTCCTGATAGTGTATATTTAACAGGACAAAAGCTGCCGGACAGTCCATTTGTTCAAAATATAACACTTGTGGTTAGGGACGGCAGGACGGGGAGAGTTCAAAATGTTTCGCTAAGTGAAAATGCAGGGTATGAGCCTAAGCTGTTTTTAGGTGATTTTACGGGTGATGGTATTAAAGATATTTTTATTACTATAGATTCCGGTGGAAGCGGAGCCTTTACATATGATTATTTATACTCCTTTGCAAACAATATTCCAAAGCTTTTATTTGATTGGGAGGTATATAATAGCGAATATCAATATTCGGTTAATTTTAAGAATAATTTTAAGGTAGAGGTTATAAGTGAAAAAAACAGATTAAAATATTTAATTGACATAACCTACAGGGGAGCAGAATATTTAAACGAAATATATGATCAGGACGGAAAATTGAAGGAGCCTATTGAGGGCTTTGTTAATGGTGTAAGCGGATTGTATCCTATTTATTTGTTCAATGATGGCTTTTACGAACTGCTCGCATTTCAAAAAATAGCCGGAAGATATAATGCGGATTCCTTAGGCTATATCGAAAATTTTTTAAAGTGGGATGGAAGCAGATTTTCCTTAACCAATCAATATGTAGGTATCTTTGGAACGGATATAGTGTAGTATTAAGTTATACCTAATAAATTTCAAGCCATAACAAATTTTTGTTATGGCTTAAAATTTATTGTTGACAAAGCAATAATAGAGGAGTATTATGAAAGTATAATACCCCTGGGGGGTGTGGTGGTTAGGAGGTGGATTTGTGAATTCTGAAAAACAAAAGGCGCTAATTGCTCTTAAAACCTGTCGGGGGCAAATTGATGGAATAATTAAAATGATAGATGAGAATAGATATTGTATAGACATATCAAATCAGATTTTAGCACTTCAAGCAGGGATTAAACGTGCAAACAAGCTTGTTTTAAGCCAGCATATGAACAGCTGTGTTAAATCCGCTATAAAAAATGCAGATCAGGCGGACGAAAAAATTAAAGAAATAACCGATATTTTAAACAAATTATTATGAAAATCAAAGGAGAATAAGATTATGAAAACAGAAGTTATAAAGGTTAAAGGAATGTCTTGCAGTCATTGCGAAAGGGCAGTCAATGGTGCTGTGAGGGAGATTGAAGGGGTTATAGATGTAAAAGCAAATGCGGAGGCAGGAACAGCAGAGGTAACCTTCGATGAAAATTCGGTTGCACTTGATATCATTAAAGCTGCTATTGAAGAAGAAGGCTATGATGTAGTTAATTAGCATGAATGGAGTTGTTAAATATGGAAAAGCAGGTTTTGAAAATCAGTGGAATGACGTGCGCCGCGTGCTCTGCAAGGATTGAAAAAAAGCTTAATAAATTAGATGGGATTTCAAGTGCGGGTGTAAATCTTGCTGTGGAAAAAGCTACGGTAAATTTTGATAAAAGCATAATCACCCAAGATGAAATAATAAATGCAATAGAAGCCATAGGTTATGGAGCAAAGCCTTTTTCGGAAATCAGTACTGAGCAGGAGAAAAATAGGAAGCGAAATGAAATAAAAGTGCTTAAATGGAAGTTTATTATTTCTGCAATATTTTCAATTCCGCTTTTATATATTGCCATGGTTCCTATGATAAGTTCAAATATTCCATTTCCATCGTTTATAGCTCCGATGAATTATCCTTTAAGATATGCGATTTTAGAGATTATATTGTGTACTCCCGTGATTATTGCAGGATACAAATTTTATACAGTTGGATTTACAAACCTTATTCAAGGAAGCCCTAATATGGATTCGCTGATTGCAATCGGAACATCTGCGGCATTTTTGTATAGCGTTTATTCAACAATTCAAATTGCAAACGGTCACTCTATGCACGTTGAGAGCCTTTATTTTGAATCTGCCGCAATAATTGTTGCACTTGTTTTGCTTGGCAAATTATTAGAAGCAAATTCGAAAGGGAAAACAGGAGAGGCTATAAAAAAGCTAATGGGGCTTGCTCCCAAAACAGCTATTGTAATTCGTGATGGAAAAGAGTTAGAAATATTAATTGATGACGTTGTTGTGGGTGATATACTTATTGTTAAACCCGGCTCGAAAATACCTGTTGACGGCGAGATTATTGAAGGATATACATCTGTTGATGAATCTATGCTTACGGGCGAGAGTATCCCTGTCGAGAAAAAGGTTGGGGATAAGGTTACAGGCGCAAGCATAAATAAAAACGGTATGATTAAATTCAAAGCCACAAAGGTTGGTAAGGATACGGCCTTGGCACAAATTATAAGGCTTGTGGAGGAAGCGCAGGGGAGTAAAGCGCCTATTGCAAAAATGGCGGATATTGTGTCCGGCAAATTTGTTCCGATAGTTTTGGCAATTGCGGTATTGGCAGGCATAGCGTGGATTATATCTGGCGAATCTGCGGTGTTTGCCCTTACAATATTTATAGCGGTTTTGGTTATTGCCTGCCCGTGTGCATTGGGGCTTGCAACTCCTACGGCGATTATGGTTGGAACAGGTAAGGGAGCAGAAAACGGTGTTTTGTTCAAAAATGGTGAAGCCTTGGAAATAACACACAAATTACAGGTGGCGGTTTTTGATAAGACAGGAACTATAACAGAAGGTAAACCACAGGTTACAGATATAATTAACACGGATATTATTGATAAAAATACTTTGCTTAAGCTGGCGGCATCAGCGGAAAAAGGGTCGGAGCATCCTCTTGGAGATGCAATTGTAAAACGAGCAGAGGAAGACGGAATTCAATTTGCAAAGCCAAAGGAATTTCAGGCATTGCCGGGGCTTGGCATTATGGTTATCATTGAGGGGCAGACAATATTATTAGGGAACAAAAAGCTAATGAGTGAGAAAAATGTTGGTTTGCTGGATTTTGAAGGCATTAGTGATAAATTGGCAGATGAAGGCAAGACTCCAATGTATATATCAATAGACGGCAAGCTTGGCGGAATTATCGCGGTTGCGGATATTGTTAAACCAAGCAGTAGGGCGGCTATACAAAAGCTTCATGATATGGGAATTCAAACAGCAATGATTACGGGTGATAACAAAAAAACGGCAAATGCAATTGCTAAGCAGGTTGGAATTGATATTGTTTTAGCAGAGGTTATGCCGCAGGATAAAGCAAATGAAGTTAAAAAGCTGCAAATTCAAGGGAAAACAGTTGCAATGATTGGTGATGGTATTAATGACGCCCCTGCTTTAGCACAAGCTGATGTTGGCATTGCGATAGGCTCTGGAACTGACGTTGCAATGGAATCTGCTGATGTTGTTTTAATGAAAAGTGATTTAAAGGACGTTTTCTTTGCAGTGGCATTAAGCCGAGCAACAATTACTAACATTAAGCAAAATCTTTTTTGGGCATTAGGCTACAATGTTTTGGGAATTCCTATTGCCGCAGGATTTTTGCATATATTCGGCGGTCCTCTGCTAAACCCTGTTTTTGCGGCGGCGGCAATGTCTTTAAGCTCTGTTTCTGTAATTACCAATGCATTAAGATTAAACAGATTTAAAGTTAAAAATTAAAACCTATGCATTATTGCAGGATAGCGAATATAAATTGCTTCATAATTCACAAAGCCGTGTTTCTCAAATTCAGAAATACGGCTTTATGAATTATGTAAAGTTCTAATTAATTTTTAAAAATAAATTTTGTTCTGTGTTCTTTAATTCCAATTGGGTTTAAAGCCTCAATAACACTGCTAAGCCCTGTGATAATAAGGGACGGCTTAATGTTAAAGGTGTTGCCTGCGGAAACTACAAGCCTTAATTTTATTATATTATCTTTTGTTTCTATAATTTCATATTCAAAAATATGCTCTGTTATATTAACCTGCTTTAGCTTTTTTTTGCTCTTTTTATCCACTATAATTTCCTGCATGGCAAATGCTTTTTCAAAATCAACAGTGTTAACCTCACCATCATTTAAAATTTCAACAATATATTCCGCCTTTTCAATTTCGGGCATAGGCTTATCTGTGTAATTTGCACTGATGATTTTAATGCCGCCTTCTTGCATATTGTTGTTTATTGAATTTATTATTAAATCTTCAGGCAGTTTTTCTTTAATTGTAACGTCCATAATTTCGCATTGAGAGGTTACACCAACACCAATGGGAAGAGCAAATGTCATGATAGCGTGAGGGTTAAAGCCATTTGAATATGCAACGGGAATTTTGGCACGTTTAAGCCCTCGAATGAAGGTTCTCAAAATATCTAAATGCCCGATAAAACGAGTTTTTTCGCCTTTTTCAAATACAATTCTCAGCTTAAACACATATTTCACCCCCGAACGTTGAAGCACCGCAGCCACTGCATTTTTCTCTGCAATTTTGCGTTGTTTTGCCATGCCTTGCGTTTTCGCTCTCTCTTATTAAAAATTGTTTGGAAACTCCAACACTTATATGCTCCCATGGCAGAATTTCATCATATTCACGTTTTCTTGTAACGTAAAAATCAGCATTTAAATTGCATTTTTCAAATGCACCTTGCCATGCTTTGAAATTGAAAAATTCGTGCCAGCCGTCAAATTTGCAGCCGTTTTTATGCGCCTCAATCAAAACCTTGCTGAGCCTTCTGTCTCCTCTGGCAAAAACAGCTTCCATAAAGCTGACAGGTGCATCGTGCCAGTTATACTTAACCGCACGGTGTTTGATTGTTGTTTGCAATAATCTTTGTTTTCTTTCAAGATTTTCAATTGTATCCATAGGCTCCCACTGGAAGGGCGTATGCGGTTTTGGCACAAAGCAGGAGGTGCTGACGGTTATGCTAAGCCCTCTTGCACGTTTTTCCTTTGGAACTGCAAAGTATTGCTCCGCAACCAATGAGGAAAGCTTGGAAATTCCCAATATATCCTCGTCCGTTTCAGTGGGCAACCCCATCATAAAATAAAGCTTAACACTGCTGTATCCTCCGCTGAATGCAAGGGAGGTGGAGGATATAATATCCTCTTCCGTAATGTTTTTGTTTATAACATCTCTAAGGCGCTGTGTTCCTGCCTCGGGTGCAAAGGTAAGTCCGCTTTTTCGAACCTTATTCATAAGCTCTAAGGAGAAATTGTCAATCCTAAGTGAAGGCAGTGATAAATTTATATTAAGAGGCTTTGTAAGTGTTAAAAGCTGATTGCATAAGGCTTGAAGCTCGGTGTAATCGGAGGAGGAAAGAGAGGTCATTGATATTTCTTCATAGCCTGTGTTTTTAATAAGTTCCTCTGCAAGCTCTATCAGCTTTTGCGCACTGCGTTCCCTAACAGGTCGGTAAATAACCCCTGCTTGGCAAAATCTACAGCCACGGGTACACCCTCTGAAAAGCTCAAGCATAATTCTGTCGTGGACAATATCTATATTCGGAACAATATATTTGGTTGGGTAAAAGGCATCATCCAAATTATTGATTATGCGTTTTGTGATAGTTTTAGGCGCATTTTCAAAATTGGGTGTGATGGATTTGATTGTGCCGATTTCGTTATATTCAACATCATAAAATTGAGGAACGTAAACGCCCTCAATTGTTGTTATGCTTTTTAAAAACTCAATTTTAGGAGTGCCGGATTTTTTCCATATGGCGAATGCGTCCATAATTTCGCATATAACCTCTTCACCCTCGCCCATAACAAAAAAATCTATAATTTCAGCAAGAGGTTCCGGATTATAAGCACACGAACCGCCAGCAAAAATAAACGGGAATTCTTCGCTGCGTTGTGATGATAAAAACGGAATATTCGAAAGCTCCAGCATATTTAAAATGTTTGAATAGCAAAGCTCGTATTGCAGTGTAAAAGCAACCAAATCAAAGGTCGAAATATCTTTTTTTGTTTCGAGAGAAAAAAGCGGAATATTATTATCCCTCATTTGCTGTTCCATATCAACCCATGGAGCAAAAACCCTTTGGCAATAAGTATCTGCACGCTCGTTTAAAACACCGTATAAAATTTTTGTGCCAAGATGGCTCATGCCAACCTCGTAAGTATCGGGAAAAGCAAAGGCTATATTAATTAAAACATCCTCGGGGTTTTTCTCTGCGCTTGCCCATTCGCCTCCCGTATATCGTGCAGGTTTTTCAACTTTATTTAATAAAAATGTTATGTCCTTCAGTATAAACACTCCTTTCCTAATTATGATACCTTATTATTTTGAAAATAGCAACATATTTTGTGGACTTGCTTAATAAAATGAATTAAAGGAGTGAGATATATTATGGAGATTGCAAGAAGGAGATACAGACACAGAGCAGAAAAAATTAAAGAGAAGGTTCCATATTCTCAAAAGGTAACAAGTCAGCTGATTGCCTGTTTAATTATTTTATTAGCTTTATTTGGGATTAAGCAAATAAATAATCAAAATGTGCAGAGCGTTACAAAAAGCGTTAAAACAATGCTTTATTATACGATTGATTATAAAGGAACAGCTAAAAATATAATAAGCTTCGTTAAAACAATACCACAAAAGTGGAATACATTAGAAAAGGAAAACGAGAAAAATGAAGAAAATACAAATGTTTCAGAACCACAAGAGCCTGTTTTCGCCGATTAAACTATTTGGTTTTGTTGAAATATATATATCGACTGTTTTCTTAATATTTTTTGCTCTGATATTTGACTTTGCAAACACTCTGTTGGTTACATATATAATTGTTATAATTCACGAAATGGCTCATGTTGCAGCGGCTGTTTTTTTTAAGGTGGAGCTGGAGAAAATCGAAATACTCCCATTTGGCGTAACAATGAAAATAAAATCTAATAATATTAAATACCCTTCCCATGAAGCGAAAATTGCAATAGCAGGCCCCCTTAGCAATATTGTTATGGGGGTGCTTTCTCTTGCCCTTTACAGATACAAAATAATAAATTATGATTTTGCCTGCTTTTTGGTTACGGCAAATTGCGGAATTGCGCTTATAAATATAATTCCTGCACTTCCCCTTGACGGCGGAAGAATAATGAAGGCTATGCTGATACAAAAATGGGGATATGTAAGGGCATTTAACTTTACAATGATAGTAACCAAGATTTTTATATTCATAATTGTTGTCGGTGGAATTTATATTATGATTTTATCGAATTTTAATTTTTCTGTGCTTTTAATCGGAGCATTTTTAATTGCCAATGCAATTTCGGAGCAGCGTGGAAGCAAAATGACTATGATGCGTGAGATTTTATACAGCAGACAAAAACTGGAGCAGGCAGGTGCGGAGCGTGTTGGCGTAATTGCTTTGATGTATAATCAGCCTGCAAGAAAGGTACTAAAAATGCTTAGCTACAACAAATACTATATTATTAATATAATAAGCGATGATATGCGAATAATAGGAAGTATAACCGAAACAGAGCTGATTGAAGGAATAATTCAAAAGGGTATAAGAATTAAAGCGATAAATTTTATAAAATAATTGCACTTTCAAAAAAGTTATGCTATAATTATGCATATTTGTTAATAGGAGGTAAAATGAATACTATAAAATTTTTATCATTACTTTCACGTTCGTATCCTACGATTCAAAGTGCCTCTACCGAAATAATAAACCTTAGGGCAATTCTAAATCTGCCAAAGGGTACAGAGCATTTTATAAGCGATATTCACGGCGAATTTGAACATTTTATTCATATGCTTAAAAATGCTTCGGGTGTTATTAAATCCAAGATAGATGATATGTTCGGCAAAAGTGTTTCGTTCAGCGAGCGCAGGCAGTTGGAAATTCTAATCTGCTATCCGGAGGAGAAGCTGCAGCTTATAGATAAATCCCCCGAATGGTATAAAATTACGCTTTACAGAATGATAGAGCTTTGCAAAAATATTGCGGCGAAATATACCCGTTCCAAGGTTCGAAAGGCATTGCCGAAGGATTTTGAATATATAATTGACGAGCTTTTGCACTGTGACGGCTCCAGCACAAATAAAGAAAATTATTATAATGAAATTATTGAAACGATTATAAGTTTAGATAGGGCTGATTCTTTTATTATCGCCCTTGCAAATGTTATTCAGCGCCTTATTATTGACCATCTTCACATTGTTGGTGATATTTTCGATAGAGGACCGCGTTCCGACATTGTTTTAGATAAGCTGATGGACTATCATTCTGTTGATTTGCAATGGGGAAATCACGATATTGTGTGGATGGGTGCAGGTTTGGGAAGCGAGGTTTGCGTTGCAATTGTTATAGCAAATTGCCTTAAATATAATAATCTGGACGTTTTGGAGGATGGCTATGGCATTAACATTCGCCCTCTTGAAGCATTTGCCAGAGAAGCTTATAAGGACGATGCCTGCAAGCAGTTTCAGCCAAAAGGCGAAAAGAATATTGATGTTGCAAGAATGCACAAGGCAATATCCGTTATCCGTTTTAAGCTGGAGGATAAAATTAAGAAGCAATACAAAGATTTTGAAATGGATAGCATGACTTATCTTGACAAAATTGATTATGAAAATAAAACTGTAGATGGTGTTCCGATAAATGACATTAATTTTCCGACTGTGGATAAGAGCAATCCGTTTAAATTAAGCATCGATGAAATTTGTGTTATTGAAAAATTAAAGCATTATTTTGAACAAAGTGAAAAGCTGCAAAAGCATATAAAATTCCTGTTCCAAAAAGGCAGTTTATATAAAATTTATAATCAAAACTTAATGTTTCACGGTTGCGTACCGCTTGAAGAAAACGGAAATTTTCAAACGGTGCAATTTTATGGCAAAAGGTATATGGGAAAAGAGTATTTTGACTTTTGTGAAAAGCAAATAAGATTTGCATATTTGCCCGGCAGTGAATCTAAACGAAGGGCTTTGGATTTTATTTGGTATTTGTGGTGCGGTGCAAAATCGCCCTTGTTCGGCAAGGATAAAATGGCAAGCTTCGAAAGGTTCTTTATTGATGATAAGGCTTATCATAGGGAAGAAAAGATGCCTTATTTTAAATTGCAGGAGAATGAGCAGATATGTGATGATATTTTGAAGGAGTTTGGGATGAACCCTGAAAAATCACACATAATTAACGGTCATGTTCCCATTAAATTTAAAAACGGTGAAAATCCAATCAAGGCAAACGGAAAGCTTATTGTTATAGACGGAGGAATGGCAAAGCCCTATCAGGATAAAACCGGAATTGCCGGATACACCTTAATTTATAACTCTTACGGACTTGTTATAACTTCTCACGAGCCATTTACAACAGTGCAGGACGTTATACAAAACGAGGAAGAAATGCTTTCCACAAAATTTGTTGTTGAAAAACTAAACAGACGAATTACGGTTAGAGAAACGGATATAGGAAAAAAAATTCAATCTGATATAGAAGATTTAGAGCAACTTTTAAATGCCTATAAAAAAGGGAAAATAAAGGAAAAAATAATATAAACGGAGGATACTAATGAAAAAACCAGTTAATTTTAGCTACAAAACAGCAAGTGAATTTTTAACAGAGAAAGAAGTTTTAATGCAAAAAGAAATGATAACAGCCGCACATAATATGTTGCACACAAAAAGCGGCGCAGGAAGTGACTTTTTAGGCTGGGTGGATTTGCCTCTTAATTATGATAAGGATGAATTTGCACGAATTAAAAAAGCGGCGGATAAAATCCGAAGCGATTCCGACGTTTTAATTGTAATCGGTATAGGCGGTTCTTATTTAGGAGCAAGAGCGGCAATTGAATTTTTGTCTTCTCCTCTTGCTAATTACACACAAAAAACTCAAATTTTTTATGCAGGAAACAGCATAAGCTCTTCGTATCTTAACGAATTGGTTGAAATGGTTAAGGATAAGGAAATCTCCGTTAATGTTATTTCCAAATCAGGAACAACAACCGAGCCTGCACTTGCATTCAGAATTTTTAAAGAGCTTATGGAGAAAAAATATGGTAAGGAAGGTGCAAAAGGCCGTATCTATGCAACAACCGATAAGGCGCGCGGTGTTCTTAAGCAGTTAGCAACAGAGGAAGGCTACGAAGCTTTTGTTGTGCCTGATGATGTTGGAGGACGTTATTCTGTGCTTACAGCGGTTGGACTTTTGCCGATTGCGGTTAGCGGTGCTGATATTGATGAAATGATGAAGGGTGCTGCCGATGCGCATACTTTATATAGCGAAAGTGATGTTACAAAAAATGAATGTTATCAATATGCGGCTGTTCGAAATGCATTTTTGCAAAAGGGCAAGCATATTGAAATAATGGTAAATTATGAGCCTTCTTTACACTTTTTTGCAGAATGGTGGAAGCAGTTGTTCGGTGAAAGTGAAGGAAAAGACGGAAAGGGCATATTCCCAGCGGCAGTTGATTTTTCAACAGATTTGCATTCTATGGGGCAGTATATACAAGACGGAAAGCGTGTATTGTTCGAAACTGTTTTGAATGTGGAAGCTCCAAAAAGTGATATTACAATTAAAGCTGAAGGTGAAGATTTAGACGGTCTTAACTTCTTAGAAGGTAAAACGGTTGATTTTGTAAATCAAAAGGCGATGGAAGGAACAATTTTAGCACATGCGGACGGCGGAGTGCCAAATCTTGTTATAAACATTCCAAAGCTTGATGAATATTCATTTGGCAATATGGTATATTTCTTTGAAAAGGCTTGTGCAATCAGCGGTTATCTTTTAGGAGTAAATCCTTTTGACCAGCCAGGTGTTGAGGATTATAAGAAGAATATGTTTGCATTAGTTGGAAAACCGGGGTATGAAGAACAAAGAGCAAATTTAGAAGCACGTTTGATAAAATAAAAGTTATATTAAAACTAATACTAATTTCAATTAAAATTAGTATGACACAATATATTTTAAATAAGTATATTGTGTTTTTTTGTGTAAAATGGTATAATTAACAAATAGAGAAATATAGGAGGATTAAAAATGGCGAGATTATTTGGTACGGACGGAGTCCGTGGCATTGCAAATACGGAGCTTACTCCCATGCTGGCTTATAAATTAGGTCAAGTTGGCGCATATGTATTGACAAAGCACACAAACCATAAACCAAAGGTTATAATTGGAAAAGATACAAGAATTTCAGGCGATATGTTAGAAGCGGCGCTTTCTGCCGGGCTTTGCTCGGTTGGTGCGGAGGTTGTGCTTGTTGGTGTTGTTCCAACTCCTGCCGTTGCTCATCTTACACGTTTTTTTGAGGCAGATGTTGGAGTTGTTATATCTGCATCACATAATCCTATGGAATATAACGGAATTAAATTTTTCAATTCCAAGGGTTATAAATTAAACGACGATATAGAAAACGAAATTGAAGATATTATTTTAGATAACAAGGAAGAAATAAAAGTGCCGACAGGTGCGGATTTGGGAACTATATCATATAATTTTAATGCCATAGATGAATACATAGCATTTGCAAAATCCACAATATCCACAGACCTTAACGGGCTTAAAATTGCTATTGATTGTGCAAACGGTGCAGCTTCCGCAAGCGCAAAAAGAGTTTTGGGGGATCTTGGTGCAACAGTCTTTACTATAAACGACCAGCCAAATGGAACTAACATTAATAAGGATTGTGGTTCTACTCATTTGGAGCATTTGCAAAAATTTGTATGCGAAATCGGCGCAGATATAGGCCTTGCATTTGATGGTGATGCAGATAGGGTTTTGGCGGTAGATGAATCCGGAAGCATTGTTGACGGTGATAAAATTATGGCTATCTGTGCATTGGATATGAACAGACGTGGCGTGCTGAAGGATAGCACCATTGTCGCAACTGTTATGAGTAATTTAGGTCTTTATATTATGGCAAAGGAAAACGGCTTAAACATTGTGCAGACAAAGGTTGGAGACCGTTATGTGCTTGATGAAATGGCTGCAAGTAATTATAGTATAGGCGGAGAGCAATCCGGTCACGTTATTATGCTTGATTATAATACAACAGGTGATGGTTTGGTTACAGGGCTTCAGCTTTTAGCCGTTATGAAATCCAGCGGAAATCCGTTATCTGTTCTTGCAGATGCTATGACCGTTATGCCTCAGGTGCTTGTTAACGCACAAGTTAAAACGGAAAATAAAAATGCATACACAGAAGATGCGAATATAATGAAAATGATAGAGGAAATAGAAAAAGAATTTTCGGGTAACGGCAGAGTATTAATCCGTCCTTCGGGAACGGAGCCTCTTGTTCGCGTAATGATTGAGGGTAAGGATATTGATTCTATTACCAAAAAAGCACAAGAACTTGCAAAATTGATTGAAACAAAATTAAAATAACGGGGGGAAAACAAAAAATATGTGCGGTATAGTTGGTTATGTTGGTAAAAAACAGGCAACTCCTATCTTGCTTGATGGTCTTTCAAAATTAGAATATAGGGGTTATGATTCTGCCGGTGTTGCTGTTTACAGTCATGGTGAGATTGTAATTGAAAAGTGCAAGGGTAGATTGAAAATTTTATCCGATAAATTAGAAGACGGAAAGAAAATAGAAGGTGTTTTGGGTATTGGGCATACACGCTGGGCAACTCATGGCGCACCATCTGATGTTAATTCACATCCCCATGTAAGCACAGAAGGAAAAATTGCGGTTGTACATAACGGAATTATCGAAAATTATCTTAAATTAAAAGAATTTTTAACAAAAAAAGGCTATTCTTTTGTATCTGATACTGACACAGAGGTTATTGCTCATTTGGTTGATTATTACAATAAAGGAGATATGCTGGATACTGTTATTAAGGTTTTGGATAAATTAGACGGTTCCTATGCGCTTGGTATTATATGCAAGGATAACCCTGACGAAATCATTGCAGTGAGGAAGGACAGCCCTCTTATCATTGGACTTTCGGAGGACGGCAACTTCATTGCATCTGATATTCCTGCAATTTTGCCATATACACGAAGCATATATCTTCTTGAAGATAAAGAGATTATAAGGCTTAAAAAAGACAGTGTAACGGTTTACAACACGGATAAGGAAATTGTAGAAAAAGATATTTTTGAAGTAAATTGGGATATTTCTGCCGCTGAAAAGGGTGGATATGAGCATTTTATGTTTAAAGAGATTATGGAACAGCCAAAAGCTCTTAAAGACACAATAAGTCCAAGAATTATTGATAATAAAATTGTTTTGGATGGTATAAAGCTTACTGATGAATATATAAGCAATATTGATAAGATTTATATTGTTGCCTGCGGTTCTGCTTATCATGTTGGCGTTGTGGGGAAATATATAATAGAAAAGCTTGCCCGCATTCCTGTTGAGGTGGATTTGGCAAGTGAATTTAGATACAGAGAACCAATTATATCTTCAAATACACTGGTTATTGTAATCAGCCAATCGGGCGAAACTGCCGATACTTTGGCGGCGCTTCGTGAAGCCAAAAAACGCGGAGCAAGAATTTTGTCTGTTGTAAATGTTGTTGGAAGCTCCATTGTCCGTGATTCGGATGATGTAATTTATACATGGGCAGGTCCTGAAATTGCTGTTGCAACAACAAAAGCATATAGCACTCAGCTTAGTGTTATGTATCTTATCTCAACATTTTTGGCAAAGGCAAAAAACTTAATTGATGATAATGAAGTTGCTGATATTATAAAAACATTAGATAAAATTTCACCGAGTGTTGCGACTATTTTAGAAAATAAAGATAATATTCAGTATTTTGCTTCAAAATACTATAACAGCAAGGATGTGTTTTTCTTAGGTCGTGGTGTGGATTACGCTATTGCCCTTGAAGGCTCGCTTAAATTAAAAGAGATTTCGTATATACATTCAGAAGCATATGCGGCAGGTGAATTAAAACACGGCACAATTTCTTTGGTTGAGGACGGCACCCTTGTTATTGCTCTTGCCACACAGCAGAATTTGTTTGGTAAGATGCTTAGTAATATAAAAGAGGTTAAGGCTCGTGGCGCTGTTGTTTTAGCTTTAGCGCAGGAGGGCAATACAGAAATTGAACAAGAGGCGGATTTTGTTATATATATTCCGAAATGTGATGATTTAATCGCACCATCTCTTGCAGTTGTTCCGCTTCAGCTTTTTGGATACTATATTGCAGTTGCTCGTGGCTGTGATGTGGATAAACCCAGAAACTTAGCAAAATCAGTAACTGTTGAATAATAAATAGATATAAAAGCCCGGAATTTTCTCCGGGCTTTTTGTTTAGATTTATATAAAAAACATAAAACCATCTTGGGATTTATAAATTTCGGCTTCATTTACCAAATTGCTTAAGGTTATGCTTTTAAGAGTTTTTTCAACAGCATTATCGAGCATATCAAAGGCTGATTTTTGCATTGCTTGTTCAATATTGTTTGCTTTTTCTGTAACAGTTTCGTCCGCCTTTTCAAAAATGGAAGATTCAATAGCGGAAAGAATGTCATAAACTGTTATAAGCTTTGGTTCTTTTGCTAACTGATATCCGCCTTGTGCCCCTTTGATAGAGGTAACTAAACCGGCTCTTTTAATTAATGAGAACACCTGTTCCAAATATATTTTTGAAAAACCAAGCTTTCCTGCAAGGCTCATAACAGTAATATGCTCTTTGCTTTCGTAGTTTTGAGCCATACTAATCATAACCGCCAAGCCATAACGCCCTTTTACCGAAATTTTCACATCAAAACCTTCTTTATATTAATATATAACATATATGATAACTTAAATAAATCAAAATGTCAATACATAGCAGAGATGTATGACATAATACTGCAAGCTGATTTGATATATTATTTTGGAAATTTTTTAAAAAATGTATTGACAAATAAAAAAATTAGGAATATAATATTTATAAACATATTAATCATATATGAATTATATGAAAATGATTGGAGGAAATTATTATGTCAAAGATTTATAAAAATTTAACAGATTTAATCGGAAGAACACCTCTTTTAGAACTATCTAACTATAATGAAAAAAAGCAGTTGAAGGCAACTGTTATTGCTAAGCTTGAGTATTTTAATCCTGCCGGAAGCGTTAAGGACAGAATTGGAAAAGCAATGATTGACGATGCTGAAGAAAAAGGAGTTTTAAAAGAAGGTTCGGTTATAATTGAGCCTACAAGCGGAAATACAGGCATAGGGCTTGCAAGCGTTGCCGCTGCAAGAGGATACAGAATTATACTTACCATGCCCGAAACAATGAGCATAGAGCGAAGAAATCTGCTTAAAGCATATGGTGCAGAGCTTGTTTTAACAGAAGGAGCAAAAGGTATGAAGGGCGCAATTGCAAAGGCAGAGGAATTGGCAAAAGAAACACCTAATTCATTCATACCAGGGCAATTTACAAACCCCGTAAATCCGCTTATTCATAAATCTACAACAGGTCCTGAAATTTGGGAGGATACAGATGGTAAGGTTGATATATTCGTTGCAGGTATTGGAACAGGCGGCACAATTTCCGGCGTTGGCGAATATTTAAAATCACAAAACCCTAATGTTAAAGTAATTGCAGTTGAACCCTTCGATTCCCCCGTATTGTCAAAAGGAACGGCAGGGCCTCACAAAATTCAAGGTATAGGAGCAGGCTTTGTTCCGGATACGCTTAACACAAAAATTTATGATGAAATTATACCTGTGGAAAATGAAGATGCATTTGCAACAGGCAAAGAAATTGCGAAGGCAGAAGGTTTACTTATTGGCATTTCCTCCGGAGCGGCAATTTGGGCGGCAACAGAAATCGCAAAACGTCCTGAAAATGAAGGGAAAACAATCGTTGTGGTTCTTCCCGATACAGGAGAAAGATATTTATCTACACCTTTATTTTCAGAATAATTTTTTTGAAATGTCTCACTCGTTTTTAAACGGGTGAGTTTTTTGTTTGGAAAAATGTATAATATTAATTCTAAAATAAAACAATATTAGTAAATAAATGAAAGGGTGAAAATATGGAAGAAAAAATAAGGCTTGGCGTTATAGGAATTGGTCTTGCTTTTGATAGGCTTCATTATCCTGCTTTGCAGCAATTAACTGATAAATATGAGATTGTAGCGGTTTGTGATAAGGAAATATCGAAAGCTCAGGGGTTTGGTAATGGGATAAATATAGCGCCCGAAAATATTTATGATGATTTTGTCAAGCTTTTAGAGCGTGATGATATTGACGCTGTTGATGTTTTGGTTCCAATCAGCGAAAACTTTGAAATTGCAGAAGCGGTTATTCTATCGGGTAAAGCTTTGATTGCGGAAAAGCCCTTTGCTTCAACGCCCAAATCAGCATCCTTGCTTATTCAGCTAAAGGATAAACATCACGTTCAGGTTATGGTTGCGGAAAATTTTAGATATGATGAGGGCAACAAAATTATTAAGGATATAATTTCCGATGGAAGCATTGGCGAGGTTATGTATTTTGTGCAAAACACCGCCTCTGATTTTGAAAATGATATGCTGGGAAACACTTTTGCTGCTAAGGAGTGGCGCCAACATCCGGAGTTTGTAGGTGGGATTTTTACAGACGGCGGTGTTCACGATATAGCCCGTATGCGTTATTTGTTTGGTGAATTTGAAAGTATATATGCTTGCGGCAGAAAGCAGGATGAGGAATTCAGCCCGTATATTTCAATAAATTCGCTTATAAAATTTAAAAATGGTGTTTCAGGGCAATATTCTTTTTATGCGCAGGGCAAGGAACTTTTAAAACCGCCGATTGGGCTTAGAATATTTGGTACGTTGGGCGAAATTTATTACGAAAGCACAAGTAAAGGAGTTATTGAAATATTTTATAAGGATGGAAGAAGTGAGCAAAAAACATTTGCTCCAAGCAATGGTTATTATCATGAATTAGTTAATTTTCATGATGCAATGATGAACAATGCCGAAATTATTTCAACTCCGGAAAAAGAGTTTGGTGATATTCAAGGCATATTCGATATACTAAAATCCATTGAAAGCAATGAGCTAATAAAAATGTAAATTTTAAATTAAAGGTTACGTTGAAATAATTTTAGGGCGTAAGTGGAGGCTTTGTTAATTTATTATAATAATGTAGCATTTTGAAAAATATAAAACAAAAGAGTGTGTTTTATACACACTCTTTTGCAATACACTTTGTTGTGTAATGGATGTATCTGTTTAGCAAAGTTGATACAAATTTTAGCATAATTTGAATAAAAACGTCATTACCAGCCTCGACTGCTACCGCCGCCGCCGGAGGAACCTCCTCCTCCGCTGAATCCGCCGCCACCGCCAAAACCGCCGCTTCCTCCACCAAAGCCACCACCACCTCTGCCGCCCCCAAAAAATGAACGCCAGAAAAACAACTGAATTAAAAATTTGGTTATTCTGCCTCTAAAAAAGATTAAATCAGCAATAAATAATATAATCACTATAATTAAAATTACCTTAGTTGACCTCTCATCTGTTGGTTCATCTGTTAAAGGCACCACTTCTGATACATTGGAAAGCTCAACATTGTATTCCTTTGCAACCTCAGATGCAAGCACCTGATAGGTGGAGATAACAGCATTATCGTAATCTCCACCTGACAAATAAGGAATTAAATATTCATCCTGAATTCTTCCCGTTTTACCGTCAGGAAGGCGTCCCTCAAGTCCATATCCAACCTCTATCCTTGACTTTCGCTCATTTATTGCAATAAGAAGCAGAATACCGTTATTTTTATCCTTCTGACCTATTTCCCACTTCCTAAAAAGTGCGGTTGCATATTCTTCAACAGATGCACCATCTAAGGTTTTAACTATTGCAACCACAACCTGTGCTCCGGTTTTTGATTCTAATTCATTTCCCACTTTTTCGGCTTTTTGTATTGTATCAATGCTTAAAACACCTGCAAAATCGCTGACATATTTATCTGTGGGCGAAGGTATAGACGGTTCCGCAAATGCTATGCTTGTTATGCAAAAGGCACTTAACATTAAACAGAAAAATAAAACTGTCAATCTTTTTAGCATAACATTCCTCCTATATTATATATATTTTGATTTTTTGTGTTAGCTGACAACACGCCTACAAGAACCGCCATTTTGGGTTAAAATTTAACCTTTGGCAATTCCTTCGCGCCTTCCTCTGCCTGGAAATATTGCCTTGCCTGATATCCAAAAATATTCGCAACTATATTTGTTGGAAACCTTTTAACGTTTGTATTGTATGCTTGAACAGCATCGTTATAGTCTTTTCTTGAAACTGCTATTCTATTTTCCGTGCCTGCCAATTCATCCTGCAAAGCTTTAAAGTTTTGGTCTGCCTTTAATGCTGGGTATGCTTCGCTTATAGCAAGCAATCTGTTTAGTGCGCCGGATAATTCTCCGTTTGCTTTTGCAGTTTCGTCAACTCCCGAAGCGCCGATAAGCCTTGCTCTTGCATCCGAAATTGCTGTAAAAATTTCTTTTTCGTGAGAAGCATAACCTTTTACTGTTTCCACTAAATTAGGGATTAAATCCGCTCTTCTTTGAAGATTATTCTCTACCTGGCTCCACTTACCGTCAATGTTTTCGTTTGTTGTAACAAGAGAATTATATTTCCCAACAATGCTAAAAACAGCAATGATTAAAACTAAAATTATAACTCCTGCAACAATCCAGCTTGTTTTTATTCTTTGCATATTACTTATCTCCCCTTTTATTATATTTATTTTAACATATTATATTATAAAATATTTCAAAAAATTCATTTGCATAAAAGAGTTTGGCTTATAATATCAGAAAATATTTCTGCCCCATCCGTTTTGGCAATATGAATTACATTTGAAAACCCTACGCTTTTTGGCGAAATTTCTTCCAAATAGTTTTTGCTGTTTAAAATTCGTGAAGAATTAAACACAACATTTTCCTGTCCTTCAAAAATTGCCACATAAAAAATTCCTGTTTCTACGAGATCCTGAAAAAAGTGACTTCCGTAAGAAAGCTCCGGCATAAAACCTGTTTCGTTAGATGCAACCTCACAAATAACCGACATATTGCTAATTTCTGAAAAATGTACCGGCACACCTAGTGAAGGTGTGGTGGTACCCCATCTGCCCGGTCCCATCAGCATAACATTTTTACCCTTCATTGCGTTATTTATTGCACCAATTTGCCTTGCAATTTCGTATTTACCCTGCTCGTTAAGCTCCAAATAAGCCAATGCATTGACAAAGACCATAAAATCCACCGGCAGACGGACGTTTCCACCCATAAAATTACCCTTTGTAGAAAAAAAACAATCCTGCTTATCAGTAAGCTTCGGCATCTCAACCGAATTGCCCAACCCCTTTGTTTGCAAAGGACGGCACTGCAAAAGGTTAATTTTAAAATTATTATCCTTTGTAAAATTTACAGTAAATTCAATATCCACAGGATAATCGTAAATTTTAGAAAGCTGTGCGAGCATTTCCTTCATAATTTCAGGGAACGCAGTATTTTTAAGCAATTTTTGAAAATCAAGAATATAATGCTGCTTTCCGTCTTTATAACCAAGCTCCCTCAGACGGTTTATAGTTTGATAATCCGGGCTTAAAAACAGTTCCTTATCAACCTTTATATCCTGTAATATAATATCTTCCAAATTTTTGCTTGTTAAAATATTTTCTTTCAGAGATAAAATATCAACATAATGCTGTGAAAATTTCTTTTGATCCTCATAATTCATGCATGGAATACGCAGTGGGTCATCAAGGCACACAATTTTTGCATAATCACCAACAGTTCTGTCAACAGCTCTTGTACCCAAACCAAACACCATACGAAGCATACCTGCATCCATATTAACGCTTTTATCCCACACATAAAGATTGGAGGAATTTCCAACACCCGCAGCATGAGGGAAAAAGCTTTCGCTGCAATAGTCACCCGAAACACGCTGAACAAGCACAGCCATTTGCTCGTCCCTGTCAAAAAGACCTCGATTTATTCTGTAAGCAAGGGCATCCTCATTCATTGTGCTGGCGTACACCGTACGAATAGCCTGCTCAAATGCCTTATATCGCTCCTCCGGAGTGCCTTGGTTAACACAAAACACACTATCATATTTTCCTGCAAAGGCATTTCCGAAATTATCCTCAAGCAAGGAGCTGGAACGCACAATAATAGGTGACTGCCCAAAGTATTCCAGCATATGAACAAATTGCTGCCTGATATTTTCGGGAAATTTCCCATGCAGAAGCTTTTCTTTTAATTCAGGAGCATATTTATAATATCCATCCTTCGTCTTTTGCTTTGTGCGAAGAATCCACCAATCATTTTGAACAATATAGGTGTAAAAAATATCCGAGCCTAAATAATAAGAATCATGGGCTTCCATATATTTGACAAAGTAATCCTTGCCTTCAAGCTCCAAAATTTTTCTTGCAACAAGCATACCAACGCTTTTTCCGCCTATGAAACCTGTTCCAACCTCTCTGGATTCTATCATTAAAATATCTTTTAATGTAAAATATTTATCGCATAATTCAAACATTCTGGATTCATTGCCAATCAACATTCTCATCAAAAGCCGCTTGATTTTTTCCTGCTGCTGAGGCTCTAAATCAAGCATTTCCTCTGCCTTATTAAAAACAATATCCCAATTATCAAGCATTTGATCCCTGCGATTTATACTGGCGAATAGCTCCGCAGCTTCAGAACTTGCAGTTATACACATGGAATCCTGCCCCTGCAAGAAATGCGGAAAAAACATTGTCGGCGAATAACGCTGCCAAACTTTAAGCGGATGAATATAAATTTTGTTATTCACCTTATACAAATCAAGCAAAAGTTGAGTTGTTTCACGGATACCGGCAATAGTGCTATATGTGTGAATGTTTCTTATAATAGCAAAATAAGCGATAGTATCCAGCTCGTATAAATACGGGCATGTAACCTTAAAAAAGTTACCTATCATCAAATCCGAATACCAATATTCCAATAAATCGGAAAGGCAATCGAAAACGTAAAAAACTCTTTTGCCCTCCTGCTTAACAATGCTGTGAACCTCTGTGGCGAAGCCTTCAAAGCCCTTCTTGGCATCCACATTATAAACTATAATATCCGAACTATCCTCCAACAAAGGCTCATGCCTGCCAAAACGAACGTAAACCAACCTTCTGTTATCCGCTCTTGCCTGTGTGATATACGGCTTAACCATTTCCTTATAATCCGAAACCGAATCCACATTCCATACTACGTTATCTCCCAAACGGAGGCTGTCAATAGCTTCGTCTAACCCTTTCATGCCTGTGCTTACTTTATCATGTATATCCACTTTCAAACCTCCGCTTCGCTTTTAGGAATAGTATAACTTATATTTGCTAAAGATATAACCATTTTAAGCATTGAAAATAAAAAGCGGGCATAATTTGACTCTTTAGTTGAATTTTTTAATGCTTTTATAAATATTATCAAGCTTATTCTCTTCAATCAATTGTCCGTTAAGAGTTACATAAACTCCGTCAACTGAATGAGTTTTATCCAAACGAATTGTTTTAACATCGATAAAAGAATCCATTTTAAGCTGCTTAATAGTATCCAACATTCTTGTATATAGCTCATTAGAACCCTTGCTCGAGCATTCGTCGCAGGTACAAATAGTAAATTCCTGTGTTATAAATGCAGAATTTCCTTTTTTGCGAACCTTACAACTGATGCTGTCACCGCTTTTTTGCTCATAATGTGTGTGTAGCAAAGTATGTGCCAAATTAGAATTCGCCTCACCGTAAAATTCATCATAAAGACGAAGAATGTCTGGATTTTCCTGTGATTTACGATATTTAGAGGTTTTATCAATATTAACAAGAACCTGCTGACGCTTATCCAAGGAATCAATTTTCTCCGGCACAGGATGTCCTGCTCCGCAGATACAGCCGCCCGGGCAAGCCATAACCTCAATCAAATCATATCCGATTGGCACACCTTGAATAATTTTTTCTATAATCGGCTCTGCATTGTGCAAACCACTGATAACGGCAACTCTGATTTTTGCTCCGTTTGCCTCAACAGTCGCTTCCTTAACACCTTGAAAACCGCGGATTTCTTCAAAATCCAAATGATCTGTAAGCACATTGCCCGTCAACTTTTCAACCGCCATACGCAAAGCAGCTTCTGCAACACCTCCCGATGCACCAAATAAAACGCCCGCTCCAGAAACACGTTTGTAAGGCTCGTCAAATTCCTGAGGCTCAATTTCCGTCGTGTTAATTCTTATCAACTTAACCATTTCAAGCATTTCGCTTGAAGTCAGCACAGCATCTACATCAGCTATTCCGTCTATTATAAATTCCGGTCTGTCCGCTTCGTGCTTTTTAGCAAGACAGGGGACAATAGAAACAACATAAAGGTCCTTTTTATCTATTCCCGCCAGTTTGGCATAATGATTTTTAACAGTTGCACCCATCATCATTTGGGGTGATTTGCAGGTTGAAAGGTAAGGAATAATTTCAGGGTAACGTTTTTCCACGAAATTAACCCAACCAGGGCAGCATGAAGTGAACTGAGGCATAACACCCTTTTTCTCAACACGGGTTAAAAACTCGGTTGTTTCTTCAACAATAGTCAAATCTGCTGCGAAAGAGAAATCGAAAACCTTATCAAAGCCCATCTTTTTAAGAAGACCTGCCATAAAAGGAGATGCTTCATCAAATGGAATGTTAAAGCTTGATGATATGATGCTTCGCACTGCCGGTGCTACAAAAGCTACAACTGTTTTTTCAGGGCTGTTAATGGCTCTAAAAACCTTGCCCTTCTCACGGCGATAATCAAGAGCACCGCAGGGGCAAGCGTTAACACATTGTCCACAGCTTACGCAATCTGTTTCGCTAAGAGGAAGACCGCTTTTGGTTCCCACAAGCTGTCTGCCATGTTTCATATAAAATGCTAGTACATCAGGTCCTTCAATTTCGGCACATGCGGCAATACACCTTCCGCAGGATATGCATTTGTTATGATCACGCATAATAAAGGGATGATCGTCCACCATTGGTATAAACGGACGTTCATGAACAGGATTTGCAAATTCTATTCCCTGTGAATGTGCTTCTTTTCTTAAATCGCACGTGAAACGCTCACTACAACCGCATTTTAAGCATCTGCGAGCTTCCATTCTTGCGGTTTCTTCGGTATATCCAAGCTCAACCTCGTTAAAATTATTTTTGCGTTCTTCAAGTGAAATTGAATTCATTTTTGCACGGGGGAATTTTGGAATTTCCTCGAACTCCCATTTGGGTAAATCTTCCATCGAACCACGACTGCAACTGTAATCCACATTACCCTCTTTAACATAGCCTTTCATAAGGAAGCTGTCCATAGCCTCCGCCGCATGACGACCGGCACCAACCGCCTGAATTACAGTAGCAGGGCCTGTTACACAATCTCCGCCGGCAAATATATTAACCTCGGAGGTTTGAGAGGTTTTGCCGTCAACCTCAATATCTCCCCATTTATTAAGTTTAACAGGAAGGTCGTTATAAAGGAACTGGGTGTTTGTGCTTTGTCCGATTGCACCGATAATTGTATCCGCCTCAATTGCAACCTCACTGCCTTCGATAGGAACAGGACGGCGGCGTCCTGAGCGGTCTGGCTCGCCCAATTTCATCTTTATGCAATGCAGAAGCTTCTTTCCGTCCTCTGAAGTAATTTTAGTAGGTGCCATTAAAAACAGCATTTCCACTCCCTCGTGTAAGGCTTCCTCAACCTCATAAGGCTCTGCTGGCATTTCATCCTGCGTACGGCGATATATAAGCTTAACGGATTTTACACCCTTGCGAATTGCTGTACGGGCGCAGTCTATGGCTGTGTTTCCGCCACCGATAACCACTACATTATCACCTAAATTTATTTTAACACCCTTAGTGTTTTGCTCTAAATATTGTATTCCAAGCCAAACTCCCTCAAGATTTTCGCCTTCAATATGCATAGGTGTTGCACGCCAAGAACCGATTGCAAGATAAACGGCATCAAAATCCTTATGCAAGTCCTCTAATTGAATATGAGTTCCAAGTGATTTATTAGTCATTATTTTAACGCCTAATCTTTTAATTATATCAATTTCCTTATCCATAGTATCCTTTGGCAAACGATATTCTGGAATACCATAGCGCATCATTCCGCCTGCCTCGGGCTGACGTTCAAAAACAGTAACATCATGACCGTTTATTGCGCTGTAATAAGCAGCAGAGAGCCCAGATGGCCCTGCCCCTACAATAGCAATTTTTTTACCTGTATCGCCACTTTTAGTTGGAATCCACGGCTGTTCTTGAGCCATATCCCAATCAGCAGAAAAACGTTTAACATTATTTATAGCCACGGGAGTATCTACAAGATTTCGGCGGCATTGCGCCTCGCAAGGATGTGGGCAAACACGTCCGCAAACACTTGGGAATGGGTTGCTGTCTTTAATAACTTGCACTGCGGCTTTAAAATTTCCGTTACTAACATGACGAAGATAAGATTGAATATCAATATTTGCAGGGCATGTCATTACGCAAGGGGCAACACAATCTGCATTATGGTCGGAAAGAAGCTGTTCAAGGCGAACCTTTCTGTAGCTTTCAAGCTTAGGGCTGTTTGTGCAGATAACCATACCTTCTTTTATAGGGGTTTGGCAAGCCTTAACATCACGCTCACCATTTTCGCCCAACTCAACCACACAAAGTCCGCAATTTCCGTTGGACCTTTCAAGCCTTATATCGTAACAAAGATGTGGTATGTGAATATCCTCTTGAAGAAGCGCCTGAAGAATTGTAAGATTATCATAAACCTCAATCTCTCTGCCATTTACAGTTACTTTAATACGTTTGTGATTTTTTAATGTTTTCATTATAACCAACCTTTCAATTTACACAAGGCTCAAACGGAATAAAAACGCTTTAGAGTCTGCATATTTTTAACTCAAATTTTCAAATTCTATATTATGCGTCACAATTTTCCAACGTCATTGTAAGATAAATTTAAGCGCCTAATAAATGTTTGTTATTATTATAACATAGTTAAGATTATTATAAAAGAGTAATTTTCAATAAAATGCAATTATTTTGTCAAAAAAACTTATAAGATATATAATAAAAGAGGAATTTTTGCAAAAAATCAAAACGCCTTCAAATAAAATTTGAAGGCGTAGATATTATTAAAGGCTATGGAATTAACTCTTGTTATTCCCAAAATTACATAGCAAATATTGAAAATTTTAATGTTTGTTAACTACCGATTTTAACGAATTTATCCTTTCCCTGCTTACAAACAGGGCAAATGAAATCGTCCGGCAAAGCTTCTGCTTTTTCAATATGTCCACAAACACTGCATCGAAATCCGTATTCCTCCGTTTCGGAATATGACGGCGCATTTTTCGGCGTAGTTCCCTTTTTAACCTTATGATAATATTCATAAGTTAAGGCTTCTTCATCTCTCAATATTTTTGCATCTGTAACTTCTCCGACAAATATGGTATGAGTCCCCATATCAACACTGTTTATAACCTTACAGTTAAACACGCTTACAATATCATCGGTCACATATTTAATTCCGTTTTCTGTGATATTTGTATTAAAGCTTTTGAATTTATCAACATCACGCCCGCTTTTAAAGCCGAATTCGGAAATCAACTTCATATCCGCATTTTTAGACAGTGCCGTTACAACAAAAACCTTTGAGTTTTTAATCAATTCATTGGTATAGTTATCTTTTGAAACCGCAACGGATATACACGCAGGACTTGAGGTTACTTGAACCGCTGTGTTAATTACGCAACCGTTTTGCTTGTCCTGCCAGCAGGTTGATAAAATATATAATCCATAGCTTAGCTTAAAAAATGCTTTTTTATCCAAAAACTTATTCTCCCTCTCGGCATTTTTCACACACACCATTTATTATAAGTTGGTGCGCAGTAACCTTAACGCCTGTTTTCTTTTCTATTTTTTCATCAAGTTCATCTAAAAGTGATAATTCAACGTCAAAAACACCTTTGCAGACATCACAAATAATGTGATAATGCTCTTCCTCCGCAAAATCGAAACGATCCTTAGCATTTGGCATATTAATTTTTTTTATAACGCCGCTTTCATTCAGCACTTTAAGATTACGATAAACAGTACCTAAGCTTATATTTGGATTATCCTGCCTTAACATAAGATAAACCTGTTCCGCTGTCGGATGTATTCTATTTTGCTTGACAACGTTTTCAACAAGCTCTCTTTGCTTTGAATATTTTTTCATAACAATCTTCTTTTCATATATTTTTTAGGGATATCTGATACAAATCCTATTTTATATTAACCTTCCAAAGCCCATGAAGATTACAGTATTCAAAAACCTCAATGGGTTCATCATCAACAAAAGCAAAGCTTGCTTTTGCAGGCGAATCGATTTTAAGACATTTCCTCTGCCCGCCGTTTTTAGTCTGCACATAGATAAACTCAATATGGTGTTCTTCGGTCATAGGGTGGGGTACGCTTCCGACTTCAACAGAAATAATATTTCCATCAACAGTAACAACCGGCAAATGCTTTTCTACAGCGGCATCAACCGTGTTCGGAATAAGCTCCTCCATCTTTTCGCCGCAGCAAACCAAAGGAACACCCTTGTTATCTATTAACCCAAGTAAATTACCGCAATGCTTACATCTGAAAAATTTTTGCTCACACATAATGCTTACCTCTTTTCATTTTTATTTTTAGTAAAATATAGTATTTCTATAAATAGAATAACAGATAATAAAAAATTATGCAATATTAACCTTTTATTTTAATGAAGAATTTTTCATAATAGCGGTAAACTCATTGCTTTTTTCACAATATTACATAATATATTTTTGTTTTGAATATTTTGACTATTTTGCACAATTTTCTTGACAGTTCACACCATATATAGTAAAATATGAACGTAATATGAACAAATTGCCAATATAATTTGGATAATATGGGTCTAAAGTTTATACCTAGCAACTGGAAATTGTTCGACTATTGAATTATTCCTTGGCAAATGCTTACGGCTTCGCACTTAAAGCGCCAGCGGCGATTTGTTATTGTCAAAATTTCAGTATTTAAGAGCAAAAGCTCTTAAAATATATTAAATGGAGGTATTATACAATGGACAACTTTTTTAAGTTGAAGGAAAACGGCACTAAAGTGTCAACAGAGATTGTAGCCGGTTTTACTACATTCTTTGCAATGTCTTACATTATCTTTGTTAATCCTACAATGCTATCACAAACCGGTATGCCTTGGGGGGCAGTATTTTTAGCAACAATTTTTGCTGCCGCAATCGGAACTTTGGTTATGGGTCTTTTTGCTAACGTGCCATATGCACAGGCTCCCGGCATGGGTCTTAACGCTTTCTTTACTTACACAGTATGCTTCGGTTTGGGATTCAGCTGGAAGCAAGCGCTGGCAATGGTTTTCATTTGCGGTATTGTTAATATTATTATAACAGTAACTAAAATTCGTAAATCAATTATTAAATCAATCCCTTCCGGGCTTCAACATGCAATCGGCGGCGGTATTGGTATATTTATTGCATATATCGGAATTAAAAACGCAGGACTTCTTCAATTTACTTCCGACCCTGGCAATTATCTTCTTTTGGAAAGTAAAACAGTTATTGCTAATTCAGGCACAGTTCCTGGCCTTGTAACTTTAAATAATCCTGCTGTAATACTTGCTTTGATAGGACTTGTTTTAACAATAGTTCTATTAGTATTAAGGGTTAAGGGAGCAATACTAATCGGTATTATTTCTTCAACTATTATTGGTATGTTTATGGGTGTGGTTGATGTTTCTAAATTAGGTTCAGGCGTAACCTCCGGAATAGGAGATTCCTTCGCTCAATTGGGAACCACCTTTGGTGCGGCATTCGGAAGCGAAGGTATGGGTTCTCTGTTTGCTGATGGAGCAAAAATTCCTCTTGTTTTAATGACTATTTTTGCATTCAGTTTATCAGATACCTTTGATACTATCGGAACCTTTATAGGAACCGGCAGAAGAAGCGGAATTTTCAGTGAAGCAGATGAAAAAGCAATGCAAAACAGCACAGGCTTCAAATCAAAGATGGACAAGGCTCTTTTCTCTGATGCTATTGCAACCTCTGTTGGTGCTATATTTGGTACTTCCAACACAACAACCTATGTTGAAAGTGCAGCAGGTATAGGCGAAGGCGGACGCACAGGTTTAACCAGTGTTGTTACAGCACTTTTATTCCTTGCTTGCATCCTTATCTCTCCAATTGCCGGCTTAGTTCCTGCCGCTGCAACTGCTCCTGCTTTGATTGTTGTTGGTATTATGATGATGGCTTCCTTTAAAGAAATTAAATGGGATGATTTAATTGAAGCAATTCCTGCCTTCTTTGCAGGCGTATTTATGGCTTTTTGTTATAGCATTTCTTATGGTATCGCAGCAGGCTTTATATTCTACTGCATCGTTAAAATTTGCAAAGGTCAATTTAAAGAGATTCACCCAATTTTACTTATATCTACACTTCTATTTATTATAAACTTCATTGTACTTGCAATTATATAATACTTACATTCCAAAATGCGCCTGTTTAAATAAAAACAGGCGCATTTTTTTGATTTATAGGAAATCACGTAAAAAAAAACGCGTAATTTCATGCTTTGGCGGAATGAATCCACCTACGCTTACACCCCCGCCCGAACACTTTGTTCTTATATTATTATGATTATTTGTAAACTATATCCTGCGGTCCGTCTTCGTTCCATAAACCAAAGCCCTCGTTATATATGTTTTTAAAAAACATAGGCAAATATTCATCAAAATTATTTGTGTGAGTTCGCATTTTAATTTCTTCGGGAGAAATTAAATAAACCTTGCCTGTTTTTGCATCTTGTATCATAACCATATTTGTTAATTATGCTTTTGACAAGTTTATCACTTTATTCGCAATTATTAAAAATGGGATGCGCAAAGTGATTATTCAAAATCATTTTGCCGCATCCCATTTAATCTATATTATAGTTTTATTGAAGTTCGTTTATGCTTATTTTTCTTGTGTGCTGAGTGTGGAACCATTCTTTTTTATTCTTGTTCATAACGCCGATAACAGCAATTGGAATCCATGTAAGCGAATAAACAAGATAAGTTAAATAGCCCCAAATAATTCGTTTTGTGATGCGTTTTTCAACCAACAGCACAAGAGGAGTCCACATAAACTGTGCAATAACCACAAAAGTCCATATATTATCCGGAATTAAGCCCCAAACAACCAAATTACTTTGGGGATATGCTGCTTGAATCCATGCCATTATAGTTATAATCCCCATTGTTATAATTCTAAGGGGCTGCAAAAGATACATGCCGCAATCGAATGGCATTATATTGCTTTCTTTAATAGATTTTATGATCAGTTTGAAGAAAAATCTGCTTGCAACATCTGCGTGTCCTTGCATCCATCTTGTTCTTTGTTTCCAGGATTGTGAAAGAGTAAGCGGTTTTTCATCAAAAACAATGGCATCATTAGCCCATGCAACCTTAACATCGTTAAGCGCAAGCTTCATAGTAAATTCCATATCTTCCGTAAGGCAGGTTGCACCCCAGCCCATTTCTTTTAATATGTCCACATCAACTGAAAATCCGGTTCCGCAAAGCTGGCAACCAAGACCTAAATTGTATCTTGATTGCTGAAAAAGCCTGTTAACAGACCAAAAAGCAATAGAATATGAATAAGAAATCCATGAATCGTCAGGATTTTTGCTATCTATGTAGCCCTGTATAACCTTGTGACCTTTATTGGATTGTTTGTTAATTTCTGACAGGAAATTTTTATGTACAATATTATCCGCGTCAAAAATTACGATTGAATCGAACTTTCTTTCCATATCGAAAATCTTAGAAAACATCCATTCAAGTGCAAATCCTTTTCCGCGTGCGGTTTTATCCGACCTTTCGCAAACGGTTGCACCGGCATCACGAGCAAATTTTGCGGTATTATCTGTGCAATTATCCGCAATAACAAAAATTTCGTACTTTTCTTTTGGATAGTCTAACTTTTTTAAACTATCGACCATATTTTCAATAACCTGCTCTTCATTATGAGCCGCAACTATAAGTGCAAAATCGTGGTATTTTGTTTCGCTTTCATTATCTTTTTCTTTTCGTGGAATAAAACTAAATACCGAAATTACAAAGAAGTATGTTCCAAGAAGTAGAAAAAGTATCTGCACAAAATAGTTCAAGAGCATAATCACTGACAAGTCAGACATACAAACACCTCACACATTCATTGTTTATTTTTACTAAACTATGTAATATATTTTTGTTACATAATCCTAATATACTATATATCAAAATTTTGGAAAAATCAATACTTTTTTAAAAATAAATTATATATTTTAATATTATATAAAAAAACCCTTGTTTTATACTATCTATGGACAAATTTGTAACATTAGTGTAATATTAAATATAGTGATGAAAGGGATGGGGAAATTGAAAAATAAGACGATGTTTTTTTGCAACGAATGCGGTTATGAATCGCCAAAATGGCTTGGGAAATGCCCTGCGTGCAATGTTTGGAACTCTATGGTGGAAGAAAAGATTAAAACCGAAAGCAAATCCGGCGCTATAAATAAAATGACTAAAACAAAAATTAGTCCCAAAAGGCTTGATGATGTTAATATTGAAAATGATGAAAGATTTAAAACTGGCATTGCTGAATTCGACAGAGTTTTGGGCGGCGGCATTGTTAAGGGTTCTTTGATATTGGTGGGGGGGGACCCCGGAATAGGAAAATCCACTATTTTGCTTCAAATGTGCGAAACCATAAATTCTACTGAGTGCATTTTATACGCTTCTGCAGAGGAATCTCAAAAGCAGATTAAGCTGAGGGCGGACAGATTAAAGGTTAAAAATAAAAACCTGCTCCTTGTATCCGAAACAAATTTAGAGGATATTGCAGAGATGATAAATGAAACCAATGCATCTGTCGTTATTATAGATTCTATTCAAACGGTATATTGCCCCGAATTATCCTCCGCACCGGGCAGCGTCAGCCAAGTGCGTGAAGCAACTCTTGCCTTAATGCGTATTGCAAAGGAAAATAATATTGCAATATTTTTGGTTGGTCATGTAACAAAGGAGGGGGCCCTTGCAGGTCCTCGAGTTTTGGAGCATATGGTGGACTGTGTGCTTTACTTTGAGGGGGAGAGGCACCAGTTTCACCGCATTTTGCGTGCGGTTAAGAATAGGTTCGGCTCTACTAACGAAATAGGCGTGTTTGAAATGGGTGATAACGGGCTGACAGAGGTTGAAAATCCATCTTTAATGCTGCTTTCGGGGAGGCCTGATAATATCAGCGGTTCTTGTGCTATTTGCTTGATGGAGGGAACAAGACCATTGCTTGCAGAGGTTCAGGCGCTTGTTACACGCTCTAATTTTCCTTCTCCAAGACGTATGGCAACAGGTGCGGATTATAACAGGATTTCTATGATTATGGCTGTTTTGGAAAAGCGTTTAGGCTTTAATCTGTCAATTCAAGATGCTTATGTGAATGTTATTGGAGGTATAAAAATTGACGAGCCTGCAGCTGATATTGGAATAGCTATTGCGATTGCATCCAGCTTTAAGAACTTTCCAATATCTTCAAATGTTTTGGCAATTGGAGAAATAGGATTGACAGGCGAGGTGAGGGCGGTTAATTCCATAGATAAACGCATTGCAGAGGCTGCAAAGCTTGGTTTTGATACAATAATCATACCAAAGGGTAACGAAAAAGTTGCATTTCCATCCGGTAAAACCAAAATAATTCCTGTGTCCTCCGTAAATGAGGCACTTGAAAAATTGCTTTGACATCTCCTTAAAAAAGTGGTATAATTATAATAGAACCATTTGGGGGGTTATTAGATGTACAACATAGGGGATAAAATAGTATATCCTATGCATGGAGCAGGAATTATCGAAGCAATTGAGGAAAAGAGAATTTTAAAAGAGAAGCAATCATATTACATAATGAGGATGCCGATTGGCGATATGATGGTTATGATTCCTACCAACAATACCGAAGAAATTGGTATTAGAAATATAATAGATCAGCAAACTGCTGTTAGGGTTTTGAAAATGTTCGGTGAAATAATGCCGGATGTTAACGAAAACTGGAATAAACGATATCGGGAAAATATGATTAAGATTAAGACGGGCGATATTATAGAAGTATTGGAAGTTGTTAAATCACTTATGCTGAGGGAGAAGCTTAGAGGGCTTTCCACAGGAGAACGAAAAATGCTCAGCAATGCAAAGCAAATTTTAATCAGCGAGCTTGTACTTGCTCAAGCTGCAATGCGTGACGATATTGAAGAACTGTTAGAAACAATTATTTGCAAGGAAACAGAAGAAAATTCTTGAGTTAATCACTCTATTGATGAACACTGATATAAAAAATATAGCAACTAAAAGGAACTTAGTTGCTATATTTTTTTGTGTAATAATCCAAAAGTAAGCCTCCTATTATTATCTCTGCAAAAATGAAGGCAGAGGTTGAAACAATAAGCTTCGATAATTCGTTCAGTGAAAAGCTGTAATTCGAGGAATAATCGTTATTAAGGTATAAAAATACACCGATTATAATAAGTATGCAGTTTATCTGTATACCGTATTTAATAAGTTTTGCCGGTATGACCGAAAGTTCCTTAAAACTTTTTATAATCTTACTCATCATATTCATGACCATTAGCCTTTCCGGCTCACAGAATTTTATAAAACTTTGACCTACTCCAAATCGTGAGCCGAATAAGGGTATAAATGGTCATATGCACATATGCGGTCTGATTGAGGCGAATATCGCAGGTGCAATAAATTTAATATGCAAGTCTGAAAGTTTCTTTCATACTTGCGCACCATCCTTCATATACATAGTGTAACATAGAAATGTTATGCATTTCAATGCAAAAAATTTACCATAATAATTATTGCATAAAAAAACATTTCGACTAGTTCTGACATAATTCGACAATAAACAACAATTAAGCGTTGTGTATTTGTCGGATTTTGTCGAAACGTGTCGCTTATTGCGATATGTTATAGTGGAAATTATTTTGATTATTGCTTATAATTGTACTTGGGTTTGAAGGGGGTGAGTTTTTTTGAATAAATTTCTATTCTCATGTAAAAACATACATTGCGGAGAAAAAGCGGATGAATCTTTTAGCCTTGAATATTATATCATAGAAAATCAGACAACTAATCAGAATTTAAACATCATCACGTATGGTATCGAGGTAGTTAAGAAACAGGAAATAAACGGCATTGTTTATAGCGAAATTAAAAATATCCCAAGTATCTGTTCTTCGGAGCAAATGGTTATTGATTTAGTTAAAGTCATCTCCAACAACACCGTAACACCCATTACTGTTGCAGAAGTAATTTTGGATTTATTGCAGGATGAAAAGTACAAAATAAGCAAATTACATAATGAGATTGAAGAAGTGGTTTAAAAAGAAATAAATGTTTTAAATACACCTATTTTTATATATTAAAACAGTGTATAATTTTAAATAAACCAAGAGGCAGGCTTTGGCTTGCCTCTTGGTTTATGTTCTGCTGAATTTTTGAATATAACAAATATTAAGTTATAAAAAATAGTAAACAATATGTTCGCTATTTTTTGTATTTTGCGCAGGCTTTAGGTTATAATAAATGCAACGGCTGTTATAAAACCTTAAGGGTTTTATTTTTGATGTGTTTAATGAAACGGTTTGCACTTATGTTATAATAGCTTATTAAAGGAAGTGATTAAATGTCAAATAAATTGATAAATGAAACCTCGCCTTATCTTTTGCAACACGCCCACAACCCCGTTAACTGGTATCCATGGGGAAAGGAAGCATTTGATAAAGCTAAAACGGAGGATAAGCCTATATTTTTAAGCATAGGGTATTCAACCTGTCACTGGTGCCATGTTATGGAGCATGAGAGCTTTGAGGATAATGATGTGGCACGGGTTTTAAACGAAAGTTTTGTGAGCATTAAGGTTGATAAGGAGGAACGCCCGGATGTTGACAGCATTTATATGAATGTTTGCCAATCCCTAACAGGCAGCGGAGGCTGGCCTCTTACTATTATTATGACGCCTGAACAAAAGCCATTTTATGCAGGAACATATTTTCCTAAGCAATCTCGATACGGATTAATCGGCATTTTGGATTTACTTTTAACTGTAAAGGAAAAGTGGAAAACAAACAGGGCGGATTTAATAAAATCCGGCAATGAAATAACAGATTTTTTAAATCAAAAAACAGATACTAAAAGTGGTGAGCCATCTAAAAAAACAGTTGAAAAAGAGGTGGAAGCATTTAAAAATGCTTTTGACATAAATTATGGAGGATTTGGCTCGGCTCCTAAATTTCCAACACCCCATAATTTGATGCTCTTGCTTAGGTATTACTCTGCAACAAAGGATGCCAAAGCACTTGAAATGGTTGAGGTAACTCTTGAAAAAATGTACAGAGGGGGAATGTTCGACCATATAGGCTTTGGCTTTTCAAGGTATTCCACAGATAAAATGTGGCTTATTCCTCATTTTGAAAAAATGCTATATGATAATGCGCTTTTAACAATTGCTTATTTAGAAGCTTATCAATTGACGAAAAACGAGCTTTACAAGAAGGTTGCGGTTAAGATTATGGATTATGTGGCACGAGAATTAACAAGCCCTGAGGGTGGACTTTATTGCGCTCAGGATGCGGACAGCGAGGGAGTGGAGGGGAAATATTATGCCTTCACGCAAGATGAAATAGTTAGCATATTGGGCAAGGATGACGGTGACTATTTCAACAAATATTTTGATATAACAAAAGAGGGGAATTTTGAGGGTAAGAACATACCAAACCTTATTAAAACAAAAGTTTTTGATGAAAGGGCAGAGCAATTTTTGCAAAAGGTTTATGATTACAGAAGGAGCAGAACACAGCTTCATAAGGATGATAAAATTTTGACCTCGTGGAATGCTCTAATGCTTTGCGCATATGCGCTTGCTTATAGAATTTTGGGGGATAAAAAATATTTGGATTGTGCCTTAAAAGACATTAAATTTATTCAAAATAATTTATCGGAGAGCAATAAGCTGTTTGTAAGCTTCAGAAACGGGAAGCGTTCGGATAACGGATTTTTGGATGATTACGCTTTTTATATTTGGGCTTTGATTGAAATGTATAACGCAACCTTTGATAATAAATACCTTGATATGGCACAAGAATTTAGTAATAAAGCCATTTTGGATTTTTGGGATAATGAGGGCGGTGGCTTTTATTTATATGGTAAGGATGGCGAAGATTTAATTTTAAAGCCTAAGGAGGTTTACGACGGTGCAATCCCTTCCGGAAATTCTGTTATGGCTTATAATCTTATAAGGCTTGCACGCATAACGAAAAATGATTATTTGGAGGAGCTATCCCAAAAACAAATCAGGTTTTTATTAGGTAATGCAGGCGAATATCCGTCTAACTTTAGTTTTTATATGCTTTCGCTTTTGTTATATTTATATCCTTCAAGAGAGCTGGTTTGTGTTTTGAAGGACAGGCAGAATTTATGGCAGCTTAGTAATATGTTTGGCGCCGAAACAATTATTACGATGCTTGATGCTCCAACAGATGATTATCCGCTTAAAAATGATAAAACAACCTATTATTTATGTGAAAATCATTCGTGTTTGCCGCCGACTAACGATATTGAAATGCTAAAAGGTGCTTTTGTTTGACGCTAAGTTGTTATTTATTGACAAAGTAAGCTCTATACCTTATAATAACTGTAGATTGCTATGCCTGCTTGGCATGGCTTACATAGTTTTATTAATAATAACAAAGGAGTCGAGTAATTATGGAAAATCAGCGTAAATACGGATTTTTTTGGGGACTTATCGGCGATATTGATAGTGGGAGACCTAATTTAGGAAATAGCACTCGGCTTGAGGTTTATCGTTTAATGCAATATACTTTTCGTGATGTTATCGAAAGATATGTGGGGACGGAAACCACAGATAAGATTTTTTATGATGCGGGAAAGCTTGCCGGAAGTGAATTTTATAAAAATTTGCTTAAACCAACAAATGATTTGAACGAATTTATAAGCGGTCTTCAACATACTTTAAAGGATTTGGGCATAGGAATTTTGCGCATAGAAAAGGCAGATATTGAAGCGAGAGAGTTTGTGTTGACTGTTTGTGAGGATTTGGATTGCTCCGGTTTACCCGAATTGGATTTTGAAATATGCACATATGACGAAGGTTTTATTTCATCTTTATTGGAAGGCTTTTTCGGTACGCCTTTTAGTGTTAAAGAGGTTGATTGTTGGTGTACGGGGGACAGAACCTGCCGCTTTGAAGCACGGGCTGTTAAATAATATAAAAGAGAGTGATTTTTTTGGAAAACTTACATAATTCAGAATCGATAATAAGGGTGCTTCATGGTTTAATTTCAGATAAAAATGCAAGTGAAAATCCTCCCGAGGAATTTTTGTCAGCTATTGGATTTGAAGAATTATATAATTCCTTATTTGAAATTAGAAAAGCCATTGCGGATATTGGGATTGGAGAGTTTAATTGTACTGTTGAAGGTAAGGGCTATTTGCCCGGTTTGATAAAAAATCATTTTTCATCCTTAAAGCATCTTACATGGCAGACTAAAGCTATTGCATCGGGTGATTTTTCGCAGAATGTTGATTTTTTAGGTGAGTTTTCCGATTCCTTTAACAGTATGACAAAAGAGCTTAATTCCACAATAAAGCAGCTTAAAAAATCCGAAAAGCAATACAGACTTCTTTTTGAAAACGCTGCTGAGGCAATAATTATTATTCAAGACGGAGCTATAAAAAAATATAACACAATGGCGGCAAATTTACTTGGATATTCAGATTTAGAAATAACATATCAACAATTTTATGAATTTATTCATGACGATGATAAAGAGTTTGTTGCTGAAAGCCGTAAGGAACGTATTGAAAATCAGGTTGATTATTGGGTTTATAATTTTAGGTTGGTATGCAAGGATAATAAAGTTAGAATTGTTGAAATGAATTCAATTGTAATTGAATGGGAAGCGGAGCCTGCAACCCTTAACTTTTTGATTGATGTTACTGAACGAAAAATGATGGAGGATGTTTTAAGGCAGAGTGAGGAAAAATACAGGCTTTTAACAGAATTCGCATCGGATGTAATATGGGTTTTGAATTTGAAAACTCTTAAATTTGTATATATAAGCCCAGCTGTTTACAATTTGAGGGGGATTACTGCAGATGAAGCTATGATGCAAAGCTTAGAGGAGTGTATGACGCCCGATTCCTTAGAAAAAGTAAAAAAAATTATTAAGGATAATCTAAATGAATTTTTGGAAAATTCAAATTCGGAAAATTATTATACTTATGAAATTCAGCAGCCCTGTAAAGACGGTAGAGTCATCTGGGTTGAGGTCTCAACCAAATTTCGCTATAATAAAGAAGGCAGTATAGAAATTGTTGGTGTAAGCCGCAACATAGAAAAAAGAAAAAAAATTGAAAAGGAAATTACATATTTAAGCCTTCACGACCAGCTTACAGGGCTTTACAACCGAAGGTTTTATGAAGAAGAAATAGAACGGCTTGACAGAACCAACGATAATTTGCCTATATCATTTATTATGGCGGATGTTAACGGCTTGAAATTAACAAACGATGCTTTTGGACATTTGGCAGGTGACGAGTTATTAAAAAATGTTGCGGATATCATAAAGCAGGAGTGCCGAAAAGATGATATTTTAGCCAGAATAGGAGGAGATGAATTTGTTATTTTGCTTCCTAAAACTGATTCTGATGGGGCAAAAGAATTGGTTGCACGCATTAAACAGGCAATTAAAAGCAAAAGGACAAATATGATATTATCTGTTTCTTTCGGTTATGCAACAAAATATAAAGCAGAAGATGATATTTACAAAATGTACAAAAGTGCGGAAGATTATATGTATAAGCATAAATTAACCGAAAGCACAGGCATGAAAAGGGAAACAATAAAATTAATAAGCCAAAATCTTTATAAAAAAAGCCTTATGGAGCAATATCACAGTGAAAGAGTTGGTGAGCTTAGTAAAATAATTGGTATTGCCATGGGGCTTTCAAATGACAGGGTTTATGATTTAGGGCTGGCAGGTCTTTTGCATGATATCGGGAAAATAGGTATTGATGAAAAAATTCTAAATGATGGCAGAAAGCTAAATGAGGAAGAATGGCTAATGGTGAAGCGCCATCCTGAAATTGGATATCAGATATTAAAATCTGCAAATGAGTTTGCAAGCATTGCGGAATACGTTTTGGCTCACCATGAAAGGATAGATGGAAGCGGATATCCAAAGGGCTTAAAGGGTGAAGAAATTCCTCTGGAATCCAAAATTATCAGCATTGCGGATGCCTTTGATGCAATTACTCATAAGCATAGCTATGCAGAAGCAAGAACTCAGGCGGAGGCGATAGCGGAGCTTAAAAACAACGCCGGCACGCAGTTTGACTATACTATAGCTAAAGTGTTTGTTGAAAATGTTTTGAAGAAAAAGTGGGATTAGCGTTGTTATACTGCTTTTATGTTGATATACGTCAAAAAATTGCAAATACATAAATCGTATTCAAATTCTTTTTAATTTATTTATAGGAAATTACGCAAAAAAAACGCGTAAATTCAAGCTTCGGCGTAATGAATCCTTATTAATGAAATGCGCTAGTTTAAACTAACCAAATTTGTGCTTAATATATTGCTTCTAATAGTGCATAACATAAAACATTAAATTAATTGTTGACAAATTCGGTTAGTTATAGTAAACTAAATATAGTTAGTTGTTGCTAACTCGTTTTTTGCAAACAAGTTAGTTTAAACTAATTAAATGAGGGAAACCTCTATATTTTTTAAAAGTAAGTTAGGCAAGACTAATTAAAGGAGGAAACTGTGATGCCTTTATCTATGGCTAATATCGGTGAAATAAATCAGGTGAAAAGAATTAATGGTAAGGATGAAACAAGAAGGTTTTTAGAAAACCTTGGTTTTACTGCAGGAACGTGTGTTACTGTTGTTTCGGAGCTTTCCGGCAATATGATTATAAGCGTTAAGGATACAAGAGTGGCAATTGATAAGAGTATGGCAAACAGAATTATGGTATAAATAACTCAAAGTTTTAAAGTATATTCAGAAGGGAAGATTGCTATGAGAACATTAAAAGAAGTAAAATGCGGCGAAACAATCAGCGTGGTTAAGCTTTTTGGCGAGGGTGCTGTGAAACGACGCATTATGGATATGGGAATTACAAAAGGAACAGAAATTTATGTTCGTAAGGTTGCTCCGTTTGGTGACCCTATCGAGGTTACTGTTCGTGGATATGAGCTCTCACTAAGAAAAGCCGATGCTGAAATGATTGAAGTTAAATAATTTTTTTAAATAACGGTTAGTTGTGGCTAACCAGTTGGTGTTAGGGAGGAAGTTATTATGTCAATTAAAATTGCACTTGCAGGAAATCCAAATAGTGGTAAGACAACATTGTTTAATGCATTAACAGGCTCAAATCAGTTCGTTGGGAACTGGCCGGGAGTTACGGTTGAAAAGAAAGAAGGTAAGTTAAAGGGTTATAACGATGTTATTATTATGGACCTGCCCGGAATTTATTCATTATCACCTTATACCCCGGAGGAGGTTGTCGCACGAAATTATCTGATTGGCGAACGTCCGGATTCTATTTTGAACATTATTGACGGTACAAATATTGAGCGTAATTTATACTTAACAACACAGCTTACAGAGCTTGGTATTCCTGTTATTGTTGCAGTTAATATGATGGATATTGTAAATAAAAACGGGGATAAAATTAATTTTGCTCAATTGTCTAAGGAGCTTGGTTGTGAGGTTGTAGAAATTTCGGCTTTGAAGGGTACAGGAATTTTGGAGGCTGCCGAAAAATCCGTAAAGGCGGCGAAAGAAAAGGCGAATACAGAACCAAAGCATTCCTTTGATGATGCGGTGGAACAGGCACTTTTTGCTATTGGAGCTAAGCTTTCAAATGATATATCCGAAGAACAAAAGAGGTTTTATTCAATTAAGCTATTTGAACGTGATAGTAAAATAATTTCACAGATGAAAAATGCTCCTGATATTGAAGCTATAATTAAGGATACAGAAAGTGAAATGGACGACGATGCGGAGAGCATTATAACTAATGAGCGTTATTTATATATATCCTCAATAATAAAAGGCTGTTATGCACGAAAAAACAAGATGAGGGAAACTCCATCCGATAAAATTGATAAGGTTGTTACAAACAGATGGCTTGCACTTCCGATTTTTGCCGTTGTGATGTTTGTTGTATATTATATATCTGTTACTACGATAGGCACATGGGCAACTGATTGGGCGAATGACGGGGTGTTCGGTGATGGTTGGCGTTTATTTGGCATATGGATTCCTGGCATTCCTGTATTGATTGAAAAACTGCTTGAAGCTATGGGAACTGCTGAGTGGCTGAACAGTCTTGTTTTAGACGGTATTGTCGGCGGTGTTGGTTCGGTTTTGGGATTTGTTCCTCAAATGCTTGTGCTGTTTATGTTTCTTGCTTTTTTGGAGGCGTGCGGCTATATGGCTCGTATCGCATTTATTATGGATAGGATTTTTAGGAAATTTGGTCTTTCTGGCAAATCATTTATACCAATGCTGATTGGTTCGGGCTGTGGTGTTCCGGGCATTATGGCATCAAGAACCATTGAAAACGATAGGGACAGAAAAATGACAATTATAACAACAACATTTGTTCCATGCGGTGCGAAATTGCCTATTATTGCATTAATCGCAGGCGCATTATTCGGCGGAGCATGGTGGGTGGCACCAAGCGCTTACTTTGTTGGAATAGGTTCGATTGTAGTATCGGGAGTTATTTTAAAGAAAACCAAAATGTTTACGGGCGAACCTGCTCCCTTCGTTATGGAATTGCCAAGCTATCATATGCCAACTGTAACAAATGTTTTCCGCAGTATGTGGGAACGAGGGTGGTCTTTTGTTAAGAAAGCTGGAACAATAATTTTGCTTTCAACAATATTTGTGTGGTTTGCATCTAATTTCGGCATGGTAGATGGTAAGCTTGGAATGGTTGAAGATTTGAGCAATGGCTTTTTAGCGAATATAGGCGGTGCTATTGCATGGGTATTTGCTCCGCTTGGCTGGGGTACTTGGCAGGCGACAGTCGCAGCAATAACAGGACTTGTTGCAAAAGAAAATGTTGTTGGTACTTTTGGGGTTCTTTATGGTTTTGCAGAGGTTGCCGAGGATGGGGCAGAGGTTTGGGGAACGCTTGCAACAAGCTTTACAACAGCCTCCGCATATTCATTTTTAGTGTTTAATTTGCTCTGCGCACCTTGCTTTGCGGCAATCGGAGCAATTAAGCGTGAGATGAATAATGCAAAGTGGACGTGGTTTGCAATCGGGTATCAGACAGTTTTTGCATATTTGGTATCCTTGTGTGTGTATCAGTTATGGACGTGGTTTGCAGGCGGAGAATTCGGCTTCGGAGCAGTTGTTGCAATACTGCTTGTTTTAGCTTTTGGGTATCTTATGTTCAAACCATTTAAAGAAAACAATAAATTCAAAAAGGCAGAGTTAAAATCTGCCGTAGAAGTTAATACTAATTTAAATTTAAATTAGTATTAGGAGGGAAAACTCATGATTGCTTTTTTAACACAAAATTTAGGAACAATTGTTGTATCGTTAGTTATCTTGACGGCGATTGTGTTTATTATCCGTAAAATGATAAAAGACAAGAAAAGCGGCGGCTGCCATGGTGGCTGCTCCGGTTGTTCAATGTCTGAAACGTGCCATAAGCATTAAGGCTAATATTATGCTTTGATTATGCTGAGGATAGATAAAAAGCCGTACTTCTGCAATAGAGAAGCACGACTTTTTATTGATACTAAAACTCTTAAGAACAAAGTGTTCGGGCGCTGGGCGTAAGCGTAGGCGGATTCATTACGCCAAAGCATGAAATTGCGTGGATTTTTGCGTAATTTCCTATAAATAAGAGTTTATTTTATGCTGTCATAAACTTCTTGATTTATATTAACTGTGCTTTCCGCTTCCCAAGACTTAAGCTGTTTTTGAAAATAATCATTAAACGCAATTTGTTTAACTTTTTCGTTAACTTCTTCAAGAGTTAAAGTTCCACGTTTTGTAACTAAAACTATATGATATCCAAAACTTGATTTTATAGGTGCGTAATATTTTCCAACGTCTTGAGAAAATGCTGCGGTTTCATATTCCGGAACCATTTCTCCTTTTCCGAAGGAAAAGCCTTCAACATTGTTTTTTGAACCTTCATCCTGCGATTTTTCTTTCATAAGTTTATCAAAATCTGCACCGTTTTTAATCTGTGTATAAAGCTTATCTGCTTCTTTTTTTACAGCTTCAAGTGCTGCACCTGTAAGGGCTTGTCCATTATCGTCTGTGGTTTTAAGCAAAATATGCTTTGTTGTTGCAGATAAAAAGCTATCCTTGTTTTTGTCATACACAGCTTGCATATCCTCAGCCGATATGGTTGTGGAACTGTATGTAGAGTTGAAAAAATCTTCCTCTATAAGCTGTTTCGCCAATAAAGTTGCATATTGGTCGTAAGTTAAATTGGATGATGATAAAATTTGTTCGAAGGAATCTCCGTACATTGTTTTATATTGCTCCATTATTTTTTTGCCCTGTTCTAAATATGTATCGTTTAGTACCATTCCGTTTTCGGCAGCCTTTGCTAAAACAACATTCATTTGAATAAGCCTGTCAAGAGTTGATTTTTTAGCTTCTTCCTTGGATACGCCGTTGGCTTGTGTTTTAAAAAGCGCCCCAAATTCAGTTGATGTAATTTTAAAATCGCCTACGGTTGCAACTGTTTTTTCGTTAGTAATATTGGCTGTACTTGTGTTTTCGTCCCAAACAACATCACTGCCGAACATACCTGCAACATCACGAATCCAAACATAGGTTTTGCCATCAACAAGCAAATTATCGCTGGTAACAGCTTTTCCGTTAACCTGTATATTCACAGAATTAACAAGTGCATCAATTGCTTTTGAATAGCTATCCGCAAAAATTGGAACAGATACCAATAGCAAACCGGTTATAACGCCGGCTACATATGATTTTAGATTTTTCATTAACATTCTCCTTTTTATTTTATAAGGCTATTATAACAAATATATATTAAAAATGGAATAGGTAAAATATAAATATTTTAAATATACTTGTTATTTTTGCATAAATATAGTAATATATAAAAATAAACAGGGGGTATGAGGATGACAGATACTAAAAAACAGACGTTTTTAAAAGGCGCAATTATTTTGGTTTGCGCAAACGCATTGGTTAAAATTATTGGGGCTATTTTTAAAATACCTCTTGCAAATTTGATTTTGGAAGATGGTATGGGCCTTTTTAATACATCATATACAATGTACACATTTATGTTTGTGGTTGCAACAGCTGGATTTCCCACCGCTGTTTCAAAAATGGTTGCGGAAAGTGTTGCTGTGGGCAAGGAAAAGGAAGCAGATAAAATTTTTTCCGTTGCAATTGTATTGCTTGCCGTTGTTGGGATTATCGGAAGCGGTGCGCTTTATTTCGGAGCTTCCCAGTTTGCGGATTGGCTTGGAAATAAAAGGGCATATCTGGGAATTATGGCGATTGCGCCCGCTGTGCTTTGTGTTTCTTTAATTTCGGCATTCAGAGGTTATTTCCAAGGGCATCAGAATATGTATCCAACTGCAATATCGGAGGTTATAGAGGCACTTGGCAAATTGATAATAGGTTATTTTTTAGCATCGATGTTTATTCCAAAAGGTATAGAGCTTGCGGCAGCAGGCGCAGTTTTTGGCGTAACCTGCGGAACTCTGCTTAGTTTTTTGGCTTTGATGTTAATTTTTATTATGAATAAAAGAAATAAATCTAAAAAACAATTGGGCGAAATGCGCTCTTACAAAAAAATTGCAAAAGAGCTTATCGTTGTTGCTGTGCCGATTACTATCGGTGCTTCAGTTGCAAGCCTGACTAATGTTGCGGATATGATGACTGTAATGAACAGGCTTCAATCTATTACAAATGTTGGTGCGGATTTTATTAATAAATACCGTTCTTTTATTGATTTCAGTGTTTTCAACGGTGGCATTTATGAAGAATTGGCGAATAAATTATATGGCTTATATTCCGGATATGCAGTTCCGCTTTTTAATATGCCTCTTACAATAGTTGTGGCGCTTTCTATGAGTGTTGTGCCTGCAATAGCAGGTGCAATAGCTAAAAATGATGCTGTAACAGCTCAAAAAACAACAAAGAGTGTTATTAGGATAACAATTTTATTTGCACTGCCTTGTGCGGTGGGGCTTTCTGTTCTTGCGGGACCGATTTTGCTTTTGATGTTCAAAAGTGCATTGGCGGCAAGCTTGTTGCAAAAACTATCAATAGCGATAATATTCGTTTCACTATTATCTGTAACCAGCGCAATTCTGCAATCCTACGGAAAGATGAACATTCCCGTAATAAATATGTTTATTGGCGGTATGGTTAAAGTTATTATAAATTATTATTTGGTTGCAATTCCTTCAGTAAATATTGAAGGCGCACCAATTGGCACGCTGGTTTGCTACTTTTTAATCGTTGTACTTAATTTTATTTGGATAATAAAGGTTACGGGAGTTAAATTCGGGGTCATGGATTTCTTCATAAAACCGATAATTGCCACAGCTGCTATGGGTGTTGTTGTTGCTTTCGGATTTAATTTTGTTACAGACCTTGGTGTGAGTGTAAAGATTGCAACCTTGCCGGCAATTGCTGCAGGAGGAATTATATATCTTGTATTTATTTTCCTTTTGGGGGCAATAACGGTTGATGATGTAGAAATGCTTCCAAGCGGCAAAAAAATAGCAGAAAAATTAAAAAAAATACATTTACTTAGATAGGAGAAAAGTATGCGATTAGATAAGTTCCTTAAAGTTTCAAGAATTATAAAAAGGCGTACCGTTGCAAACGAGGCGTGTGACCAAGGCAGAGTATCAATAAACGGCAAGCCTGCAAAGGCATCGGTGGATGTTAAGGTGGGAGATGTTATCGAAATTAAGTTCGGAGAGAAGATATTTAAGGCGGAAGTTTTAAATATTGCAGAGCATGTATTAAAAAATGATGCAAGTGAGCTTTACAGAGTAATAATAGAGTAAAATCAAACATACCTTTTTAATATAAATAAATATATTTAAGAAGGTGTGAATTATGGACGAAAAGAGATTAAGCAAGGAAGAGCAATGTAATATTATTATTGAAAACCGTAAGAAGATTTCTGTTTCAGGCGTTATTGATGTTGATAATTTCGATGATGAAAGTGTTGTGCTTATAACACAAATGGGTGCGCTGATTGTGAAAGGTACGGATTTTCACATAAACAAGCTAAATGTTGATACAGGTGAACTGGTAGTGGAAGGGGATATAGACAGCTGCACATTTAATAACAGCTATTCCGCCAAAAATAAAGGCAGCTTGCTTGCACGAATGTTTAAGTAGGTGAATTTATTTTGAATGTTACAGTATCACAGCAAACAATAATTTTTTTAAGCTGTATTGCCTGCGGAGGGATTATCGGCATAATATTTGATTTATTCAGAATAATGCGAAGGGTTTTTAAAGCAGGTGAAATATCAATATTTTTTCAGGATTTAGGCTATTGGATTATTGCATCACTTGCCGTATTCATTGCCATGCTTAAATTTAACAGCGGTGAATTCAGATGGTATATGTTTTTGGGAGTATTTTTAGGCGGGATAATGTATAACCTAACAATCAGCTCGGTTTTTATTAAAGCGATAGTTTATATTTTGAATTTTTTAAAAAAAATATTACTGTTTATATTAAAAATTATTTTACTTCCTGTCAGATTGGTGTTCTCTATAATAAAGAAACCGTTTATCTTTATGTTCAGCATAAGTAAAAAGAGTTTTAAACGGGCAAAAAACAATTTTTTTGGTAGTATTTCTGTTTTTAAGAAAATTGTAACAAAAATTTAACAAATTGGTATTTACAAACCACTAACAATATTATATAATGTTATAAAGTATTAAAATTCGGAGGATATATTTTGGGTGAAACAAAATCTTTAAACAGAAATAATAAAAAAAAGACTAAACATTCACGATTTATAAAATATATCGTGCTGTTTAGTCTGTGTTTTTATGTTGGTTGGGTGTTAATATCTCAGCAAATTCAGATTGAGGCGAACAAGAAGGTTATTTCTTCTCTTGATGCTTCCATTGAACAACAAAAGCAGGTTCAATCTGAGCTTGAAAATAAAAAACAAATTGTTAATACTCCCGAATATATGGAAAAAATTGCTCGTGAAAAATTAGATTTAGTTAAGCCGGACGAAATTGTATTCGTTGATGCTACTCAAAAAAAATAATTTACATATGAATTTCTTGAAGGAGGATTTATTTAAGGTATGCAACTTGAAGTAGGTAATATTTTAGAAGGTAAGGTTACTGGTATAACGAATTTTGGTGCATTTGTTCAGTTTGAAAACGGAAAAACAGGATTGGTGCATATTTCAGAGGTTGCTCTTGCTTATGTAAAGGATATTAAAGAACATCTTAAAGAAAATGATGTTGTTAAAGTTAAAGTAATTTCAATTGATGAAAAGGGCAAGGTTAGCTTGTCAATTAAAAAAGCAATAGAAGAACAAAAAAGAATTGATGCCAGTAAACCGGCACAAGTTTCTTTCGCATCTAAAATTACGCCTACAATGTCTTTCGAGGATAAAATGAAAATGTTTATGCAAGACAGTGATGAAAAAATGCAGGATTTAAAACGCAGTGTAGATTCCAAGCGTGGCGGAGGATACAGGCGTTCTAATTAGTATATTGATAAATAGTGCTTATATTTTAAGAGGGCGAAAAATTTTCGCCCTCTTTATTGTTTTGCCCATATAGCTATTCAAGCCATAAATTAACCGAAGCATCCGAAGGCATTTTAAAATCTGCTCTTGGTGACAGAGTTATTGAACCGATTTTAGGACCATCCGGCATGCAGGAGCGTTTAAACTGATGATTAAAAAATCTGCAAAAGAAGGTGTTTAAACAGTTTTTGATAACATTTTCTTCATATTCATTTTCGAAGGCTGTTTTTGCTAAAAACAATATTTTTTCCTTGTCAAATCCAAAGCGCAGAAAATAGTAGAGGAAGAAATCATGTAGAATATAATCGCCTAAAATTTCTTCGGTCTTTTGCGATATTTTTCCGTCTTCGTCTGCCGGCAGCAATTCCGGAGAAACAGGGGTATCTAAAACATCATAGATTATTTTCACTATTTCCTCGTCGTTTATAGTTTCGGCAATATATGAAACCAAATGACGCACAAGGGTTTTTGGAACACCGCTGTTTATTCCGTACATTGAAATATGGTCTCCCGAATAGGTTGCCCAGCCAAGAGCAAGCTCGGATAAATCACCTGTTCCGATAACAAGACCGTTTTTTTGATTTGCAATATCCATTAAAATTTGTGTGCGCTCTCGAGCCTGTGAATTTTCGTAAGTTACATTTGTGTTTTCAATATCGTGATTTATATCTTTAAAATGCTGTATGCAGGCATCTCTTATGCTGATTTCCATTATTTCAGTACCAAGTAGCTTCATAAGCTGTTTTGCATTTTCAAGGGTTCTGTTTGTTGTTCCAAAGCCCGGCATTGTAACCGCAATTATATTTTTGCGTGGAATTTTTAAAATATCTATGGCTTTAACTACAATTAAAAGTGCCAGAGTAGAATCCAAACCGCCTGATATGCCGATTACAGGATTTTTAATTTTGGTGTGTATAAGGCGCTTTGCCAGTGAATTTGCAAGTATCAAGCAGATTTCCTCGAAACGCTCGTGCTTGTTTTTGGAGGTTCCCGGAACAAATGGAAATGGTGCAACCCGTCTGCTTAATTTATCTAATATAATATTGTTCGGTTTAACGCTGATGTATTTATATTTTAAATCAGAGCTTATGTGCGTGTGAAAGGTGGAAATCTTTTTTCTATCTGCATTTATTCTTTCGATATCTATTTCGGTGTAAAACAAACTGTTTTCAAAGGTTTTTGCATTATCATCAATAAGAATAGTGCCGTTTTCAGCAATTAAGCAATGACCGCTATAAAGGGTATCCGTTGTGGATTCACCCATGCCGGCAGAGGTAAAAATATAAGCACAATGGGAAGAAAAGGAACGTTGCTTAACAAGCATTGTCCTGTAGCTTTTTTTGCCGATAACGCTGTTGCTTGCCGAAAGATTAAATATAACATTGGCACCGTTTAAGGTGTGCAAGGAGGAGGGCGGAGTGCTAACCCATAAATCCTCGCAAATTTCAATGGCAAACTTCATATCTCCGTTATCAAAAATTATATTTGTTCCAAAGGGTATTGCCTCTCCGTTAATTATAATTTCATCTGCCTTGGCATCAATTGCAGAATAAAACCAACGTTTTTCATAGAATTCGCTTGTGTTTGGAATATAGGTTTTTGGAACTATGCCTAAAAATTTTCCGCCTTGTATAACAGCCGCACAGTTAAAAAGGTTTACACCAACAAAAAGAGGAAGCCCCACAATGCTGATTATATCTAAATCCCTCGTGCTGTCCGCTATGCTTAAAAGACCATTTACCGCACCGTTTAATAGCGTGCTTGAATAAAACAAATCACCGCAGGTGTAGCTTGTTATACAAAGCTCCGGAAACAAAACTGCCTGCGCTTTATTATCATTTGATTCTTTAATAAGCTTGATTATTTCTGAGCAATTTTTATTCACATCGCCAACAACACATTCGGGCACGGCGGCCGCAATTTTTATAAATCCGTATTTGTTCATAATGTCCTCCCAAAAAAGCATAAAAATATATATTTGTATATATAATAGCACAAAATTCCAAAAAAAAATAGTAAAACATAAAAAAGTTGCCCTAATTGAGCAACTATTTTTATTGAATAGGAAATTGAGCACATTTTGAAGCATTAGTTGATGAAATCAAATTTTTTATTGTTCCATTTGCTTGCCTAAAAACCCCGCAGCACTAAGAGCAAGCTTTTCTTCAACTTCACCCATTCTATCCGTGCCGTCATCACTTAAAACTATAACAGAGCCAATGGAATCTCCTTCGGAAATTATTGGGCAAACAACACCGGCGGTGTATTTATCAACCCCGTCCATGACAGGTAGTTTTTTCGTACTACCGGGCTGTAGCATAAAAGTTACTTTTTCTTCAATAACCTTTTCAATTTCGTCTGATATTTTTTTGTCTGTAAATTCCTTTTTCGAAGCACCCGAAACTGCAATAACATTGTCCTTATCCGTTATGCATATAGCATATCCGCTAGTTTTCGCAAGAGCCTCCGCATATTGTGTTGCGAAATTTCCAAGCTCTCCGATTGGTGAATATTTTTTAAATATAACCTCTCCGTCGCTGTCGGTATATATTTCAAGTGGGTCTCCTTCGCGTATTCTCATGGTTCGTCGTATTTCCTTAGGTATAACAACTCTGCCTAAATCATCTATACGCCTTACAATTCCTGTTGCTTTCATATTTATAATTCCTCCAATAACAAAATATACAATCTATACAAAAGATATTATTTGTTATAAAAGGGAATTTATACAGTTATGTTAAAAGAAAATTTAGGAAATTATTTTTCGGCATTCTAAATAGAATCTTTTTTCTTTTGCTTCACCCATTGAAAATGTTTTTCGAGGAAGGGCGCCGTCTTCAATTACAGAAACAAATAAATCCGATTTTTCCATTGAATCCAAAATAAAACCTATATTGCCAGCATTGGCTGAAAGCCTTTTAACAACATCATCTCCGTGTATGTAATCTATCCTGCCGCCGTTTTTGGCAATATATTCATCCAAAAACTTTTGCAGAGTTCCAACCGAAAGCTTAGAAGGGGGATTTTTTATGTATATTTCACCTTGCTTATCCGCATACGTATATGTAATTCTCTGCCCGTCATCACCTGTTTCGTAGAATTTGCACATTTCTTCGATAACTTTTTTAGGCTCGCAATCAAATAACACTCTGTGTATAGGCTCGAATTCCAAGGATTCATCGTGTATGTTAACCAATTCAACAAGTGCATAGCGTGCAGGGTTCGTTTCTTTTTGAGAATCAGGCAAATTTTGTTTAATATTATTCCAGCATTCCTTTGCGGTGGCAAGAGAGTGGTTTCCGTCTCCCACTGCGTATAAAAGAATGTTGTCATCATCGCCGTATTCCGAAATCAGCTTGTTTAAATCATGCTCAATTGTGTTGCTTTCAGGAATTAAATAGCCTGTAATGTGGCCGCTTCCCTTCATCAAATCAAAATCATATACCTTTTCAAAGCTGCTTTTTTCTTTTTCAACATTTCCAATAACAATGTTTTTGTAATCATCGATTAAAAGCATAACGTGCGGAAGCTCCAAAGGCGCATCCTTCCTTATTTTTATGCGAGGCGGAATGCGTTCAATAACAGTGCCTTCGGTTGCTCTCACCAAGGATTTTGAGCCTTGCTTATAATCATATGTTTCTAAATCTATTGCACCGATTAAGCCTTTTCGAATTTTATTGTTTCCAACAGTTCTTTCAACATACAAAAATGAATTTTTATAGCAATTAAAAAGATTGCTTTTAATATATAAATCCATATTTTTATTTATATCTGCGATTTTTGCGTCAACATCACAGCTTTCCAAATAAATTTCAGGGAAAATGATATTTAAAGCTGAAGGACTATCTCCAACTATTTTTTCCACATCATTCCAATAATCCGGCTCTGAGGTGAATTGGTCGCAAGCAACAACACTCCATTTTTGCATATCTATACCTTTTGGTATTAAAATATCAGTCGGTAAAAAACCTGTTTTTTTGCTGTTTTTCAAATATTATCACTCCTTTTTGATTTAATATAACATAAGCTATTGCATTTATTATAACACAGTAATTATTAAAAATGAATATGTTTTTGAAAATTTTAAAAAAGTATTGGTTTTTTATTTAAAATACTGTATAATGTAATGTAGGAAAATTTAAGCAGTATAAAAAGAAGAAATGGAGCTTAATATGACACGTAAAAAATCAAGGGATAATGCTTTTAAGCTGTTGTTCCAAATGGATATTCAAAAAGAGAGTGCCGAAAATATTTTATCTATCTTTTATGAAGAGACAGAAATAGATGATGATGCAAAAAAATATATTGATGATATTTTATTCGGAGTGGAAAAAAATATTGAGCAAATAAATAATATAATTAAAAAAACATCAAAAAGTTGGGAAGTAAGCCGCATATCTAAGGTTGCGGTTGCCACTTTGCGACTTTGCATTTATGAAATTTTATTTAGAGCAGATATCCCTCCAACGGTTTCAATCAACGAGGCGGTGGATTTAGTTAAAAAATACGACAGTGAAGAATCCACAGGCTTTGTTAACGGCATTTTGGCAACCGTTTTAAAGGAGGACCAAAAGGGTTGACTATCACAATAACTCAACTTAATAAATATATTAAATCAATTATAGAAAAAGATGTTCACCTTTCCGATATATCTGTTAAAGGTGAATTATCTAACTTTAAACAACATTCTTCCGGGCATTGTTATATGACCTTAAAGGACGAAACCTCTACTATTCGGGCAGTTATGTTTAAAGGCTCGGCGGATAAACTGCGCTTTATGCCAGAAAATGGTATGAAGGTTATTGTTCAAGGCAAAATTTCGGTCTATGAACGGGACGGTCAATATCAAATGTATATTACCTATATGATGCCCGACGGAATTGGCGATTTACATATTGCCTATGAGCAATTAAAGGAAAAATTAGAAAAAGAAGGGCTATTTCTCGAAAATCGTAAAAAATCAATCCCGAAATTCCCAAAGGCTGTGGGTGTTATTACATCACCTACAGGTGCGGCGGTGAGGGATGTTGTTAATGTTATAACCAGAAGGTATCAATTGGCTGAGATAATTATTTGCCCTGTGTTGGTTCAGGGGGATTCTGCCGCACCGCAAATTGCAAATGCAATAGAATATATGAACAATAGCAATATGTGTGATGTTTTAATTGTAGGGCGCGGAGGCGGCTCGATAGAAGAATTATGGGCATTTAACGAAGAAATTGTTGCAAGGGCAATAAGCAATTCGGCAATTCCTGTAATATCCGCGGTGGGGCATGAAACAGATTTTACTATTGCTGATTTTGTATCCGATTTAAGAGCGCCAACCCCTTCAGCCGCCGCAGAGCTTGCTGTTCCTTCAACCTTGGAGCTTACTGCCGGTATTAATAAAAATCATGGCAGAATGTTATTCGCACTTAAAAAGAATATTGAAGCAAAGCGTGCGATACTATCCCGATTTTCCGTTAAAAATCCCATTAATGTTATTGAAAATAACAGAATAAGGATTGATAATGCAGTTAAGCATTTAACTAGTGCGAAAACCGCTGTTTTAGAGAGTAAGTCCAAAAAAATCGCAGTTTTGGCGGCACGTCTGAATGCGATGAGCCCTCTTGGTGTGCTTTCAAGGGGCTATAGTGTGGCACAAAATGAAAAAGGTGTTGTAAGAAGCACGAAGGATGTTTCGATTGGAGCAAATTTGTCCGTCAAGTTGACGGACGGCACCTTGGACTGCATAGTGAATTCAATAAATAAGGAGAAATAGTATGGACTTCGAAAAATCAATAAGCGAATTAGAACAAATTGTTAGCACATTGGAAAAGGGCGAGCTTTCACTTGATGAAATGTTAAAGCTTTTTGAACAAGGAATTTCATTATCCAGAAATTGCAGTAAAATTTTAGATGATGCAGAAGCAAAAGTTAATATTTTAACCAAGCAAAACAATGAAATTGTTAAAAAAGAATTTACAGCTTCCGAGGAGTAAATATGGATTATACAAAAGAATTATCAGATAAAATATCGATAGTGAATAACTGGATTGATGAGCTTGCGCCCCGTGGTGCAGGCTATCACAAGGTTATTTATGACTCGATGAATTATTCTCTGAGATCTGGCGGCAAAAGGTTAAGACCAGTTATTGCGTTATCAGTTTGCGAAATGCTTGGGGGAAATACTTCGGATTTAAAGCATTTTGCCTGCGCCATTGAATTTATACACACTTATTCTTTAATTCATGATGATTTGCCATGTATGGATAATGACGAGCTTCGACGTGGAGTACCCACAAACCATATAAAATATGGTGAAGCGTTGGCTCTTTTGGCAGGGGATGCACTTTTAAATTATGCATTTGAAGCTGTTGCAAAATCAGATGCTAAGCCGGATTTAATTGCAGGTGCGCTGGCTATAATCAGCACTGCAAGCGGAACAGAAGGAATGATTGGCGGGCAGGTTGTTGATATAGCAGGCGCAAAGAATGAAGCGGAACTTTTGAAAATGCACGAAATGAAAACAGGTGCAATGATATTATCAGCCGCTAAAATTGGGGCATTAGTCGCTTCCGCTGACGAAGAAAGCACACGTCATATTGAAGAATTTGCAAAAGCCTTAGGTATGGCATTTCAAATACGAGATGATATTTTAGATGTTTTGGGTAATGAAAAAGTTTTTGGTAAACCCATTGGCAGTGATGAAAAATGCAGTAAATTTACCTTTGTTGATTTATTCGGCATTGAAGGTGCCAAATGTGAGCTTGAGAATTATACGAATGTCGCAAAGCAGGCTCTTTCTTTTTTTGAAGAAAAAGCAGATTTTTTAATGTGGCTTTGTGATTATTTAATCAGAAGAGATAAATAAGGAGCAATTTAATGAATTATTTAGCTAAAATCACAACGAACCCAATAATAAACGCAGTTTTTATTGCCTGGTTTATTGCGCAATTTTTAAAGGTTATTATTGTACTTATAACTGATAAGAAAATTGATTTTTCCAGATTTGTGGGGGCAGGGGGGATGCCCAGCTCACATTCATCAACGGTATGCGCGCTCGCCGTATGTATTGGAAGAGTGCATGGCGTTGCTTCAACTGAATTCGCCATCTGTGTTGTATTTTCACTTGTGGTTATGTATGACGCAACAGGCGTAAGGCGTGCCGCAGGTCAGCAAGCGGCAATACTTAACAAGATGATTAATAATTGGCACACAGAGGAAGATGATTTTTTAGAGATTAAATTAAAAGAACTTCTCGGGCATACACCGGTTCAAGTAATATTTGGCAGTGTAATTGGCATAATAGTGGGATTATTATATAATTTGCAACTTTACAATTGAAGTAATTTGTGTTATCATTATTAATAGTGGTGCAGTATCCTAGTCAGATCTGTCAATTCCCAAGACGGGCCTAAAAATCCGTACAATGGCATATCGATGAAGTTCCTTGTGTTTGCTTTCGACGCCCAGTCGGGGGTGTATGCTGGGAGTTAAGGAAATGGGGCGATCCGCAATGGCATGCGGGCGTAGACCCCTATTCCGTGGAGACCTAATCTTGTGCTTCGACTCTTCGAGGATTCAACTTTGAGAAGTACGACTTAGGATGAAACCTATTTTGCGGTGCTATTTTGCGCTGTGGATAGTGTAGCCTGCCTTGAGTGGGTGTGGTGGATAATGGATCAAACTGTTTTGTGTTGGCCGACACAATTCGGTTATTGCTGTTTGAAACCTCATTTGCAAAAGAGGACAAGAATTGATTTGACTGTTGAGGAAAACTCCTAGGCTGTTGTAACTAAGCGCATAGAGGATTTCAGTGCGGTCTAAGTGGTAATCTGCCAGTGTTTATGGCGACAAGACAACGCAAAGCATAATGGGAAACCTCCATTTTGGTGACGAAATGGTGCTTTGTGGGGAAATCCGGGCGGACCTAAGCCGCAAAGTTTACTTTATGCGTTACCACTATACTTAAATACTACCAATATGCCAAGAATCGGGTCGCTATTTTATTGGCGCCCCATACATATATTTTGGAGTGATTAAAAAATTGGCTGATAAAATTAAGTTTAAAAATTATTCTAATATTAAAAAAACAAATTATAAATGGGTTGTTAAAATTATCTGCTGGACGTTTTTTTTATCTATTTCAATAAGCTTGATTACATCCGGTGTTATGCCTGTTGTTAACATTGCTGTCGCTCTTTTTTTACTTGTCGTGCTGATATTAATCGGCATATTTTTTGATATAATCGGAATTGCAGCTTCATCTGCAAATGAAACTCCTTTTCATTCCATGTCCTCACGCCGTGTTAAGGCAGCAAAGCAGGCGATTTTTTTAGTAAGAAATGCAGAGAAGGTTGCGAATTTTTGTAATGACGTTGTTGGTGATATTGTCGGCATTGTCAGCGGTTCTGCAACGGCAATTATTGTTACAAAGCTTTCTGCTTCATTTGGTACTGAATCCATATATTTTTCCCTTGTTTTAACAGGTCTTGTTGCTGCAATTACAGTTGGCGGCAAGGGTGCGGGAAAAGCATTTGCACTTAGCAAATCTAACGCTATTATTTATGAGGTTGCCTGCATTTTATATTATTGTGACAAACTGCGCGGAAAAGGGGAATTATGATGAAAATATTGCAAACAATTAAAACCCCTGATGATTTTAAAAATTTTTCTGCTTCAAAATTAAATCTGCTTGCATCGGAAATACGGGAATTTTTAATAAACAGCGTAGCTGAAACAGGTGGGCATTTAGCATCGAATTTAGGAGTTGTAGAGCTTACAATAGCGCTTCATAAGGTTTTTAGCGTTCCGAAGGATACTGTTATTTGGGATGTGGGGCATCAGTCCTATGTTCATAAAATTCTGACGGGAAGACGAGATGAATTTAAAAATCTTCGAACCTTTGGTGGTATAAGCGGTTTTCCTCAAACAAACGAAAGTGAATACGATTGCTTTAACACAGGGCATAGCAGCACATCTATATCTGCCGCACTTGGCTTTGCCTATGCACGAGATTTTAAAAACGAAAAAAGCTCCGTCGTTGCAGTAATCGGTGATGGCTCTATTTCCGGTGGCTTGGCTTATGAGGGTATAAATAATGCAGGTCGAATTAAAACTAATTTTATTGTTGTGCTAAATGACAACGAGATGTCTATTTCCAAAAATGTGGGCAGTATGTCTAAATACCTTAATAAGCTTAGGACAGACCCACTATACGGAAAAGCAAAAAAAGAATTTGAAAATATTCTAAGAAAAATTCCAAAGATAGGAAGCCCTATGGCAGGTTCTATTCAGGCAATGAAGGACAGCGTTAGAAAATTGGTTTTAAGCAGTAATATTTTTGAGGAGCTTGGGTTTACCTGTATCGGCCCAATTGACGGGCACGATATCACACAAATGATTGAGGTTTTCGAACGGGCTAAAAAAATCCAAGGCCCCGTTCTTTTACATATTTACACAAAAAAAGGAAAAGGCTATTATCATGCGGAAAACAGCCCTATACGCTTTCACGGAATTGGCAAATTTGATGTTTTAACAGGGGAACAAAGGCATAAATCAAATAAGGTTTCAATGTCTAAAGCCTTTTCAAATAAATTAATTGAAATTGCAAGGGAAAACAAAAAGGTTATGGCGATTACAGCCGCAATGCCGGATGGAACTGGTCTTTGTGAGTTTTCAAATACATTTAAAAACAGATTTTTTGATGTAGGAATTGCAGAGCAGCACGCTGTTACATTTGCGGCAGGGCTTGCAAAGGCAGGTAATGTTCCTGTTGTTGCAATTTATTCAACCTTTTTGCAACGTGCCTATGACCAAATTTTGCATGATGTTGCACTTCAAAATCTGCACGTTGTTTTTGCTATTGACCGTTCAGGAATTGTTGGAGAAGATGGCGAAACCCATCAGGGAATTTATGATTTATCTTATCTGTTTCACATACCAAATATTTCAATTCTGGCACCGTCCTCCACAGCTTGTTTGAGTTTAATGCTGGATTATGCAATCAATAAACACAATTATCCTATTGCAATTCGATATCCCAAAGAAATTTGTGAAATAGAGAGAAATGCTGAATTTGAATTTGGCAAGGCGAACATTGTACAGCAGGGTGCTGATATAACCTTGGTATCAGTCGGGAATATGCTTTCGATTGCGGTTGAGGCGGCAAAAGCTTCGAGCAAAAGTGTTGAAATTATTGATTTGCTGACGGTTAAACCGCTTGATTCCGAAACCCTTATAAAATCTGCAAATAAAACAAAAAAAGTAATCGTGCTTGAAGATAATGCGGAAATTGGCGGTGTGGGCAGTATGATACAGAATTTGCTTAACATTTCCGTCATAAAATTGGGATATAACGATTCTCCTGTTCCCCACGGCGATTTAGAAAGCTTATATAAATTAAAGGGTATTGATGCAGATTCTGTTGCAAAAATCATAAATGAGGAGTGTGGCATTTGAAAACGCGGCTTGACGTATACCTTGTTGATAACGGTTTTGCAGAAAGCAGAGAAAAAGCAAAAAGCATAATAATGTCCGGCTGTGTTTATATAAACAACCAAAGGTTTGATAAAGCGGGAGATATAGTAAAAGAAGGTGCTAATGTTGAGGTTCGGGGAAATACTTTAAAATACGTCAGCAGAGGCGGACTGAAATTAGAAAAGGCAATAAGCTTTTTCAACATAAATTTATCCGATAAAATTTGTATGGACGTTGGTGCGTCAACAGGCGGTTTTACAGATTGTATGCTGCAAAATGGTGCGAAAAAGGTGTATGCGGTTGATGTCGGATACGGTCAGCTTGCTTGGGTTTTAAGGCAGGATGAACGTGTTGTTAATCTGGAAAGAAGAAATATACGCTTTGTTGGGCAGGAGGATATTCCCGATAAGCTTGATTTTGCATCAATTGATGTAGCATTTATTTCCCTAAAGCTTGTGCTTCCTGTTGTTTATAATTTATTAAAGGACGAGGGAAGCGTTGTTGCCCTGATTAAACCTCAGTTCGAGGCAGGAAGGGATAAGGTCGGCAAAAAAGGTGTTGTGAGGGATAAAAATACTCACATTGAGGTTATAGAAAACGTTGTTAATTTTACGAAGCAGGCTGGATTTTCCGTTGCGGACATAACCTTTTCTCCAATTAAAGGGCCGGAGGGTAACATTGAATATTTAATGTATATTAACAAAAATGGTGTGCATAATGATGTTGATATTGAATGTATTGTAAATCAATCACATGAATTATAGGGGCATAAGTCTGAAAGAAACATTTAGACTTACCCATTTGAATTTACGCGATTTTTGCGTAATTTCTATAAATCCAAGTATCGCCTGTAAACAGGCGATACTCAGACGTGCATATGACCATTGATACGCCTTATCGGCTCACATTTTGGTGTAGGTCAAAGTTTCGTAAGAATTTGTGAGCCTGAAAGGCTAATGGTCATAATTATGAAAAAAATCAGCATTATAACAAATCGAAATAAGGACAAGGATTATTCCGCAACAAAAATTATTGCACAAATGATTACAGACTGCAAAATGATTCCTGTTATGAGTGAAGAGCATAGGGAAAGTGGTATTGTTGCAGATTATGTTGATAAAACTGAGCTTGCGAATACCGATATGATTGTTGTTTTGGGCGGAGATGGAACCTTGCTTTCAGCTGCTCGTGATTTTTGTGAATATGATGTTCCGATTTTAGGAATAAATTATGGTCACCTTGGCTTTTTAACCGAAATTGAAAAAGAGGATAAACAAAAATTTGAAGAAATTTTAATGGGAAAATATATAAAATCACAGCATATGACCCTTTGCGTTGATATTGACGGCAAGCGTATGAATGCGCTGAACGATGCAGTGATACACCGGGGAGGATTTTCCAGAATGCTGGAATTTTCTATTTATATTGATGATGAATTTGTAAATTCAGCTTCTGCCGACGGCTTGATTATTTCAACTCCAACCGGCTCCACCGCTTATTCATTATCCGCAGGAGGACCAATTGTGGACCCAACCGTTGAAGTTTTGCTGATTACTCCTATATGCCCCCATAATTTATCATCAAGATGTATAATAGTCCCTGCCGGTAAGCGTATAAAAATTGAAATCATAAACGCAGAGGAACATGAAACTATGCTCACTCTTGACGGGCAAATCGGATACGAATTGGGCAAGGATGCTAGCATTATTTTTACGGGCGGTAAAAAAATTAATTTAGTTCGCATTAACAACAGTTCATTTTATAAAAAATTAAAAGATAAAATGTTCGAATAAATTTATAAAGATTGAGGTGTAAAAAGATGCTGAAGAAAAAACAGAGGCTTGCAAGGATTTTAGAAATTATTAAAAGTGAAGATATTGAAAAGCAGGAAGAACTGGTTGACAGATTAAACCAATGCGGATTTGATGTGACACAAGCCACAGTATCGAGAGATATCAGAGATTTGCGCCTTGTAAAAGAACAAACAATATCGGGTGTTCAAAAATATGCCGCTTCATCTTCTAAAAATGATATTTTTTTCAGCAAAAAGCTTCACGAGATTTTTGCTCATTCGGTAACAAATATTGATTATGCAAATAACATTGTTGTTATAAAAACCTTGGGCGGAATGGCTCAAGGTGCCGCATCTGCTGTTGATACAATATTTAATTCAAATATTGTAGGCTCTATCGCGGGGGACGATACCGTTATGGTTATCGTACGCAGTGAGGCAGATGCAAAGGATATGTGCATAAAGCTTTTGGAATTGAGGGGGTAGTTTCTTGCTTACCAAATTACATATTAAAAATATTGCGGTAATTGATGAAATTACCATTGAATTTGTTAGTGGATTTAACGTGCTTACCGGTGAAACAGGTGCAGGTAAGTCTATTATTATTGATTCTATAAATATGGTTTTGGGGCAGCGCACAAATAAGGATTTAATCCGAAATGGAGAGGAACGTGCGGCTGTTGAAGCAATTTTTGAAATTAACAGTGAAAGTGTAAAGCAAGCAATTTGCAATATGGGAATTGATGTTGAAGATGATTTGCTTCTTATTTATCGGGATTTAAATACTGATGGAAAAAGCAATTGCCGAATTAACGGGCAATTAGTCACTGCCGGAATGATTAAGGAGATTGCAAAGCTTTTAATAAATATACACGGTCAGCACGATAATCAGGTTTTGCTTACACCTTCGAAGCATATAGAACTTTTGGACAGCTTTGCAAATGCTTATGAGGCACTGAGCAGATACAGAGCTGTTTTTGAACAAACAAAAACCATTGAAAATGCTTTAAAAAGCTGTACCTTTGATGAACAGGAAAAGCAAAGAAGGATAGATTTATTGCAGTATCAAATAGAAGAAATTTCTTCTGCAAATTTAAAGGCTGACGAAGAAGATTTGCTAAACGAAAGAAAAATATTTTTAAACAGTGCGGGTAGAATAACAAATGTTATAGAAAAATCAAGAGAAATTTTATATAATGGAAGCGATGAAGCACTTTCTGTGCATGATTTAATTTCGGGTTTGGTAAGCGATTTTTCCGAAATTTCCAAATATGACGAAAAATTAAAAGAATTCTATAATCAGATGGATGCAATAAGCATAAGTATTGACGATGTTATTTATCAGATACGAGATTATGCAGATACTGTTGAATTTGATATTGGTGAAATCAACAGTATTGAGGAACGGCTTGATGTTATACATAAATTGAAACGCAAATACGGCGCAAATATAAGTGAAATTATTGAATTTTATGATAAAATAGCAGAGGAATTAGAGCAAATAGCATCAAACGACGAAAGAATAATTAAGCTAAATTCAGATTATGAAAAAAGTATTGCAAAGCAAAGGGAAATAGCAAATGAAATTACTCAGCTTCGCAAGAAATTTGCTTTAGTGCTTGAAGAAAAAATTATGCAGCAATTGACAGACCTTGATATGAACAAGGTTAATTTTGTTGTAAGCATAACCGATGCAGATTTTAACATTAACGGTGCGGATGCTGTTGAATTTTTAATATCCACCAATATGGGAGAGCCTGTAAAGCCTCTTTCGAAAATTGCATCAGGCGGTGAAATGTCTCGAATTATGCTTGCAATTAAATCTATTCTTGCTGATACGGACGAGGTTTCAACTTTAATATTTGACGAAATCGACACAGGCGTAAGCGGCAGGGCGGCTCAAAAAATTGCAGAAAAAATACATAAAATCTCGGCAAAAAAACAAATACTGTCTATAACGCATCTTGCTCAAATTGCAAGTATGGCAAAAACTCATTTTTTAATAGAAAAAAATATTGAAGATAATAAAACAAAAACAAAGGTTATAAAGCTTTCGCAAGAGGAAAGAACAAATGAACTTGCACGAATTATAGGCGGAGCGCAAATAACACCTATAACACTTCAAAATGCTAAGGAAATGTTGGAAAGAGGGCAGGAGCATTGAAACAAATCGGATTAGTCAGAAGTATAGATGAAAATATTGCCACTGTTGAAATTAAAAGAGCAACTGCCTGCGGAGAAAATTGCGCCCAGTGCAAGGGCTGTTCTACTTCAAAAAGCACCGTGCAGGTTAGTAACGAAATTAATTCAAAAATTGGTGAAACGGTTATAATAGAATTATCCGATTCAAAGATTTTATTTGCCGCATTTGTGGTTTATATTGTGCCGATAATTTTGTTTATTATAGGCTATGCAATATTCGATATTAAAATTGGGATTTTGTTTTTTGCAGTTCCTTTTATTATACTAAAAATTTTAGACAAAAAAATATATAAAAAGTATGTCGGAACTGTAACAAAAATAATTGACCGTATAAAATAAAAGTGCTATAATAAGGAGAGTATAACTTGATTTATATAATTACAGGACATTATGGAAGTGGAAAAACAGAATTTGCAATAAATTTTGCTATGGGGCTTAAAAATCCTACAATAGTTGATTTAGACATTGTAAACCCATATTTCAGAACAAAAGATGCCGAAGAAATTCTTGAAAACAACAATATAAAGCTGATATCTACTCAATTTGCAAACACAAATATAGATATGCCCACAGTGCCTCCCGAAATTTACGGTGCATTGCTAAGCGATTATGATGTTGTTATTGACGTTGGCGGTGATGATGACGGGGCTGTTGCACTTGGGCAATATTATAATTATTTTAAAAATAAGCCATACGAAATGATTTTCGTTGTGAACACAAAACGTCCCCTTACTTCAACCTGCGAAGATATTATAAATATGATTAGAAATATTGAATTAACATCAAGGCTTAAGGTTACAGCCATCGTTAACAATACTAACGTTAAAAACGAAACAAAGGTTAATGATGTTTTAGGTAGCCTAAAAATTATAGATGAAGTTTCAAAAGAAACAAAATTGCCCATTATGGCAATATCAGCAACAAAAGAAATTGCGGAAGAGCTTAATTTAGATATTAAAGTTATTCCGCTTAAATTATATTTAATTCTACCGTGGGAGGTGTAAAAAATGGCGAAAGTAACATTTAATACCGATTCTTGTAAGGGTTGTCAGCTTTGCACAACAGTATGCCCGAAAAAAATTATTTTTATGGATAAGGAACACATAAACAAAAAAGGATTTAATCCTGCTTATGTGGCAGAGATGGATAAGTGTATCGGCTGCAAATTTTGCGCAACGATTTGTCCTGATGTTGTAATTACGGTTGAAAAATAAATTTGATTTTATGAGTGGAGTGATTTTATTATGGATAAAGTTTTAATGAAGGGTAATGAAGCAATTGCCGAAGCTGCAATTCGTGCAAACTGTAAGCACTTTTTCGGCTACCCAATTACTCCTCAGACGGAGATTTCGGCTTACATGGCAAAAAGAATGCCTAAAATCGGCGGAGTTTTTCTTCAGGCAGAAAGCGAGGTTGCCGCTATAAATATGGTTTATGGTGCGGCAGGCAGCGGCGTTCGAGCAATGACGTCCTCCTCCAGCCCCGGAATTTCTCTTAAAGCTGAAGGTATATCATACATAGCAGGTGCGGATTTGCCCTGCGTTATAGTTAATATTGTTAGAGGAGGCCCCGGCTTGGGTGGAATTCAGCCGGCACAATCCGATTATTTTCAGGCAGTAAAGGGCGGAGGACACGGCGATTATAAAATGATTGTTTTAGCCCCTGCTTCCATACAGGAAACTGTTGACTGCACAACAAGCGCTTTTGATTTGGCAGATAAATATCGTATGCCGGTTATGATTTTGGGTGATGGTATGTTAGGGCAAATGATGGAGCCTATATCTTTCCCCGAAGCTAACAATACAAATGAAACAAAAAAAGAATGGGCGACTGACGGCACAAAAATGAAGAGAAAAAGAAATATTGTAAATTCTCTTTTTATCGACCCTAAGGAGCTTGAAGATAAGGTTCTTGAGCGTCAAAAGAGATATGACGTTATAGAGGAACAGGAAGTTAAATTCGAAACGGAAAATTTAGAAGATGCAGATGTTGTTTTGGTTGCATACGGCACAACTGCCCGTATTGCAAAGGCGGCAATGAAAATGGCAAGAGACAGCGGACTAAAAGTTGGTATAATAAGACCGATTACCCTTTGGCCTTTCCCTAAAAAAATTATTGAGAAAACTGCTAAGCGTGTTAAAGCAATTATTTCAGTTGAAATGAGTATGGGACAAATGGTTGAGGATATCAGGCTTGCCGCAAATGGTGCGTGTCCTGTGCATTTTTATGGCAGAACAGGCGGTATGGTTCCGACTCCTGCTGCAATCTTAGAAGAAATAAGGAGGGTGAAATAAATGCAGACAGTATTTGAAAGACCAAAAGCATTATCAAATGTGACTATGCATTATTGCCCTGGTTGCACTCACGGAATAATTCACCGACTCGTTGCAGAGGTTATAGACGAGCTTGGTATAGAGGGAACAACTGTTGGTGTTGCACCTGTTGGCTGTGCGGTTTTCGCATATAATTATTTCGAATGTGATATGCAACAGGCTGCACATGGCAGAGCTCCTGCCGTTGCAACGGGAATTAAAAGAGCAAATCCAGAAAACATAGTTTTTACCTATCAAGGAGACGGAGACCTTGCAGCTATCGGCACAGCAGAAACTGTTCATGCCGCAGCAAGGGGCGAAAATATCACAGTTATTTTTGTGAATAATGCTATATATGGTATGACAGGCGGACAGCTTGCTCCAACATCATTGGTTGGACAAATAACACAAACCTCACCCTATGGAAGAAGTGTTCAGGCTCAGGGCTATCCAATTCGCATAAGTGAAATGCTTTCCACATTGGAAGGACCGTCATTTATAAAGCGTTGCAGTGTGGATAGTGTTAAAAATATAAACGATACAAAAGCATCAATTAAAAAAGCGTTCCAAAATCAAATAGATAAAAAAGGCTTTTCGTTGGTAGAAATTCTTTCTACATGCCCAACGAACTGGGGCTTATCGCCTGTTGAATCCCTTACGTGGCTTAGAGAAAATATGATGCCACACTATCCTCTGGGAATCTATAAAGATGTTGACGGAGGTAGTGAAAATGAATAAAACAAACGAAATTTTATTTGCCGGCTTTGGCGGACAGGGCATATTATTTTCCGGCAAGGTTGCGGCATATACAGGAATGATGGACGAAAAATTTGTTTCGTGGCTGCCTTCATACGGACCGGAAATGCGCGGAGGCACAGCAAATTGCCATGTTATAGTATCGGATATGCCTGTTGGTTCGCCTATTATTATAAATCCTACAGATTTGGTTGTTATGAATAAGCCATCCTTTGAAAAGTTTGAAAAAGCCGTTGTAAGCGGCGGAAATATTATTATTGACAGCTCGTTGATTAAAGAAAAATCATCTCGAACTGATGTTAACCAATATCAAATTCCTGCAAGCCAAATGGCAAATGATATGGGAATACCAAAGCTTGCAAATATGATTATTTTCGGAAAACTAATTAAAGTAGCAGGATTTGCTACAATGGAAAGCGTAAAAAAAGGTCTCGAAAAAAGCGTTCCGCCAACTAAAAAAGAATTATTCGAAACAAACTATAAAGCGATTAAGGCGGGATATGATTATGAAGATTAAGACAAAAGATTTGGTAATTGCAGCATTACTTACAAGTATGTCAATAATAATACCAAACATATTCCCTACATTGCCACTTGGTCCTTTTACCGCAACATTTGCATCACATCTTCCAACTATTGTTGCAATGTTTATTTCACCTGTTGTTGCAATTATAACTGCCATTGGTTCGGTTATCGGTTTTGCAATTAAATTTTCAGCTATGCCATGGATTATTGCTCGTGCGGCAATGCATATTCCCTTTGCAATTTTAGGTGCATATATGATTAAAAAGAATTATAATTTAATTATTACAATTTTACTTACAATGGTTGTTCATGCAGGATTAGAGGTTTTGGTTCTAATACCGTTTTTGGATATGATACCAAAGTTAAAGGTGAATTGGTATTCAATAACCTTTTTTGGAACTGCACTTCACCACTTAATTGATTTTACACTTGCAGTAATTATTGTGTCCTTCCTTGTAAAAGCGAAATTTATTAAATACAGCTTTAGAAAGAAAGAAGCGGCAGAATAAATCTGCCGCAAAGATAAGGGGACTTAAATGTATTTTGTGAGGTCATTAGTAATTATTACCCATTATTTGATATAATATACATTTGAAACGGAAGAATATATGAGAAAATTATTAGCAATATGGATTACAAAATTACTCATAACAGCAGGAAAATTAGGAGGCAAAAAAGGCTCGTCAACACCGGGTCGTTTTGCCCTTTTAATTTGCCCTGATATTTTAAAGTATTTATCCTCTCAAATTAAAGAGAATATTGTTGTTGTATGTGGTACAAACGGGAAAACAACCACTAACAATCTGCTTTATTCGGTGCTTTTATCCCAAGGCAAAAGTGTGGTTTGCAATAATGTGGGTGCAAATATGTTAGAGGGTGTGACCACCGCTTTTGTGAATTCGGCAAATATTTGGGGCAGGATAAATGCGGATTATGCTTCGATTGAAATTGATGAAATTTCAACTGTTAAGGTTTTTGAGCATTTTTTGCCTGATTATATGATAATAACAAATTTGTTTCGAGACCAGCTGGACAGATACGGCGAAATTGATATAACAATTGAATATTTAACAAAATCCCTTGCTATGTCTAAAAATACAACCTTAATTTTGAATGCTGATGACCCTCTTGTTGTTGCGTTAGGTAAAAAGTGCGGTAATAAGGCTGTATATTTTGGAGTAAGCGAGGATGTTGGAATATCCTTAAACGAAACAAAAGAAGGCAGATTTTGTAGTTTTTGCGGAAATGAACTTACTTATAATTATTATCATTACAGCCAGCTTGGGGATTATGTCTGCTCAAAATGCGGCTTTCAACGCCCTGAAGTTTCATATGCGGCAACAAATGTGAATATTGAAAGCGGAATATGCTTTGATGTTGATAATCGAAATATTTGCGTTAATTACAGAGGCTTCTATAATATATACAATATTTTGGCGGCATATAGCGTATGCAGTGTTTTTAATCTAAACCTTGATAATTTAAATAAAACTTTAAGCAATTATAAACCGCAGATTGGCAGAATGGAAAGCTTTTATATCGGAAAGCAGGTAATTTTTAATTTGTCTAAGAATCCGGCAGGGTTTAATCAGGCAATTTCAACCGTTAAGAGCGATGGTCGCACAAAGGATGTTGTTGTGGTTATAAACGATAATGCCCAGGACGGCAAGGATATATCTTGGATATGGGACGTTGATTTTGAACGTTTGAAGGATGTAAATGTAAATACATTTACAGCAAGTGGAATAAGGCATAATGACGTATGCGTCCGATTTAAATATGCGGATTTTGAAAATTTTGAAGATATTTCAGATGTTAAAACCGCAATAATTGAGGCGTTAAAATCCAATGCAGAGGTTTTATATGTGTTGGTTAATTATACTGCCCTGTTTAGCACGCAGGATATTTTAAAAGAGTTGGAGGGAAAGATGTGAAACTGAAAATTGCACATTTGTATCCTGAACTTTTAAATTTATATGGAGACAGGGGGAATATAATTTCCCTTAAAAATCGTATGCAATGGCGTGGGATAGAGGCGGAGGTTGCAGAATACAAGCTTTCTGATGAAATAGATTTTGCAGGCTTTGATATTGTGTTTGTGGGCGGAGGTTCCGATAGGGAACAGCTTTTGGTATGCAAAAGACTGGCACAGATTAAAAACCATTTTGCGCAGTATATAGAAGATAATGGCGTGGTTGTTGCTATTTGCGGCGGTTATCAGCTTTTGGGACATTATTATAAATTGAAAAATGAAACAATCGAAGGGTTGGGAATTTTAGATATATACACAGAATCGGGAAAAGGACGATTGATTAGTAATGTGGTTATAGAAACCGAGCTTTTTGATATGCCCGTAGTAGGCTTTGAAAATCACGGTGGAAGAACATATATCGGCAAGCACATGCCCTTAGGTAAAATAAAGTTCGGAAACGGAAATAACGGAATTGACGGCGGTGAAGGCGTTATTTATAAAAATGTTATAGGCACATATCTGCATGGTCCTCTTTTGCCGAAAAATCCTCAGCTTTGTGATTATATCATTCAAAAAGCGTTGAACCGAAAATACGGAGAAGCTGTGCTTGAAAAATTAGATGACAGCATAGAAATTGCCGCAAATAATTATATAGTTAAGCGGTTTTGCATTTAATATTCCACACCCGAATATTTATGTATGGTGCGCTTTATAGCGTTTTTTACATTATCAGAAGCGTTTCCGTCACTCTTATAATCAAAAAGCTTTGTGAAATCGGATATATCTCGGTATGTTTGATTTAGCGATTTGTTTTGCATTACAGTAATTGTGCTGTAAAAATCCTCAAAATCTTTATCAGACAAATGGTTTATGCCGTATTGCAAAAGCTTTGCAAAATGTGGTAGGCAAAAGCCATCCTTTGAATTAAATTTTAACTTAAAATCTTTTTCTGTTTTCCATAAATAAATTACATTGATTAAGTATTTATCAAGCAAATGAAGCCTTCGCTCACAAACTGCGCAGGATTTTTCGAGATTTTGCATTTCGTCTATTGTGTTTTGTGCGATTTCCTTTGTGCCTGATGTTTTTTTAAACAAGCCTTTTTTTCCGTGTGCCTCTGCTTTTAAAAGTTTTGTGAATTTTTCGTTTTGCGTTTGTGAATGTGTTTGCAAAATCAATGATAGCGGAAGCGCCTTGCCTTGGGATAAAAGCTCGGAATAATGTTGCTTGCAAAAGCCGCGTTCGTTTGTTGTAATCCTAAAATCCGGCTCCATCATTGATGCACCAAGGGTGGATTCTATAATTTCATTGTTCAATTTATTTTCGATTTCACATATTGCACAGCTGCAATCTGCATTGAAAGCATCGTTTATTGGTATCGTATAAATTTTTTCTTTCAAATTTTTCAACCTCATTTCTAATTTATCATTGTAATTATAACACAAAGCTTGTATAATTGAAAGTAGGAGTTGATAGAATATGATAATTGCAAGTAAAAAGGATTTTGACCTGTTGCACACGTTTGATTGCGGTCAGTGCTTCAGATGGAATATTGAAGCCGATAACAGCTACACAGGCGTTATTTACGACCATGTTATAAATGTTTCGTCAAATGATGAAAATATATCTATTAGCTGTGATGATGAAAATTTGGTAAACGATTATTTCGATTTAAAAAGAGATTATTCAAAATTAAAAAATGCCTTATCTAAGGATTTGATATTAAAAGAAGCGATAGGATACGGAAGCGGGATAAGAATATTAAAGCAACAGCCGTGGGAAACATTAATTTCGTTTATAATTTCTGCCAATAATAATATTCCGAGGATTAAAAAAATTGTTGAAGGATTGTGTCAAAATTTCGGAAATAAATTAAGCTATAAGGGCAAATTATATTATACATTCCCAAGCTGTGAAGTCGTTTCAAAGCTTACCGAGGATGATTTGGCGGTGATTAAAAGCGGATACAGGGCAGGCTATATTTTAGATGCGGCAAAAAAGATTTCAAGTGGTCAGGTTAATTTAAATGAAATTTACAATATGAACGAGTATGAAGGGCGTCAAGCCTTAAAAGAGATTAAAGGTGTTGGGGATAAGGTTGCCGATTGTGTTTTGCTTTTTGCATATCAAAAATTTAGTGTGTTCCCAAAAGATGTTTGGATTAAAAGAATGTTAAACAATCTTTATGAAGTTGAAGAAGGGGGATATGATGAGTTCATAATAGAAAAATTTGGTAATTTAGGCGGTTTTGCGCAACAATATTTATTTTTTTATGGTAGAGATACACATAAAAATGCAAAATAACATATGCAACATTGTTATTTTGACAATTTTCAAACAATTTAATAAAATTATAGATTTTTTGTTAATTTTATGTTAAAATTATATTATATTTTTTATTGAGGGTGATAAATTTGTACATTGCTTTAATATTAGCCGCCGGCGAAGGTAAAAGAATGAAATCGAACATCCCCAAAGTTTTGCATAATGTTGCTTTTAAGCCTTTGGTTAGATGGGTTTTAGATTCCACCAGCGCGGCGAATGAGCAAATTGTGGTTGTTGGGCATTGCGCCGAAATGGTTAAAAACGAGCTTGGAGATACAGTTAAATTTGCAGTTCAAAATGAACAATTAGGCACCGGTCACGCTGTTATGCAGGCGAAGGAGTATTTGCAGGGAAAATCTGGAGATGTGCTTGTAATCAGTGGTGATACACCTCTTATTACAAAAGAAACAATTGACAGCGCTTATTCCTATCATATGGAATCTAAAAATTCCATAACGATTCTTACTGCAAATTTTGATAATCCATCCGGTTACGGAAGAATTATTCGTGATGAAAATAGTAACGTAAAAAAAATTATTGAGCATAAGGATGCAAGCAATGAAGAACTTAAAATTACAGAAATAAATTCAGGTATGTATTTTTTTGATATTAATTTGCTTTTAAATGCGCTGGATAAGCTTGGTAACGATAATGCACAGGGTGAATATTATCTTACAGATACAATCGAAATAATTTTAAACACAGGAAGCAAAGTCGGCGCATATATAGTTAAAGATAATAACGAAATTTTAGGTATCAATGACAGAGTTCAGCTTAGCCTTGCAAGTGAAATTATGAGGGACAGGATAAACACACATCATATGAAAAACGGTGTTACTTTTATCTCTCCTAATACCACTTATATTGGCGGTGATGTTACTATTGGCAGTGATACTATAATTATGCCAAATACTATAATTGAAGGTAGCGTTTTAATCGGTGAAAATTGCTTGATAGGGCCAAATTCAAAAATTGTAAGTTCAACAATTGCAGATGATGTTGAGGTTAACAGCTCTGTTGTGCTAAGCAGTAAAATTGACAGCGGCACTCATGTTGGGCCTTTTGCTTATATCAGACCGAACAGTAATATCGGCAAAAACATTAAAATTGGTGATTTTGTTGAGATTAAAAATTCAGTTATCGAAGATGGAACTAAGGTTTCACATCTTACATATATAGGCGATTCTGATGTTGGCAAAAACGTAAATTTCGGATGTGGCACAGTTACTGTAAATTATGACGGTTCTAAAAAATATCGCACCACTGTTTGTGATAATGCGTTTATAGGCTGTAACACCAATTTGGTTTCGCCTGTAACCGTAAACGAAGGTGCATTTATTGCGGCGGGCTCCACAATTACAGAGGATGTACCCCGAAATTCTTTAGCAATCGCTCGTGCAAGGCAAGTAGTTAAAACAAATTGGATTAAAAAATAGGAGGAAAAACAAATGATAACCCACGGTAAGAATATTAAAGTTTTTTCAGCTAATGCGAATGTTCAGCTTGCGAAGGAAATTGCAAATATAATAGGTGTTCCCCTTGGGAATTCTAAGGTTACAACCTTTAGCGACGGTGAAATTGGAGTTAACATAAACGAAACTGTCAGAGGCTCTGATGTTTTTGTTGTTCAATCCACATCTTACCCTGTTAACGAGCATCTTATGGAGCTTTTGATAATGATTGATGCCTTCAAGCGTGCTTCGGCAGGCAGAGTTACTGCAGTAATGCCTTATTTCGGTTATGCAAGGCAAGATAGAAAAGCAAAGGCGAGAGACCCGATTTCCGCAAAGTTGGTTGCGGATTTAATTGCAACAGCAGGAGCAGACAGGGTTTTGACTATGGATTTACACGCTGCTCAAATTCAAGGATTTTTTAATATACCGGTTGACCATTTGCTTGGAACTCCAATACTTGCGCCTTATTATGCTGAAAAATTTAAGGATGATAAAGACGATTTGGTTGTTGTTTCTCCAGACCTTGGAAGCGTTACTCGTGCGAGGAATTTTGCGGATAGATTAGATGTTCCTCTTGCAATTATTGACAAAAGACGACCAAAAGCAAATGTTTGCGAGGTTATGAATATAATCGGAGATATTAAGGATAAAAGAATTATTCTTGTTGACGATTTAATAGATACGGCAGGAACCTTATGTAATGGTTCTTTTGCGCTTAAAGAGCGTGGAGCAAAGCAGGTTTATGCGTGTGCAACTCACGGAGTTTTGTCCGGCCCTGCAATAGAGCGAATTAAAGATTCAATGATTGATGAATTATTGGTGCTTGATACAATTGTGTTGCCTCCGGAAAAGCAAATTGATAAAATTAAGACGTTATCAGTAGCCCATGTGTTTGCAGAAGCAATTGAAAGAATTTATGAAGATTTATCAGTTAGCACACTTTTTGTATAAATCGAATATGAAATATTTAATCGTTGGGCTTGGTAATCCGGGCAAAAAATATATTGATACACGGCATAATATCGGCTTTGATATTATTGACGTTATTGCAGCTTACTTCGGCGCAAAGGTTACAAAGTTGAAATGCAAAGCTTTAGTGGGCGAATGTAAGATAAATGATTTTAATATAATTCTTGCAAAGCCTCAAACATATATGAACTTAAGCGGTGAAAGCGTCAGTGCGCTTGCGGCATATTATAAAATTCAGCCTGAAAATATTATTGTAATTTATGATGATATTTCCCTTAATACAGGTAAGGTGCGTATTCGCCCAAAAGGAAGCGCAGGCGGGCATAACGGTATGAAAAATATTATTTATTTTTTAAATACCGATGAATTTCCAAGAATACGAATTGGCATAGGAGAGCCTGATTGCGAGCTTATTGATTATGTTCTGCAAAAATTTTCAAAGCAGGAAATTGCTGTTTTAACAGAGCTGGCAAAAATTATGCCCGATTTAATAATAACCTTATTAGAAAATGGAATTCCTACTGCAATGAATAAATTTAATTAGAGGAGAGGTGCAAACGTGCTTTCGGAAGCTTATAACTATATTTTATCAATTTTTAAATTTGTAAGACCTCAGGATTATATTGATATTATTGTTGTTGCCTATGTTATATATCAGGGTATTTTGCTAATTCGGGAAACACGCGCCATTCAGCTTATTAAAGGTATTTTTATTCTTGTAATCCTTATGCAGCTAAGCTCTTGGTTTCAGCTTCATGTTATAAATTATATTTTAAAAAACACTATGCAGGTTGGGCTTGTTGCACTTTTGGTTGTTTTTCAGCCGGAGCTTCGACGTGCATTGGAACAAATGGGAAGAAGCAGATTCAGTAATTTATTCAGCTTTGATGACCCAAATTCACCCGAAGCAATTACTGCTGTTGTAGGGCAGGTTTGTGCGGCGATAGATACTATGTCCGATAACAGAATCGGAGCTTTAATTGTTATAGAGCGTAAAACAAAAGTTGGAGACATTGTCCGCACCGGAGTAACTTTAAATTCGGAAGTTAGTGCCGAGCTTATTGTTAACATTTTTGTGCCTAACACACCGCTCCATGATGGAGCTGTTGTTATACGTGAAAACAAAATTATGGCTGCTGCTTGCTTTTTGCCTCTTACGCAAAATGATGGTTTGAATTCAGAACTTGGCACAAGGCACAGAGCCGCACTTGGCATATCGGAAATATCCGATTGTGTTGTTGTTGTTCTTTCAGAAGAAACAGGCAAAATTTCACTTGCGCTAGATGGTACATTAACACGCAATTTAAGTGTGGATTCTCTTGGAAAGGCATTGCTTAAAATTTTACTTCCTCAAATAGAAAAAAAGCCTGCTAAAAAATTATTTCAATGGAAGGGGAATGGAAATTGAAAAAGTTTTTTACAACAGACATACTTATGAAGATTTTGTCTTTATTGATTGCATTTATACTTTGGATTTATTTGGTTGTTCTTTTAAATCCCGAGACAGAGCTTGTTGTTACGGATATTCCCGTTTCATTATCTAATCATTTGGCTCTGCAAAAGGATGATCTTGTTATTATGAATGAAAAAATTAATCCTGTAACCATTAAATTAAAGGGTACAAGAAATATGCTTTCCAATGTAAATAAAAATAATATAACAGCCTATGTGGATTTATCCGGATATAATAAACAGGGAACTTATTCCCTTCCAATTCACATAAGATTACCATATGAAGAAATAAGTATTATGGAGAAAAAACCGTATAATATTAACATAAATATTGATAAATTAATTTCACAGGAATTTAAAATTCAAGTACAAATAACAGGCACACCTAAGGCGGATTTCTCAGCATTAAGCCCTGTAACATCCCAGTCATTACTAAGCGTTAAGGGACCTAGTGAGCTTGTAAAATCAATTGATAAGGCTGTGGTAGAGCAGGACATTTCACTTGCCGCCGAGGATATTGTTCAATTGCAAAGAATCAAGCTGCTAAATACAAACGGTGATGAAATTACTAATAAAGCATTGGTTTTTGCCCCTGAAAAAATTGAAGTTCGCACACCTATTGTTAAAAGAAAGGTTGTTCCCGTAAAGCCTATTTTGCAAAGCGGAGCAGATAATATTGAAGCCTCTGTTATGGATATTATGGAGGTTACGATTATTGGCAAGGAAAGCGTGATAGATCCGATAATTGAAATTTATACTAAACCGATAAAAACCGAAGATTTAAAGGAGGATACCAATATCACCGCAGAATTAGCAGTTCCAAACGATGTTACTATCCTTGAAAAAACCACTCATGTTTTAGTAAGTTTGAAGGTTAAAAAATGAAGATAGAATTAAATAATATTGTAGTTTTATTGGATTCTGATATTCAAGAGGTTATAAAGCTTTGTGCATTAAAAGCAGGAATAAAAGAATCGGATATTTTAAATTATAAGATTAAACGACGTTCCACCGATGCTCGCCGAAGCAGTATTAAGTTTAATTATTCAATTATATTGGATATAAAAGAGGGAACGAAATATAACAGTAATATTAAAGAGTTTGTGCCTAAAATTCGCAAGGAGCAGGTTTTTGGCACGGAAAAACTGCGAAGCCAGCCGATTATTATAGGCGCAGGGCCTGCCGGCTTGTTTTGCGCATACTTTCTGGCTAAAAACGGCTTTAAGCCTGTAATATACGAACAGGGTTCGATAATTTCACAGCGAGTTTGTGATATTGAAAATTTTATATCTACCCAAAAACTAAACTTAAATTCTAATATACAATTTGGTGAAGGCGGTGCAGGCACTTTTTCGGACGGCAAATTAACCGCTCGAAGTGGTGATGAGCTTTCAGAGGATGTTTTGCAGATTTTTGTTGACTGCGGTGCAAATGAGGAAATATTATATTTATCAAAGCCTCATATCGGCACAGATATGCTTCGCAATGTTATTACCAATTTAAGATGTGAGATAGAAAAATTAGGCGGCACATTTTATTTTAACAAGAAATTAGAAAATATAGTGATTAAAAATGATAAGGTTTTATCAATCTTTATTGATGATGATGAAATAAAAAGTGATGCTCTTGTTTTGGCAATAGGTCATTCAGCCAGGGATACCTATGAAATGCTATACGAAAAGCAGGTTTTTATGTCCCCCAAGCCTTTTGCAATTGGTGTCCGTATTGAAAATAAGCAGGATTTTATAAACAATGCCCAATATGGAAAATTTGCAAATCACAAATCCCTTAAAGCCGCTGATTACAAGCTTGCATATAACGGAGCGGAAAGAAGCTGTTTTTCATTTTGTATGTGCCCCGGCGGCACGGTTGTTGCGGCGGCATCTGAGCAACACGGCGTGGTTGTAAACGGAATGAGCAATAATGCCCGTGATGGTGAAAATGCAAACAGTGCATTGGTTGTTAATGTTAAAACGACTGATTTTGACGGTGTTTTGGGAGGAATAGCGTTTCAAAGAAAATTTGAACAATCGGCATATAAAATTACAAATTCTTATGCCGCTCCTGTGCAAAATACTGTTGATTTTTTAAACGGCAGAAAATCAACAAAAATAATAAATATAAATCCAACATATCCATTAGGTGTTGAGCCAGCAGACATTTCTGCTTGCTTGCCAGATTTTGTTTCAAAGACAATTGCCGAAGGCTTGAGGTGTTTCAATAAGCAAATCAGCGGATTTTCAAGCAATTCAGTACTTACGGGAGTGGAAACAAGAACATCTGCCCCTGTTCGCATAGAGCGCAATGAAAATATGGAAAGCATTAACGTTAAGGGACTATATCCAATCGGCGAAGGTGCAGGATATGCAGGTGGAATTATGAGTGCCGCAATAGATGGAATTAAAACCGCACAAGCAATTATGCAAAAATATTCTTTGTAAAGAGGTGTTTGTTTTGCGAAATGGTTTAGTTCATATTTATACAGGAGAAGGTAAGGGAAAGACAACTTGCGCTTTCGGCTTGGGATTTAGGGCTGTTGGTTGCGGACTTAAGGTTATCATAGTTCAGTTTTTGAAATGCAGACCAACGGGTGAGGTTGAAAGTGCTTCAAAATTTTCTGATGAATTTAAGGTTTATCGCTTTGCAACGATAGGAAAATTTTATAACTCAATGGAAGAAAGTGAAAAAATTGAAACTGAAAACGAAATGAAAAAAGCCTTTGATTTTGCTAAAGAAATGCAGTATAATTGTGATATGTTGATATTAGACGAAATATTTGCCGCCGTTTCATTAGGTATTATAAAGAAGGATGAGCTCTGTGAATTTATCAAGAATAAACCCGAGGAGCTGGAGCTTGTTTTAACAGGCAGAGGGGCATCTGCTGATGTTATAGAATATGCGGATTATGTTTCGGAAATAAAATGTGTTAAGCATCCGTATGAAAAGGGAATTTGCGCACGCTACGGTATTGAATATTAAAGAGGAGTGTTTAATTTATGGCAGGATTTTTTGGAATGTTTGATTATAATAAGCCGGGGAAAGGCGTTGATAAGGATTTATACGAATCCAGATTTAAAATATTTTTTGATGTATTTTTTAGAAAATTTTGGAAATTTATTCAACTTAATATGTTGTATGTTATTTTATGCATCCCTGTGTTTGCCGTTATGTTTTTGGTTGCACCGTTTAACGAGATAGGTACAGATATACAAATGTTTAAAATGTTTTTATTTGTCACCTGCTGCTTAATCTACATTTCTGTAATTGGTTTTGGGCCTCTAATGCCCGGGGTTTCTTATGTTTTACGCAATTTTTCCCGCCAGCAGCATTCGTGGATTTTTAGCGATTTTTTTGAGCAAATCAAAAAGAATTTTAAGCAATCCATAATAGTTTTTTTAATTGATATTCTTTTTGTTTTTATATTTTATACCAATTATAATTTTTATACTTATTTGGCAAGCAATAATATGTTTATGATTATTGCAAAAACCTTTGTTGTTATGGTTGGTATGATTTATTTTATGATGCATTTTTATATTTATCAAATTATGGTTACATTTGATATGCCTTTGAAGCAAATATATCGAAATTCATTAATGCTTACTCTTGCAAAGCTTCCAAGAAATATTGGGGTTTTGATTTTGATTTTGATTGTAACGCTACTAACATTTTCAACTTTAATATCAGTTGGTATTGTAATTTCGTGCTTAATATCGGTTGTTTTTATTGCGTATATTGTGAATTTTACGTCCGAAACAATTATTCGTAAATATTTAATGCCAAGCGACGATAAAGATGATAGCATTGAATAAAAACAATTCACATAACAAATAATATTTCTGTACTAAAAAATATTTTTAGGAGGAAATTAAAATGGATAAAAACGAAAGCATCAAATGCACTATCTCACAATGCAAATATAATTGTGCAAAAGAACCATATTGCTCATTGCCTGTTGTTGATATCGGAACACATGAAGCAAATCCAACAAAGGTTGAATGTGTTGACTGTCAATCTTTTAAACTTAAATAACAAAAATTTATTATATTTTTAATGGGAAGCCGAATTTGGCTTCCTTTTAATATTTTCCGGAATTGTTCAATATATAAACATACAGACATCACATTTGATATTTATAATGAAGCTATACAATATGAGAGTGTGGTGATACTGATGGTTTAGAAATCCGATAATTCCAGGCATATTTAAAAAATAAAATATAAGAAGAGAGGTAGTAAAAATGACAAGTAAAAAGATTATATCCTTATTAACAGCAACGGCAATAGTTGGTTCATTGGGCATATCAACTGTATTTGCACAAAACTTTGCAAAAAAGGGAAATACTGATAATACAACGCAAACACAAAGATTTGGCAAAGAAGCAAAAGTTGAATTAACTGATGAGCAAAAAGCTGAGATGGATGCAAAAAAAGCTGAAATGGAAGCAGCAATGAAGGTGAGAGAAGAAAAAATCAATGCACTTACAGATGAACAAAAAGCTGAAATATATGCTATTAAAGAAGAAGCAAATAAATCCCAGCTTGCATTGATTGATAAATATTTGGAATTAGGCTTGATTGACAGCGAAACAGCTGATAATATGAAAACTCAAATAACAGAGAGAACTACTCAAATGAAAGAAAATGGTAAGGTTCCTATGTTAGGAATGGGAAATGGAATGGGCAAACCCGGCAACAGAAAAGGCGGTATGATGGGTGAAAGACCTGCTTTGACTGATGAGCAAAAAGTAGAGATGAAAGCAAAATTAGCAGAGAAATTAAAGGTAGAAGTGGAAGCCGGTAAAATAACTCAGGAAAAAGCAGATGAAATTTTGGCAAATTGCGAAAGCGGAAAAATGATGGGCATGGGAATGGGAAGAGGAATGAACCGTTAATAATTTAATTTTTTTAATGCACTTCTCTTTGAAGAAGTGCATTAAAAATATAATAAATATTTTTTGAAATTTATGAAATAATTAAATTTATATGATATAATTAAATGATTATTTAATTTAGCAAAAATTCAGACGCAGAAATTGCTTTGATACCTTGATACATAATTATATCGCTAAGAGGTGAAGAAAATGTATAAAATTTTAATAGTTGATGATGAAAGCAAAATAAGAGAGCTTATTAAAAAATATGCAATATTTGAAGGATATACTGTTTTTGAAGCCTCAAATGGTATGGAAGCGATTGAAATTTGTCAAAAAGAACAATTTGATATAATTGTTATGGACATTATGATGCCCGAGCTTGACGGATTTTCTGCTGTTAAGGAAATAAGAAAGAGTATCAACACGCCTGTTTTGATGCTTTCTGCCCGTGGAGAGGAATATGATAAAATACATGGGTTTGAGCTTGGAATTGATGATTATGTTGTAAAGCCTTTTTCTGCAAAAGAGCTTATGATGAGAATTGATGCAATAATGAAAAGATACAAAAAAAGCCAAAATAATGATATTTTTGAAATCGAAGGATTGAAAATTGATTTTACAGGGCGTTTTGTTTACATAGATAATAAAAAAATTTTTATGACACCGAAGGAATATGATTTATGCTTTTACTTGGCAAAGAACCGCAATATTGCTCTATCCCGAGAAAAGCTGATTACAGAGGTTTGGGGTTATGATTTTTATGGAGATGACAGAACACTTGACACACATATTAAATTGCTGAGAAAAAGCCTTGGAGAATACAGTAAATTTGTTGTAACTCTAAGAGGGGTGGGGTATCGCTTTGAAACGAATTAAGCTGCAATGGAACATTTTTATGTATTTTGCGATTTTTACGGCTATAATTATTGGTTTGTTATGGCTTTTTCAGATTGTGTTTTTAGACGATTTTTATAGAGCCATAAAAGAAAATCATATTAAAGCGTCTGCCAATTCAATAGCAAAAAATATTGACAATGTTAACTTGGTTAATATTATTTCGGAAATTTCCGAGAATAGCGAAATTGAGGTTGAAATAAGAGATAGTAATTTTAACAGAATTATAATATCAAATAATTACAGAAGCAGACCGATGCGTATGGATATTGGTATTATTTATCAGGCTGCCAAAAATAAAGGCGGTGAATATATAGAGAAATTTAGCAGAAGCAACATCAGAAATATGCCTATGAATAACATTTCCATTTTTAAAATTGTTAAAAACAGCAATAACGAAGAAATGATTATTATTTTAAATGCTATGATATCGCCCGTTAATGCAACTGTTAAAACGCTTAAGGTTCAGCTTATATATATAACTTTAATTATGGTGCTTTTGGCATTATTAATAGCATTTTTTATATCAAAAAAAATATCAAAACCAATAATAAATATAAATGAATGTGCAAAAATACTTGCTACGGGAAATTATGAGGTATCCTTTAACGGAGATGGGTATAAGGAAATCGAAGAATTATCCGCAACCTTAAACTATGCAACGGCAGAGTTATCCAAGGTGGAAAAACTAAGGAGAGAGCTTATTGCAAATATTTCTCACGACCTTCGGACGCCTCTTACAATGATAACGGGCTATAGCGAGGTTATGAGGGATTTACCGAATGAAAACACAAAAGAAAATTTGCAAATTGTAATCGACGAGGCAAAAAGGCTAACCAGCTTGGTAAACGATGTTTTAGATATTTCTAAGCTGCAAACAGGTAATTTGCAGCTTAATTTAGAAAATTTTAATATAACGTGCAACATATCTCAAATGATTAAAAGATATAATAAACTGCTTGAAAGCGAAGGCTACAGCATAGTTTTTGAATTTGAAGACCAGGTTTTCGTAAATGGTGATGAAATCCGCATCTTGCAGGTTTTGTCTAATCTAATAAATAACGCAATAACATATAGCGGTGATGATAAAAAAATAGTTGTAACGCAAATTATTAATGATGATAGTGTTAAAATTGAAATAATTGATTTTGGAGAAGGAATTGAACCTGAAAGTGTGCCATATATATGGGACAGATATTATAAGGTGGATAAAATACACAAAAGAGCAACTGTGGGAACGGGTTTGGGTTTATCTATTGTTAAATCAATTTTGGATATGCATAATGGGGCGAAATACGGAGTTCAAAGTAATCCCGGAAGCGGAAGTATATTTTGGTTCAGTTTAGTGATTTAAATTGCATGAAAGTGTTTATAAAAAAACAAAAATAACTGCATACGTCAAAAATTTATGCCTTAAAAATCCAGCAAAACAAAGGGTTTTTAAGGCATCGACATATAATTACAAGTTTTTTAAAATTTCGCTTGCATTTTTAGGAAAAAAGGTTTATAATCATATGAGTGATGACACGACAAAGGCGCCGGTGTTAACTTTTAATTAAGTTTCCCGGTATTTTTTTGGGCTTTTACAGATTATAGATTAAAGTTTTAAAAAATAATTCAACAAGGTGATGTGTGATGAATCCAATTGTAATGCTGATTTTATTTCCGTTGTTTGCTGCAATTTCGATATTAGCAGTTAAAAAAAGTGATGCTAGAAATGTTATAGTAAGAATTTCAGTTGCTATTATATCTGCACTTTCTTTAGTTGTTGTATGGAAATATTTTAATAAAGGAATATCTTTAACCTTCGAACACGAGCATATTATAGACTATGTTTTGATGGGTGCTGAAGTTTTAATCGCTGCTTTTATTATAGTAATAAGTTTCAAAAGCAAAAAATATCTTGTAACAGCTTTTGCGGCTATTCAAACTCCGCTTCTCATTTGGTTCGAGCTTACTCAAAAAAGCAATATTCATGTTAATTCTTCAATTGTTTTTGATAAGCTTTCTGCAATAATGGTTTTGATAATAGGCATTATAGGAAGCCTTATATGCCTTTACGCTGTTGGATATATGCAGTGGTATCATATACATCATAAAAAATATGAAAAAAGAAAATCGTACTTTTTTTCAATTTTATTTGTATTTTTATCAGCAATGTTTGGATTGGTGCTTAGCAACGATTTAACTTGGCTATATTTCTGCTGGGAGCTTACCACCCTTTGCTCATTTCTGCTAATCGGCTATACTAAGACAGAAAAAGCAAAAGATAATTCCTTCCGAGCATTGGTAATTAATTTAGGAGGCGGGCTTGCATTTGCACTGGCAATTGTTTTTATCGGTATAAATTTCAAAACAGTTGAATTATCTGCACTTATAACTATGAAGCCTGAAATATTAGTTTTAATTCCTGTATTTTTGCTTTCTGTTGCAGCGCTGACAAAATCTGCACAGCTTCCGTTTTCCTCATGGCTGTTGGGAGCGATGGTTGCGCCAACGCCAACCTCCGCACTTTTGCATTCAGCAACAATGGTTAAAGCGGGAGTATATCTTATCATAAGGCTTTCACCATTATTGGGGGAAACCTATGTGGGCAGAATTGTTTCTTTAATGGGAGGAATAACGTTCCTTATAGCTTCATTTATAGCAATATCTCAAAGCGATGCTAAAAAGATTTTGGCATATTCAACCATTGCTAATTTAGGGCTTATTGTTACCTGTGCGAGTGTAGGAACACAGGAATCCCTTTGGGCGGCAATACTGCTTATAATATTTCATTCAGTTTCAAAATCGCTGCTGTTTTTATCTGTTGGCTCAATAGAGCATCAAATAGGAAGCAGAGATGTGGAGGATATGGATGTTTTGCTGGATATTTCAAGAAAGCTTTCCTTATATATGATTATCGGCATTGCAGGAATGTTCTTAGCTCCATTTGGTATGCTTATATCCAAATGGGCGGCAATGAAAGCTTTTATTGATTCTGATAATATTTTAATTGTTTTAATCCTTGTATATGGAAGTGCAGCAACCCTTTTCTATTGGACAAAATGGATGGGTAAGCTTATTTCCAATGCAAATGCTAAGAATCCGATACATCACACCTTTCATATTGACGAAGAGATACCCATATTTATTCAAGCTGTGCTCACGGTTTTGGCTTGCTTTTCGTTCCCGATTATTTCTCAATTTGCGCTTGTGCCGTATTTAACAGAATTATTCGGTGGAACTGCAATGATTCCGATTGGCGCAAATGATGAGCAAATAATGTTTATTATGCTTAGTATGCTTTTAATTCTGCCACTTAGCTTTATTCCGATTTATAAAAAGGATCATCGAAGGATTGTGCCGATTTATATGGCAGGGGAAAATACAGGCGATAACGAAAGATTTAACGCCGCACTTGGCGTTAAGCGAAAAATTAAGCTTCGCAACTGGTATATGGAAGAATATTTTGGCAATCCGAAATTATTATATTGGAGCAATATAATTTGTGTTGCAATAATTTGTCTTGGAGTTTTGCTTCTTATTAGGGGGTTGGTTGGTTAATGTTGGCTTTAAAAATAATTGCAATTATTATCCTTGCACCATTGGTTGGAGGATTAATTTCGGGAACAGACAGAGTTATAACTGCCAGAATGCAGGGCAGAAAAGGTCCGTCCGTATTTCAGCCGTTTTATGATGTTTTAAAGCTTTTTCAAAAGGAATCAATTGAAGTTAATGCTATGCACCGCTTTTATGTTTATATCGCTTTAATATTTGTAATTTTTACTGTTGTAATTATGATGTTAGGTGGCGATATCCTTCTTGCAGTATTTATATTAACATTAGGTTCGATATTCTTTGTTTTAGGCGGTTATGCTTCTAATTCACCATACAGCCTTATCGGCTCCGAAAGGGAACTTTTATTGATGATGGCATATGAGCCTATGGTTCTGCTTGCCTGCGTGGGGCTTTACTATGTACACAATAGCTTTTTTATTACTGATATTATTTCGGGGGCAATTCCTGCAATTGTTTATCTGCCGGGAATATTTTTAGGTGTTATTTATATTTTAACCTTTAAATTAAGGAAATCACCTTTCGATTTAAGTATGTCTCATCATGGGCATCAGGAAATTGTAAAAGGAATAACAACAGAGTATTCAGGAAAAGATTTAGCAATAATAGAAATTACTCACTGGTATGAAACAATTATTGCATTAGTATTGGTTTATATATTTTTTGCAAGCTCCTCTCCTATAAGCCATGTATTTGCTATTTTTGCGTGTGTTGCCGCATATTTACTTGAAATTTTGGTTGATAATGCTTTTGCACGTTTTAAATGGGAGCTTGTACTCAAAGATACCTGGATTATAACAGGTGTTTTAAGTACTTTAAATCTTGTAGTTTTATCTTTTTTTAGGTAGGTGGACATATGAATTTCGTTAAAAAATCGCCGTGGATTTTGCATTATGACGGCTCAAGCTGTAACGGCTGTGATATTGAGGTGCTTGCTTGCCTTACACCGCTTTATGATGTTGAAAGATTCGGAATAATAAATACAGGCAACCCTAAGCATGCAGATATTTTACTTATTACTGGCAGTGTTAACCAGCAAAATATTAATGTGGTAAAACAGCTTTACGACCAAATGCCAGAACCAAAGGTTGTTATTGCAACGGGAATATGTGCAACCTCGGGAGGAATATTTGCAGAATGCTATAATGTCATTGGCGGAGTTGATAAGGTTTTGCCTGTTGATGTTTATGTATCGGGCTGCGCCGCAAGGCCGGAGGCAATAATTGACGGAGTTGTAAAGGCTCTTTCAATATTAGAGGAAAAACAAAAAACAGCAAGGAAATAGTGTGGGAAAGGAAGATGTTTTATTATGGAGCAAGCAATTAAAAATATTTCACCTTATGAGCTTTTACCGGAGGTTTCAAGGTTAAAAAGTGATGGCTATCGTTTGGTGGCAATAACCTGTACTAATAAAAACGGTATGGAAATAAGCTATTCCTTTGATAAAGATGATGATTTTTTGAATTTGAGAATAAATATTGAAAATGATGATGAAATTGAAAGCATTTCAATTATATATCCATTTTCTTTTTTGTATGAAAATGAAATTAAAGACCTTTTTGGTGTTAAAATAAAAAATATTTCTGTTGATTTTAATGGGAATCTTTATCAAATTTCTCAGAAAACACCTTTCAAAACCGAAAATAACAGTTTGAAGGAGAATGAAGATGGCAAATAGAACAGTTATTCCTTTTGGTCCTCAGCATCCTGTGCTTCCTGAACCAATCCATTTGGATTTGGTGCTTGAAGGGGAAACAGTTGTGGAGGCAATACCAAAAATCGGATATATTCACAGAGGACTTGAAAAGTTAGTTGAAAAAAGAGATTTTCAGCAATATACCTATGTTGCGGAGCGCATTTGCGGTATATGCTCATTTATGCACGGCATGGGATATTGTATGTCTATTGAAAGTATTATGGACGTTAAAATCCCTGAAAGAGCAGAATTTCTAAGAACAATATGGGCGGAATTATCTCGTATTCACAGCCATCTTTTGTGGCTTGGGCTTATGGCGGATGCCTTTGGTTTTGAAAGCCTTTTTATGCATTGCTGGAGGCTTAGGGAGCAAATTCTTGATATATTCGAACAAACAACAGGCGGAAGAGTTATATTTTCTGTTTGTGATATCGGCGGTGTCCGTAAGGATATAACACCTGAGATGTTAGAGAGCATCAACATTAAATTAATTGGTATCGAAAAAGAGCTTACCGAGGTTACAGATGTATTTTTAAACGATTTTTCTGTTAAGCACCGTACACAGGGCGTAGGAGTGCTGTCTAAAGAAGCGGCAATGGAATTAGGTGCGGTTGGTCCTATGGCAAAAGCAAGCGGTGTTGATATTGATTTAAGAAAATCCGGCTATGCCGCCTATGGAAAATTGAAATTTGAACCCCTTGTTGAAACATCGGGAGATTGCTATGCAAGAACCTCTGTTAGAATTAAAGAAATATTTCAATCAATTGATTTGATTAAGCAATGTATAACTATAATTCCCGAGGGTGAAATAAAGGTTAAAGTGACAGGCAATCCAAACGGTGAATATTTTACAAGAATAGAGCAGCCACGCGGTGAGGTTTTATACTATTCCAAGGGGAACGGAACGAAATTTTTGGATAGGGTTAGGGTTAGAACACCAACCTTTGCAAACGTGCCGGCTCTGCTTGAAACATTAAAAAATTGCTCTCTTGCGGATGTACCAATTTTGATTTTAACAATTGACCCCTGCATTAGCTGCACAGAAAGATAAAAAATATTTTTTTGACAGGACGGCGAGATTATGTCTATTTTTAGCATTACAAAAACACTTTTTAAAAGCATATTGCATGGACCTTATACGGTTCTTTATCCGATAAATAAAAAGGAAAGCTTTGAACGCACAAGAGGGAGCATTGATATTGATATTTCAAGCTGTATTTTCTGCGGAATATGCCAAAGGCGTTGCCCAACAGGGGCAATTCAAGTTGAAAAACAAAATACATTATGGAGCATAGAACGCCTTAAATGTATTCAGTGCGGTTACTGCGTGGAGGTTTGCCCTAAAAAGTGTCTTAATATGAACAATCAATATTCTGCTCCGTCTTTCGGCAACGTAAAGGATGAATTTATAAATGCACGAGTATCCGATAACCAAGCAAATAATTGAAACAGCTGACGCTTACGCAAGGAATAACAATGCAGATGAGGTTAAGCAAATTAATCTTGTTGTCGGCGATTATTCCGGCTATGTTGCAAGCTCTGTTAATTTATATTTTGAAATTATTGCACAGGAGAGCTTGTGCAAAAACGCAAAGCTTAATATTAAGCGCATAAAGCCTAAGCTAAAGTGCAGTAGCTGCGGCGAATTGTTCGCCAGAAAGCCATTTTCATTTGACTGCCCATTATGCGGCGGTCAAGGAGAACCAACCGAAATAGGCAGGGAATTCTATATAAAATCTATTGAGGTTTAAAAAATGTGAGGTGCATTATAAATGTCTGAAAATAAAGAAATAAAAATTATGGAATCAATTTATGATAAAAATGATAAGGTTGCAGCGGAAATAAACCTTTCGTTAACAAAAAAGGGAGTTTATGCAATTAATGTTATGGGTGCGCCGGGCGCAGGGAAAACGTCCTCATTAATTCAGATTGCAAAAAGGCTCGGCGGCATTACACCTTATGTTATAGAGGGGGATATCGAAGCGGATTTTGATACAAAAACCCTTATTTCGTTAGGTATAAAAGCACTGCAAATTAACACTGGCGGAGCCTGTCATTTAGATTCGCCATTAATTGGAGATGCAGTTTCAAAGCTTGATATTAAAGAGGGAGTATTGTTTATTGAAAATATCGGAAATTTAGTTTGTCCTGCAGAGTTTCAGATTGGGGAACACGCTAAAATGCTTATTTCAACTGTAACGGAAGGCAGTGACAAGCCTTATAAATATCCTCTTGCTTTTGAAAAGGCGGATATTATTCTTTTGAACAAGGCAGACCTTTTGCCATATATTGATTTTGACGAAGATTTTTATATGAAAGGCGTTAGAGCCTTAAATAAAACCGCACCTGTAATAAAGGTTTCGGGTAAAACAGGTGAAGGCTTTGAAGAAGTGATAGCATGGATAATGAAAAAACTGAAATCGTAACAAAAAAAATTGTTATATGGGGAATTGTTCAAGGGGTCGGTTTCAGACCCTTTGTTTTTCGCTGTGCAGAAAAAAACAGAATTAACGGAGCTGTGCGCAATATTGGCGGATTGGTGGAAATAATCGCACAATCGGATATGCACAGCTTTAATCATTTTTTAACCGATTTGCAGGAAGAAAATATCGGTAATTGGGAAATTGTAAATTTGAAAATTCAAGATATAAATAGTGGTATTTACAGCGGTTTTAAGATTACAGACAGCAGTATTGATGCTGAAGTATCGATAATTCCGCCGGATTTATCACTTTGCCCCCAGTGCCGAAGTGAACTTTTTAAGAGAGAGGACAGACGTTTTAAAAATTCGTTTATCAGCTGTGTATCCTGTGGGCCAAGATATAGCATTATAGAAAGCTTGCCTTACGATAGAGAAACCACATCTATGAAGGATTTTGAGATGTGTCCTCAGTGCATGATTGAATATACCACAACAAACAGCAGGCGGTTTCATGCTCAAACAATATCCTGCAACGATTGCGGGCCATATTTAATTTTAAAATCACACTCAAAGGAAATGGTTAATTTCGATGGGTTTGAAGAAGCGGTCAGAATTATTAATTCAGGCGGAATAATTGCGGTTAAGGGCATTGGAGGATATCACTTTGCGTGCTTACCATTTAATGAAGAAACGGTGCAAAATTTAAGAAAATTAAAAGGTCGGGAAGAAAAGCCTTTTGCTGTAATGTTCGAGGATGCCGACTCTGTAAGGGATTATTGCTTTTTGTCGGAGGAGGAAGAACGCCTTTTAAAATCGAAGCCTAATCCCATTGTACTTCTGATTGCAAAGGAAAGTGCTATTGCTCCTTCTGTAAATAAAGGTAGCATATATTGTGGTGCATTTATTCCGTACACACCTCTTCAGTTGTTGCTTACCAAAGTTTGCGGACCTCTTATAATGACAAGTGCGAATATATCCGATAAGCCTATAATTAAAGACGATTTTGAAATGTTGTCATTAAAATCGCCTTATTTAGGTGGAGTTTTATATAATAAAAGGCGAATTATCCGCTCTGTTGATGATTCTGTTGCAAAGATTATTGATAATCACCCTCAGTTAATTCGAAGAAGCCGAGGATATGTGCCATACCCTGTTTTTATGCCTCAAACAGATAAAAATCCGCAAATTTTTGCGGCAGGGGGAGATTTAAAAGCCACATTTTGCCTTTGTAAAAATAAGTCCGCAGTTTTAAGCCAATATTTTGGAGATTTAGAAGAAAGCGCAGTGATGGATATCTACGGTGATGCTGTTTCGAACCTTTCGGATTTGTTAAAAATTAAGCCTGATATTGCAGTGTGTGATATGCACCCTAATTATAAATCAACAAAATTTGCGGAAAAATTAGGAGTTCCAATATTTTATGTTCAGCATCATCACGCACATATTGCATCTGTTATGGCAGAGCATCATTTAAAGGGAAGGGTTATCGGTGTTGCATTTGACGGCACAGGCTATGGAACAGACGGTAATGTTTGGGGCGGTGAGTTTTTGGTTTGCGAAGGAGCTGATTTTAAAAGAGCGGCGCACCTTGAATATACTCCTATTTTGGGTGGAGATTTATCTATGAAGGATGCCGAAAAAACAGCCACCTGCTTTTTATTAAATGCAAAGCTTGATGAATATATAAAAGACGAAAGATATGAGCTAATAAAAAAAGCAGTAAGTAATAATATAAACACAATTTTATCATCCAGCATGGGCAGGTTATTTGATGCAGTTTCTGCAATTTTGGAAATAAAAGGGGAAAACAGCTTTGAAGGTGAATGTGCCGCATATTTGGAACGGGAAGCTATTTTAGCTAAAAACAGCAAGAAAAAGGCGACAAAATTAAACTTTTCTATTGAAGAGAATGATGATATAATAACAATAAGCCCAAAACCATTGCTGACGGAAATATGCAAATTAAAAAACAGCATAGAAAAAGGCTGCCTCGCACTTGGTTTTCATTTTGCTGTTGCGGATTTGATAGTTAATATTTGCAAAATAATAAGGAAACAGCAAAACACAAATATGGTTGCTTTAAGTGGAGGGGTGTTTCAAAACACAATTGTAACGGAGCAGGCATTAAAACTGCTAAGAGAAAATAAATTTGATGTTTATTATAATGTTGCGGTTCCGCCGAACGACGGTGGAATTAGCTTTGGTCAAGCTTTTATCGGATTGATGAGGTAAAAAAGTCTGAGTAAAATTTTGGCACATATAGAATTTTAGAGTTTCTTTGTGTACACTATGTACACGGCAGTCACTCAAAAATCCAATCTGCACTCAAAATTTTATTCAGATAAACTTAATGCCTAAAGAAAGGAATGACTATAAACATGTGCGTTGCGGCAGCAGGAAAAATTATAGAAATATATGGTGATAAAGCAAAGGTTAACATTAATAATAATATTTGCGAGGTTAGTGTTAAGCTTATTTCGCCTAAAATTGGCGATTATGTTTTGGTTCATGCAGGCTGTGTGCTTGAAATTATAAAGCAGGATATGGCGGAGGAAATAATGAATTTATTTGCCGAACTGGAGGAGGATATGGATGAAAACTCCCAAGCAGGTGAAAAATGACCTTAAAAATTATGATGGTGAAAAAATTAAAATAATGGAGGTTTGCGGAACTCATACCTCGTCAATATTTAAAAATGGAATAAGAAGCTTAATTTCTCCTAAAATAGAATTGATTTCAGGACCGGGTTGCCCTGTGTGCGTAACCTCCTGCGCATATATAGATAGGCTTGTTGAATATTCATTTAAAGAAAATTATTGTATTTTAACCTTTGGCGATATGATGAAGGTTAAAGGAAGCCGAATGTCTCTTACAGAAGCAAAAGCGCAGGGTGGAAATGTTAAAATTATGTATTCACCTCACCTTGCAATTAAGGAGGTAGAGGAAAACCCGCATATTCAGTTTGTTATGTCTGCTGTGGGGTTCGAAACGACAACTCCAATATACGCACTTATTATGGACGAAGCTATTGAAAAATGTTTGAAAAATTTCAAGCTTTTAACAGCATTAAAAACTATTATGCCTGCCCTTGAATTTATATGCGAAACGGAAAACGGCATTGATGCATTTTTATGTCCGGGGCATGTAAGCGTTATTATAGGCTCATCGATATACGGAAGTTTAGTTAAGAAATATAAAAAACCATTTGTTATCGGCGGCTTTGAGGGAGAGCATATTTTAGCCGCAATTTATGAAATTGTTAATCAAATTAAGCACAAACAATATAAATTAAAAAATATGTACACAAGCGTAGTTTCAAATGATGGCAACAAAAAGGCGCTGCAGATTGTCGGCAAATATTTTGAAACTTCCGATGAATATTGGCGTGGTATAGGTAAAATTAAAAATTCAGGGCTTCGTTTAAAGGCTGATTATAACAGCTTTGACGCAGGCAGTGATATCAAAGAATTGAACGAAGATATACCCAGTGGATGCAGATGCAGTGATGTTATTTTAGGGCGCATCAGTCCAAAAGAATGCCCGTTGTTTCGAAAAATCTGCAATCCTTTAAACGCTGTGGGGCCTTGCATGGTTTCAAGCGAGGGCGCCTGCGGAATTTGGTTTAATAACACTCGTATAGATTAAGTGGGGGAAGAAGTATGAAAATTGATATGTCCTACGGCAGTGGCGGAAGGCAGACAGGAAATTTAATAAACGATATATTTTTAAAGTATTTTGATAATAAAATATTAAATAGGCTTGAGGATGCCGCTGTGCTGAAAACATCAGGGAAAATTGCATATACAACCGATTCCTTCGTTGTTACGCCTTTGTTTTTCAGCGGAGCAGATATAGGAAAGCTGGCTGTATGCGGCACAGTTAATGATATTTTAATGATGGGTGCAATCCCGAAATATCTGACGGTCGGCTTTATTATTGAAGAAGGAGCAGAAATTGAAACAATTGATAGAATTGCAAATTCTATGAAGCTTGCCGCCAAGGAAGCAAATGTAAAAATTGTGGCAGGAGATACAAAGGTTACGGAAGGCAAGGGTGGAATTTATATAAATACCTCTGGAATTGGGGAGATTGCTAAATCGGGCGTTAGCATTTCAAATTGCAAAAACGGTGATATTATTATACTTTCGGGAAATTTAGGAGATCATCACGCTGCAATTATGTCTGCTCGAATGGGAATTGAAAATAAAATAAAAAGCGATTGCGCACCTCTTGTTTCAATAGTTAAAAATCTTATTAAAAACCAAATAAATATTAAGTGTATGCGAGATATAACACGAGGCGGTCTTGCTACTGTGCTAAACGAGGTTGCCTCATCTTCAGATTGCGCAGTGGAAATATTTGAGGATTACATTCCTGTTAATGACGAGGTTAAAGGTCTTTGCAATATATTGGGGCTGGATCCTCTTTATATGGCTAACGAAGGCAAAATGATTGCTGTTGTTCCCAAAAAGCAAGCAAATGAAGCGCTTGAAATTATTAGAAAAAGCAAATATGGTGAAAATGCTCGAATAATCGGAAATATCGCAGAAGGAAGTGGAGTTAGCGTAACAACTTCAATTCAAGGCAAACGCATTTTAGATGTGCTTTACGGTGAAGGGCTTCCTCGAATTTGTTGATAATTATAAAAGTGTGGCTGTAACTTCGCATTAGCGATGTTACAGCCACTTTTAGTTTTAGAATATATGTTAGTAGAGCCTTGGTATCCCAAAATAGTCGTATGCTATCTTCGTTGCCATTCTGCCACGAGGTGTACGGTTTATAAAGCCCTGCTGCAAAAGATACGGTTCGTAAACATCTTCAATTGTAATTGCATCCTCACCTATGGTTGCCGCCAAGGTGTCAAGCCCTACGGGACCTCCTCCAAAGCTGTTTATTATGGAAAGCATCATTTCTTTATCAATTTTGTCAAGCCCAATTTTGTCTATCTCAAGCATTGTAAGGGCATCGTCCGCAACTTTTTTTGTTATTATGCCGTCTGCCTTTATTTGGGCAAAATCCCGAACTCTTCGCAATAAACGGTTTGCAATACGGGGGGTACCTCGTGAGCGTGAGGCGATTTCGTATTTGCCTGCCTCGTCAATTTTAACATTTAGAATATTTGCGGAACGGTGAACTATTTGTGCAAGCTCATCGGAGGAATACAGCTCTAAACGTGAAATAACGCCAAAACGGTCTCTTAAAGGGGCGGATAATTGCCCTGCACGGGTAGTTGCGCCGATTAAAGTAAACTTTGGCAAATCAAGCCTTATGGATCGTGCGGAAGGCCCTTGCCCCACAATAATATCAAGTGCATAATCCTCCATAGCGGGGTATAAAACCTCCTCGATAGAGCGGCTGAGCCTATGTATTTCATCTATGAATAAAATATCATGCTCCGATAGGTTAGTTAAAAGCGCCGCTAAATCACCTTGCTTTTCTATTGCAGGTCCGCTGGTTATACGGATATTAACACTCATTTCATTGGCGATAATGCCAGCCAACGTTGTTTTACCAAGCCCCGGCGGGCCATAAAGCAAAACGTGGTCTAAGGCTTCACGTCTTTGACGTGCCGCTTCTATAAAAATTCCTAAATTTTGTTTTGTTTTTTCCTGCCCGACATATTCTGAAATAGTTTTGGGGCGAAGGGAGGTTTCAAAATCATTATCCTCTGAAATATTGGAAGATGTAATTATTCTATCATCGTTCATTTTAAGCTCCATTCCTGCCACGCACATTTAAGCCGCGCGTGCAATTTATCCTTTGAATACAGAAAATATCCTAATTGCATTACGTGTATAGTATAGCACTAATTAAGCCAAACGGCAACTATCAAAAATATATTCAGCAATATTACAGAGGAGATTATGATGTATCCTAACAGCTTGGTTATTGATTTGTTAACAAATTCGCCCATTAATTTCTTGTCGTTTGTAATCATAAACATTGGAATGACGGCAAAAGGCAGTGCAAAGCTTAGTGATACCTGGCTTAAAATTAAAGCTTGCATTGGGTTTTGACATAAAATTATAATAATTATTGAGGGCAGCATAGTTGCAATTCTGCGCAAAATCAAAGGTATTTTTAAATTTACAAATCCGCTTATAACAGTTTCGCCTGCCATAGCCCCAACTGCAGAGGAAGAAAAGCCGGATGCCAAAAGTGCAATGCCAAAGGCGCCGCTTGATAATCTGCCAAGCAGAGGCGCAAGCGAGCGGTGCGCATCTTCAATTGAATTAACTAAAATTCCGTCTTTAAAAAATACAGCTGCCGAAACTATAACCATTGCTGCGTTAACAATAAACGCAATATTCATGGCAAATATAATATCAATCTTTTCCATAAATAAATGCTTCTTTTTATCCTCAACATTTCTGCACTGAACCAGCTGAGAATGCAGATATATAACATGAGGCATAACGGTTGCACCAAGCATACCAACCGCAATATAGAGTGCTTCGTTATTGGGAATTGAAGGAACAATGGTGTGATAAGCCACCAATGCCCAGTCGGGCTTTGCAAGAAACATTTCAATTCCGTATGCAATGCAAATTATTGCTACTAAAAATGTTATAACAACTTCAACTATTTTTTGTCCGTATTTTTGCAGATATACTATTCCTAAGCTTATTATTGCAGTTAGCAGTGTTGATTGAAGTAGTGGTATGTGAAAAAGCAGATTAAAACCGATTGCACCGCCTAAAAATTCTGCCATAGTGGTTGCAATAGTTGCCATTTGCGCAACTATCCATAAAATCCAGTTTGCCGGCTTTGAAAATTTTTTAGCGCACATTTCCGATAAATTTTTACCGGTTGCAATGCCTAATTTTGCCGAGTTTATTTGCAAAAATATAGCCAAAATGTTGCTCCATAAAATAACCCATAAAAGAGTGTAGTTAAATTGTGAGCCGCCGCTGATGTTTGTGGCGAAATTCCCCGGGTCTATGTACGCAACGCTTATTATAAATGCAGGTCCTAAAAATTTTAATAACTGACACAGGTACAGCCTTATTTTATTAATTATAAACACCTCCCTTATTTACAATCTATGAAGGGAGGTGTTTTTTTGTTACAGAGATTTTTTATATTTAAAAGGACTAATTCCGCAAATTTTTTTAAACATTTTTGAAAAATTAAAGCTGTCGGTATATCCGGTCATGGAGGAAGCATCGGATATTGAAAAACCGGCTTTCAAGAGTTCCTTTGCTTTTTTTATTCTTATGTTTATAATGTATTGCTTAATTGTTATTCCGGTTGAAATTTTAAATATTCTGCAAAGATAGCGCCTGTCCAGCTTAATAAGCTTTGAAATATCCTCAACATATATTTCGTTCATATAATTTGTGTCTATATAATCGGAAACTTGCTTGACATAATCATTCTTACCTTTTTCATTGCTGAAAAGAATGGAAAGTATCATAAAAATTTTAGAGGTTAAAAATTCGGATTTTGTGCTTTGTATATTTTCACATTCAAGCATTTCAAAAAAAGTGATTTCCGGAAAGCTTACAACTGTTTCCTCGATTAAATTGAGCCTTTTAGCAAGCTCTCCGTCAAAGCCTATCCATATATATTCCCATGGCTCGTTTTTATCTGCGGTGTATGTGTTAACCTGGTGTGGCTTTATAATGAATATATCGCCTTTTTTTGCGGTATGAGTTCCGTTTTTATTTATGATAATTCCCTTACCCTCTTTAATATAATGAATTAAATAATACTCACGGATTGCAGGGCCGAAGGAGTGGCTTTTTCTGCATTTTTCATATCCGAAGGAAAGGGGGTTAATATCGTGAAAGTGTTTGTTTACAATTGAAACATCTTTTGTCATAATTATCACCTCATAAGTTACATTATAACATATTTTAGTTACAAAATGCAATTTGTTTTTTTGTCGCATTGTAGTATATTGTTAGTATAATGAATTTTGGAGGCGGTTAAATGATTAAAATAACATTTATCGGTGCAGGAAGCACAGTTTTTGCTAAAAATGTTTTGGGAGATTCAATGCTTACACCTGCAATACACGATGCGGAAATAGCACTTTATGATATTAATGCGGATCGTTTGGAGGAATCCTTTGCGTTACTTAATATTATAAATGCAAATTCCAACGAAGGTAAAGCAACAATAAAAAAATATTTAGGTTTGGAAAACAGACAAGAGGCTTTAAGAGGTGCAGATTTTGTTGTTGACGCAATTCAGGTTGGCGGTTATGAGCCAAGCACAGTCATTGATTTTGAAATTCCTGAAAAATTCGGTTTAAGGCAAACTATTGCGGATACCTTGGGGATAGGCGGAATATTCCGCACTCTTCGCACAATTCCTGTTTTGGAAGGAATTGCTAGGGATATGGAAAAGGTTTGCCCTAAGGCATGGTTTTTGAACTATACTAATCCTATGGCAATGCTTGCAGGGTATATGCAGCGCTATACAAATGTTAAAACGGTTGGTCTTTGCCACAGTGTCCAGGTGTGTGCCCGCGATTTGTTTAAGGGATTAGGTATGGAGGTTGAAAATTACAATCATAAAATTGCAGGTATCAACCATATGGCATGGCTTTTGGAAATTACCGATGCGCAGGGAAACGACCTTTATCCTGAAATTAAAAAACGCGCAGCAGAAAAAAATGCAGGTGAGGAAAAACATAGTGATATGGTTCGTTATGAATACATAAAGCACTTGGGCTATTACTGCACAGAAAGCAGCGAGCATAATGCAGAATATAATCCGTTTTTTATAAAATCAAGGTATCCTGAGTTAATTGAAAAATTCAATATTCCTCTTGATGAATATCCAAGACGCTGTATAGAGCAAATTGCGAAATGGGAAAAACAAAAGGAAGAAATATTCGGCGGCGGAATGGTTACACATACACGTTCACACGAATATGCATCGTATATTATGGAGGCTATGGTGACTAATAAGCCTTATAAAATAGGCGGAAATGTTTTGAATAACGGGCTTATCACAAATCTTCCGAAAAATGCCTGTGTAGAGGTGCCTTGTATGGTTGATGCAACAGGAGTTAACCCCGTTTATGTTGGGGATTTGCCTCCACAGCTTGCCGCTATGAATATGACTAACATAAATCCTCAACTTTTAACAATAGAAGCGGCTGTTACAAAAAAGAGAGAGCATATATATCATGCCGCAATGCTTGACCCACACACAGCGGCGGAGCTTTCAATTGATGATATTGTGGCAATGTGTGATGAGATGATTGAAGCGCACGCAAAATCAGGATACCCTGTTATATAAATAATGTTATTATAAGCCAGAGCATAATTTGCTTTGGCTTTTGCATTTTGTTTTTGAGTAAGTATAGTTTGTGCAGAGCCATTTTTGGGTTTTCTCTTTACATTTTATCTGTTTTGTATTATTATATATTGTGAATGTTTGTCTTTTTTAAATAAGGAGGTTGTTTCTATGAATTATTACAGCACGCGAAGCAAAGATACAAAATGCAGCAGTGCAGAGGCTATTAAGGAAGGCTTGTCCGCAGACGGCGGATTATTTGTGCCGGAGGGCTTTCCAAAACTATCGCTTGATGATATAAATCAGTTAGTCAGTGTAGGTTATAACCAACGTGCGGTTAATATATTAAGCAGGTTTTTAACGGATTTTACAGAGCAGGAGGTTACAGCTTGCGTAAATGCGGCTTATAACAAAAACACATTTGATAATGAAAAAATAACGCCTGTTTATAAACTTAATGATAATACTTGTGTTTTGGAATTGTGGCACGGCTTAACCTGTGCATTTAAGGATGTTGCTTTGCAAATTTTGCCCCATCTTTTAACATATTCTATTGAAAAAACGAATGACGAACGAACAGCAATTATTTTGGTTGCAACCTCGGGTGATACAGGTAAAGCGGCGCTTGAAGGATTTAAAAATGTTAAAGGAACAAAAATTGCTGTGTTTTATCCGCAAAACGGTGTTTCCAACATTCAAAAGCTTCAGATGACTTCTCAAGAAGGCGATAATGTTATGGTTTCAGGCATCAACGGCAATTTTGATGATGCACAAAACGGTGTTAAACGAATTTTTACGGACGAGCAGTTTAAAAAAGATATGAACGATAAAGGGTATATGCTGTCCTCCGCCAATTCTATAAATTGGGGAAGGTTAGTTCCGCAGATTGTTTACTATTTTTCATCTTATTGCGATATGCTATCAAGCGGTGATATTACACTGGGCGAAAAAGTTAACTTTGTTGTGCCAACAGGGAATTTTGGTGATATTTTAGCAGGATATTATGCAAAATGCTTGGGATTGCCTGTTAATAAGCTGATATGCGCCTCAAATAAAAACAATGTGCTTACTGATTTTATAAACACCGGTGTTTATAACCGCAACCGTGAATTTTATACCACTGCCTCACCTTCTATGGATATTTTAATTTCCAGCAATTTGGAAAGATTTTTATATGATGTTTCCGGAAAGGATTGTGAAAAGATTAAAATATGGATGGCGGAGCTTTCCCAAAATGGAGTTTATGAGGTTGACAGCCAAACAAAACAAAAAATGGATGATATTTTGTGGGGCGGATATTGTAATGATGAAGGTACAAAAATATCTATTAAAAAAACCTTTGATAAATTTAATTATATAATGGATACGCATACCGCAGTTGGAATGGATGTTTATAAGCAATATGTTAAAAGCACGGGGGACAATTCAAAAACTCTTGTATTATCAACAGCCAGCCCTTATAAATTCTGCGAAAGCGTGCTTTCTGCATTAAAGGGAGAGGAAGCAAGATTTGATGGTAATGAATTTGAGCTTCTTGATGAGCTGAAAAAGATAACAGGGCTTAAAATTCCAAATTCATTGGCAGAGCTTAAAAATAAGCAGATAAGATTTGAAAAATCAATTGAAAAAGATGATATGAAGGAATTTGTCAAAGCCCTATGAGGGACTTTGACAAAGCAAAATTAAAGATAATTGGAGTTAAAATAATATGGCACTTTATGCAATTTCGGATTTACATTTGTCACTTGGCACAGATAAGCCGATGGATGTTTTTGGCAGCTGCTGGGAGAATTACGAACAGCGCCTTATGGATAATTGGAAGGGCATAGTGAAAGAACAAGATATAGTCATCTTAAACGGAGATAATTCGTGGGCGATGTACATTGAAAATGCTGTTCAGGATTTTGCTTTTATAAATTCTTTGCCCGGCAAAAAGATACTTTCAAAGGGCAACCATGATTATTGGTGGACAACCATGAACAAGCAAAAAGTTTTTTGCGAAAATAATGGCTTTGACACAATAAGCTTTTTGCATAACAATCATTTTTTATATAATGATGCCGCCGTTTGCGGCACAAGAGGCTGGCAGCTTACCAAATCGGATGAAGAGGATAAAAAAATTCATGCAAGAGAGCTTAGCCGCCTTGAAGCATCAGTAAATTCTGCGGTAAAAGCAAATGCTAAAGAGATTATTGTGGCTCTGCACTATCCGCCCGATGAATTTTTTAAGCAGATACTCAAAAAATACAAAGTAGCTTATTGCACATATGGGCATCTTCATTCGTACGCTCACAGAAATATAGTCAATAACACAATAGAAGGAATAAAATATCAATTAGTTTCGTGCGATTATCTGAATTTTGTTCCATATAAAATTATGGATTGAAATATTTACAAAGTTATGATAAAATATTATAATGATAAAATATAGTATATAAAAATTGTAGGAGGAACGTCTGTATGTCAGTTAAATTAGAAAAAATAGAAAATAACATTGCAAATTTAAAAATTGAGGTGGATAACGAAACCTTTAAAGTGGGTATGCAAAAATCATACAAAAAAAATGTAGGTCGTTATAACGTACCCGGTTTTAGAAAAGGCAAAGCACCAATGAAGATTATAGAGCAAGCCTATGGCGAGGGCGTTTTTTATGAGGATGCGATAAACTTTGTCTGCCCTGATGCATATGATAAAGCGATAGAAGAACTTAATTTGGAACCGGTTGACAGACCTGAAATTGATGTTGAGCAAATCGGAAGCAACGAAAATTTAATTTTTCTTGCAAAGGTAACTTTAAAACCACAGGTTAAGCTTGGAAAATACAAAGGTATAGAAATTAAAAAAGTGGAGTATAATGTAAGCGATGAAGATGTAACTGCCGAAATTTCCAAGCTTCAGGAAAAGGGTGCAAGGGTAATCACCGTTGAAGGCGAAGCAATTAAAAACGAAGATATTGCAACAATAGATTTTGAAGGCTTTAAAGACGGAGTTGCATTTGAAGGCGGAGCAGGAACGGATTTTGATTTAACAATTGGCTCCGGTCAATTTATACCCGGCTTTGAAGAGCAGTTAATCGGCAAAAACACAGGTGAAGAGGTTTTGGTTAATGTAACCTTCCCTGAGGATTATCAGGCAGAGGAATTAAAAGGTGCTGACGCTGAATTTAAGGTTACTATTAAGGCAATAAAAAGAAAAGAACTTCCCGCTTTGGATGATGAATTTGCAAAGGATGTTTCTGAATTTGATACTTTTGATGCGCTAAAAGAAGATTTAAAATCAAAATTAGAAAAACAAGCGGCAGATAGGCAAAAGGGCGAAACGGAAAATGCAGCGGTTGAGGCGGCAACAGAAACTATCGAGGTTGAAATTCCTGATTGTATGATAAGCTCTCAGTTAGAATCAATGATGAGGGATTATGATATGCGTTTATCTCAGCAGGGCTTATCGTTGCAAAAATATATGGAGATGACGGGTTCAACAGTTGATTCCTTCAAAGAGCAATTCAAACCTCAAGCAGAAAAACAGGTTAAAACCACTTTAGCTTTAGAAGCAATAGGTAAAGAAGAAAAATTCGAAGCTACTGATGAAGAAACAGAAGCAGAGTATCAAAAAATTGCTGACGGATATAAAATGCCGATAGACGATATTAAAAAATATATTCCAATAAGCGATTTAAAGCAAGAACTTATAACAAAAAAAGTTGTAGAATTTTTAGTTGCTAACGCAAAAATAAAATAATACATAAAGGAGAGATTACTTTATGAGTTTAGTGCCAATGGTAATAGAACAAACAAATAGGGGTGAGCGTTCTTACGATATATACTCACGTCTTTTAAAGGACAGAATAATTATTTTAGGTGAAGAAGTTAACGAGGTTACTGCAAGTTTAGTTGTTGCGCAATTGCTGTTTTTAGAGGGGGAAGACCCTGATAAGGACATCAGCCTTTATATTAACAGCCCAGGTGGTTCTGTAACTGCCGGTATGGCAATTTATGATACTATGCAATATATTAAATGCGATGTATCAACTATTTGCATAGGTATGGCGGCAAGCATGGGTGCGTTTTTGTTGTCTGCCGGTTGCAAAGGCAAAAGATTTGCACTGCCTAACAGTGAAATAATGATTCACCAACCTTTAGGCGGAACGCAAGGACAGGTTACAGATATTCGAATTCATGCGGACAGGCTGATAAAAATTAAAAAATCATTAAACGAAATGTTAGCGCAAAATACAGGTAAGCCACTGGATATAATTGAAAGGGATACCGAGCGCGATAATTTTATGACTGCTGCTGAAGCGTGTGAATACGGTTTAGTGGATAAGGTTATTGCAAAAAGACAGTAGCCTAAAAAGGAGGTATATATGAGCAAATTTGACGATAAAAAGTTGATAAAGTGTTCTTTCTGTGGCAAAAATCAAGATCAGGTTAAGCGCCTTGTAGCAGGTCCGGGCGTTAATATTTGCAACGAATGTGTAGAGCTTTGCTTTGATATAATAGAAGAAGAATATGACGAACCAATTGCGGTTGATTATAGTAAGGATGTTCCTAAGCCTAAGGAAATCAAGAAGATATTGGATGAATATGTTGTAGGGCAGGAAAACGCAAAAAAACAGCTTTCGGTTGCGGTTTATAACCATTATAAAAGGATTAACACTGATGCTGATTCAGGCGATGTTGAAATGCAAAAAAGCAACATCTTAATGTTAGGTCCAACAGGTTCGGGAAAAACACTTCTTGCACAAACACTTGCAAAAATTTTGAATGTGCCTTTTGCAATTGCAGATGCCACTTCACTAACCGAAGCAGGTTATGTTGGCGAAGATGTTGAAAATATTTTGCTAAAGCTGATACAAGCTGCAGATTTTGATGTGGATGCCGCTCAGCGTGGCATTATATATATAGACGAAATTGATAAAATCACAAGAAAATCCGAAAATCCGTCAATAACCCGTGATGTTAGCGGTGAAGGGGTTCAGCAGGCACTTCTTAAAATATTAGAAGGCACTGTTGCATCTGTTCCTCCTCAAGGAGGAAGAAAGCATCCGCATCAGGAGTTTATTCAAATTGATACAAGCAATATATTGTTTGTATGTGGCGGTGCGTTTGACGGAATTGATAAAATAATTGAAAATCGTATAGGCAAAAAGGCAATGGGCTTTGGAGCCAATGTGGAAAGCAGGAAGGATAAGGATATTGGCAAGATTTTTGAACAAATCCTTCCGCAGGATTTGTTGAAATTTGGCTTGATACCGGAATTTGTTGGCAGACTTCCCGTTATTGCAACATTAGACACATTGGATGAGGAAGCTCTTATCAAAATTTTAACAGAGCCTAAAAATGCGCTTACAAAGCAATATGTGAAAATGTTTGAATTAGATGATGTTATATTGGAATTTGATGAAACTGCACTTTTAACAATTGCAAAGAAGGCACATGAACGCAATACCGGTGCCCGTGGGCTTCGTGCAATAATGGAAGAAGCAATGATTGACATTATGTATGAAATCCCGTCTAACAGCAGAATTGAGAAGGTTTTAATTACGGAAGATACAATAAAAAATAAGACAACACCAAAAATTGTATTTAACGATAACAGACAGTCTCTTAAAAAACCACAGCAAAGAAAAGCTAAGCTTAAAAGCGAATCGGCATCTTAATTTTATATTTGAAACAAATAAAACTAATGAACAAAACAAAAACATAGCACAAAACCTTGACAAATACACCCTTTTCGAGTATAATACTTCATGTATCTGGGTGTAGCGCAGTTTGGTAGCGTGCTTGAATGGGGTTCAAGAGGCCGGGAGTTCAAGTCTCCCCACTCAGACCATGCCGAGTGTTGATATAGGATTTATATATCCTATGCAGTACTCGGCTTTTATTTACCATCTATACGGCTTTTTTGTGTCGGAGCGTAGCTTGTCGCTACTCCCTGCCGTGCTTGGATAGTTACCTCTGTTTCGAGAAGCTGTCACGAATTCGAAATTTCTATTGAACCTATGCGTTCCTTTACCGTACAGCGTCTACTTGAAAATCCTGCGCATTACGGCAGCTGCTTCCTCATCTATTACCTACATTTTCGGATTGTCCGAGTCTTTCATATAACCATACGGGGAGGTGAAAGTGGTTTCCCTGAATCCCCCTTGACGCTGTTACTTGCACGGCGTCTACGATTAAGCTTACTATACCATCCATTATAGGTTACCCTAAACTACTTACAGAGTGTTTGTGAATGCTATAAAAATGTATTGCAAAATAATGGAAGATATTAAAGTGGTTCAGACTTAAAAAATAATGTAACGTATCAGAACAAAATAAGTAACGTATTAATATTGCAACCTAATTTTATAAATTATATAATACTATAAGGTTTTTATATTCAGAGACAAGCCGGAGTTATTTTTTTCTCGTATTATTGACACTTATTACAAAATATGCTTTAATATTGTTACAAATATTATATAAAGCTTTGGTCACAATTTGATTATGTTATGTAAACTGAAAAACCGAAATTTAAAAGATTAACTTTTTGAATGCTCTGAAATGAAAATATGTATTGTTGATTAAGTGGGGGATATTATGAATTGGTTTAGCAATGCCAAATTAGGAATTTTTATGCACTGGGGCATTTATTCTGTGCTTGGAGTAACAGAATCGTGGTCTTTTTACACTGGTGAGGTTGACTATGATACATATATGAATCAGCTAAATGGTTTTACTGCAGAAAAATATAATGCCACCAAATGGGCAGAATTGTTTAAAAAGGCTGGGGCAAAGTACACTGTTTTAACAACAAAGCACCATGATGGAATTGCGCTTTGGGACACGAAACAGAGCGATTTAAGCGTAGTTAATAAAACTCCTGCAAAAAGAGACCTAATTGCTCCATACTGCAAAGCTATGCGTAAAGAGGGAATTAAGGTAGGTTTGTATTTTTCGCATCTTGATTGGAATCACCCGGATTATGCCTCCGTTAACCCCAAAAGCGATGAATGGTGGGCAACGAATAAATTTACAGCACCCCAGGGCGAGGATGATTATGAAAAATGGGAGAATTTTTTGAAATTTCATAAAGCTCAGCTTACAGAACTTATGACAAACTATGGTGATATTGACCTTTTATGGTTTGACGGAGTTTGGGAAAGAACAGATGAGCAGTGGAAGTTTAAAGAACTTAGGGATTACTTAAAATCATTAAACCAAAATGTTTTAATAAATGAACGAATAGGAAAGTACGGAGATTATAAATGCCCAGAGCAGGGCGTTCCCACAGTTGCACCACAGGGTGATTGGGAACTATGTATGACGCTAAACGATTCATGGGGATATAACACAAAGGATACAAACTATAAATCACTTAGGCAGATTGTAAGAATATTTACAGAGTGTATCGGTATGGGTGGCAATTTACTGCTTGATATTGGTCCAAAGCCAGACGGAACAATAGATGAAAAGCAGGAGGCGATATTGCTACAACTTGGTGAGTGGATACAACCAAGACAAGAGGCAATATACAGCACCAAAAGAGGACTTCCACAAGGATATTTTTATGGTAGCACTGCGTTATCGAAAGACGAAAAAAGTATTTATTTATTTTACTACGACATTCCTGTTGACGAAATATGTGTAAAAGGTATTAAAAATGAAATAAAAAGCATATCGGTGCTTGGCGAGAATGCAGAATTAGAATTTTATAAAAGCGGTGGTTTCCTTGATGTACCTGGAGTGCTTTGGATAAAGGTACCGAAAAATGTAGTGAATAAAACCTGTACAGTAATAAAAATTGAACTTGATGACAAATTGGATTTATACATTGGCGAAGGCGGAGGAATTAAGTCATAAAATATTTAAAGGAGATATACAATGAACAAAAATTACACATTTAACAACGATGCACGAGAAATAACATTTGATAAATACAATACACCAACGCCGTGGATGAATTATTTATCAAACGGTACGTTTCATACAATGATTAGTCAGGCAGGTGGCGGTGTGGCCTTCTATAAGTCCCCACAAATTTGGAGAATTAATCATTATAGGTTTTTTCATTTGCCAACTGATAGAAGTGGTTTTTATACATATATTAAGGATAATGAAGATTATTGGTGTCCAACAAATGAGCCATGCAGAACTAAGCCGGAGAAATGGCAAAGCACCCATGGTATGGGATATTCACGCTTTGAGGCACAGAAAAACGGTGTAAGTGCAGAAACAACATATTTTGTTGGTGAATATGAAAATTGCTTAATATGGAATATAAAACTTAAAAGCGAAACGGATAAAAAAGTAACTATTTTTCCATATGTTGAGCTTGGAATGATGGAATTTATGCGCGAATTACAATGGCAGTGCTATAATAAGCACCAGCTTTCAGCATATAATATGGACGATATTTTGGTTTATAAATATGGTGTGGAAATGCAACCAAAACCGGATGAAACACCTCTTGTATATTTTGCGACAAATGCTAAAGTCACAGCATTTGACTGCGACAGGGATGAATTCGTAGGTAGCTATCGAAGTGAGGAAAACCCTCAAAATGTTGAAAGTGGAAAATGTACAAATTCAACTATGGCAGGTGGTGACCCATGCTTTGCATTCCAAATTGATGTGGAGTTAAAGGCAAATGAGGAACAAACAATTAGTATTTTCTTAGGCACAACAATGACAGAGGAGGATATTAAAAAATCAGTTTTGCATTGCAAACAAGCAGATTTTGTTGAAATATCCTTTGCAAAATTAAGTGAGTATTGGAATGATTATTTAAACAAATTTCAATGTGAATTGCCAGACAAAGATACACAAGCAATGGTTAATATTTGGAATCCTTATCAAGCAGAGAGGAACTTCCAATTTTCAAGAAACATTTCATATTATGCAACAGGCACATTTCGTGGTGTAGGCTTTAGAGATACCTCGCAAGACGTGCTTGCTATGGTGCCATTTGATACGGAGCGCGCAAAGGATAAGGTTAAACTGCTTTTAACACAGCAATATAACGACGGTCACACAAATCATTACTTTTTCCCTAATGAGGGCTGGGAGCCTATAACAAGGATACATTCGGATAATCATTTGTGGATTATTATGGCTGTGTATGACATCATTATGGAAAGTGGAAGCTTAGGCTTTTTACATGAACAAGTAGAATTTTTTGACGGTGGAAAAGCTACAATTTGGGAACATTTGAAAAAATCTATAGGCTTTACATATCAAAATATAGGCGAACGAGGTTTGCCACTTATGCTTCATTCTGACTGGAACGATATGCTGTATAAGGTATGTCGTGAAGGTAAGGGCGAAAGCGTTATGATAGCTATGCAACTTGGTCATACCTTAAAACAAATGGCGGAATTATCAGAGCTTCTAAAAGAAGAAAGTAACTATTTGGAATTATATGAAAGTATGAAGCAAATCGTTAATACTGTTGCGTGGGACGGAGAATGGTTTGTTCGTGGCACAATGGACGACGGAACATTTATCGGCTCGGATAAAGAGGAACAGGCTAAAATATGGCTGAATTCTCAAACGTGGTCAGTTATTTCTGGTATGGCAGAGCCTGAAAAAGCCGAAATGGCAATGGATAATGTTAAAAAATATTTGGATACACCCCTTGGAATAAAGAAAATTCACCCATCAATGCAGGATTATCCAACAAAAGAAGACCAACTTACATATTACAACAAAGGTTGCGGTGAAAACGGTAGTATTTTTTGCCATGCAAACACTTGGGCAATTATCGCAGAATGTATGCTGGGTAGGGGTGATAAAGCATATAAATATTATCACCAATTATTGCCTATGATAACACAAGAAAAAGCAGGGGAATGGAGATATAAGGCAGAACCTTATGTGTATTGCTCCAACATATTTGGACCGGAAAGCGATAAATTTGGGCTTGCAAACGTAAGCTGGCTAACAGGAACAGCAGCATGGATGTATATCGCTGTAACGCAATATATGTTAGGTGTAAAAGCAAGATGGGACGGCTTGGAGATTAACCCTTGCCTGCCGAAAGAATGGGATAATGTCACAATAACTCGTGAATTTAGAGGTTGTAAGTATAACATTACTATTAAAAATGGCGGAGCGAAAACATTTATTCCTCATGTTGAGGGAAGAAAAGAATTTAGTATAGAGATATGATAATTTGTTATTTTATAAAAATAAGAACGGAGCAATGAAGATGAATTTCAAAGAGTTAGAAGAGTTTCTTGAAGAAATTACCAAATGGAGGATACCGGGTGCAGACTGTGCAGTTTATTACAAAAATAAACCTGTTTTCAGATATAGTGCAGGCTATGCCGATATAAAGTTAAAAAAGCCGATTACTGCTGATAATCTTTATAATCTGTACTCTACATCAAAGGTAATCACTTGTACTGCTGCTCTTAAACTCTTTGAAAAGGGTAAGTTTTTAATGACAGATCCTATTTGGGAGTATTTACCTGAATTTAAGGAAATGTACATACAAGAGACGAACGAAAATGGAGAAAATGAATTAGTAAAAGCAGAGAATAGTATTAGAATTCGAGATTTGTTTATGATGACAGCAGGTTTTACATATAATATAAATTCACAGTCAATTCAAACTGTGAAGGAGAATACTCAAAATCAGTGTCAAACAAGGGATATTGTCAAAGCAATTGCTAATGACCCATTAGTGTTTGAACCGGGTACACATTGGAATTACAGCCTATGCCATGATATTTTGGGGGGACTTATAGAAGTTATTTCAGGCAAGAAATTTAGTGAATATTTAGATGAAAATATTTTCAAACCTTTGGAAATGAATGATACAGGTTTTTATCTGACTGATGAAAAGAAACAGAAAATGGCTGTGCAGTATAGATTTGATAACGAAGAAAATATTGCAATAGAAATACCTTTAACAAATGATTTTAAGATAGGAAGCTTGTATGAAAGCGGTGGTGCTGGTGTAATTTCATCTGTTGATGATTATATGAAATTTGCAAATGCACTTTGTAACAAAGGGAAAGCACAAAATGGTGAACAAATTTTAAGTAAACGCACCATTGATTTAATGAGAAGAAATCATTTGGATGAAGCTTCTCTTAAGGATTTTAGCTGGATTCAAATGAGTGGTTACGGATATGGCTTGGGTGTACGCACAATGATTGATAAAGCGAAATGTGGCTCATTAAGTTCTGTTGGAGAATTCGGATGGGGCGGTGCTGCTGGCACATATGTTATGATTGATCCTGATAACGAATTGGCAGTATTCTATGCACAACATATGCTAAATAGTCAAGAGCCTTATATTCACCCGAGAATAAGAAATATCGTGTATAGTTGTTTGGACGCATAAATGATTTAAGCTGGCATTTGATGCAAGCTATAGTATAAAAAAAACAATAATGTTCAATTTATTTGGATATGTAACCAAGTAGAACAAAATGGTAACAATATGTTGTTGCAACGCGCCATTTTAAGTGATATAATTTTTGTGAGATATATAGCTAAAAAAGGGGGCGTTTTTATGTATAGGCTGATTGTTGTTGATGATGAACATGATTCAAGGGAGCTTATGGTTAGTATAATTGCAAAGACAAACCAATACTTTTCCGTTGTCGGTGAATTTAAAAATGGTTTTGAAGCCCTCAGCTTTATAAATGAAAACGATGTAAATGTTGTTATAACAGATATTAAAATGCCAATTATGGACGGTATCGGGCTTTCAGAGGCAATACATAAAAATCATCCTAATATTAAGGTTGTTATTTTAAGTGGCTTCGGAGAGTTTGAATATGCAAAAAAAGCAATTGAATATAATGTAATAAATTATCTTTTGAAGCCAATGGATATTAAGGAGCTTTCGAATACTTTATTAAGAATTAAAAGCATATTGGATAAAGAAAATAATAACAAGCTTGATACATTTTATAATGAAAACAGAGAAGCCTTTTTTGTTGATGTTTGCGTAGGTGCATTCGAGAGTAAAGAAGAAATGATAAATAGGTTTAATGAATTAAATCTGCCAATTGATGTTGAAAATACTTCTGGCTGTATTCTCGAGGTAGAACTCGAGGAATTTTCCACCTTGTGGAAATATGGACGTGAAACCTTGAAAACCGCGATACAGAATTTATTGTCTAACCATTATTTGCAGTCTTACTATTTTTTTAACAAACCAAGCGGTTTTTTATACATTTGCTTTAGTGAGAATACTATAGATACAATGCTGCTTGAAATGCAAATCAAGGAGCTTTTTAGCATATCAAATAATGTAAGAATATTGACAAAGTTTAACAGTGTTTTGAGTATTGACAGCAACACTTTTATGTTAAAGGATAAGCTGGAGCTTTTTGTATCACATATTCTTGAAGACAATAACAAAATTTGCGTTAATCTTGTTAACAATATAATTTCAAGCATTGGTAACAATAACTCAATATCTGATTTGTTAAATAGCATTGAAAATTTACCTATAAAATCTTTACTTAGCAGTGGAATTTTTGATTTGAATAAATACTCTGAGCTTGTTGCGGATGAAAGTTTTATTTACACAAAAAAGAATATTAACAATGATGTTTTTAACAAGGTATATCAATACATAGAAGAGCATTATAGTGAGGACTTAACAAGAGATGATGTTGCACAATTCGCATTTATGAATTCGTCTTATTTCAGTAGATTTTTCAAAAAGCACACCGGAATAAGCTTTTCGGACTATTTAATAGATTTAAGAATAAAAAAATCCATAAAGTTTCTTGAAACAGATATGAATATAGATGATATTTGCTATAAAGTCGGTTATGGAAGCAGAGCTAATTTCACAAGAAATTTTAAATTAATTACAACATATACACCTTCTCAATACAGGAAGGCAGTGCTTAAAAAATAGCAAAATATTGTGGGGTTGAGAAAAATGAAAAGTGGAATATACTCTGTTTGGCGAAAATTTAAGTATAGCAGCCTTCTTTTTAAAAATTTTCTTATTTTCTTATTTTTTATAATATTTATTATTGTTACGGTGGGGTATTTGTACAACGCAAATTCCGTAAGAATTATGAATAAAGAATTTTTGCAGATAGCAGAAAATGATGCAAATAGTATGGCGAAAACATTGGAGCTTGTATTGAAGGAAATTGATATGTTATCATCCAGCCTGTTGTTAGATGACGATATTCGTTTGTTTATAGCAAGTGGTACGACCGAAAAAAAGTATGAAGGCTTTACAAACAACACACAGCAAATGATTGGAAAGATAAATACATACAGTATTATCTATAATTATATTGAATCCATTTATCTTTATTCCGAAAGCTATAAAAGTGTTTTTAAAGGCTCGGGTGAATATTCACTTGAAAGTGTTGAGGATTCCCAATGGATTAACGAATACAATGTTTGCAATAAGTTTGTCGCATTTCCAAGAGCGATAAATGGTAAATATCCATATGTATTAACCTTCATCAGAAAAATTGAGAGGTCTGATATAAAGGGCGGCATAGTAATTAATATAAATCTTGAAGAGCTTTTAGGGGTGGTGGAAACAGCTAAAAGCGATAGTCAGCAAAAAATAATTATTGATAATGAAGGTAAGATTCTTTATAAAAACAATATGGATTTAATGTTTGAAAAAAGCGAAAAACTGTCTAATGTCAGCGCCGATTTTGAAGGTCAGCAGCTTATGAAGGATGAGGATGGCTCGTTTGTTGTTGCTGTCAAACCATCGAGTAAGTACAAAATAAAATACATGGTTTTGAACGAACTGAATGATTATGAGAATAATATGGGTCAATCAAGAAATATACTTATTATTATTTTATGTGGATTGTTTATTTTAGGAACGATAATTGCCGCAATTTACAGCATAATAATCAATAGGCCGATACAGTGGCTTGTCGAGTTGATTGATTCGTCACAGGGTTTGGGTGGTGATAATAAAGAAAAAGGCTCTGAGGTTAAGTATGTTGCGGAAAAAATTATCAATGCAATGCATGCTAACGAAAAACTTAAAATGGAATTATCGGATAAGCTGACAAAAATGGCTGCATTGGAAATGTGTGCCTTGAAGCTTCAAATAAATCCTCATTTTATATACAATTCATTGAATTTAGTTAATTTGAAGTTGTTAAATGAATTCGGTGCTGATTACCCAGGCATAGATGTTATAACAAACTTATCTCAAATAATGCGTTATGTAATAAAAAATGATGATAATTTAATCTCGATTGGAGATGAGGTTAAGTATTCCGAGCTTTTTGCGAGGATTCTTCAAAGGAGGAACAGAGGTTCTTTTGAGCTAAGGGTTGTGGTGGATGAAAAGGTGAAAAATGCCAAAATGCCTAAACTAATATTATTTACGCTTATCGAAAATGCAATGTATCACGGGATTTTACCTTCGGAAAATGAAAATAGTTTTATTGCTTTGACTGTTTTTAAGCAAGGTGATGAAGTTTTGCTTGAAATAACGGATAATGGTGTGGGGATTACAAAAGAAAAAATGTTGGAAATCGAAAAAATTTTTTTGGATGAAAGAATTGAGGGAACAGAGCATATTGGTTTAAAGAATATTCAGCAGAGGATAAAAATAATGTTTGGCTTTGAATACGGAATAAGTATAAAAAGCAATGAGGGAGTTGGAACAACGATTTCAATCTTAATTCCATATATTGAATAATAAGCATCCACCCATTTTGGGTGGGTGCTTATTATTTTTGCCAAAAGTTACTTGTGTAACGAAACGATACAATTATGTAACAAAACGAAATAGACTTATGTTGCATGTACTGTTATAATTATTGTATTCAGGGGGTCAATATTATGGAAAATAAACTTATTATGCAAAATTCAAAACCAATAATCAAAAACAAAAAGTATTATGTATTCAGAGAAAATTTCGAATTACTGCTTTTAGCTATGCCGGGAATTATACTTTTTATTATGTTTAAATATATTCCCATGTTCGGAATTGTTTTGGCTTTCAAAAAGTTTGACCCAAACAAGGGTATTTGGGCAAGCAAATGGATTGGATTTGAAAACTTTGAGTTTTTCTTTTCATCACCTGATGCATTTAGAGTTATAAGAAATACTGTTTTATATAGCCTAGACTTTATGTTTGTAATTCTAATTTTTTCTGTAGCACTTGCACTTTTGTTCTATAATCTTTCGAATAGGACGGCATTAAAGGCGTATAACACGATTGTAATTTTACCGAAATTCTTGTCAATGGTTCTGATAGCATTCATTGTGTATGCAATGCTAAATCCGGTATCTGGTGTTTTTAATAAATTTTTAGGCTCCCTCGGTTTGCCTTCAGACTATGACTGGTATGCAAATCCCAATGCTTGGCCGTGGATATTGACCATTGTTAATGTGTGGCAAAGTATTGGTATGGGCTCAATAATCTATTATGCATCTTTGATGGGCATTGATGAAGCACTTTTTGAAGCGGCAAGGCTTGACGGGGCAACAAAGTGGCAACAAACAAAATATATTGCCGTACCGCATCTTGTTCCCATTATGCTGATACAAACTATTCTTGCTTTTGGAAACCTTTTCAACGGTGATTTCGGGTTGTTCTATCAAATCACACGAGATGTGGGAACGTTGTATCCTACTACCGACATTATAAATACATATGTATTCAGAGGTCTGATGGGTGGAAAAATGGGACCTGCCACAGCAGTTGGGCTTGTTCAATCGGTAGTTGGTCTTGTTATGGTAGTTGGGGTAAACAGTATAGTGCAAAAAATTAGTCCTGAAAATTCATTATTTTAAGACAATAAATTGTATTTATTGAACACCGCCGAAATTAGGCATAAATCACAAAATTGGGGATGTTCAGATAACCGTATTAACCACTTATTGGCTCACAGTAGGTGCGTTATATTACTTTAATTATAATTTCGTGAGCGGAAAGGCTTAATGGTGCTTGTTATGAAAAAAATCACATGGGGTCAATTGTTTTTACATATATTCTTTGTAATTTTATGTTTGACATATATTTTGCCGTTTATTTTACTAATTTCAATATCAATTTCATCAGAATCTGCAATAAGACAATTTGGCTACACTCTGCTTCCTAAAGAGGTTAGCTTTGAAGCATACATACAGATTTTTTCGAATCCTACACAAATAATTGACTCGTATCAAACGACTATTATTTTCACTATTATAACAATGTTTTTGGGAGTTTTGGTAATGTCTTTAATGGCATATCCACTTTCTCGCTCTAACTTTAAGCTAAAAAACCAATTAGCATTTTTTATATTCTTCACAATGCTATTCGGTGGCGGATTGGTTCCCACATATATTGTTAATTCAAAATATTATCATTTGGACAACACATTATGGATATATATATTGCCATCACTTGTAAGTGCTTGGGAGATAATAATTATTCGTACTTTTTTTAATGGTCTGCCTGAAAGCTTGGTAGAATCCGCCAAAATTGACGGAGCGTCCGAGATTAGGACATACTTTCAAATAATTTTACCGCTTTCAAAGCCTGTTTTAGCTTCAATAATGTTTTTGGTTGCACTGGCAAAATGGAATGATTGGAACACAGCATTGATTTATATCAGAGAAGCGAGGCTTTTTTCATTGCAATATATGCTTCAAAAAATCTTGCGTGAAATTGATTTTGTTAAGAATATGATGGAAAACTCATCAAACCTTGCTGGCTACGAGCTACCGGCTGAAAGTATGCGTTATGCAACTGCAATTTTGGCGGCAGGTCCAATGCTTATTATTTTTCCGTTTTTTCAAAAATATTTTGCAAGAGGACTAACCATAGGTGCTGTAAAAGGATAATTAAATATAATAGGGGGGCTAATTATGAAAAAACTAATTTCAATCGTATTACTTGTTATTACTATTTGTTCTTGCTTTACTGCTTGTAATACACAAAAAGCAAGTGTGAAAAGCAAGGAAAATGTAACCTTGAAATGGATAATGCCGGGACCGGGAAAACAAAAGGATTCGGAAATTGTGTGGGCAAAATTCAATGAAGAGATTAAGAAATTGCCTGGTCTCGAAAATGTTACGGTTAACTTTGAAATTATTCCGTTTTCGGAATACAAGCAAAAATTTCTGCTTATGCAAACAAGCGGTGAAAAAATTGATATTGTTCAAACATACACCTTGGATTTCCCAACAGAAGCAAGAAATGAGACTTTTTTGCCTCTTTCTGACCTGATAGAAAAAGAAACACCGGATTTGAAATCCGAATTGCCTGAGTTTATGTGGAATTACGGTAAAATTGATAATGAGATTTATCAGGTGCCGAATTATCAAATGCTTCCTTCACTTTTCTCATTAAAGGTGCCAAAAGCATTGGCAGATCAATATATGGATATTACGGCTGTTGAAAATGTTTTGGCAAAGCCTGGATACAATAAAGAATTTTTTGACATTTTAGATAATTATTTAAGTAAGGTGAAAAAAGCAGGAAAGCTTGACTTAGGCTTTAATACTGCCTTTGTAACACTATATACACGAAGAAATTATGAATTAATCGCAGGTGACTACGGAATTCAGATTGATGATGATAAAGTTCAAGTTAAGATGCTATCTACACTTCCTGAATATAAGCATACCTTTGATACCATGAGGGATTGGTATAAAAAAGGGTATATTCGCAAGGATATTCTAAGTGCAAAAGCTACCGATGATGACGGAAAGTTGGGTGGTAGCTCGCTGTGGATTAACAATGACTTTAATGGTGCAAGGCAAAAGATTAGCGCAAAGGGTGTTGAAGAATATGCTCTTTATCTTTATGATTCACCATATGTACCAATGAGTAATGCTGCTGGTGGCTTGTGTATTTTGAACGGTTGTGAAAATTCTAAAGAGGCTATTCGCATTATTGAATTGATGAACACGAAAAAAGGTAAGGATTTGTATAACCTTCTAATTTCCGGCATCGATGGTCAGCATTATAAAAAGGTTGGAGAAGACAAAATTGAGACAATAGGATATGTTGGCGACGGTACTTCATCATCTGATTATGGCTTATGGAAATGGGTACTTGGTAATACGTTTAACGCATATCAAACACAGGCAAACCCTGAGAATTACAAGGATTTTGTGTTTGGATACTTGAACGAGGGCGAAAAAACAAAATATTCAAAGCTTATTGGTTTTGCACCTGATTTAACTAAAATTGAATCAAAAATCGCACAGGTAAAGAGCGTTGTAAGGGAATATAATAATCCGCTTGGTTCTGGTGCGCTTGATAATTACGAAACAGTTTACAATGAATATATGAACAAAATCGAAAGTAGCGGAAATAAAGAAATTATTGCAGAATTACAAAAGCAAGTAGATGCGTTTTTGGCTAAATAAAAACCTCATTGCATAAGAGAGGAATGATAGCATGAAGTTACGAAAAATTATAAGTGTGATGTTGATGATTACAGTTCTGATTGCGAATTTAATGACTGTTAACGCAACCCCAAGTTTAAGACTTGTTTCTTACGAGGCTTTCGGCGGCGGTGTTTTATTAACCTTTTCCGAAAACATCGATGGAACAAACATAAATGATAAAATTGTGGTAGTATCTGATAGTTCCACTAAGCTTTCTGGTTACACTATTGATGTGTTGAGCAATACAGTTGTAGTGCATTTGTCCTTGGAAAGTGTATCGAAAACAAGTTATATTGTTTTGAATAAATCGCTTGTGGCAGTATCCGGCAATAGCATTGATGATGTGTACAAAATTGAAGTTGCCGAAACGGGATACACTCAGGATTTTGGCAGTAATTATAGGTCTGGCGATTGGTTATTCAGAACAATTGCTTCGAACTCGGCTTCGAATAATGTAAGTATAATAAACGATATGGCAAGGCTTATTGATAATTTCGCAGGCACCGGATACCCAACACAGCCAACATTTATCTATAAAAACAATTATTCAACATATAATATGGGAAGCACAACAACAGAGTTTGATTATTTGAGGAATGAAAATTCAGATGTAGCAAATAACTGGGCAAATACATTTAGAGTTTTTACGAGGTTTTCATCTTTTAATGTTGTAGCCTATGTGGCGAAGTACAATGGTTACTTTTTTGATATTATCAATAGCGGTGTAACAATGAATCTAAAAAAATCTGTACTTGCAGCTGACGGAGTTACAATGACGCAAACCAATTTGACTACTATCCCATCAAGCTATGCCCTTGCTTTAAACACAAAATACAGAATAAGAATGGTAACAAGGGATGTTGCAACTGGCGTAAATATTAAGATTTATCGAGCGGTATATGATGCTGAACAGCTTGGTGCATATACATTGATTTGCGACTATACAGATGCAATCAACCCTCTGCTTAATGGGGATTGTGTGTTTTTTGGTGGAGGAGCAACTGGTTTTAATAACCACTTAATCGACAATGTTATGCAGGCGAAAGCAGAGATAAAAAATGTTTTTACCGCAAGTGATATTAAAGCAGATGTTGAAAGTAAAATCACAGCTTTGCCTGATGTCGATTCAATTACAATCGCAAACTTCAATCAAGTTATTGAAATAAGCTCTTTAATTGACTTTTTAACACGAAACGGTATTTTGCTGGAAGATATTGCAGGGAACGAAAGATATACCGAGATTAAAAATCTTTTTCCAAGCGTAACCGATAGCCAAATAATTACAAATTTTACAACAAATACGGTTAAAGTTGAGTTTTCTACCCCAATGACAAATGACATTTTGTCAAAATCGAATGTTTCGCTTAAAAAGGGTTTAGTCGCTCTTGATGATTATCAAATAGAAGGAATATATAGCGGCGACAGTTTAAATGGAATAACAGTAAGCTTCTTTAATGATAGAAATTACGACACAAAATATAAGCTAACCATTTCGAAAAATTGCAAAGCAAATACAACATTAAATTTTGCAGATGATTATTCATTTGAATTCTATCCATATGCTCCGATAACGGTTGCCACACCTTTTTTGTCTGAGGATGCAGCAAATGTTACAATAGTCAGCAATATAACAAATAATAGTTTAACAGAAAATCAAGACTACGTTCTTGTTTTTGGGCTTGTTTCGGAAACAATTGATGGGAATGGAAACAAGATAATTGAGATGCTTGATTGCAAACAATTCGTCGGAACAATAAAAACCACAGATAGTGTAATTCCTGTTTCCGCAATATTTAACAAACCCTCTGTTAATTATAAATGCGTTTTAATTGCTTGGGATGCTATTAACAGTTTGAAACAGCTGTATAAAACCCAAACAAATTAAGGAGTGTTATTTATGGCTAAAAAAATAGTGGCTTTGCTTTGTGTTATATCAATGCTATTTGGTATTATTCCAACCTTTGCAGAAAGTGAAGATATAGTAATTCATGTAAGCCCTAACGGTAATGATTATGCTTCAGGGGAAGTGAATGCACCACTAAAAACACTTTTGGGTGCAAAAACTGAAATATCAAAGCTGAAAAAGAAATATGCCAACACAAAAAAATACACAGTTGTTTTTCATGAAGGCACGTATCGGTTTGATAGCACAGTAAACTTTACGTCTGATGACTCGGGAACACAAAATAATCCGATTACCTATAAGGGTGCTGATGGTGAAGCTGTATATTTCAAGGGCTCAAAGGAACTTGACATTTCAAAGCTAAGAATGTTGGATGACCCTTCTGTGCTAAAACGCTTGCCTGAAAGCGCAAGAGGCAAGATTGGATATTTGGATTTGAAGGCACAAGGCTTAACGGCTGCGGATATACCAAAAATCCCAGAACAGGCTAACACATTCTATGACATTAATTTTTACTTGAATGGGAAAGAACAGACAATCTCTCAATGGCCAAATGGCGAAAATAAGTTTGCAATATTTGAGGTTGTTTCGAACGGAGCAAATGCTGTTGGCAAAGGCGGAACTTTAAGATATCAAGATTTTCAACCTTCAAAATGGACGGAGGCAAAGGATTCATATTTAGGCGGATACTTTACATATGACTATATCTATTATCGCCATCCGGTAAATTATGTTGATGCTGAAAAAAAAGAGATAACATTAAAATATGGTGTTATAAATTCAACATTATCAAGACGTTGGAAGGCATTTAACCTAATTGAAGAAATTGATATGCCCGGTGAATGGTATGTCGACAGGGACAGCTTGATTATGTATTACTACCCTGAATATTCATTGATGGACGCAACCTTTGAAATTTCCACATTAAACAGTAATATGATTTATTTGAACGGTACAGATTATATAAATTTTGAAAATATAAACTTTTCGCAAACTCGTGCAAGTGCAATCCAAGCCAACAACAATTCGGATTATTGTGTTGTAAATCAATGCAGATTTACTGACATTGGAAATATGGGTGTCAGCCATTATGGATATGGCACTTCAACTTCACTTCGTGGTGATTACGATGATGTTGAGCCATCTGCAAAGCACACAATAAATATTGGCAAGGGCTGGACTATTCAAAACAATATTTTCTATAATATAGGGAATGTAGGCGTGCGGGTTTACGGTGGAAACAATGATACCTTTGAAACGGGCGACAATGTTATTCGTAATAATTATTTTAATTTGAATGGTACAAAAAGCCGTGGTTATTCAGGAGCGGACATTTATGGATCGGCAAATGTGTTTGAGAATAACTTACTACACAATTCATCACAGGGCGTTGTGAACCACAGCGGAAATGAACATAAAATCCGTTATAACGAGGTTAACAATGTTACAACAGGCTCTAATGATGCGGGTGCGTTTTATACAGGGCGTTCAATTATGACGCGAAGAACAGATGTTTCTTTTAATCTAATTCGAAACACGACGCCAAATGACCCGAGAATAAAAGAGCATAACAGAGGAATTTATTTTGATGATGGTACAGCAGAGCAATCTGCCCATCACAACATTATAGCAGGCACAGATAAGGCGATTTCGTCGGGTGGATTAAGTTGCACCTATTATGCAAATACAGTTATAGATGCAATAAATGGGTTTAACATTAACAACTGGATGTCCTATGAGGAACAAACAGCAAAATATGAGCGGTGGCTTAACGCTGTTAAAAACGGTATGTCACAGACTGCATATGATTTGTGGAACGAAAAATATCCATTTATCTTAGAAGAGGCAAAGCAAAAGGGTACAACAAATATGTATGTTTGGCGAAACAGCATAACCGATAATTTCTTTGTAAACAGCGGTAATTTGATAGCAAGCTATGTTAAAGAAAGAGAAAGTACTGTTGAAAACAACACATGGGTTGATAGCTTTAATGATTTTGTTGACCCTGAAAATTATGATTATAGAATTAAAAAGAATTCGGAAATATTGAAAACTAATAATGAGATTTTGACAGAAGATTTCGATATTAATAAAATCGGTATTCAATTTGATGAATTTGATAAAGAGAAACTTACAACGGGAAGAAATTTCAGACAAACCTATCCACAAAACGGGGCATATGGAGTTGGAACATATAAGGTCGATTTTTCTTGGCAGCTTGCTTTTGGGGCAGATAAATATAGATTTGTTCTTGCCACGGACAGAGATTTCAAAAACATATTGATTGATGCTGAATCATCGGATAATACTTATCAGGTTGAAAGTCTTGGCTCTAATTATTCTGTTTATTACTGGAAGGTATTTGCCATAAATGATACAAGACAGCTTAAAAGCACATGGCCGGCGGATGGTGTTACATATGTTTTTACAACAGATAAATTTGACAGCTTAAACTTTGATTCATTGCGTTCTTCGATTGGAAATGTGGAAAAGGACATTCCAAATATTGTTGAGGGAACAGAAGCGGGAACATTCAAACTTGGAACTCTTGACAGAATCAACAGCAATCTGTCCATTGCAAAGAATGCCTTGAATTTCAAAAAAGGTACAGCACGGCAGGAGCTGATTAATGAAATAGAAAGTAAGCTTAATAATTCATTTTCGGATGAAGATATTTATGGCGGGTATGTAAACCTTGGAAACTATATTAAAGAAAAAAGCGACTGGAACGAGATTAAGACAGGTGGTTTTGAACTTAAAGACGGCGAAATTGTAATGTCGTCAAAACTTGCCGGAACGAAGGATCTTCCTCAGATTTCGAATGTAAATGTTAGTAACATTTCAAAAAATGTCTTGTTTTGTTTTAAAATGAAGGTTGATTATAGCATAGAAGATGATGCTCATTGGGCTGCTGTCGCAATACGAGGTGAGCCGTTTAGCAGAATGTGGAACCAATATAACTACTTTTTTGTGTTCAAGCCAAAACTGATTGAATTTCAAATAAGGAGTGCGGGTCAAACAGGTATTATAAAGACCTTTGAAAACAATTTCATCAAAAATGGACAATGGCATGATGTCACATTCGGTGCTGTGAACTGTGGATTTGGACAGTTAGTTTTATTGATTGTTGACGGACAGACGGTGTGCAGTTATTTTGATGATACAGCTTATCAGCTGCGTTTTAAGGGTGGACTAACATTTCTTGAGACAGCGGACGAAACATTGACTGTGAAAGCAGCCGAAGCACTTCTAAATAATTTTGATGAAGTGATTTATACTGCTAAGAAAGAAGGAGTATATAAACGTTGCAAGGAGTTTGTTTCAATTGCAGGGGAAGCTATGATATTAGCAAAGGACAGTTATAAATATTACTTTGCAGATGAAATAAAAACAATTTCTAACGGAAAGCCAACATTTAAAGATGGTGTGTACTATGTGCCTCTTTCTGTTATAGAAGGTGCTTTTGGAGAAAACCAGCAATTGAAACTAAGTGTGAAGGAAATTGATGGTGTTTCAATGGTTGACACTGACGATATAAAGAAGTATCTTAAAAAAGATGTTCTTATATATGATGAAGTAATCGCAATTTCTGAATTAGTTAACATAATGCCTGCAAACTTTACCTATCTGTTTAGTATTATTAGGCAGGGGATACAAAATATCAGTGAATTTTAAGATGGGAATGATATGAAGATGAAAAAACTATTATCAATTGTTCTTCTGGCATTTGTCGCACTATCTGCTGTGCAAACAGCATCCTTAGCAGCGGTAAACAGCCCTGAAATTAATATCATAAGCAAAGTATTAAAGGTTGACGGCTATACTTTGTCTGCAAAAGCAGACAGAGGGGTTTCGATTATTGTGACGAACCCAGGCTTTACACTGAGTGATGTGGGAAGTGTTGGGGCAGTGCAATATCAAGGAACAGCTGTCACAAGCACAAACGGTTATTTTTGCTTTTATATTAAGCTACATATTACCCCATCTTATGAAACGGGGGATATGAGCGTATTTATTGGCGGAGATGACTTCGGCGATTTCAAGACAACCACAACTCCGACAAGCACAGCTTATTATGCAACGGACGAAGCAAGGGATGAGGCATTGAGCAATATTATAGGGTCAAGCAGTGAGGCTGACTTAGAAGCTAAGCTTTTGCTTTATAAAAGAATTCTTGGGTATGATAATGCATTATTTAATGGTGTAAGTGCAGATAAGCTTTCTGAAATTTTGTTTCCAAAGCTTGCAAGCCTTAATATCAATATGAATACCATTCAGGATGTTATAGAACAATACTCCTTGTTGACAGCATATAACCAAGGGAAAAATGAGCTGTGCATGTTAAACGGAAGCTTTTTATATCCTGAGGCTTTAAAGCTTGATGAGGTAGATGCCAAATATGATTGTACAGCAAGTTCAATCTATTTCACAGGGCTTAGCAACACAGGCAGACAAAAGGTTATCGAAAGCCTTTTTGGTAAAAACTTTAAATCAATAGAAGATTTTCAAAAGCAGTTTATTAAAAGTACTGTTGCACTTGGGATAAATAACTTTAAAGATGATGGATATGCCCACATTGCAAAGGTGTTAACCGTTGACAATGCGGCGGCGACCGATATTAATATTAACAAATATTTTATTCTATCGAGTACTAAAAAAAGAGATGTAGATATTGCATTGCTTGACGAATCAATAAATGATGTTGCAACTCTTGAAACTGTGGTGTTACGACTTTGTGAGGACGATGAAGAGGTTGTGAAAGTATCATCACCAAGGACTGTGGGTGGCGGTGGTCTTTCGGTATCTACGCCAATTCCCGAGCAACCTGTTATCAACATCAAGCCAGCAGTTAAGTTTGATGATTTAAGTGACAATGGATGGGCAGAGGAAGCGATTTTAAGCTTATATAACAAAGGAATAGTTTCTGGGGTCTCGGAAAATAAATATGACCCAAATAGCTTTGTTACAAGGGAGCAATTAGCAAAAATGGTTTGTGTTGCATTTGGAATAGAAACGGCTGAGGATACTCAAATCAGCTTTAAGGATACCGAAAGCAGTATGTGGTATATGCAATACATTCGGTCGGCATATAAAGCAGAAATTGTTAAGGGTATCAGCCAAGAATATTTTGGAATAAATCAAAACATAACACGTCAGGACATTGCAGTTATCATTTATAGATGCCTTGATATTTCAGCAGATACAGAAAATCAAGTTAACTTTGATGATAAAAATAACATTGCAGAATATGCAATTGATGGTGTGAAAGCACTAAGTAGTATAAAAATTATAAATGGCTTTGATAATAACACCTTCAGACCTAATGATTTTTGTACAAGAGCGCAGGCGGCAAAAATAATATTTGAGGCATTAAAGCATAAGGAGGTAAGCAAATGATTAGAAAAATACGAAAATCAGCGATTACCTTAATATTGACTATTGCTTTTGTTGCTCAGATGTTGCCTGTTATGGGGGCAGACCAGGTTTTTGACCCATTTAATGGCAACAAGAATATAAATATTGTCTTTTTAGGTGGTTCAATAACCCTTTCGGCAGGATTTAGAGACCATATGAGCGATTATATAAAAAACACATATGAAGGTCTTGTAGCGGGAAGAAAAATAACCAGTCATAATGCAGGAATAGGCGGAACAAACTCACTTTATGGCTTGCTTAGATTGGAAAGAGATGTAATATCAAAAAATCCTGATATGGTTGTAATTGACTTTGCGGTAAACGACTTTGTTGATAACACCTCTGAGGATAAGACGAAGGATAATATTGAAGGTATAGTAAGAAGGTTACAAAGCCTTGAAAAGCCTCCGATAATTGTGTTTGTTTATACTGCAGGTCAGAACCTGAAAAATCTTTCAACAGCCCAGCACGAAATAGCAAAGCATTATAATATTGCTGAAATTGATTTTGTTAAAGCAATGAATGAGATTGGTTACACTATTGATAAAAGCAATGGCAGTATTGCAAAATATTATATAGATAACGTGCATCCAAATGTAGCAGGTCATAAGATTTGGGGAGACTATGCAATAAAACTGATTTCCGAAAATCCAAAGGCATACTTTAGACACCCAATTTTGCGTTCAAGCCCATACAGTGCTTCAAATAATTCAGGGATTAGCGCAAAATATGTATCAGCAGAGGATGCTTATAAAAGTGGAATGATGACGTTTGATGAAAATTCAGGAGTTGAGATTAAGAATAATATCTTGACTATGAATGGAAAAGGTGACAGCATCAAGTTTACCTTTCAAGATAATATATTTGCTTTCAGCGGAAGATTCAGGACGGACGGCGGTTATGCAAATTACGAAATAAGCAATTCTTCAAAAGCCGTAAGTGGTCAGGTAAGCTTTTACTCTGAGCTTAATATGGAGCAAATGATTTTGCCTATTACAAATTTGGCAAATGGCAGCCACGAACTCAAACTAACTGTAAGCAACGATACACCTACTGGAAGCACGGGGAATATTGTGTCATTCGCCGGTTTTTTCATAGGACAGTCTGCCAATACCTATCCTGAAAAGTATCCTGCAAATATGGTAATAAACAAATATGAAGAAGAGACAGCGAAAAGCACTGTTAAAAAAGCTGACAAATATATTGACTTTTTAAACGGCTTGAATATCATAGATACATCTAAAGATGGGTTCGATGCCGAATTAGAGCTAAGCAGAGCAGATTTTGCGCAGATAATGTGCAATATTTTGAGAATAAGCAATAACAAAGAGGAATTATGGTTGTCAGAATTTTTCGGAACTGATTATAATAATGTTTCAGTAGAGCCTGCCACTATTATTGAAAGCGTTTTTGAGGATGTTCCGGATAACAGCGATTTTTCCTTTGCGGTTAAGGTTTGTAATGAATTGGGTTTTATGAACGGAACATCACCGAACACCTTTGAGCCATATGCAAAAATGAAATCACTTCATTTCTTAAAGGTTATAATTAAGTTTCTTGGGTATGATGTAAACGCTGATTTATATGGCGGTTATCCGAATGGATACCTATATATGGGTAATGAGCTTGATATATTAAATGGTGTTAATTTTGGTAATGATGATAATTTAACATACAAAAATTTGGCAAGGATGCTGTATAATATTCAGGATGTTGAGCTTTTGAGAATTAACAAAGTATCATCAAACGGTGAAAAGGACAGCATAACGAACTATTATAAAGGCAAAGGAACCTTTTTGAATGAGGTTCTCGGAATCTATAAAGTAAGCGGACAAATGACGAAAAATATAGTAACCGACCTGAAAAACGGAATAAACAGTGGGACTATAACTGTTAGTGGCACTAACTGTTATTTAACAGAGGAATTGACGAATTATAATAAATTCATAGGAAGAGATGTAACAGCCTATTACCTTGATGATGATAAGAAAACGATAGTGTATATGGCACTAACCGAAAGGGACGAGGTAATTGAAATTAATGCAGATTTTTTTGTTTCCTATAACAATCACATTTTAGCCTATGAGGAAGGAAACAAAAGATATGAAGCTCGGCTTGCAAACAGCGCATCCGTAATCTATAACGGTGTTGCAGTCGATTCATACGACGAGAGTACCTTCGATTTTGAAAATGGCTTTATTAACCTTATCAAATCTCGCAGTTCATCTGATTATGATGTTGCCGTGGTTTATGATTATGCTGATTGGTATGTTGGCGGAGTGGATACGAAAGCTAAGAAAATCACCAGAAAATCAACAGGCGAAGCCTATAATGAAACAGCGGATGTGATAAATCTCGATGAGCTTAAATTTGTTTCATTGAGTGATGTCGAAAACAAGCCAATTAGCTTGGCTGAAATTAAAACGGGTGATATTTTAAGCGTAGCACGAAATGGCAATGTTGCAGACATTATTTGCTCGAAAAAACAAATAGTCGATTTTGAGATTAAAACTTATCAGCCATCACCTGATTTTATTATCTCGAATAATGAAAGAGAATATAAGCTAACAATGGCATACTCAAATTCAAGCGAAACACCAATAATAAAATTAGGAAATAAATATAATCTTTATTTAAACTATTTTGGCAAGGTTGTTTGGCTTGAAAGCTTAAACTCGGCAACCATTAAGGTGGGAGTGCTGTTTAAATCGCAATTAGCAACTGTCGGAATTTCAAAGCCTATAACTGTTAAAATTTTAAGCGAAGCAGGAATTGTTGAAACTCTTAATTTTGAATCCAAAGTGCGAGTTCTTACTCATATCGGTAGAAGATATATACTTACAGATTCGCAAGTTTTGTATGCCGCAATGGGTGGATATAGTGGCCTTGTTAGATATTCTGTAAATCAAGCCGGTAAAATAGACTATTTGGAATTCCCGCTAAGTGATAGAAATTTACATACAGAAAGTGGAAATATCTATACAACCGAAAGCCTTTATACTAAAACAGCAAGTATATTTATGTATAAAAAATGGATAGGATGCTTTTCGAACACCGATATCAGATTATTCTATAAAGATAAAATTACCACATATTTTTATATGCCAAGTGGCGAAGATGCCGAGGATTATTACAGCGTGTCAAAAAATCCGGATGATTTTATGATTAATGATAGTTCTTATGAAATGCAAATTTATTCAACCGATGATGAAACCGCAATGGCAGACTATGTAATAATCGGTGGAGATAACAGCACAACTGAGCTTGCATACACAAATATGTTTGTGGTTGATACGGTTTTAACAGCAATAGTAAATGATGAAGCAGTTGACGTAATTCGTGGCTATAAAATCAGAGGAACGACTGTTACAAATGCAGTGTTGTACAGCAGGCTTGGCGATACCACAACGGTAAGCGGAGAGTCAACCTCATATTTTTCCTCCTGCCCTGATTGGCTTAAAAGCAAGGACGCAAGCAATCAAGAAAGAAGGTATAAGCTTGCAAAGGGTGATGTAATCGCCTGCGAAATGAAATCAATGCAAAGTGGATTTGTTGACAAGGTATATGTGGTTTTCAAGGCTGATATGCTCTCTCCATATGAAAGCGGTTCAGAAAATTTAGGCTGGCTTGCAGGCACAACAAGTATTTTCGACCCAACAAAAAATTACGGAAATCCATATTTAATAAGCGGGGATGCTGTAAGTTCTGGTGCAAAATCCGGAACGGCTTATGGAAACCGTGTTATTATGGGATATGTTGTTCATTCCTTTGGAGATGTTGCAAGCTTTACAACGCAAAACTTAACAATCGGTGAGTATAACATAAGTGCGGCAGGGTATATGACCGAATATGCAAAAATTCAGACCTCAAATGCTTTTACTGTTAATTATGAGGGAAAAAATGTCACTGTTAAAAAGGCAGATGCTGGCGACATTAAGCCTTACAGTAATTACAGAAAAGACGCATCAAGACTTATGGTAATAACGGCTGGCAGTGATTATCGGCTATACCTGCTGCTAAACGGTGATTTAGATTAAAAAATATTATATTATGAAGGGGTGTTATGTAATGAGTTTAAAAAAAGGGTTAATCGGTATTGTCCTTGCTATGACATTGATTGTTCAGACATTGTCACTTAATTTTGTAGCTTATGCAGGATCGTTCACACTTGAAAGTGTTGCAAGGGAAGGAAGTAATTTTATATTTGCTTTTTCCGAAAATATTGGTGCTGGTTATGCAGACAAATTTACTGTAACTAATCTTGTAGGAGTTTCCCAGACAGACATTACAGTTTCAGTAGCAGCTAACGTTGCAACGGTAACTCTTGGTTCATCATTTGTGTATGGTGATACTAATCCGTATTTTATTGCTGTTGACGGTAGCTTATCTTCAGAGCTAAGCGATACGCTTGGTGCAAACAAAAAGTATCAATTCTATTTGAATGGGTATCAAAAGTCCTTCGGAACAGGGCTTACCAATACAGATTGGATATACAGAACTATTGCAACTAATGCAACAACAAATTATTTAAGCACAGTGAATGAAATGGGCAGGTTGACAGATAATACAACCGGGGTAGCTTATCCAGTACAACCTACCTTTGCTTACAAAAACAATTATTCGTCTTACAATCTTGGAAACACAACAACTGAATTCGATTATATGCGAACAGAAAATTGTCCTACTACTCCTACAGATTATGGATACGCAAATGTTTTCAGTGCATTTACAAGGTTTTCGGGCTTTAATGTTGTAGCAAGTGCTGCTAAATACAATGGTTACTTTTTTGAATCAACTTATAATGGTAGAGTATTAAAGCTTAGAAAAGTTGCTTTAGGTGCTGACGGAACAACAATGAATTATACACCTTTAGTGGCAATTGCTGGCACAATAACCAATACACAACTTCATTTGTTGGCTAACATAAAATATAAGTTTAAGATGATAACAACAGATGTTCCTACTGGAGTTAATATTAAAATTTACAGAGCGACATATACAAATGATGTGCTTGGCGAATATGTAAGCTTATGTGATTATACTGATACAAATGCACCTCTTACAAGTGGTGGCAGTGCATTTTTGGGTGGTTCTAATGCATATGGTGGACCAAGTGATACAGCAGTTAATAATCATTATATTGACAATATACTATATGCGCAAAACAGCTTTGAAGCATCCAAAACTAATAGTGATATTATATCTGAGTGGGCAACTGCTAAGTCGCAAATTAACCTTGTTACTCTTGGTGGTTCAATAACAGAAGGTGGAGGTTGGACGACTGCTGTTTCTAATTATTTGGCAACTGCTTCCGGAAAAACCGTTAACTTGTTTAACGCTGGCTTTGGCGGAACAGGCTCTGAATACGGCAATCTAAGGCTGTATGATGATGTTATCAGCAAAAATCCGGATGTTGTGTTTATTGACTATGCAGTAAATGACTTCCCATCGTGGGCTACTATGAACGGCAAGAGAAATTATATGACTTCTGTGGAAACCTTGGTCAGAAGATTAAAATCACTCCAAAATCCGCCGATGATATTCTTTGCGCATTTCACAATAGAGAGTATGTTAAAGGCAGACGCAGCATTCGAAAATAATGCTACATATTATGTTTCTGGTAATAATGTAAGCGGTCCGCTTCCAAAGGATGATTTTAATTTAGTAGCAAGCTATTATGGAATTCCTGTTATAGATGTTCACGACTATTTAGAGCAATTTGTAACTGTTTCTCCTGATTACTCAACCTTAACCGTAGATTACGGAACAACGGTTGCAAATGCCCTTACGCCTTATGTTTCAGATTACATAAATAATAATAATAATATTACTTATGGGGTTAATTACACATACGCACAGGCAATTGCCGAAGGCTCGATAAAGGCAATCCTTCCTGATACACTTCATGCGAACGCAATCGGGAAAGCCATATATGGCGATTTTATAGTCGGCAAATTAACCAATGACTTCAATTGTCAATTTAAGAATGTAGCAATTAAAGTTGCTCCTTTGACAGGACCTGCTTATGAAAAATTCTCACCAAAGAAAATTTTGGTTACAAATGAATGGCTTACAAATAACCCTGCTGTTACAATAACAGGAAACCCAACAATTGCAGATATAACACCTTCATTAGTAGGACAAATTCCGCAAAAGGGCGTAACGGTAACAACAACAGAACCAACCACAATCACATATAAATTCAGAGGTCATATCTTTTCAACAAGAGATATAAAACCAGCAGGAACAGCAGTTTTGGTTGATGACGTAACACCTTCGTTTTACGGCACAGACCTACAGCTTAGAAGAATGTTGTCACAAGACAACGAGCATACAGTGCAAATAACTATTCCTGCCGGAGCTAATTATACATTAAGAGAAATATTTCTCGATGAGGAAAACTTTATTTCAAACAAGCATATAGTTGAGTATAAAACAAACAAAATACTACCTATAGACATATCATTTTATGCAAATGCACAAGGTGGATATTATATAGCTGAAAAAAACGTCAGACCATTTTTATCCGGTAATACCGAGTTGATAAATTGGCAGGGTGTCAATATGGATAATGTTATAGAAAATATGGATTCAGAAGGTTTTTTATGGAACCCCACTGCAGGCGGAGGCATGGCAGCAAGCACCGGAGTATATGACTTCACATCTGCAAAAAATTACAGATACAGAATGATTTCAAACATTGGAACTCTTTCTAATTCTGAATATGCTATTGGCAAAAGCAAATCAATTGTTCCACTTGGAAATGTTTCGGGAAGTGCTGTTAAATTTGCTGCAATTTGTACGGCAAGTGCTGATTATCCAATTATAATAAACTATACAGATGGAACTTTTGAAACAAAATTGGTTGATTTGTCAGTTACAACAACAGATTTGACTGCGGATGGTTCACCAACATATATAAAAAACTTTGATTCCTTTAGTTCGTCATGGGCACAGGGCTGGGGTGGAAAGCTTATGGAATATACTGTTGCAACTAACCCGGCAAAGAAATTAAAATCAATTGATTTTACTCGTCCAATTGGTAACACAGCTACATTTACTGTTGCAGGCGTTGCGGTAGTGGTTTCAGACCAAGTTGGTATATATGACTTAGGATTAATTGATACTGCGAAGAATTCCCTAATCAGCAATGCAGCTTCCTATGCAGGACAGCAGGTAGGGCTAAAATACAGCTTGTATAATAATACAAACTCGGAAAAAAATGTTGTTGTGATTAGTGCAATTTATTCTGATGAAGCAAAAAGCACTTTAGTTGGAACATTATACAACACGTTTACAGTTCCGGCTGGAACTTGGCTATCAAACGCCAATGCGACAATTACGTTGCCAGACAATCTACCGGTTGGCTTTGTTATCAATTCATATGTTTGGGGTGGGCTCGATGGAATAAGCCCATTATCGGTAAGCTATAGCGAATATTAAACTTCTGTGTTGAGAAAAATATAAATAAATAATTTTTCAAAAGGCTTGCATTATATTTAAAATTTTGTAAGCCTTTTGGATATTATAACCAATAGGCGGTGGAGTAATGATAAAAAACAAAATGCTGAATATTTTTATAATTGTTGTATTTATTACGAATTGCTTTTTTTCGGTATCCATATCGGCAGATACAGGCTTTTATTTAGTGGATTCGTATACAAAGGATAAGGACATTTATGTTCGCTTTTCGCAGGAGGTGCTTCAATCAAATTTGCAACAAAGCATCAATATGATGGACAGCAATAATCAAAGTATTCAATTTAGCGTTTCAATTAATGCTCAAAATACAGCTGTAATAACACCAACACACATTAATATATTAGAAAAATATAAACTATCTATTCAAAGCACGCTTGTTTCGGCGACTAATGTTAATATTGATAAAGCGTATGAAATTGACATAGCGTTTAATGGTTTTAGCGAGGATTTTGGAACCGGATACAGTCAAGGTGATTGGATGTACAGAACAATTGTTTCATCAGCCACAACGAATTATGCACATATTAACAGTTTGGGTGAGCTTTTGGCAGTTGATAATAGTGGTGCATCTACATATACCTCGTCATATCCGCCCTTTGTATATAAGAAGAATTATACTGCCTATGATTATTCCGATGCTACATTGGAATTTGACTATAAGCGCTTAGATAATGCGACAGCGAATACCTATAATAATAAATTTATGGCATACACAAGATTTTATGGACTAAGAGTTTCAAGTTATGTATTCTATTCTTATGGATACTCATTGAATATACTTACTGATGGAACAAGCCTTACATTAGGGAAGTCGACTGATACAGCCTTGCCGTCAACACTGATTACAATGACTGGTGTGTCCTGTTCGTTAAACGAAAAGTATAGATTTAAGCTTATCACAAATGACGTTGAAACAGGAGTGAACATAAAGGTTTACAGAGCGACCTACACAGGTAACATGCTTGGTACATATTCTTTGATTTGTGATTATACGGATACAAGCAACCCGATTAAATCTGGAAGCTGTGCATTTTTTTCGTATCACGCAGTAAGCGCAAATAACAGTCATATGGTTGACAATGTTTCATACATTCCGGAAGATACGATAACTCAAGTTTTGTCAAAAGAAATTCATGTCAGCCCAAATGGCAATGACAATGCTAGCGGAACCATAAGCACTCCCTTGAAAACACTTTTGGGGGCAAAAACTGCTGTATCTTTGCTTAAAAACACTTACCCAAATCAACCTATTGACGTGATTTTTCATGAAGGTACATATAGGTTTAATTCTTCTGTAAACTTCACTGAAAGTGATTCGGGAACGAGCCTTGGTATGATAACATATAAAGCAGCAAATGGAGAAAAGGTTAAATTCAAGGCATCGAAGGTTTTGGATACAAGCACAATGAGCGTTGTTACGAATAGCTCCTTGTTGCAAAGAATTCCTGAAAATGCACGAGGGAAGGTATATAGCATTAATTTGCAAACTCAAGGCTTGACCTCAACGAATATTCTAGACATAGATGCAACAATTAACACAAAGGCTGATGTTGGACTGTTTTTGGATGATGAAGAGCAGTCGGTTTCTCAGTGGCCAAATGGCGATGATAATTATTCCACCTTTACAACGGTTAGTGTCGGAAGCTCAAATCTTGGTAGTGGCGGTGTGTTTACATATGACTCCGACCGTCCTGATAACTGGGGTAGTGCAAGCGATGCTTATGTTGAGGGCTATTGGAATTACGATTATATTATGGCACGTCGATTGATTTCGAGTATAGATACTTCTTCTAATAGGATAACTTTGACACAAGGCAACCTTACAACACATCCAACTATTTCAAAGCGTTGGAAGGTTCGTCATCTTTTAGAAGAGATTGACTTGCCGGGAGAATGGTATATTGACAGGGCCAATTTGATTTTATATTATTATCCGCCATATTCATTAGCAAACTCAAATCTTGAGCTTGCATATAATTATGACAATATTATAAAACTAACAGGAACTGATTATGTTAATTTTGAGGGTATTGAGTTTTCTCAAGCCTGTGGCAATGCAATTTATGCAACATCAAATGCAGATAACTGTGTCGTGAATAGATGTACATTTAGAGACATCGGTAATACTGCAATAAAACACCTTAATTATCCATATTCAAGCACGCTTTATGGCGACTACGATAATGTGGAGCCAACTGCAAAGCATGTTAAAGATGTGGGTAAGAACTGGCTTATTGAAAATAATATATTTTATAATATCGGAAACTGCGCTCTTTTAATTTACGGAGGTAACCTTGATACCTTTGAAGAAGGTAACAATGTTATTCGCAATAATTATTTCAATCGAAACAGCACAAAGTTTAAAACATATTCGGGTATTTCGCTATATGGATTTGCAAATAGGGTTGAAAATAATCTGTTTAACAATTCCTCTCAGGGCGTTATCACACATTCGGGTGCAGAGCACAGGATAAAATATAACGAAATTAACAATGTAACCTATGGCTCCACAGATGCAGGTGCAATTTATACGGGAAGAAGCATATTGACAAGGCGAGCAGAGATTGCATATAACTTTATAAAAAATACTCTGCCAACAAATTCGCTTCTTATTCCTCACAACAGAGCCATTTATTACGATGATGGCGTATGTGAGCAATATGCACACCATAATATTTTGTTAAATACAGACCAAGCAATTGCTATGGGTGGTTCGTCATTACAGGTGAATGATAACACAATCATCAACGCATTATCGGGTATTCGTGCTGCCGATTGGCCTTTTACTAACCAACAAAACAAGTATGTTAGGTGGCAAAATGCAGTAAGTAACGGAATGTCATCAATTGCCTACTCGCTTTGGAATCAAAGGTATCCTTTGATTTTATCTGAAGCGGCAAACAAGGATACCACAAGTGTGTATTGTTGGAATTTGAAGATTAAGGATAATTTTTTTGTCAACAGCGGAAACACGATTGAAAGCTATGTTGCCAATCGCAATGGCATAGTTAACAATACATATGCTTCGACTTTTTCCGATTTTGTTGATGAGGAAAATTATGATTATAGAATTAAAAGCAATTCGTCCATATTAAGCACACGTCCTAATTTGCTTAGCGAAAGCTTTAACATTAATGCAATCGGAATTCAATTTAATGAATTTGATAAAACGAGAATTGTAAGCAATACAGGCTTTAACAAAATATATCCACAAAATGCAGCATCGGGTGTGGGAAATTCGAATATTGAGTTTACTTGGGAATATTCTTTGGGCGCAGATAAATATAAATTTGTTTTGGCAACAGACAAGGATTTTAAAAACATTGTTATAAATGAAGATGTTTATGGTAACACATATAAAATTGATACACTTTCTTCCGATTATTCAAAGTATTATTGGAAGGTATATGCGATAAATGAAACAAGACAGCTCAATTCATCTTGGGAAAGTGAAGGTCAGGCATACTCGTTTTTTACACAGCCTATGGAGAACTATTTGTTTTTGTCGGATTTGCATTTCGAAAATTCATTTAATGAGCGAGTTTATGACATTAACCTATACAAAGGAGCCCAGCTTTTGTTAAAGGGCGATTTTATAAAGTATGGCAGCGGACAAAATCCCTTTGTTATTGTGGTTGCAATATACTCGGGAAATAAGCTGATAGCAACTGATGTTGAATATTGCACTAATAATGTAACGCAAGCGAACACGACTATTGGCAGCTTCACTATTCCGAGTGATTTGCCTGAGAATTCAAGTGTAAAAATTCTTAAATTCTTAAATTTTGAAAATTTAGTACCTGTTGATGATGTGATTATATAATTTACTTTGGAGAGTTCGTATGCTTTTTGTTGAAAAGGTTAAAGGGATGCTGAGTGTTGGCGTTTATAATAATGCCATCCTTGAAAATATCAAATGCTTTGCAAATGAAAGCTTTAAGGCAGCAATTTCAGGAGGTAGCAGTGGCGGCGAAATATATTGCACCACTTTTTGCGGTGGATATGCCAAGTTGTCAGGTGCGGTGCTTGCAATAACAACTAATGAAAACCCATATCTGTGTTGCTCTGAGGTATATGCGGTGTCTTCTGCGAAGGGGATTATTGCTATTTTTCAAAAAAGTTTTATAAAATTGATGATGCATAAAGGATATCATTTGGTTTTGATAATAATTAGGTAGAGATAATAAACTTCTTTCCGATAAATGATGGTGAAATAATCCTTGGAGATACAACGAAATATTTTTCAGCAGGAAGCAGGCAAACAAAAAAAGATTAGTTTAGATGAAATTTACATGGAGGATGATAAGCGTGATTAACATAGGTAAAAATTCAATATTGTGCTGCTTAGGTTCAAGCATAACACAGCATGGCTGGTGGGTATATGAGGTTATGGATTATATCGCACGCTTTCGTAGCGAAGAAAAAATTAAGGTTTATAATTGTGGTGTTGGCGGCGATACGGCAAATTGGGCAAGATATCGTTTGGTTGATGATGTTTTGTGGTTTAATCCGACTCATGTATTTATTATGTTTGGTGCAAATGACATTAAAAGAGAACTTTATTTGCCGAGCATAGATGAAACTGATGAAATTCTTGTAAAGAGGCAAGAAGCAATAAGAGTCTTTGAAAAAAGCACAAGAGAGATTGCCACTAAATTAAAGTCAAAAAACATTGAGGTAATTTTGGGTGCAGCGGCTCCTTATGATGAAATTCAGGAGTGTAACACAGAAAACCTTAAAAAATGCAATGAAGGTTTGAAAAAATGTGCAAAAATAATGCAGGAGATTGCCACCGAATTAGATTGCGGTTTTGTTAATATAAATAAAGAATTCTCTGATGTTAAGAAAAAATGGGACAAAAACAAGGAATGGCTTTATAAGCAAGACCGTGTTCATCTACTGCCTGAAGGTTATCGAATTATTGGAAAAATTTTCTTAAAGAATATGGGCTTTGATGTTACATTTCCAAATTCAAAGGATGAATATGAAAAGAACCTTACACCCGAAAACATAATGAATAATCGGCGTTTTGATTTGGAACAGATAATCAGAGATGTTGCGTATATTAAATGGGGATGGTTCAACCCTATTCATGGAAATGCAACAGACGAGCAGGATATGATGATTCAGCTTTTAGAAAAATATGCGGATTCAAATTGCGAGCAATGGTTAAGGGATGCTATTAGCCACTATTTGCTTTATAAAGATAAATTCGATGAAATGAGATATAATTTAATAAGAGCAACCGAAATGTTATATTAAACATAATAAATACCATTTTAGCAATTTTTATTGGTTCTTATGTAAATAAAAAAACAAAACCGCTCCAATGGATAATCCCATAGGAGCGATTTTTTATAATATCGGTTCAATTCTTCTTGATAAAAGCATTATGCCTAAAGCATTAGATAACTTATTACAGACGAAGAATAGAATTTAATCAGCTTTTCCATAATCTTCATCAAACATATTTGCCTTTTTCTTTCGATATTCATGGGGGGTAACCTTACATTCTTTTATAAAAGCTTTATTAAAGGTGCTTTGATTCCAAAAACCGGAAAGATACATAATTTCTGTAACGCTGTGTTCGGTTTGCATTAAAAGCTGGCATGCATAGCGAACACGTAATTTGTTTATATAGGTTCTGAAATTACAATTAAATTTGTTTGAAAAAATTCGGGCAATATAAGTTTTACTGATACAAAGCTTTTTTGATATTGTATAAATCGAAATATCTTCCAGATAATGATTCATACAATACAGTATAACCTTTTGAGATGTATTTAATTGTGTGTTCGCAATATCAACAAATTCCAAGCAGTCAAAAATTTCGCCGATAAAAGCCTTGATATATGCATTTAAGTTAATTTTATGAAACGCTGTGGTTTTTTCCTGTGTTTCAAACATATACTCAAATAATTGCGGAATACATTTCGGAATTTCATTTGCTCTTAGATATGGCTTTATGGGTTTTTTTGAAGTGAAAATATCATTAAATTTAGGGAATAATATAGGATCAAACATAAGGCAATACAATTCGGCATTTGTTTTTTCGGAGCTGTGAATAATATATGGTAAAATAACGTATAGTTCCCCTGCTTCGAGTATTATATCATTTCCGTCGATACAGGTTTTGAAGCTTCCTTCTTTAACATATACGAATTCAAGCTGTTTATGAAGCATATTTGGAAAGCTTTTAATCGTCTTTTGCTTTTTAAGCACTATATCTTTTGTTATTTCTTCATATACACTAACCATATTTACCTCCAAGAAGCACTTATTGACTAATGTGCCAATAAAGACAATCCGGAAGCAGATGGTATATTCTTCATGTTACACATGCACTTCCGCAAAAGACTGGCATTGACGAATGTGCAGTTTATGGTGATTATTTCTATCTTGAGGCATTGACAAGATATCTGAAGCTAAATTGGAAACGTTATTGGTAAAAATTCCGAATATAAAAGGAGCTATACAATGAGTGTATTAAAAGAATTTACTGCTGATAAGCTTGCTGTGAAGGTTATGGAAACGAGAGCGGCAATGGGTGTAATAGCAGGTAGTGAAATTGCTGATAGAATTAGAGAACTCCAAGGTGTTAAAGACGAAATAAATATTATTTTTGCAGCCGCACCCTCTCAAAACGAAGTTCTTGAAACTTTAGTGAATGCAAGAGGTATTGACTGGTCAAAAGTTAACGCTTTTCATATGGACGAATATGTAGGACTTCCCTCATCCGCACCACAGGGGTTTGGAAATTTTCTGAAAAGCAGAATTTTCAGCAAGCTAAATTTTAGAAGTGTGTCATATATTGACGGCTGTGCGGAGAATCTTGAAGATGAGTGCATCCGTTACAGCGAATTGCTTAAAAACAATCCAATTGATATTGTATGTATGGGAATAGGGGAGAATGGACATATTGCATTCAACGACCCTTGGGTTGCGGAATTTAATGATAAGATGATTGTTAAAGCTGTGGAGCTTGATGAGGTTTGTCGTCAGCAACAGGTTAATGACGGGTGCTTCGAAAAATTATCTGATGTTCCACAAAAAGCTTTAACCCTAACAATACCGACTCTTATGAGCGGAAAATATATTTTTTGCAGCGTTCCTGCTAAAACAAAAGCTCAGGCGGTACAAAACACCGTAAAGGGCGAGATAAGCGAAAAATGTCCCGCAACTATACTCAGAAAGCACAAGAATGCGATTTTGTATTGCGATGCTGATAGTGGTATTAATATTCTATAATATAATTGGGTTTCGTCAGAAACTGAAACATAATGGAAAAGAGTGAGGGTAAGCTGATATGATAAAGATAACCAACGGGAGAATAATTGCAAACGATGAAGTTATATCAGGGAAATCACTGTATATCTCGGGTGACAAGATATTTTGCGTAACAGATGAAAACTTGACATTTGATAAGGAAATTGATGCCCGAGAGAATTATGTATCGGCAGGATTTATAGACATGCATACTCATGGCGGCGGTGGTTATGATTTTATGGATGGCGGAGTTACACCCATTGAAAAAGCAATGAAGCTTCATCTGTCACATGGAACCACATCGATTATGCCCACCACGCTTACAAGCACAGTTGAAACATTAAAATATTGTTTATCAGATATAAAAAAAGCTATGAGCTTAAAGGATGATTTACCTAATATAATAGGAGTACATTTGGAAGGGCCTTATTTTTCAATTAATCAGTGTGGTGCTCAAAATCCTAATTACATTAAGAATCCTGATAAAGAGGAATATGAAGATATTATCGAGTTTGCGGAAGGCATTATAAAAAGATGGAGCTTTGCTCCAGAACTGCCGGGTAGTGAGGATTTTTGCAAAACGCTTGTTAAGAATGGCATAATTCCATCTGTTGCACACAGCAATGCGACGTATCAGGAAGTAAAAATAGTGCATGAGCTTGGCTGTAAGCTTATTACTCATTTTTATTCGGCAATGTCAAGCATTATCCGAAAAGACGGATATAGATTGCTTGGCGTTGTTGAGTCGGCATATTTGCTCGACGATATGGCAGTTGAGATTATAGCGGATGGAATGCATCTTCCACCAGAGCTTTTACGTATGATTTGCAAGTTAAAAAATATGGATAACATATGTCTTGTAACAGACTCAATGAGGGGAGCGGGAATGAGCGAAGGAATATCTTTGCTTGGCAGAAACGGAGAAGGCTTGCCTTGTATTATAGAGGATGGTGTAGCAAAGCTGATTGACAGGTCGGCATTTGCGGGTAGCGTAGCAACTGCTGACAGACTGGTTAGAACGATGATAAAAGACGCAGGCATTAGTATTGAAAACGCAGTGAAGATGATTACGAAAAACCCTGCTGAAATTTTAGGATTAAATAGAAAAGGCGATATAAAAGAGGGATTTGATGCGGATATTATAATATTTGATGAGAATATTAACATCAAGAATGTGATTGTAATGGGGCGAAGCATAAACATTTAATTGCGGATGACATTGTTAATTATACTATTAGAAAGGATTGAACTGCTTGTATATTATTAAAAAAGAGAACTTTAGCGATGCTAAAAATTTGTATATAAAAAATTACCTGTGGATTGATAACGGTTATAATCCAAATGTGCGGGTAAAATTGATATATGATGAAATAGGATTTTTAATTAAATTTATGGTATATGAAACTAATCCGCAAGCCGAATATTGTGAGCATTTCTCACCGGTAAACAATGATAGCTGTGTTGAATGGTTTGTCAATTTTCAGCCTGAAACAAACGAAGGTTATTTCAATTTTGAAACAAATTCAAAAGGAATTATGAATGTATGCTTCAGAAAATCACGGAATGAGAAAATTGGTTTTTTGAGTCTTGAAGATATTAAGTCCTTTAATATTGATACAGTAATTTACGATGACCATTGGGAAATTCAATATAAAATACCTTTTGAGTTTATTAAAAAATTCATTCCGGATTTTTATATGGGAAACGGCAAAATTATAAAAGCTAATTTTTATAAATGCGGCGACAAAACATTTGCTGAGCATTATGCTTGTTGGAATATGATAGAATGTGATAGCCCAGACTTTCACAGACCGGAGTATTTCGGAGAACTGAAAGTAGAATAAAGGAAGCACAGATTTAATCTGTGCTTCCTAACTATTTTTTTAATAAAACCCATAAAAAGTTAATACCTTATTTGAGTTATTTTTGTTGAAATACTCTTTCTCCGTTAAAAATTACAGTTTTAACATTAAACCAATTATCCACCAAAACCAAATTGGCAATATTGCCTTTTTTGATTTGACCCTTATCGCTTATTTTGAGTAGTTTTGCAGGATTAAGCGAGGCGTACTTAAATACATCGCATACGGAACATCCCGTATGTACCATCATGTTTTGACAAGCTATGTCCAGAGTAAGCTTTGAACCTGCAATTTCACCATTAAAATCAAAATTGATATCCTTTGCGTCTTCGCAACCAGCTATAGGAGGACCGTTAAAGACACATGCGTCTGATATCAGTATAATTTTGCTCTTCCCCTTAATTTTCTCTATCAGCCGAAGCATATAAGGATCCACATGTATTCCTTTAGAATCACATATTAACTCTGCATAAATATCATCGTGATAATTAACGGTTTCGTCTACGCAAACACCACGACATTCCGGATATTTTTCCAAATTTCCGGTTGCATTTGTGTGGTGTGTTGCAAGGCATAATCCGTATGGTATAAGTGTTTCAATCTGTTGTGGAGAAGCTTTACTGTGTGCTACTGAAAATATTATGCTTGGTATTTCTTTACTTACATCGCACACAAAATCTTCGATATTTTCTCTTTCGGGTGCTACGCACCAAATTTTTGCAGAATCCTTTACGGCTTCTAGTATTTCAGAATAATCCTCTTTTTTAATGCTGCCTTTCCAATGATTATTATCCCTATCACAGCCAAATTCAGGATTAAGATAAGGCCCTTCCATATAATAGCCTGCTATGTTCGGGCATAAGCCTGCACTTTTTGCTTCATCAATTTTATGAATTGAACTAATATATTCCCCCTTGGACATATTAAAATAAAGTGCGGGAAGAACATCTGTAACACCATGACACAATAAAAATTGTGATGCTTTTACAGGATCGTCATAAAAATAGCTGTCGCCACCTGCGTGTGTATGTATATCAATAAGACCGGGACCTACAAAATTTCCTTCAGCATCAATTATTTCATCACAATAGGATAAAGGTATATCAACACCAAAATCTATTATTCGCCCGTCTTTTAAAATTATTGTCGCATTTGGTATATAATGGTCAGGCATAACAAGTACTGTGTTTGTTATAGCTTTCATAATAGAACCTCCTAATGATAAAATAATATGCGGTGATTGCGTTTTTACTTTACAGTAAATTCAAAAAACTTACTGTAAAGTAAAAAATATTTAAATTATGTATTGGTGTACACAAGAGCTTATGGTTCTTTTGGAGTATAAAATCAATACCCTACCTTTTCCCAACATTCGAATGGTGCAGCAATTTCCTCACTAACATAAACTTGTGTTTTCATAAGCTGAAGCATGGAACTTGGCACCAAAGGTGTTACCGGTCCGTGAAGTACCAGTCTGGAAGTCATTCGTTGCCATGATGAAAATGTATTGTTCGTAAGCAGGGCGTGCACCTCAATACGCTCTCTTGAATTAAAAACATCAATAGGACCAATTGTTGCGGCTTTCGGAGGAACATCGGCAATATACCCTGACTGCCCGAATACCCCATGAAGAGAATTTTGAGCTACGGTAAGAGGGTGAAGACTAACTATGCGTGCTTCCTGCTGTAAATATTCATCCATGCTGTCTGTTATGAATTCTTCAACAGGATCTATAAATGCCATATGCCCTGTCCAACCGGGAGATGAGCTGCAAAGATCAGCACCGCCCTCGCCGCATTCAGTAATCATTTTAGAATAACATTTAATATTTTTATTTGTTGGATAGTGGACATTTTCAAGAGGCATACGCAGTTTTTCGTCTATTTGGAAAACAAGATATTTCAGCATTGAATGAGCAAAGCCTGCTTTGTATGTTTCGGGTGCAATATTTCCCATGTCATCTGCCCACTCATCCATTGCAAAGATATGAACATTTCTGCAATTAACATTAAAATAATTTATTAATTGAGCCAAGGGAATATATGTTTCCGGTTCCGGATTTCCTAATATAAGCGTCAATTTTTTGTTTTGTTCATCTGATTCCTTTATTCTGGTAAACAGTGTAGAAATCAAAACGGGATGAGGGTTCATTAATACCTTGATGTTGAAATCAGGATTACTGTGCTTTTCCAAATCCTTACCACTTATTTTTCTTAGTTTTTCACAGATAGCCCTGTCCTTAAACGGAACAAAATTAGCTGGAGTAAAATTAAAGTCCGTTGCTGGGTCGAAAGTAATGTTTTTCATATTGACTCTCCTTTTTGAATGAATATTTTTTCGTAAATTCAAAATACGATAATATTTCGAATTAATTTTATATATGTTTCGATATAATTATAATACATTT